>Ga0302324_100021495_pt1 | contig 12578 bp, 11 predicted proteins | sample Palsa_T0_1_FD_201949 | JGI IMG/M metagenome (GOLD analysis project Ga0302324, IMG submission 201949) | Peat permafrost microbial communities from Stordalen Mire near Abisko, Sweden - Palsa_T0_1 | ecosystem: Environmental > Terrestrial > Soil > Palsa > Peat permafrost | place: Sweden: Abisko...
AGGCGGAACGCGGGCAGCAGCCAGACGCGCTGGGGCACCTGCGGCCGGTGCGGCGGCAAGGGAGAGGTGCGCCGGTTCGGCGCGCCGCCGGGCGGCAGCGATGGCGGCGGCCGCAGCGGCGGCGGCGGCCGGGAGTAGCGCGGGGCGCCCCGGGCCCCCATAAGATCCTGTGCATGTCCACGTATCCGGAAATCGAGCCCTACGAGACCGGCCTGCTCGACACCGGTGACGGGAACCTCGTGTACTGGGAGACCTGCGGGAACCCCGATGGCGTGCCGGCGCTGGTCGTCCACGGTGGCCCGGGGTCGGGGTGCTCAGCCGGGAGCAGGCGGTCGCTCGACCCTGAGAAGTTTCGGATCATCCTCTTCGACCAGCGCAACTGCAATCGCAGCCGGCCGCACGCGAGCGACCCGGCGGCGGACATGAGCCTGAACACGACCGGGCACCTGCTCTCCGACATGGAGCAGCTGCGCTCGTACCTCGGGGTCGAGAAGTGGCTGCTGCGCGGGGTGTCGTGGGGGGTGACGCTGTCGCTGGCGTACGCGCAGGCGTATCCGGAGCGGGTCAGCGGGATGCTCATGGTCAGCGTGACGTCGACCCGGTGGCAGGAGATCGACTGGCTGTACCGTGGCGTCGGCCGGTTCTTCCCTGAGGCCTGGGCTCGGTTTCGCGACTACCCGGGCCTGACCGACGCGTACTGGCTGCCGACCGACAGCTCGCCGCCGATCGCCGGGTTGCTCGAGGCGTACTCCCGGCTGATGGAGGACCCCGACCTCGAGGTCCGGTCGCGAACCGCGACCGAGTGGACGGCCTGGGAGGACGCGGTCATCTCGCAGGAGAGCAACGGGAGCCCGGGCGCGTACGGCAATCGGGCCGACGACGCCAAGCTGGCGCTGGTGCGCATCTGCTCGCACTACTTCGCGCACGGCGCGTTCCTCGAGGACGGCGTGCTGGTCCGCGAGGCCGGCCGGCTGGCTGGCGTCCCCGGCGTGCTCATCCACGGGCGCAATGACCTTGGCGGCGGCGCCTACACCCCGTGGGAGCTCGCCCGCGGCTGGCCGGGGGCCGAGCTCATCATCGTCGGGGACTCCGGGCACACCGGCAGCGCCAGCATGACCGACGAGATAGACGCTGCCGCCGAGCGGCTGTACCGGCGGATCACGAGCCCCGCTTAGGTTTGCCCCGCCTGGCACCGCCTGGCCTGCGGGCGGTTTTTGGTTCGCGGTATTTTCGATGCCATGACAACCCAGACGGAGAAGGCGGCCCGGTTCCTCGAACTGCACCGCCCAGGTCACCCGCTGCTGCTGCCGAACCCGTGGGACCAGGGGTCCGCGAAACTGCTGGCCTCGCTCGGCTTCCAGGCGCTGGCCACCACCAGCTCCGGGTTCGCGGTCACGCTGGGCCGGTCGGATGGCGCGGTGAGCCGCGATGAGGCCCTGGCGCACGCGGCCGCGATCGTCGCCGCGACCGACCTGCCGGTCACGGCCGACCTGGAGAACTGCTTCGCCGACGATCCCGACGGCGTCGCCCACACCGTCTCCCTGGCGGTGGAGACCGGGCTGGCGGGCTTGTCGGTGGAGGACTTCAGCGGCCGTGACGGCGAGCCCATCTACGACATCGGGCTGGCGGCCGAGCGGGTGGCGGCGGCGGCCGCGGCCGCGCACGCCGGGTCCCCGCGCCTGGTGCTGACCGCGCGGGCCGAGAACTACCTGCACGGCCGACCCGATCTGACCGACACCATCGCCCGGCTGCAGGCGTTCCAGGCGGCCGGGGCCGACGTGCTCTACGCTCCCGGGCTGACCAGCCTGGCCGACATCAAGCAGGTCGTCGGCGCGGTCGACCGGCCGGTGAACGTCCTCGCGATGCCCGGCGTTCCGCCGGTCAGCGAACTCGCCGCGGCCGGCGTCAGCCGGGTCTCGGTCGGCGGCGCGCTCGCGTTCGCCGCCCTCAGCGCGATCGCCGACGCCGCCATCGAGCTTCGCGACCAGGGCACCTACGGCTATCTGGCGGACAGCGCGGCCGGACGGCGGGCCGCCCAGAGCGCCACCGGACGGGACGCCTGATGCGCGACGACGTGCGCGAGGCGCTGGCGATCACGCGCTCCTCGAGCCTCGAAGACCGCACGGTCGACATCACCACGACCGGCCGACGCTCGGGCGAGCCCCGGCGGATCGAGATCGTCTTCTACCGGTCCGGGGACTCCGTCTACCTGAGCGGGATCCCCGCCCCGCGCACCCGGGACTGGCTGGCGAACCTGGCCGCCAACCCGCGCTTCAGCTTCCACCTCAAGCACGGCGTGGTCGCCGATCTGCCGGCGGTGGCCGAGGTCATCACCGATCCGGCCGAGCGCCGCCGCCTGCTGGCGGGCTTCGTCGACGAGTTCAACGATCGCAACGGCCCCGACAGCCCCTGGGGGAAGGCGGTCCTCGACGAGTGGGTGCAGGGCAGCCCGCTGGCGAGGGTCTCCTTCCCCGAGGACGACTGACGCGGTCTGGGCTACTGGCCGAGGAGCCAGTGTTCGGGGCCGATGAGCTGGCCTGCCTCGGCCGGTCCCCACGATCCGGGGGCGTAGGGCTTGATCTCGGGCGGGTTGGAGAGCAGGGGGCCGGCCACCTTCCAGACCGAGGCGAGGCCGTCTGGGCGGGTGAAAAGCGAGCGGTCGCCGAGCAGCACGTCGTGGATGAGCCTGACGTAAGCCGGCAGCGGGTCGGCGTCCTTGAGGCTGGCCAACTGGATGCTCGCGTGCGCCACGTCGAGATCGGTCCCCGGACCCGGCTTCTTCGTCACCAGGGAAAGGTCGATCTCGCCGTCACCGGCGAGCGAGAAGCAGAGCACGTTCGCCTCGCTCGGCAGCTGGCCGCTGAGCGGCCCGCGCGGGTCGCGCAGGATCAGGCTGACGCGCTGGGCGGAGGCGGCCAGCATCTTGCCGGTGCGCAGGTAGAACGGGACGCCGCGCCAGCGGTCGTTGTCGATCCAGAGCCGGGCGGCCACGAAGGTGTTCTGCTTGGAGTGCGGATCGATGCCGGGAACGTCCCGGTACCCGTCGTACTGGCCGAGCACCACCTCGGCCGGGTCAAGGACCCGGAAGCAGCCGATGACCTCTTCCCTGGCGGCCTGCAGGTCCAGAGCGCCCAGGCTGGCGGGCGGCTCCATGGCGACCTCGGCCGCCAGCTGGAACAGGTGGGTGACCATCATGTCGAGCACCGCGCCGGTGGCGTCGTAGAACTGCGCCCGGTCGTTGATGTCGAGCGTCTCCGGGACGTCGATCTGGACCGACTCGATGTGCTGGCCGTCCCAGGACGAGGCGAACAGTCCGTTCGCGAACCGCAGCATGTGCAGGTCCTGGGTCGCTTCCTTGCCGAGGAAGTGGTCGATCCTGTACACCTGCTGCTCGTCGAGGACTGAGTGGACGACCTCGTCCAGCTCGCGGAAGTTCTCGGGCGAGGTGCCGAACGGCTTCTCGTAGACCACGCGGGAATCCTTGGCCAGCCCGTGCTCGCCGAGCGCCTTCGTCAGCTCGGAGAAGGCGACGGGCGGGACGGCCAGGTAGTGGACAAGCTGCGGGTCGCCGCCGATAGCGGTACGGGCCTTGCCGATCACGTCGAGCAGGCTGCCAGGGTCGGCCGAGGTGAAGCCGCCGCCCGCGAAGAACAGATTCTGGGAGAAGGCGTCCCACTGCTTCGGGTCGGGCGCGGTGTCGAATTCGACCAGGGAGTCGTGGAAGTGGGCGCGGAAGTCCTCGTGCGCCACGTCGCCCCGGCCGTTACCGACTAGCCGCCACTGCTTCGGCAGCAGCCCCTCAGTCTCGAGGCGGTAGAACGCGGGGAGCACCAATCGCTTGGCTAGGTCTCCGGTCGCTCCGAAAAGGACAAAAACCGTCGGACCGGGGTCGCCCGTAGATCCGGCCTGCTGCGTGCTGGTCGCCATAAGTCAACGCTACCCTCTTCCCTCTCTTCAACCCGTGCACTGGGCGGCGGAGAAAGCTTACTTGCGCGGTGTATACACCGAGCGTATAGTCGGCGATGTGAGCGTTCCCCTGACCCTGCTCGGGCTGCTCGAACGAGAGCCGAGCCATGGGTATGACCTCAAGCGCGACTACGACGAGTACTTCGGGCGGGGCAAGCAGCTGCCGTTCGGGCAGGTCTACGCGACCCTCGGCCGGCTGGCGAGGGACGGGCGGGTCGAGCCGGGCGAGGCCGAGCCGGGCGACGGGCCCGACCGCAAGCGCTACGCGATCACCGACCTCGGCCGGGCCGAGGTCGACGCGTGGCTGGCCGACCCGGTCGAGCCGGAGCCGCACCTGCAGACGGTGCTGTTCGCGAAGGTAACGCTGGCGCTGATGCTGGGCAAGCCGGCCGAGGCGTACCTGGACCGGCAGCGGGCGGCCCACCTGGTCCGGATGCGCGACCTGACCGCTCTCAAGCGGACCGGTCCCCTGGTCGACGTGCTGCTGGCCGACCACGCCCTGTTCCACCTGGAAGCGGATCTTCGCTGGATTGACCTCACGTCGGCGCGGCTGACGGAACTAGCAGAGGCGGTACGGAAGTCATGAGCACACCGGTTGTCGCGGGCGGCGCCCTGATCGAGGCCCGCGACGTACGCAAGTCATTCGGCCAGACCCCCGCGTTGCGGGGCGCGTCGGTCGCCGTCGGCCGGGGCGAGATCCTGGCCATCATGGGGCCGAGCGGGTCCGGCAAGTCGACCCTGCTGCACTGCCTGGCGGGGATCTTCGCGCCCGACGGCGGCGAGGTGTGGTTCGACGGCAGCCGGATGGACACCCTCGACGAGGCGGCGCGGACCAAGCTGCGGCGGACCGCGTTCGGGTTCGTGTTCCAGTTCGGGCAGCTGGTGCCCGAGCTCACCGCGGCCGACAACGTGGCGATGCCGCTGCTGCTCAACCGGGTGCGACGACGGACCGCATACCAGACGGCGGACAGCTGGCTGGGCAAGCTCGGCATCGACGACAAGGGCGGTCGGCGGACCGGCGAGCTGTCCGGCGGAGAGGCGCAGCGGGTCGCGATCGCGCGGGCGCTCGCGCTCGGCCCGAAGCTGATCTTCGCCGACGAGCCGACCGGTTCGCTTGACTCGCTGACCGGCGAGAAGGTGATGGACCTGCTGGTCGGGCTCGCCCGCGAGCAGGGCACGACGGTCATCATCGTCACCCACGACGCGCGAGTGGCAGCGTACGCGGACCGGGTGGTGATGGTCCGGGACGGGCTGGTCTCATTCGACCTGGGCCCGGAGTCGTCGGCGCCGAAGCACGCGGCGAAGGCGGCCAACTGATGCTCCGGCTCGGCCTCCGGCTGACCCTGCGCAGCGGGCGCGAGGCGCTCGTCCGGCTGGCGGTGACCACGGTCGCGGTCGCGGTTGGGGTCGCGCTGCTGCTCGGCGTGCTGGCCGAGTTCCACGCCTTCCAGGCCCAGTCCAACCAGCAGTGCTGGGCGTGCACCAGCGGCGATCCGGTGCCGTCGACGCTGCCCGCCAGCGGCGAGCTGTGGAACAACAGCGTGGACTTCTACCAGGGGCAGACGCTGACCCGGCTGGGCGTGGCCGCCCTCGGCGCGGACGCGCCGGTGCTCCCCGGTATTTCAAGGCTGCCGGCGGCGGGCCAGTACTACGCGTCCCCCGCGCTGGCCGCGCTGCTGCGCACGGTGCCCGCCGACGAGCTCGGCGATCGGTTCCCCGGCACGATGATCGGAACGATCGGCGCGGCCGGGCTGACCGGTCCCGGGCAGCTGGCGGTCTACGTCGGGTACCCGCCGACGGCGCTTAACGCGATCGACGGCACGCAGTGGGTGACTCGCATCGCGACCGCTCCTGCGGCCGAGGTGTTCACCCCGTTCTTCCGGTACGCCTTCGGGTTCGGCCTGCTCGCCGTCCTGTTCCCGATGCTGGTGCTGATCAGCACGGCCACTCGGCTGGCGGCGAGCCGCCGGGAGGAGCGGTTCGCCGCGCTCCGGCTGGTCGGCGGGACGCCGGCCGACATCCGGATGATCGCCGCGGTGGAGTCGGTGGTGAGCGCGTTCTTCGGCGCGGTCCTCGGGGTCATGATCTGGCTGCTGGTGCAGCCCCTGGTGGCCGGCGGGGCGCTGATCGGGACGCAGTACTTCTCCTCCACGGTGACCCCCGCCGCCTGGGAGTACGCCGCGATCGTGGTCGGGGTGCCGGTGATCGCGCTCGTCGCGGCGCTGGTCTCGCTGCGCCGGGTGCAGATCTCGCCGCTGGGCGTGAGCCGGCGGGCGACGCCCAAGCGCCCGACGCTTTGGCGGCTGATCGTGCTGGCGCTCGGCGTGGCGGTCTACCTGTATGGGCTGTCGGTCACCTCGCACCAGAGCATCGGGGCCGCGACCTACCCCGGGCTGCTGCTGACGATGGTCGGGCTGGTAGTCGCCGGGCCGTGGTTCACCTGGGCCACGGCGCGACTGTTCGGCTCGATGTCGCGGGGGGCGGCACTGCTGCTCGCGAGCCGGCGGCTGGCCGACAACCCGAAGGCCGCCTTCCGCTCGGTGACCGGGCTGGTGCTGGCGGTCTTCCTCGGCACGATGGTGGGGGCGCTGGTGCCGGCAGTGAACGCGACCGAGGCGTCGCCCACCAACACATCGATCAGCAACGTCCTGTTGGACCAGGTCGGTATGTCTGGGCCGGCCGCCACGCGGCTGCTCGGCGGGCTCAGCGCGATCGGCGGGGCCAGCGTTTACCCGTTCTACACGGCAAGCTTGCCGGCGGCGGCGGCGGGGACGGGCGGGCGGGGCAGCGGACCGGGCCGGCCGGCCGGCAAAGGCGGGAACGGAGGCAATGTCGGGGGGAACGGGAACAACCGCAGTGGCGGCGGCGTCCAGATCGGGCCGGGCAAGGCCCTGGCCGGCGGTGCCACGGTGGTGAGCTGCGCGGTGATGCGGGAGCTGGCTGTGCTCGGGCAGTGCGCGCCCGGCGTCGCCGCGGTCCAGACGCAGGACGGGTCCATGTTCGGGGACAACCCGCTCTACAACACGCAGCCGTTCGTCAGCGCGTCAGATCCCGCGTACCGCGGCTCGCTGGCCGGCCTCCCGCTGCAGGCGGTGCTGGTTCGGGTGAACAGCGCGGCGACGCTGGAGCGGGTCCGGACCTATCTCGCGGTCAACGCGCCGCCGCAGGTCTCCGTCGGCCAGGGGCAGTCGCCCACTCCGCCGCGGACGTTCGGCGAGACGCTGCAGATCCGCACCCAGCGGGCGGACACGCTGGAGAACCTCGTCTACGCGGCGGTCGCGCTCACGCTGATCGTGGCCGGCTGCAGCCTGGCGGTCGCGGTCGGCGGCGGGCTGGTCGAGCGCAAGCGCCCGTTCACCCTGCTGCGGGTCGGCGGCACCGGGATCGGCGTGCTGTCCGGGGTGGTGCTGCTGGAAGCGGCGGTCCCGCTGGTCGCGGCCACCGTGCTGGCGGCGGGCATCGCCTACGGGACGTCGGTCCTGGCGTTCGTCAGGCTCGCGCCCGCCGGCACCGCGATCCCGCAGCTCGGGCACGACTACTACGCCCTGATGGGGATCGGGCTGCTGATCGCCTTCGGCGTGATCGCGGTGACGCTGCCGTTGCTGCGCCGGATGACTCTGCCCGGCAACGTCCGCTTCGAGTAAGCGTCCGCTTGGAGTAAGCGTCCGCTTGGAGTAAGCGTCCGCTTGGAGTAAGCGCAGGAATCGGCGGGTGAGCTCGGCGATCTGGTCGGGCTGCTCGTCGAGGGCGAAGTGGCCCGCGTCGAGGAGATGGACCTTGGCGTCGGGCACGTCGCGGCGGTAGGCCTCCGCCTCGGCGGTCAGGAAGGACGGGTCGTAGCGGCCCCACGCCACCAGCAGCGGCGGCAGGTGCGCCCGCAGCCACTGCTGCCAGGCCGGGTAGCTGGCGACGTTGGTGCGGTAGTCGTAGAACAGGTCGGTCTGGATGTCGTGCTGGCCCGGCCGGCCGAGGAAGGCGAGCTCGTCGGTCCACAGGTCCGGGTCGTACTGCTGCGGGACCGGGCTGCTGCCGACGTGGCGCTGCCTGGTGGCGGCGGGCGAGAAGAAGTTCTCGCGCAGCGCCGCCTCGTGGGCGGGGCGGTCCGCCCAGAACGCCCGGCGGGTGTCCCACAGCGGGCCGAGCCCGTCCTCGTGCGCGACCGCGTTCTGCACGATCATCGCCCGCACCCGGGCCGGGTGCGCGGTCGCCAGCCGAAATCCGATCGGGCCACCGTAGTCCTGCATGAACAGGGTGTACCGGCCGAGGCCGAGCTGCTCGGTGAAGCGCCCGACGATCTCGGCCAGGTGATCGAAGGTGTAGGCGAAGCCGGCCGGGTCGGGCGCGTCGCTGTGGCCGAAACCAGGGTAGTCCGGCGCGATGAGGTGGAAGTCGTCGGCCAGCCGCGTCAGCAGCGGCTCCCACATTCGCGAGGAGGACGGGAAGCCGTGCAGCAGCAGGATGGTGGGCCGGTCGGGCGGGCCCGCCTCGCGGTAGAAGACCGACACCCCGTCGACGTCGGCCGACTGGTAGGCGGTGCGGCTCACTGCCCTGTCCTCGCCTTCGCTCGGTCGGCCTGCTCGGCGGCGCGGGTGATGTTGCGGGCCATCCCGCCGAACACGATGCCGTGGAACGGGGAGATGGACCGCCAGTAGGCGTGGCCCGCCAGGCCGCGGGGCTGGAAGATGGCCCGCTGGCCGTAGGTGGTCATCCCGGCTTGGTCGCGGCCTGCCGTCAGCTCGAGCCAGGCCAGGCCGGGGAGTTTCATCTCCGCGCGGAGCCGGAGCAGCGAGCCCGGGGTGATCGCCTCCACTCGCCAGAAGTCCAGCGCGTCGCCGACCAGCAGGCGGCGCGGATCGCGCCGTCCGCGGCGCAGCCCGACGCCGCCCGTGAGCCGGTCGAGCAGCCCGCGGACCGCCCACGCGGCCGGGAAGGAGTACCAGCCGGTGGCGCCGCCGATGCCCTCGATGACCTCCCACAGGGCGGCCGGGGTGGCGCGGACGGCGGCCATCCGCTCGTCGACGTAGAGCGAGCCGCCGGCCCACGCGGGGTCGCTCGGCAGCGGGTCGCTCGGCGCGCCGGGGGTGCCGGCCGATGACCAGCTGGTGGAGACGTCGCCCTCGCGGGTGTGCCGCAGGGCCAGGGCGATGGCGAGGTCGAGCGGCACCAGCCCCCCGGGCGGGTCGGGGACGTAGGCGGCGATGTCGTGGTCGGCGCAGACGACCTCGTTGACCAGCGATTCCACCAGCGGCTTGGCCAGGCCGGCCGGCACCGGGGTCACCAGCCCGACCCACAGCGACGACAGCCGCGGGGACAGCACCGGCACCGGGATCAGGAGGCGCTGCCGAAGGCCGGCGACGGCGCAGTACCGGCGCATCATGTCCGCGTAGGTCAGGACGTCGGGACCGCCGATGTCGAACGAGCGGCTGACGTCGGCCGGCAGCTCCGCGCTGCCGACCAGGTAGCGCAGCACGTCCTGGACCGCGATCGGCTGGATGCGGGTGGTCACCCACTTCGGGGTGACCATCGCGGGCAGCCGCTCGGTCAGGTAGCGCAGCATCTCGAACGAGGCGGACCCGCTGCCGATGATCACGGCCGCCTGCAGCGCGGCCGTCGGCACGCCGCTGGCCAGCAGGATGTCCCCGACCTCGCGCCGCGAGCGCAGGTGCGGCGACAGCGCGGCGACCGGGCCGGAGATGATGCCGCCGAGGTACACGATGCGCTTGACCCCGGCCGACGCGGCCGCCCGGGCGAATATCCCGGCCGCCTCGCGGTCCCGCTGCTCGAACGACGGGCCGGTGCCGAGCGAGTGGATGAGGTAATAGGCCACCTCGATCCCGCCGAGGGCGCGTCGCACCGCGTCCGCGTCCATCACGTCGGCCGCCGCGACCTCGACGTCACCGGACCAGGGGCGCCCGTCCAGCTTGCCCGGGTCACGGGCCATGCAGCGCACACCGTAACCCGCTGCGAGCAGCTCCGGGACGAGGCGGCCGCCGATGTACCCAGACGCGCCGGTAACCAGGCATTTCAGTGGCGAGGACATACCCCAGTGTGTCATGCCGCCAGCCCTGTGATCACAGCGAGTTACAGACTTGGTGCGGATGGAGGCGGAGCCAGGGTCCGTTCGATATGGCGGATTTTGATCATCGGCTTTTAGAGCGGGGTCACGTACGCGCCGGAAATGCCGCCGTCGACGAGGAACGTGCTGGCGGTGATGAACGAGGCGTCGTCGCTGGCCAGGAACGCGACCGCGGCGGCGATCTCGGCCGGCTCGGCGAACCGGCCGACCGGGACGTGGACCAGGCGGCGGGCGGCCCGCTCGGGGTCGGCCGCGAACAGCTCGGTCAGCAGCGGGGTGTTGACCGGGCCGGGGCAGAGCGCGTTGACCCGGATGCCCTCGCGGGCGAACTGCACGCCGAGCTCGCGGGAGAGCGCGAGCACGCCGCCCTTGGACGCGGTGTAGGAGATCTGCGAGGTGGCGGAGCCCATGACCGCGACGAACGAGGCCGTGTTGATGATCGAGCCCTTGCCCTGCCGCCGCATGTAGGGGATCGCCTCCTTGCAGCAGAGGTAGACCGAGGTCAGGTTGACCTCCTGCACCCGCCGCCAGGCGTCGAGGCCGGTGGTCAGGATCGAGTCGTCGTCGGCGGGCGAGATGCCGGCGTTGTTGAAGGCGACGTCGACCGAGCCGTAGGTTTCGTGGGCGGCGGCGAACGCGCGGGCCACGTCGTCGGCGTCGCTCACGTCGGCCTTGACGAACAGGCCGCCGACCTGATCGGCGGCCGCCCGGCCGGCGTCCGGGTCGAGGTCGACCACGACCACGTTGGCGCCCTCGGACGCGAACCGGGCCGCGGTGGCGAGCCCGATGCCGCTGCCGGCGCCGGTCACGACCGCCGTCCGCCCGTCAAGCCTTCCGGCCATGCAGGTACTCCTCGCGCGCTCGGTGTCGTTCTGGTGTTGCTGGTTGGAGTTCAGATGCGTTCGAAGTAGCGGCGCAGTTCCCAGTCGGTCACCGCGGCCGCGTAGGCGGCGATCTCCACCTGCGCCATGTTCGCGTAGTGGTCGACCACGTCCTGGCCGAACGCCTCGACCGCCAGCGGCGAGGTGATCCAGAGCGCCAGCGCCTCGTTCAGCGACGCCGGGACCCGGGGCAGGTTGGTGAGCGGGTAGGCGTTCCCGGTCACCGGCGGGGGCAGCTCGAGCTCCTGGTCGACGCCGTTGAGCGCGGCCGCGGTCAGGCCGGCCAGCGCCAGGTAGGGGTTGACGTCGCCGCCGGGGACCCGGCACTCGATGCGCAGCGACGGCCCGTGCCCCACCAGCCGGAGCGCGCAGGTCCGGTTGTCCGGGCCCCAGGCGACGGTGGTGGGCGCGAACGAGCCGTCGGCGTAGCGCTTGTAGGAGTTGATGGTCGGCGCGAACAGCAGCGTGAGCTCGCGCAGTCCGGCCAGCAGCCCGGCGATCATCTGCTCGCCGGTCGGCGAGAGGCCGTACGGGCCGTCGCCGGCCATGACCGGGTCCGCGTGCCCGTCGGCGGTGCGGAACGAGAGGTGGATGTGGCACGAGTTGCCCTCGGCCGCGTTGGGCTTGGCCATGAACGTGAGCGCGTAGCCGCGGGCCGCGGCGATCTCCTTCGCGCCGGTCTTGTAGATCGTGTGCTGGTCGGCGGTGGTGAGCGCGTCGTCGTATTTGAACGCGATCTCGTGCTGGCCGAGGTTGCATTCGCCCTTGGCCGACTCGACGTACAGGCCCGCGGCCGCCATCGAGTTCCTGATGTCGCGCAGCAGCGGCTCGATCCGGCCGGTGCCGAGCACCGAGTAGTCGGAGTTGTAGCGGTTGGCCGGGGTGAGGTTCCGGTAGTTCTGGTCCCAGGCCTGCTCGTAACTGCCTTCGTACACGACGAACTCGAGCTCGGTGCCTGACAGCGCCGTCCAGCCGCGCTCGGCTGCCTTGGCCAGCTGCGCCCTGAGTACCTGGCGGGGCGAGACCCGGACCGGGCTGTGATCGATCGCTTTGACGTCCGCGAGGACGAGCGCGGTGCCTGGCTGCCAGCTGATCAGCCGGAGCGTGTCGAGGTCGGGCACCAGCACGAAGTCGCCGTAGCCGCGCTCCCACGAGGTGATCTCGTAGCCGTCGACGGTGTTCATCTCGGTGTCGACCGCGAGCAGGTAGGCGCACGCCTCGGTCGCGTTCGGCACCACCTCGTCGAGGAAGTACTTCGCGTGGAAGCGCTTGCCCTGCAGCCGCCCCTGCATGTCGGTCATGGCGACGACGACGGTGTCGATCTCCTGCATGCGGGTGAGCTCGCGCAGCGCCTCGAGGTTCACGCGAGCGAGTCCAGTTCGGCCTCGATCGCGGCCATCTCCTCGGCGCTCCCCTGCACCCGGGGGCCGGTGAACCACTTTCGCGCGGAGACGAGCCAGTAGATGCCGGCGAAGCCGATGACGGCGACGACCGCGATCACCGTGTAGTTGAAGTTGTCCCAGGTGATCGGGTTGTAGGTGGGCAGCATGAACAGCACCGTGATGAACACGACCCAGATGCAGGCGATGATCCCGATCGGCTTCGACCACCGGCCCAGGTGCCACGGGCCGCGCTGGAAGTTCGAGCCGAGCCGC
>Ga0302324_100021497_pt1 | contig 12578 bp, 10 predicted proteins | sample Palsa_T0_1_FD_201949 | JGI IMG/M metagenome (GOLD analysis project Ga0302324, IMG submission 201949) | Peat permafrost microbial communities from Stordalen Mire near Abisko, Sweden - Palsa_T0_1 | ecosystem: Environmental > Terrestrial > Soil > Palsa > Peat permafrost | place: Sweden: Abisko...
AAGTCTCCACGATCGACCCGCTCGATGTCGAACTTCTGCCCTGGTTCGACGCGGTCCATATGCCGCAGCTCCGCGGGTAGTACGATTTGGCCCTTCGAGGAGACCTTGGTCCTCATACGCGTGAGATACCATTTTACGCGTCGTGTAGCGCTACGCAGCTAACTGGCGACTGCCGCTCCGTTCACCTGGATAATACGTGAGCCGCTCGGATCGTCGCTGACAACTTCAACCGTCGCTTGGGAAGTTCCGGGACTCTTCGGCTGATATTTCAAAGTGACATCGGCCTCACCGGCAGGTGCGATCACAATTGGATACGTAGGCGGTGGATCGACGGCGATATCCGGTGCGTTGGTTACGTTGATGGCTAACACGTGAAGATCGGACGTGCCAGTGTTGAACAACTGAAGCATGATCGCGCGGGTGGATTGCCCCACTACCGTTCCGAAGCCAGTGGCGCCGATCGGCGATGTTGCCAGGCGGGGGGCCGACGCGGTAACTCCTCTGCCGGAAGCCGGCAGGCGATTAGTGAATGGGCGTCGTTACTGGCGACCTCGAACACGGCGGACCGATCGCCAAGACCCGTGGGAGTAAAGATTATGTTGATGGTTTTCGTGCCTCCCGGAGCGATGGCCGCCGGGAACACAGTTGCGGGGTCCACGGCAAAATCGGACGAACCTGCGGTCATGGTGAGCGCCGTCACGGTAAGCGGTGCATCGCCCGTGTTGTAGATGTAAACGGGAAGCGCGGCGCTCTTGCCGACGGGCATGGCGGCGAAGCCGAGAAGGGATTCGACACCGATCACGGGGCCTTTTGTACGAGTCAGTTCGAAACATCCGCGGCCGTAAGTACCCACGCGGACCACTGGGGGCTTGACGGTGTTATCGATCGCCAGCGACATACAGGAAACGTTGGGCAGGCCCGCTCCGTAGATCTTCCAGGTAGCGGTTACCTGCGATCCGGAAATAGTTACATTCGTGCAGCGCATGACGGCGGCGTCATTGGCGACGATTATGGCGGACGGAACTGTGCTGGTGTCGAATACCAGGGAATGCATGGGCAGGTCAGGCAAGTTACCTACGGGACCGGCGCCATCGGTGCCGCTGATGTCGGTCCAAGTCGCGCCGCTGTCGGAGGTCAGGAACACGCGCTGCGTGCGAAAGGTGGAGTCGATTCCGGACTGGCCGCCATAGACAATGGCGACGCGCGATTTGTTGGCGGGATCGATGGCGATGGCCGTTACGGAGCCGGATCCGGGCGCGCTCACCAGTGGCCCCGTGTCCCAGTTGGACCCGCCATCGGCCGAACGATGGACCATTCCGTTCCCCACAGGATCGCCGGATGCGCTGACCGCGGTGCCGACCCAAATTAGATTCGAGTCGGCCGAAGATGTGGCCAGGCTGATGATGCTGGTGGGCGTATTCAAGATGCTCGAGCCGAAGTTGTCGCCGCCATCCGAGCTCTTGTACAAATCGTGGCTGAGGGCCACGTACGCTACGCGGGCCGCGGGATTCGCGCCGTTCTGTTCCAGCGCGATCGCGCGCGAGGGAATGTCTTGGAACTGGGGAAGATTGTTTCCAATGGGGACCGAGTTCGCCCGGTCGGAATTGTTGGTCCGGAAAGTCACGCCGGCATCGATCGATTTGATAAAGCTGGCCCAATTGATAGCAGAGGAGCCGGTCGAACGGGACGAACATGCTGAACTTCACTATGACGGGACTGGATCTGTGGCGCGCGCGCCGCTTACGCGCTTGTAAACAAACAGGCGCGAATGACGTAGCGATAACGTTAATCGGCGCTTCGGGTCCGGTGCGGGGCTTTCCTACGGGTATTCCCGGACTGCCGATCGACGACCCTTGGCCGACGGGGCCCCTCGTTCTGCCCGGAGACAGACTGGGGGCCCTGCCGTTCCAGTGAAAGGATCAACCTATCCAGAAACTCGAGTTCGCGGTGAAGCGCAGCTATAAGATCTAGTACTTCCATACTGTTGCGTTGCCTGGAACCCAATTCCCCGGTTTCTTTTGGAAGGGACTACTACACGTATGATGCACCCATTCGAGCGGCAAATCTACCACATAGACTGATGGGGTGAGGGGATTTTACAGGTCGCAAAGATTGGGGCGAAAGGCGCCGCTCCTGTGCGGCAGCGGCTCCTTAACGGGCGGTCAGGGGCGTTTGCGGGGGCGGTAGGCGACTAACTCGAACCGCGGAACGTTATCGTTCAACACCTGCGTCTTGAGCAGCACTTCAAAATGCGGAAAGGGGTCGCCGGAACGCAGGCCGAGTTTCTGGCGAAGCTGCCGGATGGAGTCTTCCGAAGTTACGAAACGCGCGCCGGCTTCCGTGGAAATCACGTCCGTGCCGGAAACCAGCAGCACATTTCCGGTGCGCTTGGGATTGGGCAGGAACGCCACGCGGCAATAACCGGTTCGCCGCCACTCGGCCCAATATTCCTCGGGTTCTCCCGCCATGGGCGCATGATTCACGAAGCGCACAGCCGCGGGCTTCTCATGATAGTCGGTGCGGAAATTGAGCTGGTCTTCGAAGAGGCTAATCCATGGGTTGGAGCGTAAACTTCCCAGCAGAATGGTGTTCTGCGAGGACACGAGCGACGAGGAAGAGTCGCGGGCGCTGAGGAAATTGAGAGTCAAGTGCTGTCCGGCTGCTACCAGGCCGAACTCGCGTGCGGCGAGCACATCGGAGACGGAGGTCGATACGCGGTGCACCACTTCGCGAGCCAGGGCGCGCTGGGCTGGATCGGGAATATACTGCTCGCCCAACTGATCGAACTCGTGGGTTTCATACTCGGACACCGGGATGGTGCGGCCGATCAGATTCTCGAAGATCATGAGGTTGACATCGGCCAGAACGGCGTAGGTGGTTTGCCCGTTAGCGAAGAGCTGGCGCCAGAGATCGTTGACGCTGCCATTGCCGGCAGGCTGGCGAAGCGATGAGACGGCCAGCCAAGCTACACCCATGGCTAACATGCCGGCCGCGATGCCGGCGAGAAATGTTCGCCGCCTGGGCACGCGCGCGGGCTGCGCCGGCAGATAGGGAGGGGGAGCGGGAGCGGTCTCAATCACCTCGGCTCGCGGCCGGAAGACCGGCACGTAATTTCCCTTGGGGATCTCAATGATTAGCGGTTCGTCGCGGCCTTCCTCGCTGAAATGCTCCTGCAATTTCTTGCGGAGCTGCGAGACCTGGACGCGAACCAGGGTATCGTGGCTGGTGTCGTAGTCGGCGGCGCGGCCGAAAACGTCGACGCCGATCTCCTGCTCGCGAAGAACGTAAGAGGGATCTTGCAGGCTGCGCTCGCCCAGATAAAGAAGGAGCTCACGAAGGCGCTTGGATTTTTGGAATCGCGGAGACGCCCCCACCCTGTGCAACAATTCCCGCCATTCGGTGGGCGGAGTCGTCGTACTGCCGGCAAATTGATTCACATCGAAGCCCTCATGATAGCATCGGACCATATTAACCGAGAATTCGCGTGAATTCTCTTCGCTCCGAATTGTTTCGTGTCCTAGACTTAAGTTGGTTAACGGTATGAAATCGATTGCAGTGTTTGCAAGTTCGACATGCCTGGCCGCGACCTTGTTTGCCGCGGAGCAGGCGCCCCTCATTCAGAACGTGAGCGGGCGGCAGACCGTCTCGCTCGATGGCGCATGGCGGTCGATTGTAGACCCGTATCAATCCGGGTATCTGGATTATCGCTACCGGCCGTATCCCGATGGCGGAATGGGCGCCAACAAGAAGCCGACCTCCGCAGGCGATCTGGTGGAGTACGATTTCGATTCGGCCGGCCAACTGGCGGTTCCGGGCGATTGGAACACGCAGCGCCCGGAGCTGCTGTTCTACGAAGGGGCGGTCTGGTACAAGAAGGATTTCGACTACACTAGCAAGCCCGGCCGCCGCCAATTCGTTTGGTTCGGAGCGGCCAACTATTACGCCATCGTGTTCCTCAACGGCAAGAAGCTGGGCGAACATGTGGGCGGATTCACGCCGTTCGAATTCGAGATTACCGGCATGCTGCACGAGAAGGGCAACTTTCTGATCGTGATGGTGGACGACGAACGGCATGCCGAGGGCGTGCCGACGCTGATGACCGACTGGTGGAATTACGGCGGGCTGACGCGCAGCGTGAAGATTGTGGACGTGGCTGATACGTTTGTCGAGGATTACCTGGTGCAACTGGAGAAGGGGTCGCAGAACCGCATTGCCGGGTGGGTGCGGCTGAACGGGGCGCGCAAGCAGCAGCCCGTCACGATTCGCATTCCGGAGGCGGGTATTGCGAAGACGGTGACGCCCGATGGCGCCGGCTACGCGCCGTTCACGGTGGACGCGCGGTTGTCGCTGTGGTCGCCGGAGAGCCCCAAGTTGTACGATGTCGCGATCGAGACGGGAAGCGAGCGCGTGGCCGACCGGATCGGATTCCGTTCCATTCAGACTTCGGGCAAAACCCTGCTGCTCAACGGCCAGCCGCTGCATTTACGCGGCGTGTCGGTGCACGCCGAATCGCCGATCCATACGGGGCGCTTGTTCGCGGAAGCGGATGCGCGCACCTTGCTCGATTGGGCGAAGGAGACGGGCTGCAATTTTGTGCGCCTGCCGCACTATCCGCACGACGAAGTGATGACGCGGCTGGCTGACGAAATGGGGCTGCTGGTATGGTCCGAGGTGCCAGTGTATTGGACGATTGCATGGGAGAATCCGGACACGCTGCGCAATGCGGAGCAGCAGGTGACGGAGATGATTTCGCGCGATAAGAATCGCGGGTCGGTGATTTTGTGGTCAGTGGCGAATGAGACTCCGCTAGGCGACGCGCGATTGAAGTTCCTCTCGACGTTAGCGGGGCGGGCGCGCGAACTCGACTCGACGCGGTTGATCACGGCGGCGCTGGAGACGCACCGGATCGATGAGAATACCGTGATGGTGGACGATTCGCTGGGCCAATATCTGGACGTGGTTTCGTGCAACGAGTATGTCGGATGGTACGACGGTATGCCGGAGAAGATCGACCGCGCGCAATGGAAGACGGCCTTCGACAAGCCGTTCGTGCTAAGCGAATTCGGCGCCGATGCGCAGGCCGGGCGTCACGGCGCCGCGGGCGAACGCTGGACGGAAGAATTTCAGGCCGATGTTTACCGCCGGCAGGTGGCGATGTTTCAGCGGATTCCGTTTTTGAGCGGGACGATCGCGTGGGTGCTGGTGGATTTCCGCTCGCCCCGGCGGCCGCTGGCGGGCATCCAGGATTTTTTCAATCGCAAGGGACTTTTTTCGGATCGCGGAGAGCGCAAGGAGGCATTCTACGTGCTGCGCGATTACTATCGCTCGCTGGCAGCAATGGGGAAGCCCCAATGATGAAGGCGCTTGCGCTGTTGGTTTGCGCCGCGGGTGGGTTCGCGCAGACGTCCGAATGGAAATTGACGTGGCACGATGAGTTCGATGGTGCGCAGCTGGACCTCTCGAAGTGGGAGTACGTGGTGGGCGGCAACGGCTTCGGCAATCGGGAGCTGGAGTATTATACCGGCCGGGCGCAGAACTTGTACCTGGAGAACGGCACGCTGGTCATCCAGGCGCTGAAAGAGGACTACAGCGGCGCCGATGAGGTCAAGCGCGGTTTCACGTCGGCGCGGATTCAGACGAAGGGCAAGTTCTCGCAGGCTTACGGGAAATTCGAGGCGCGGATCAAGGTTCCGTATGGGCAGGGGATCTGGCCGGCGTTCTGGATGATGGGCGACGTTGCCGCGGGATGGCCCGCCAATGGTGAGATCGACATCATGGAAAATATCGGGCGCGAGCCGGCGATGGTGCACGGCACTGTCCACGGCCCAGGATACTCCGGGGAGCACGGGATCGGAGCGCCATTTTCATTGCCCGGCGGACAGCGATTCTGCGACGACTTTCACGTGTTTGGGGTGGAGTGGGAACCGAATGCAATCCGGTGGTACGTGGACGGGAAGCAATACCATGCGGTGACTCCGGCGAGTTTACCAGCAGGCGCGAAGTGGGTTTACGGCCACCCGTTCTACATTCTGTTGAATCTCGCGGTAGGAGGAGAATGGCCTGGGTATCCCGATGCGACGTCGAAGTTCCCGCAGACGATGGTGGTGGATTACGTGCGGGTGTACCGCCGATAATTTCTTTGTGGGGTGGAAGTTTGACGCTGAGACGCCCATGCGCTACGATGTTGTTGCGGGGTGGAGCAGTCTGGTAGCTCGTTGGGCTCATAACCCAAAGGTCGAAGGTTCAAATCCTTCCCCCGCAACCAAAACTTCTCCTTCCTTTTCAACGTATCCCACAACGAGTCAAACAGTTACCGGCGTGGCCTCCAGAGGCGCGGGCGGTTCGCCATTTACCCGGCTTTCCTCGATTTTGGCCACCCTTCCGTTGCAGAGTCCCACCAATCCCCCACCAGTGCTTTGCGTCGCAAAGTGCATCTCGACGTCCTATCCACTGGGCCGTTTTGGGATGCCCCGGATCTAGAACAACCTCCGCTCGGGCAGGTGGTCGCCTGTGGCGCGCAACCGAAAATCCGAAAAAACAGGTCAGTCTGGGGGGGAATGGCGCGCCTGAGTAAAGCGCGTTGGCCGATTACCTTAGCAAGGAGGGTAATCAGATGGCCGAAACACTCACGAGCGAGAGCGCTCCGGTCGAAATGCAAATCCGCAAGTCGAACCGAGCCGACAGGGCCAAGGTGGACTTCGCTGCGATCCCGACAGTCGGCTTCGCGATGGTCGACGAACACGTGTACGCCGCGATCCGAGACTGCAGCGAAAAGGTAATCCAACGCGAGCGTCAGGAGGGAACTGGCTGCAAATATAAGAGGATCGGTGGTCGCACCATCCGCTACAGGATCGGGGACATTATGGCGTTCCTGGAAGCTCAGCCGGGCGGCGGCGGCGGGAATATTCCAATCGCGAAACGCGGTCCCGGCCGTCCTAAAAAGGGGGCCGGGTGATGGCCACCAATATCACCACCACGCCCGCCGGTCCTCCGGCCGCCAGCGCGGATCGCGGCGCGCCGGGTGGGTACGTGGCGTCGCCGCACACGCTGCTGGAGCGCCTGCGATTCCTGCGCGAGGATGCCGAGCGCATCCTGGCGCAGCCGGAGTCGTACCGCACTGACGAGCTGCAGTGGGCACGCGTCATGGTAGCCACGAGCCCCTCGCCACCTGTCAGAATCCCTGAAATGGAGGTGCGGTAGATGCCCATCACGCCTTCCTCGCTATGCAATATCTCAGCGGCTCGCCCGTCGACCGCCGCGCCACAGATCAATCCCGACGGCGTGAGCGTGAAAGGATGCTCGATCATCTACGCTCCCACCGGTCAGGCCGGGGAGTATTCCGCGTTGGCCACCAATCCGTACCGAGGATGCGGCCACGCCTGTGCCTACTGCTACGTGCCGCAGGTCCTACGTATGGACCGCGCGGATTTTGACGCTGGCGCGGTGGAGCGGACCGATTTCCTGTCCGCGCTGGTCAAGGACGCCCGCAAGTATCAGTCGCTCGGCATCACCGAGCAGGTGATGCTCTCCTTCACCACCGACCCGTACCACCCCGGCGACACCAGCCTGACCCGCCGCGTGCTCCAGGCGCTCGAAGCCCACGGGCTCGGCATCTGCACGCTCACTAAGGGTGGCAGGCGGGCGCTCCGCGATCTGGATCTTTTCCGGCCCGGCCGCGACGCGTTTGCCTCGACGCTCACAAGTATCGATCCAGCCTTCTCGCGGAAGTGGGAGCGGGCATCCGCAGTCGTGGCCCGCCGCACGCGCTCCTTAAGCGTACGGAGTTCTCTGTCGGAGGCCGTGAATTCGGTAGCGCGCTCAATCCGCTGTTCGAGTTGCTCAAGGTCGGGATGGATCGCGGAGACAGCTTCCCAGGCTGCTTGGGCGCCAGTCAGCTCGTGGACACACGTGTCGAGTGTCGACCTGGCATTCACTTCGGCCTTTTCCAGCTCGGGGCGGGATTCTTCGCAAGTTCGCTTCTTTGTTCCCGCGTCGATAATGCGGTCGATTTCCGCGCGCATATGGTCGTATCTTGCTATGGCCGTTTCGACCCGGCCTGCGGCCGGCACTCTGCGAGCACGAAGGTCTATGACTTGTTGTGCAACAGCGGCGAGAACGCGGTGTTCGCCTTGTGCGATATGTAAGCAGTTAACCGTTTCTTGATGCAAGGACCGCTGATTTCGCGCCGAAAGCTCCAGGTCGCTGACCCGCTGCATGGCAGCCATGCACTGGTCCAAATTCTGGCGGGCGGTCAACAACTCCGCCTGGATATCCGTCAGCTTGCCTTTCTTGGGTCGTCCGCCGGGCGTCCAAACCGAAAAGTACTTCTTGTTGACCGCCTTTTCAAAGGCAACGCCGCGAGATCCGAAGACCTGGGCTCCGAGCATTTCCCGAATATCGGCAAGTGCGTCTCCGCTCAATGCTGGCAACTCCTGTTTCCCTTGAGTGCTGCATAGAACGGAAAAGAGACCTAACCTCTCGCCAGGTTTCTCCTTGGCTTTAGTCGCTTGACTGCGAAGCATTCCGCGCACTTGCTCGTCGGCCCTCTTGCCGAATGCTATGCCTTCGAATTTGCCATCGGGCCGCTTCCGGTCTAGTTGCGCTTTGGGGAAATCCAGGAATGTCTTTGAGATGCGGTAGGTATTGCCGGCATGACCGAAAACAACCGCGATCAATGGCGTCAAGGCGGTTTCGCGCGGGCGCATTTCCTGCGCGCTGACTCCCGCAGTATTGTGACCTTCCGCAAGACAACGCTGCACGGCTTCGACGAGCGTGGACTTCCCCGCGCCGTTGGGCCCTTCCAGCAGGTTTGGCGAATCGGGGTCAAACATCACGTCGAGAGGCCCCCGGATACCTTTGTAGTTCTCTACGTGTACGGAATACAGAATCACTTACACACCTCCCGCCATAGCCTCGAATACTCCCTCAGTGCATCCGCTGCGACTGGGTCAGGGGGATTGTCCGCGGCCATCCCTAGGAGCTGATGGGCTGCGTCACGCAGGTAGCCTTCGGGCAGCCTCTCTATCCACTCGGGCCCAGTTTCGTCCGACACGAGATGGGTCAGGTCGTGGCGGCCGAAGAGAAAGCGGCCTTCGACGATTTCGACCAACCTAGTGAGAGCATCGTAGTCGGCGCCGAACAGAACTCCCGTCAGGGTGAGGTCTATTAGCGTCCGCTCCGGCGTCGGTAGGGCGTCGAGTCTTGCCGCCAGCGCTCGCACCTGTCCCGGTTTTTCGATCTTGCTGAACAACGACATCCATTCAAGGCTGGCGGTTCGCAGAGTTTGAATCTGGGGCCCAGCGCCTCTATACGGAATATCGACAATCAACACGTTACCGCTGTCTGATTCCGTAAAACCGGTCGACTCATGCGTACCAGAATAGGCCATGTGCACCGCACCCGCATCATCGGCGTGAAGCGTCGTGGAGTGAAAGTGCCCCAGGGCCAGATATTCCAGCCCATGCACCCGGGCGGCGTCGCGGCGGATCGGAAGAGTCGCCTGATACGCGGCGCTTTCGACGCTTCCATGAGCGATCCCGATCGCAATGGTATTGCCCTGAGTCTGAATCCAACCGCTGGGATCGTCCCGCGAATCGCCGGCGATAACTGGGCAGGGATAAAGAGTCGCCGCGGCGGTCTCCACGGGCCGTGGCTGTGTCAGGACATGCAAGTTCGTCCATTCGTTCCAGACCGTGTCCTCCCAAACCGAACCTGGTGTCAGCGGGTCATGGTTCCCTGGGATGATGAATACTGGACAGTCAGCGCCTCCCAGAATCTTCGCGACTTCGCGGACTTTCAGCCGCTCCACGCCATTGTCCTCGAACGTGTCGCCAGCCAGCACCACGAATTCTGCGCGTTCGCGCCGGGCGAGTGCGATCACGTGACGCGCCGATTCCAGACGAGCGGCGCGTACACGCACACCCTTGTCGCCGAGCATAGTGGCGCGCATGCCAATCTGCCAATCGGCCGTGTGTAGGAACTTCATATCTTGTGCGGGTCTCCAGGAATGGGTTTACGACGTAGCGGGGTTCGAGGAGCATATGCCTGCGCTGTGATGGCAAGTCGTCCAAAGGCTGGCGACGAATGGGGTAGAAACCGGTCAGTGTCGAGGTAGAGCATATTCTCCGCAGTCGCAGGTCACATCCGCGACAACGCTGCGGAACGAGGCAGGTTGGACCACTTCAACGTGCGGACCACGCCTCTGAGTATCCATCGGGCTTTCCCGAAGGTAACTATACGGTACCTCCAATCGCGCCGCGCCGTTTGCAGATCGCCGCCTCCCGCGGGGACCGAGTGGATTGTCGCGATCGGTACTGGCGAACTGGTGCAGCCAGATGAGCACACGGGCGCGGCGCCCTTCGTTAATTCACTCTTCGCCATGCTTCCGCTCGCGCCTGATTAACTGTTCCCGGACCCGGATGACGGCGTCGTGCAGTTTGGCAGCGAGAATGTTCTTGGCCGGCAAAGCGGTAAGATACTCGGCCACGCGGATTTCGCCCTGATTGAGTTGCAGGAGTTCGATCTGCTCTTCGTCCTTGGCGCTGCAGAGTATTAGGCCGAGCGGAGCCTCCTCGTGCTCGGTGCGGCGCTCGTTCTGATCGAGCCACCGAAGGTAGAGTTCCATCTGCCCTTTGTAGCCCGCTTCGAAGCGGCCAAGTTTGAGATCGATCGCGATCAGGCGTGCGAGTCTCCGGTGGTAAAACAGGAGATCGAGGTAAAAATCCTGATTACCGATGGTCATCCGCTTCTGACGCGCCAGGAACGCGAAGTCCGTCCCGAGTTCCAGGAGAAACCTCTCGAGTTCCTGCAGGATGGCCGATTCCAGGTCGCGTTCGCTGAACGTATCTTTCAGACCGAGAAAATCGAGCAGATAGGGATCGCGGAAGACGAGTTCAGGTGTCAGCCTGTCTGCCTCCCGAAGTTGTTGGAGATCTTTGCGAATGGTTGCCTCGGGCAGTCGGGAGACCGCGGTACGTTCGAACATCATGCTGCGAACACGATCACGGAGTGTGCGGACACTCCACCGCTCGAGTCGGCACATCTCAGCATAGAACTGGCGGGCCAGCTCGTTTTCCAGGTACAAGATTTCTTTGAAATGGCTCCACCCGAGGTGTTGTGCCAGAACAGACATCTGGGCCTGCTCCGGCCAAGCCTCGACGAATCGGATCATATGGAAGAGGTTTTGGCGGCTGAAGCCGGCGCCATACTCGGCCGTCAATTGTCTCGACAGCGTAGAGACAATTTGATTACCGTATTCCGCCCGAGCATCGCCGAGGATATCGCGCCGTATCCGGCTCCCAATCTCCCAGTAGAGCATCACGAGTTCCGCGTTGACGGTTCGCGCCACCCGGAGCCGAGTTGTATCGATCAGGCTGCGTAGGTCGGCAGCCAACGCGCCGAGAATTCGCGGCGCCGGCACTGGGCTCTGCGGGTTCTGCTCCTGTCGCTGGTCTGTGTCACTCATCGGCCGCCTGCTGTACCACCACTCCTCGGATTGTAAGACGGAGGGCGTCCTGCAACCGATGTTCGACTCGGCGCCGATCAGGTGGAAATGAGCCGGTTGTCTGTGGCAAGCCTGATTCCATACGAACAGTTCATTGTAATAGGAAATCGGATACGGCCCGCCGGGGCGACTTCGCCGGGGATTCCGAGAACACTTCCCCTCCCAATCGGACGGGAACCCTCAACGAGCAAGCGCCGTCGGTGAATACGTCTCGGGTCGGTCAGCGCGAACCCTCCGTTGGAAATTCCGAGAATCTCGTCCCCCTCGTTCGAAACTCACCTTCCTCCGAACCCCCCGGTATGGGAGGGGCGAGTCGCAGCACGCAGTTCTTGGGCCACGATCTCGGTGTTTGGTCACGGGGGATGCCGGGAAGGCCCGACCGGGCAATCCAAAACCGAGGTCCGCGGTGATTTTCTCGTTTGGCCAGGCGAGTGTCGCGGCGGGACCACGAGATGTCTTTTGGGTTAGCTGCCCAAAGAATGAGGACGGATAAAAGGGGGCAGATTGCCCCACGGAGACCGGCGGAGAGGTGCTACCAAACGTGCTACCACTTCCTAGAAAAAGCAGCCCGAAACAGGATGAACCAAGGGCCACCAAGACGGAGTATATCATTGAAATATAAGGAACAGCATGAACCAAGGTGAAACATGAATCAAACTCATAACCCAAAGGTCGAAGGTTCAAATCCTTCCCCCGCAACCAATTTTTTCAGCAAGTTGCGAGCTTCCAGGCGCAAATCCCAAGACCACTCTAAACCACGATAGCCAGAGGTGCCTGTTCCGTGGCCTCTGCCTCTGGTTTGCTCGTGGGGTTATCGACGGGCTTCAATACCATCTGGACGACGTTGTTGTCAGCCTGCCGTTTGCCATCGGTCATTGCCCTGCCGTAGACGTTCAGTGTTGTCTGAACACTGGCATGACGCATCAATTCTCGTTGTACTCCAATGGGTGCTTCGGTCTGGTCCAACCACGACCTGAAGCTGTGCCGGAACGTCTTCCTTCCACTGTGAGCCGTATCAACTTCGGACAACCGCCCTCGGCTTTGCTGTATTCGAGATTCAGCATAAAGAGCTCCG
>Ga0302324_100021499_pt1 | contig 12577 bp, 11 predicted proteins | sample Palsa_T0_1_FD_201949 | JGI IMG/M metagenome (GOLD analysis project Ga0302324, IMG submission 201949) | Peat permafrost microbial communities from Stordalen Mire near Abisko, Sweden - Palsa_T0_1 | ecosystem: Environmental > Terrestrial > Soil > Palsa > Peat permafrost | place: Sweden: Abisko...
CGACCGTCGTCAGCGCATCGTCCTGCCCAACCACACGCTCGCGTAAGCGGCCTTCCATCGCGACGAGCTTCTTGACTTCGCCCTCAAGCATTTTCGAAACCGGAATGCCGGTCCACTTGCTTACGATCCTGGCAATATCCTCTTCGTCGACCTCTTCTTTCAGCATCCGCGAACCTCCCGCGGCGCCATCTTGCGCGGCGTTCAACTGCTTTAACTCCGCTTCGAGTTTTGGTAGTTCGCCATACTGGATTTGTGCAGCGCGTTCCAGCTGTCCAGCACGCGTTTGCTCTTCAGCCTCGAAACGTTTTGCTTCGACGAGCTTCTTCAATTCGCTGAGCCTCGTAATTGCTTCGCGCTCCGTCTGCCAGCGCGCGCGCAAGCCGGTGGATTTTTCCTTCAACGCGGCGAGCTCGCGTTCGACAACTTCGCGACGGTCTTTGGAATTCTGATCGGTCTCTCGCTTGAGTGCAGCGCGTTCGATCTCAAGCGAAGTCTGCTGACGCTCAAGCTGGTCGATCTCCGTCGGCACCGAGCCAATCTGGATCGCCAGAGAGGCAGCGGCTTCGTCGACCAGGTCAATGGCCTTGTCGGGCAGGAAGCGGTCGGAGATATAGCGATGCGAGAGCGTGGCTGCGGCGACGATGGCCGAGTCCTTAATGCGGACGTTGTGATGTGCTTCATAACGGTCTTTGAGACCGCGGAGAATCGCGATGGTGTCTTCTACATTTGGCTCGCCGACGAAGACGATCTGGAAGCGCCGTTCGAGCGCGGCGTCTTTCTCGATATATTTGCGATACTCGTTCAGGGTGGTTGCGCCGATGGCGCGAAGTTCGCCGCGAGCTAGCGCGGGCTTGAGCATGTTCGAGGCGTCCATTGAGCCTTCGGAGGCTCCAGCACCAACCAGCGTGTGCAGTTCGTCAATAAACAGAATGACCTGTCCATGCGCGTCTTCCACGTCCTTAAGCACAGCCTTGAGGCGATCTTCAAACTCACCGCGATATTTGGCGCCGGCAACCATTGATCCGAGATCGAGGGAGACGACGCGTTTATCGCGGAGAATCTCCGGCACGTCGCCAGAGACGATGCGACGAGCAAGCCCCTCGACGATGGCCGTCTTGCCCACGCCCGGTTCGCCGATCAATACTGGATTGTTCTTGGTGCGCCGAGAGAGCACCTGGATGACCCGGCGAATCTCTTCATCGCGACCGATGACGGGATCGAGCTTGCCACGACGCGCGAGTTCGGTGAGGTCCTTGGCGTATTTTTCAAGGGCCTGGTATTTGGCTTCGGGATTTTGGTCGGTGACCCGCTGCGACCCCCGCACCGAAGTCAGGCCGCGAAGAATCGCGTCATGAGTCGCGCCAACAGAGGCCAGCGCCAACTGTGCCGGGTCGTTCTTCTCCTGCGACAGTGCGAGCAGCAGATGCTCGGTCGAAACGTAATCGTCCTTGAAGTTTTGCGCTTCCTTAAACGCGCGGTCGACGACCTTTTGCGCCGCGTTCGACAGGCTGGGCTGCGCGCCCGAGCCAGAGACCTTGGGCAGAGTCTGCAGAGCCTGGTTAACCTTGGAGAGCAGCTGTTCGGTCGGCACTCCGACCTTCTGCAGCAATGGTGCGATGATGCCGTCTTTGTCGTCCAGCAGGACGGCGAGCAGGTGGAGAGGCTGCACTTCCGGATTGCCGCTTTCGGCGGCGAGAGTTCCCGCGTTCTGCACTGCTTCCTGCGATTTGACTGTAAATTTGTCCCAACGAATTGCCATGTTTGCCTACCTTGATTCTCGCGATGCGATTAGGATACCTGCATAAACAATGAGAGGCGGACCGTTTGGCCGCCTCTCGTTAGAATTGAGTCCTGTAACCCCTACTTAAGCGGCGGACTTTGTGGCCTCTACCGTCTGATTGCTGGACGCTCCGTTGATGCCGATCTTGATCTGCTTCGGCTTGGCCTCGGCGCGTTTGTTCAATTCCAGCTTCAAAACGCCGGAGTCGTAGTCGGCTTTCACGTTCTCAGTGTCGACCATCGTCGGCAATGTGAAAGCGCGGAAGAATGTGCCATATCGACGCTCGATGCGGTGGAAGTTCTCTTCCTTTTCTTCCTTCTCGAACTTGCGCTCGCCGCGAACGGTCAGCGTGTGGTTCTCAACCCGGACATCGAGTTCGTCCTGCTTAACGCCTGGAACTTCGAGTTTCAAGACGATTTTGTGCTCATCCTCGTAAATGTCGACCGGGGGCACAAAGCCTGCCGCGGCCAAGGGATCATTCTCCCCGCCGCCCTGGGTGCGGGAGAAGTCCTGGAAAAGCGAGTTCATACGGTTTTGCAGTGAAGCAACTTCACGGAATGGGTCCCAACGAGTAACAGCCATGGTGTTTTTCCTCCAAGTCATCAGTGGTTCTGAGATGCCAGCGCAGAGCGCTTTACAACATCTGATTCAGACTATAGCACAAGAGATGCATAAAATATGAGCGTCTTTGACTAATATCGATAGCAAACAGCTTCCATGAGCATAAGTGATTGATATACCAAAGCTTGACCTCGGTTTCCTCTAATCGACCCGGCAAATCAGGCACTTCAGATATTCGGTCTCCGGCACAGTCAGCAACACAGGATGATCGCTTGCCGCTCCCCTGCGTTCCAGCAGGCGAACCTGTCGGCGGGCATCGAGTCCGGCTGCCGCGACGACAGCGGTAAAGTCTTCCAATCCAACATGGTGCGAACACGAACAGGTGACCAGCGTCCCGCCCGGACGGAGCATTTTCATCGCGCGGAGATTGAGTTCCTTGTAGCCGCGCAGGGCACCTTCGGCAGCACGCTTCGATTTGGCGAAAGCTGGCGGATCAAGAACGATAGAGTCGAATTTGCTGCCAGAATCGCTCCAATCGCGGAGCAGGTCGAAGGCATTCGCCTCAATCCAATCCACCGCGATATCGCCAAGAGTGCCGCGATTCAGTTCGAGGTTTTGGTCGGCGACTTCAAGGGCAGCGTGGGAAGAATCGACGCCGGTAACCTGCCGACAGATGCGCGCAAGATGGAGCGCGAAACCGCCGTGGTAGGTACAGACATCGAGGGCTTCGCCGCGGCAGTAGCGGGCGGCGGCAGCGTAGTTCTCGCGTTGATCGAGAAAGGCGCCCGTTTTTTGGCCGAGGTCTGCATCATAGTGAAAGCGGAGACCATTGAGATAGAAAATGGTCGCGGCGGATCTATCTTCCGGACTATTGGATCGGGAAACCAGTGGGCCCTCGGGGGCTGCGCTCAATTGTTCCAGCTCGCGAATTCTCAGGTCAGTGCGCTCAAAAACTGCTCGCGGACTGACCTGCTCGCTGACAACTTCAAGCAAAACATCGCGAACCACAGAGGTGTCCATCCCCTGCGTAAGTATCTGCAGAATCAACAGATCACTGTATTTATCAACGATCAGTCCAGGGAGGAAGTCGGCTTCGCTGAAGACCAGACGGCAGGCGTCGGTGTGTTCGTTGGCCAGAATCGGCTGACGCAGGGCTATTGCGGCGCGAAAACGCTCTTTCAGTAGCGGCGGCCAGGCGGAATTTTCAATTCTACCGGTGCCGATCAGTCGAAGGGCTATCTGGGAACTGGCGCTGTAGAGGGCTGTCCCGAGCAAGGAGCCACCTGGGTCGAGGACAGCGATCAGGCGAGAAGCGTCTGTTGGGGCGACGATCTTCTCGACGTCCGACTGATAGACCCATACATGTCCGGCGCGTAGACGATCGGCGGCGCGGCGCGAGATTATAGCGAACGCGCCTTGGATGATTTTCCGAGTCGAACTGCTGGGCGCGGCATGTCTTTTGTTCTTTGAGGAAGCTTCGATGTTCGTTCGATGCCGATTGTCGCGCCTGGTTGGCGAAACGCCCTTCGCATCTTTGGATTGCGGTTTGTCTTCGGCAGGCATCAGAATAAAGACTTACTGTGGGCAATCTTCGCATACATTCAACTCCGGCTGGCGCAAAACGCGGTTGTTCACCTCTCACCGGACTCTTGGTTCGGCTCCTGCTTCCAGGGCTGATACTGGCGATCCCGGGGTTGCCAGGGCATGCCCAGGTAGGCAGCCCTACCGGACAAGCCAATAGCCCCGGACAAAAGCAGTCCGCGCCGCCCAACGCCCAGTCGCCGAAACTCGCTACGACGAAGCCGGTACCGCCACCACCCGGCCCCCCGCCGGTGCCAGTCAGGACGGAAATCGGCGAGCTGGATGGCGCATCGTTCCGAATCGATGTTCCCGAGCAAAACTGGAACCACGGCCTGGTGATCTACTACCACGGCTATGAGTCGAAGCCGATTGTCTATGCGTTGGTGGACGGGAAGCCGAGGCCGCTGTCGCACATCCTGCAGGAAATACTGAATCGCGGCTACGCGGTGGCGCAGTCGGGATATTCCGCGGGCGGATGGGCAGTGGAGTCGGCTTTTAAAGACACCGAGGAAGTCCGAAAGTATTTCAACAAAAAATATGGCGACCCGAAAGAGACGCTCGCTATGGGGCATTCGATGGGCGGCCTGCTCACGGTAATGACCCTGGAAAGAAGTCCTCAGAAATATTCGGGCGGGCTCGCGCTTTGCGGCGTTCTGGCGCCGACCGACCTGGTGATGCAACGGGCTTTCGCGAACCGGGTCGCCTTCGACGCCTTTTTCCCTGGAGTGCTGCCGCAGGTCGACCGCATTCCAGCCACATTCATGATGAACGACCTGCCGGTCATCGCCAATGTGCAAAAAGCACTGGACGCCAAACCGGACTCGGCCGCACTGATCCGCTCGCTGGCGGACATTCACACCAACCGCGGCCTCGCCGACGTGCTGGTTTTTAATACTTTTGTGATTGAGGACCTCCGGTTAAAGACTGGCGGCAACCCTTTCGATAACCGCAATCTGATCTATACCGGCACGACCGATGACTACGATTTGAACACTCAGGTCAAGCGCTACGCAGCCGATGGGAAAGCGGTTCGCTATATGAACGACTACTACACGCCGACAGGGGCGCTGAAACGAAAATTGCTGGCCGTGCACACAACTTACGATCCCCTTGTGCCCGCATCCACTGTTGCTTATTATGACGATGCGACGCGCCGACTGGGAACGGGCGATCTGTTCGTGCAGAAGTATGTGAATCGGGATGGTCATTGCAATATCACCGCGGAGCAGACCGGCGAGGTTTTCGACGAGCTGACGTCATGGGTCCATCAGAACCGTCGCCCCGAGCCGGGGCTTTTGGGGGAGAGCGGGAGTGAGACAACACCCCCGCAAAAGGTTCCACCGACGCCCCAGCCGAAACCACCACCGAAAAATATCGGAAAACCGGAGTGACTTCCCGATTGATTACTTAAGCGGTAATCTTGTGGTAGTGTGCTTGACACGTTGGTAAGTTACTGAGGCATTCTCCCCATGCAACTCGAATCCGAAGTAATCCAGGCGGAATCGGCCATTGTTGTTGTCGCACTCAAGGGCCGGCTGATTGCGGGTCCCCGATTGACGATTGCCGAGGCGCAAGTGAAATCGATCATCAAGCAGGGAACGAACAAGCTCGTTCTTGACCTGGAGCAGGTCGAACATGCGGACAGCTCGGGATTCTGTCTTCTGCTGCACGCATTCACGGCGATCAGCGCTTCCGGCGGTCAATTGCGGATCGCCGCGCCCAACAAGCGGCTGCTCGATCTTTTTCAGTTGACCGAGACTGACCGGCTGCTTTCAATCTGCCCCGACCGCTCCGCCTGCATTGCAAGCTTGAAGCGAAGAAACCATAACTAACGACCTTACTCCGAGAAAAACGTTCTCCGCCCTGGTAGTCCTCGCCAAATGTCTCGGGACGGCACGCCACATCTCGCGACTCAGGTAAAATCGAGCGGGCGACGGCTGAATCTCGTGTGCTACATTCGATTGCAGCCTGGAGAATAGATGCCGTTAGAATCGGAAATCATCAAAATTGAGGGCGGCATAGTGATTGTGGCTTTGAGTGGCCGCCTCACCCTCGGAAGCCGGTTGAGCTTGCTCGATGCGGAAGTCAGTGCCCTGGCAAACGACGGCAATCTTAAAGTGATCCTCGACCTGGAACATATCGAATATGCCGATAGTTCGGCTTTGGGTGTCTTACTACATGCCGCCGGTGCGGTGCGTGCCAAGGGAGGACAACTTCTGCTGGCAGCGCCGAATCAACGACTCCAGGACTTATTTACGCTGACCAATACAGCGCAATTGCTTGTCAGCTACCCCGACCGCGCTGCGTGCATTGCCCATCTCCTTTAAGTGACACAACCTCAGATCCCGACGGCGGACAGTGCTAAACTAAGGGCTTCTGGACGCCTCTTATTGCAGAACTACAGTTGGTGTAATGTGCGGCAGATTGGCTATGTAGGTTTTTTCTTGAGGAAAAAGCCCGCTCGGCCCAGGTGCCTTACCTTAGACTAACTGTACTTCTGCTTTAGCCTGCTCAACAACCTCGGAGCGCGAGTTTCATGGCTACCCAAGTCCGAGACTTCATAATTGATGGAATTGCCTTTGTCTGACGCTGGTAGTCGCCCTAAGAAAAACACGAAGCCGGTTGCGACGCCGGCGACCTATGCCGACGCGGGAGTAGATATCACCGGAGGCGATCGCGCCAAACAGCGGATCAAGTATCTCGCCCAGCGCACCTTCGGCAAACAAGTCCTCAGCGAAATTGGCGGCTTCGGCGGCCTCTTTCGACTGGACACCGGACGCTACGCCAATCCGGTACTCGTTTCGAGCGCGGATGGAGTGGGAACCAAGTTGAAGGTCGCCTTCGACCTCGACATACACCATACCGTCGGGGCCGATCTGGTCAATCACTGCGTCAATGACATCGCCATTCAGGGCGCAACGCCGCTCTTCTTCCTCGATTATCTCGCCACCGGCCGCCTGGATGAGGGCGTCATCGAAAGGGTGGTAACCGGACTTGCCGATGCCTGTCGGGCTAACGGATGCGCTCTGATTGGCGGGGAAACCGCACAAATGCCAGGGTTCTACGCCGACGGGGAATACGACCTGGCCGGCTTCATCGTTGGAGTTGTGGACAAGGACAAACTCATTACCGGCAGCAAGGTGAAAGCCGGGGATGTGCTGATCGGATTTCCTTCAACAGGACTGCATACGAACGGCTATTCCCTGGCCCGGAAACTATTCTTCGATGTGGCAGGATATAAGCCCGACCAGTACGTGACGGCAATCAAGGACAAGGCCGGGGCCGCCCTTCTGAAAGTCCATCGCAGCTATCTGCCGGTTATCAAGAAGCTGACGGTCGGCGACTACACGACCGGAATGGCGCATATTACCGGCGGCGGAATCACGGAGAACCTGCCTCGCATTTTGCCTAAAACTATCTCGGCAATCATCGATATCGGGAGCTGGCCCGTGCTCCCGATCTTCGGACATCTCAGGGAGCTCGGCAACGTGGAGCAGGATGAGATGCTGCGCACGTTTAACCTCGGCATCGGCCTGATCGCGGTCATCCCCGCCGATAGATTTACCCGCGCCAAGGCGATGCTCGATCGCGCCGGCGAGAAGTTCTACGTTATCGGTCGCACCGTGAAGGGCAACCGCAAAGTGATCTATTCCTAATGAGTTCGGGCAACAAAAGGCTTGGGATATTGCTGTCTGGGCGGGGATCGAACTTCCTGGCCATTGCCGACAGCATCGATTCGGGCAAACTGGAGGGGGCGGAGATCGCCTTAGTGATTTCCAATCGCGCCGAAGCACCTGGCCTTGCCGCCGCGCGCGATCGCGGATTGCAAGCCGTAGCGATCGAAGCCCATGGCCGGAAGCGCGCCGAACACGATGCCGAGATCATTGCAACCCTGAAAAAGCACGAAGTCGACCTCGTCTGTCTGGCCGGATATATGCGCCTGCTCTCCCTGCAATTTGTGCAGGCATTTCCGCGGCGGATTCTGAACATTCACCCATCTTTGTTGCCGGCGTTTCCGGGCCTGGATGCCCAGCGGCAGGCACTCGAATATGGCGTTCAATATTCCGGCTGTACGGTCCACTTCGTAGACGAAGAGTTGGACCATGGAGTGATTGTTCTGCAGCGGGTTGTTGCAGTTCTGCCTGGAGATGATGAGGCGGCTTTGTCGGCACGTATTCTGGTGCAGGAACATCTGGCTTATCCGGAGGCTATCCGTCGAGTGATATCAGGTGAGTACGAGATAATCGGCCGCCGTTACGAGGCGCGATGAAACGATACCTCCGATGCCGCGCGACAGCCTGGATCGCCTTCGGCTTTGCGGGAGGAGCGATGTTTACTCTGCTTGGCTGCAAGTCGGCGTTGCCTCCTTCGAAGCCGCTTGCGGAGCTGAATACGCAGGAAAATCGCGGTTACACGGTCTTTCAATCGAACTGCGCCAGCTGCCATTATGCGGATTCGGAAAAAGGGCTGCACGGCCCCGGGCTGCAAGGGCTTTTCAAGAAGCCATACCTGCCCAGCGGAGCACCCGCGAACGATGACCGCATTACCTCCGCAATCCAGCACGGACGCGGCATGATGCCCGCGTTTGGTAACGTTCTCGACGACCAGCAAGTTAGCAATCTGATCGCCTACCTGCATACGCTATGACTTCTACCCTATGAACGATGAACCCGAAGTGTCGTCTAACCCGCCCCTTCCCTCCGGCAAAAAGCCCCTGCCGCTACCAGGCATGGCCGGCATCGCGCTCTACATGCTCGCGATCTCGGCCGTCATTGCTTTCGGCGTGATTGGGCACCATATTCCGGCGGTCTTTCTGGTCATGAGCCTACTGACCGCCTGTGCCAGCTTTGGTCTGCTGCGGCAACAACGCTGGGGTTGGGCGCTTTCCCTGGCGGCAACATTCCTGTTGATGATTTACCAGTTTTATCTGCTTCTCCGTCTACATCAGGGGCCGCCAGGATTTATGGGCGCGCTGAATTTGATTTTGTTTTTGTATCTGGTGAGGCCTGAAGTCATGGAACGGTTGAAATAACAGCGTGGGCGGTGCTAGCCGCGGAATGGGCTGACGGAAGGTAACATTCCCCATGCGATAAAATCCCATCCGAAAGGATCGGCAATGCTCACAAATCTCCCGCCCCACATACTGTCAGCAGAGGAAGGCCCCGCGTTCTGGTTTCTCAATAACCTTATTACGGTGAAAGCCACTACCGAATCCACGGGAGGCGCATATTCTCTATGCCATCAGATCAGCCCTCCCGGATCGGCTACGCCTTACCACCTGCACCACCACGAAGACGAAGCGTTCTATATTCTCGAAGGCAAATCCATCTTCACCTGCGACGGCAAGAAGACGATCGCCGGCCCGGGCGAATATCTGTTTCTTCCTCGTGGGATTCCTCACGGAATCCAAGTCACCGGCTCGATCCCCACCACCATGTTGATCTTCGCCATGCCCGGAACCGGCTTCGTTGGAATGATGGAAGAGATGGGCGAACCCGCCAAGGAACGAGTTCTGCCAACCCCTACCGCTCCCGATATCGAGAAACTCACCCGGCTATGCAACAAATACGGCATCGACATCCTCGGCCCGATACCGGCGTAAAACCGGGATAGAAGCAGATTCTTCTATCCGTAGCCGGCAGTCTGCTGCGACAGTTCCTCTACTTGTCGAGAAACTGCCAAACCCGTTGTTCCCCAAGCGAAACGTTACAATGAGTTAAGAAACCAAACCATGGCTGCCAGCGTCGAACTCATTCAGATCGAACCCGCCCGCAAGACCCCAGTCGCCAAGCCCGAATGGCTCAAGGTGCGCGCCCCGGTTGGCGATAGCTATCATTCGCTCAAGAAGCTCGCCCGTTCGCTCAACCTTCACACCGTCTGCGAATCCGCGCATTGCCCCAACATCGGCGAATGCTGGAACCACAAGACCGCGACCTTCATGATGCTCGGCAACACCTGCACCCGGCGCTGCGGATTCTGCGCCGTCCCCAAAGGCCGTCCCGATCCGATAGACTTCGACGAACCCCGCCGCGTCGCCGAGGCCGTCGCCACTCTCGGCCTGAAACACGCCGTCATCACCAGCGTCAACCGCGATGACGATATCGTCGGTGGCGCCCGCGCCTTCGCCATGGTCATCGAAGAGATTCGCCACCAGGCCCCCGGCTGCCAGGTCGAAGTCCTCATCCCCGACTTTCAGGGCAAGGAAGAAGCCATCCGCATCGTCGTCGAGGCGCGCCCCGAAATGCTCAACCACAACACCGAATCGGTGCCGCGCCTCTATCGCGTCGTCCGCTCGGGAGCCCGCTACGACCGGACCTTACGCCTGCTCGAATACGCCAAGAAAGTCGACCCCAAGGCAGTCACCAAGTCCGGAGTCATGGTCGGCCTCGGCGAAGGGATGCACGAACTCCTCCAGGTCTACCGCGATCTCGCCAATGTCGGCACCGACGTCCTCACCATCGGCCAATACCTCAGGCCTTCGAAGGACCATCTTCCTATGACGCGCTATTACACCCCGGAAGAGTTCGCCTTCCTGAAGGAAGAAGCGCTCGGCATGGGTTTCCGCCATGTCGAATCCGGGCCGCTGGTGCGCTCTTCGTATCACGCGCATGAACAGGCGGCGAGCACGGGCGTGACGCTGATCACTTAGCAACTCCGCAAGCCCGCTCGTCGCCCCATTTACAATCAAACCAGTCATGTCAGTCCCCGCCAACACCGAAGAAACCGCTGCCGCCGTGACCACCGAAGCCGCCCCCGAACGCGAGCAGCGCTACACCCCGTCCGAAATCGAGCCCCGCTGGCAGCAGCGCTGGGCCGAGCAGCCGGAGCTTTACGCCGCCGAACCGCACTCCTGCGGCAAGCCCAAATACTACGTACTCGAAATGCTGCCATACCCCTCCGGCCAGCTCCACATGGGCCATGTGCGCAATTACGCCATCGGCGACGCCCTCGCCCGCTATATGTGGATGCGCGGCCACAATGTCCTGCACCCAATGGGCTGGGACGCCTTCGGTCTGCCCGCCGAGAACGCCGCCATCAAGAACAACACGCCGCCCCGAGAGTGGACGCTGTCCAACATCGCCGCGATGAAACGCCAGTTCCAGCGGCTCGGCTTCGGCTTCGATTGGGCGACCGAGATCACCACCTGCTTTCCCGACTATTACCGCTGGAACCAGTGGTTCTTCCTCCGCATGTACGAGCGCGGCCTCGCTTATCGCAAGAAGAGCAAGGTGAACTGGTGCCCGCAATGCGCAACCGTGTTGGCCAACGAGCAGGTGGTCAACGGCTGCTGCTGGCGGCATGAAGACCAGATCGTCGAACAGCGCGACCTCGAGCAGTGGTTCTTGCGAACGACAAACTACGCCCAGGAATTGCTCGATGGCCTCGACAAACTCCCCGATTGGCCCGAAAAAGTCCGCACCATGCAGCGCAACTGGATCGGTCGCAGCGAGGGCGCTACCGTGGAGTTCGCCATCGACGAATCCCTCATCGAAGAAAGCGACGACGCCGAAGCGCTCGAAGAACATATCGAACACCGCCACGGACACATGCCTTTGCCCCCTCTGGAGTCCGACAAAGCCGGCAAGAAGATCGCTGTCTTCACTACCCGCATCGATACGATCTTCGGAGCGACCAGTCTTCAGCTCGCCCCCGAGCATCCGATCGTTGCCGAGTTCGCGGCGACCGACGCGAAGCTTGCCAAAAACGTCGCCACACTGATCGAGCAGCAGAATAAAGCCCGCGAAGCCGGTGACATCGGCGCCATTGAGAAACATGGGGCCTTCACCGGCCACTACGCGATGAATCCGTTCAGCGGGGAGCGGATCCCGATCTGGACCGCGAATTATGTCTTGCTGAACTACGGTACCGGAGCGGTGATGTCGGTACCCGCCCATGACGAGCGCGATTACGAATTCGCAAAGAAATACGACCTTGAAATCCGGGTCGTCGTCCTCCCAAGACGAACGATGGAGCCGGTCGCCGATGGGCAGCCGCAGGAAGCAATCCTTCCTTACACACAAGAAGACAGCCTGTTAATCAACTCCGGCGACTACGATGGGCTGGGCTGCCAGGAGGCCCAGCACAAGATGGCCGCTTATGCCGAAGAGCACGGCTTCGGCAACGCGACGATCACCTATCGGTTGAGAGACTGGGGTGTAAGCCGTCAGCGGTATTGGGGCACGCCGATTCCGATGCTCTATTGCGAGAAGGACGGCATCGTTCCCGTGCCCGACGATCAGCTTCCGATCCTCTTGCCCGAGCAGATCACGATCACCCAGCAGGGCGGGTCGCCGCTGGGAAACGTGCCGGAGTTCGTCAACACGACTTGCCCGAAGTGCGGTGGACCGGCTCGCCGCGAGACCGACACGATGGACACTTTCGTCGATTCATCCTGGTATTTCTACCGCTACACCAGCGCAAAGGACGACAAAGCTCCATTTGATACCGATGCGGTTACATATTGGTTTCCGATCGACCAATACATCGGCGGCGTGGAGCATGCCATCCTGCATTTGATCTATTCGCGCTTCTGGACCAAGGTGATGCGCGATATGGGGCTTATCCAGAACGACGAGCCCGTCACCCGCCAATTCTCCCAGGGCATGGTCATCAAAGGCGGCGCGAAGATGTCGAAATCGAAGGGCAATGTCGTCT
>Ga0302324_100021504_pt1 | contig 12576 bp, 12 predicted proteins | sample Palsa_T0_1_FD_201949 | JGI IMG/M metagenome (GOLD analysis project Ga0302324, IMG submission 201949) | Peat permafrost microbial communities from Stordalen Mire near Abisko, Sweden - Palsa_T0_1 | ecosystem: Environmental > Terrestrial > Soil > Palsa > Peat permafrost | place: Sweden: Abisko...
CGCCCAGACACAACAACGCTCAACCATTGATAGTGATTCTTGCGGTCCCAAATCTGAAGACACACAAGCGGGTTAGCTCGCATCCACTCGATCTTTTGCCCTAGCATGCTGACCCCGTAAATATGGTTTCCGTCGTACGAGAAGTACGTCGGAACAACATAGGGTTGGCCGTCCCGTGCGCACGCCATTGTGCCGATGCTCACGCTCTCCAGCGCGATGCGGCATTCGTCCTTCGTCATCTCGTGAATTAGCATGACAAGCGCTCCTAACGGGCGGGCCGGCTCTGTGCCGGAGCGAGCGAGGGCGGCGGTGCCATCCCGGCTAGCAGGAAATTGTGCATGACGCGGCAGACACTAGGCCGCATCAACCTTGGCGATAGTCGCCACATCAAAACGGGGTGCCTGCCCAGAGGCGTCGACATGCTGTACACGTACGTCCAGGCCCCGGCGGCCGAGCGCTATGCCCATGCGTTGCAAGGTATCGGTCACACGCCTAACCAGGTCCGATCGGACATCAGGGACCTGGATAAAATCATCCACTGCGAAGGTCAGTTCATAGGCGACCAGCGTGTCCTCAAATCCGCAGGCGCAGACCGTCGGGGTGGTTCCAGGTGCGATGCCGCGACTGCCGCTTGAGGCCGCTTGCAGAGCTTCGATCACGCGCGTGGCCGATACACCGTGATCGATCTTGATTCCGATTGTGCAAAGATGCGCGTCGTTCAAGCGGCGATGATTGGTGACGATGGCCTTGGCGACCACGCTGTTTGGAATCACAATGAGGTTATTAGAAGCCGTCTTGATCCGAGTTGCCCGCCAATTGATTTCGATGACCTGACCCTCAACGTCGGGGGCCACGGTAATCCAATCGCCCGCCCCGAATGGGCGCTCGATATTGATCGCCAGACCCGAGAACACGTCGGACAGCGTAGTCTGAAGAGCCAGACCCAGAACAATCGCCAGAACACCGGAAGTCGCCAGTACTGCTGAGATCGGTTGGTCGAGCACGGTGTCCATGATGCCCACCAGCGCCACGACATAGACGAGAACCGAGGCTAGATCGGCAAAAAGGCGTCGCGCGTGAGGTTCATTGTCGATTGGAAACAATGTACGACGCAGAATCAGATCAAGTACGCCATTGACGAGCCACGCGCCCAGAATCCACCACGCAATACCGAACAGTTCAACGGGCAGGTGCGGCGCGCCGGACAGTCCCCCGAAGAGATGTTGGCCGAGCCAATTACCCTGGCGCGGAAATAGCGCGGTGCTCAACATGAGCACGCTGCTTCCCCATAGTAGAGCACGGTACAGCCGCAGCGGCCGCGTAAGTCCGCAGATGAAGAGAACGGCTACACCGAAAAGAAGGCAAATCTCAATCCAGCCGATCATCGTGCCTCCGCCCTGACCCGAGTCGACCGGACTTTAGGTGACCAGATTGCAGCCTTATGATTCAAAGACCCTGCGCTTGATTAGAGGCTCGGTCGCCTCTCACTCGCGCGAAATTGCGGATTCTCAAAGTTCACTTCCTCCGCCCAGTAGCCGGTACGGCCATGATGTTCGTAGAGAGCCAGCTCCAGGTCTCGACTGAACGGCACGGCAGGGTCGTACAGAGGCGCGTCTTTCACGGCTTGCTGAGTCAGCTTGACAGACACGGTCGCATCGAGCCAGTTGATGCCCTGAATCCAACGCGGCGCGATAAGCACCTGGTGACCGAGGCACCAATTGCTGGTGTCGACGATGAGATATCGAATGGCCCAGGTATCATCATCGAGCAGCATGCCCTGTACGTGACCCATGCCGCCATCGCTCGCCTCGACGTGATACTTCATCAGTGCATTGCAACTGCGCAGACGCGGATCCCCCTGCCCGGTCTCTTCGCCTTCAGCCTCCGCCCGTTCGTCCTGCGCTTGCGCGTGCCGGTACGCGGCATCGACACCGCCGTCGGCTAGACCCAGCAGCATCATGCCTGGGTAGGCGCTCTGGCCCCAGAGGCCGTCACCCGCCCAATAATACGGATAGCCGTAATAGCCGAGAAACCGTCTTTCGTGCTGTCGCGACACCGGTTTGTCGGTGTCAATGTCCGGGCTGTTCTTGACCTGCTCTTTCGTAAGCGAGACCGGAAGCACCCTGCCGGTCCAATCTGGGTGGTCAATGGAAACAGGGGAGATCAACACCTTGCGGTTTGACAGCCAACCGCCGGTGTCGACGATGAGGTAGCGGACCGCCCACGTCTTGTCATCGATATATAGGTCCTTAATGTGACCGATCGTGCCGTCTGTCGCGCCGACGGCGAAGCCTTCGAGATTCTTGATACTGCGTAACATATGCCTTCTCCTTCAACAGCGTCGAATCACGGGCGTCCGGGCGATCAGGCCGCGACTGGAAGTCGCGGCGGCTCCGGTGGCGTAAGCACGGCATTGGGCTTGAGCGCTTCATTGCTCGCCAACGCAAGCGCTAGAGTCGTCGCAGAAGGATTCAGACTGTCGACCATTGAGCTCGGCATGAGAATCGTGGCGCCTCTTTCCTTTGTGGTCTCATAAATGATGTTCATCGCCCGAAGTTGCAGCGCCACGGGGTGCCCGGCATAGATATCCGCGGCTTCGACAAACCTTCCTGCGATCGCGGCCTCGGCTGATCCGAGTATCACGCGCGCCTGCTTCTCACGCTCTGCCTGGGCCTGGCGCGACATGGCATCCTGCAGAGCCACGGGAATGGCGACGTCGCGAATTTCCACTGAACTCACTGAGATGCCCCATGGAGCGGTCTTCTGACCAATCTCGACCTTGAGTTGCTCGTCGGCCTCCTTTCGGTCGGATAACAGCGCCGCCAGCATCGAGGAGCCGATCATCTCGCGCAGCGATGTCTGCGCAACGCGATCGATCGCTTCGCGGTAATTAGTGATGGCCAAAGCCGCCTTTTCAGCATCGTGGACATGCCAGAAGATAATCGCATCGACGTTGACCGGGACAGTGTCCTTGGTGAGCGCCTGCTCTGCGTTAAAAGCCGTGGTCTGAATACGTCCGTCGATGACCGCGATCACCGTGTCGAGGACCGGGATGATTACGAACAGGCCGGCCCCCTTGACGCTTTGCAATTTTCCCATCCGTAAGATCACGAATTTCTGCCAGACATTGGCCATTTTGAGCGACATAGCGATAACGGCTGCGCCCGCGAAGAACGCAAACCCGAGATATGGGTTGACGAAGTAGCCGGTGGCGACGCCCGCGATCAGGAAGGCGAATACCAGAAATGCCGTGACAGGATTCATATGCGTTGGTCCGTGCGCCGGGGCGATCCACTGAGATTGCGCGCCGCGTCGACCAGCGTCGGTACGCTGCCGCACTGACACGGTGTTCTCGCGGACCAGTCGCGCTGAGTGGCTGGCGTTAAGCCACGCGCAACGCCGAGCGGCCGCTATCGCGCGAGCAACGTCCGGCTTGTCGGTAGTCAGCTAATGACGTGATCGATGACTAAGTGTACCGACTTGCCGGAATGGGGATCCACGATTGCAGGAGCGCTCTGTAAGTCGCCAGACTGGCTTGCCGCGGTTCCGCCTTGAGACACGCGGACTTCGATCATGACGGTGCCTGCAGTGGAGAGCTTTCGTTCCGGCATCATGGCGAGGGAATCGTCCAGCGTGAATTTCAATGGCCACTGGCCGGTTTGCATGCGCACCACCGCCACCGGCGCACCCGGCGAATTAATCGATTTGGCCACGATGAAAAGAGTCTGCCCGGTGGAAATTTTCCTTTTCAGAGATTCGGCGACCGTGACCTCTCCGCTCACTCGCACCAGCGACTGGCTGCTCTGCGGCATCGGAGCATCGGCAATGCCATCGTTCTGTCCCATTTTCCCACTTGCAAGCCGCTGATCCTCCGCCAGATTCCGCGCGAAGGTCTTTGCGTCAGCGGAACCCGGCGGCCAGCTCCGGCAGTCGCAGCCGTAGCGCTAGAACAAGCAACATTAGTCCGGCGTCGGCTATATATCGTCGATATGGGTCCGCCGAGGCACTTCAAGTGGCGGAGTCTTGCGAGGTGTCGCCGTTTTTATTTCGCGTCTGAACCGCCGAGACCTGGGCCGCCAATCCGCCCTTCGCGGCATCTTCTATCGCCAACGTCATGCGTACCAGCTGCGCCACGGACCCCGACTGCATCTTCTCCATGACGCGCGCGCGGTGAATTTCAACTGTGCGTTGACTTACACCCAGATCCGAGGCCATGACCTTGTTGGGCTTGCCGATCACGATCAGTGCCAACACTTCGCGCTCACGCGGCGTCAGCAACTCCAAACACTCGCGGATATGATCGCTTCGGGCCACCTGGCGCCGATTATCGGCGTCCTTCTGCAGCGCACGCTGGACGCGATCGAGCAGATCCTGATCGCTAAACGGCTTGGGCAAAAAATCGAAGGCGCCGTGCTGCATGGCCTCGACCGCCATGGAGATGTCGCCGTGCCCGCTGATGAATATGACGGGGATCATCGCGCCGCGCAGATTAAGTTTCTGCTGCAACTCCAGTCCATTCAAGCCAGGCATGCGGACGTCGACGATCAAACATCCGGGCTGATCCAGGACGTAGCTCGGCAGAAACTCCTGCGCTGAAGCATAAACCGTGACAGGTATATTGATCGATTTAAGCAGCAGCTTCAGTGAGCCGCGTACGGCATCATCGTCATCGATCACCACTACAGTAGGTGTCGCTTCCGTCACGCGCTGCATCCCTGATCAGCGGGCAATCGCATGACGAAACAAGCACCGCGCTCCGGGTTGGGCGTGTAATCCAGTCGCCCCTTATGGGCCTCAATAATACTGCGACTGATGGCGAGCCCCAGTCCTGTGCCGTCCGTTTTAGTGGTCGCGAACGGCAGAAACAGCTTTTCTAGCATTTCGTTCGAGACCCCCGGTCCCGTGTCGCGCACGCTCACTTCCACCTCTCCTTCACGATTCAAGCCCGTGCTGATCAGAATCTCGCGATCTTTATACTCCGTAGCCTCCAATGCCTGCACGGCATTGCGCACCAAATTCAGTAGAACCTGTTGAATCTGAATGGAATCAAGGTTTATGAGCGGCAGATCTGCGGCGAGCTCGAGCGTGACACGAACATCGTGCATACGCGCATCCGCACGCGTGAGTGTGCCGAGTTCTTCAATTAATCCGTTAATGCTGGTCGGCTCCAGCTGCGTCTCACGGTTGCGCACCAAGCTGCGCAGGCGCCGAATAATCTCTCCCGCGCGCAGAGCCTGGGCTGCGATCTGCTCGAGCGCCTCGCTCACGTCCTCGATGGGTGGTTGGACCGCCGCAAGCAGCCGCCTGGCCGCCTGGGCGTAGGTCGTGATCGCCGCGAGGGGCTGGTTCAGTTCATGCGATATCCCCGTGGCCATTTCCCCCATGGTCGCAAGACGCGACACATGCATCATGCGCTCGCGCGCCTCGCGCGCCTCCTCTTCGGCGCGACGGGCGTCGGTCACGTCATCGCCGGAACATAGAATGCCCGTCACGCCCCCGGCTGGATCTTCGACGACCACGTACCGCCAGGCAATGAGCCGCAACACGCCGTCGCTTGTGCGTACGCGGTACTCGCCATAGTGCGGCCGATGCGGCTGGTGCGCGATGAACGCCTCGAACTGCGCGATGGCAGCATTGCGCTCCTCGGGTGGAACGACCGCCTCGAACCAGTCAACGCCCAGCAGCGCCCCCTCATCGGAGCCGAGAATCTCGCAGCCTTTGCGATTGACGAGTGTGACGTGACGGTTCGGCTCCAAAGCCACAAGGATGGTCTGCACGGCTTCAAGGTAACCGTTGGCTCGATCGCGCTCCCGCACGACGGCAGCGAGGGTCTGATGACGTAGCGTCAAATCCTGAAGGAACCCTACGTAACGCGGCGGCTCGGCGTTGGCAATCCGGCCGACCGACAAAGCGGCACTGAACACCGTGCCGTCTTTGCGCCGTCCCACCACCTCGCGGCCGATACCAATGATGTGCGGCACGCCCGTACGCTGATAGCGCTCCAGGTACGCATCGTGCTGATGCCGATCGCTATCGGTCATGAGCATATTGACGTTCTCTCCTAGCACCTCCAAGGCGACATAGCCGAATAGCCGTTCCGCGGCAGGATTGAACGCTTCGATCCGGCCGCGGCCGTTAATAAGGATTACCGCGTCAGCCGCAGCATCGAGCAGCGCCTGTAGCTCAAAGGATGGGGCATCGGGCGCAGTCATTGAAGGTCAAACATACAAAGTCACCGACTTCTGGCCCCTGATAAGTAGTACTGCGCATTGCCTTCTGCCGCGCCGCCGAGATAATGAGCCAGGATACAAATGACTTCCATACTGCTAATCGCCGAACCTGCAGATGCTGTCCGTCAGAGTCTCTCCAGGGCGTTGATGTTGGCGCGCTACTTACACGCCCGTATCGACATCGTGTTTTTCGATGCTGGTCGCCCTTATACGCCGCGCTCCTCCGCGGCGCCACAGGCAACCGCCCACGCGCACCAGTATCTGCAAGCCTTACGTGCGTCCGTGACAGCACCCGATGTGGCCATTACGACCGACGGGGCATTCGAGGGCTTCTTGCCGGAGTACATAGCCCAAAAGGTCGTCGAGCAAGGCGCCGAACTCGTAATCAAGGCCGCCGGCCACCGGCGCATGGGGCACAGCAGCCGCATCGACTGGCAACTGATCCGTAGTTGCCCAGCACCTCTGCTGCTAACTCAGGGGCGCGCGTGGCACCCACGCCCGCGCTTTGCCGCCGCAATCGATATCTTGGATCGGCGAACGCCGAATCTACCCGTTGCCATTGCGCAAACCAGTAGCTGGCTGCGAGGCGCGTGCGGCGCGGACCTGACTATGATGTATGCGCAGACGCAGAAATCCTCCGCCATGGTTCCAGGAGAGGAGTCTCCCGCGCAATTGAGATTGCGGCAACTCGGGCTGGAATTTGCTATCGACCCGCAGGATCTACATATGCTGAGCGGCAACGCAAACGAAGCGCTGCCACGTTTTGCGGGGGAACGAGCCTACGACCTGGTCGCTGTCGGCGTTTCGGATCGGTCTTCCTTTCCGGAATTTGTCGGCAGCCTATCGGGGCAACTGCTCAGAGCTACCGACTGTGATGTGCTGATCGTCAAGCCCGGCAGTTATAGCGCGCTGCAGCCTGCCAAGGCGATGATCGCCTTGGAGACGTGAAAAGCGCAGCGTGTCGGGCCAGTCGTCGGCAGTCATCAAGCCTCAATAGTATCCTAGCGTACTGAGCGGCGGGCTCGTCACAACGCGTGCGCCGCGCGCGGCACCAAGTAGCCGGCTACGAAATTTAGGTGGCTTGACGACCAAGATGTCGCAGCTGAGTTCATCCAGGATGCGCTCGGCGGTATTACCGATGAGCAATCGCGTTAATCCTGAGCGCGACACTGCGCCCATTACCACGATAGCGCAGCGGCTCCGTCGAGCGGCCTCGACAATGGCAGCGACAGGATCGTTCGGAATTAGATATCGGCGCGCGGATGCAATTCGTGTCGCTCGCAGTTCGCGCGACAAGCTCGCCGTCGCCAGCCTCAGCGCCTTGCGCTCTAATTCTTCGAACAGCCGCGGTGTCATCACCCCCGCTGTGGCCGCCTCAGCGGGCACACTGCCTATGGGCATACGCGCATACGCGTGGACCGCATGTAATGTACCGCGCAGCCCTTCGCTGACGACCCGGGCCATGCGCAGAATTTCCTTGTCAAGCTGGAGCGGTTTTGCAAAGGCGTGCGTCGGATCCACGGCCGCCAAGACCGCCGGATGACGATACGCATGCGCATTCTTCACCAACAGCACCGGAATCGGGCTCTGGCGCACCAACTCCCAGTCGGTCAAACGCAACAACCAGGGCGCCGTGTGCCGCCCTGCATGCCTTGAGGCGACGATGAGGTCGGCCTTGACGGCCACCGCCGTGCGAATGATAGCCTCGTAAACGGGATAATCCCACTCGGCCGCCACGGTCACCTTGATGCTGTGTTGGCGAAATTGATCCGCAATCGCCTCGAGTCGGTGCAGCGCTTGCTGGCGCATGTCCCGCTCCCGGCCCTCCGGACTCTGATCGCCGAGGGCATAGAAGTCGGCATAAACCGGAGAGGCCAGGATATGAAAGAGATGTAACTCTGCACCGCAGGCTCGCGCAAGTTGGGCGGCCTTGAGCGCCGCCGGATGTGATTTCGCATGCAGCTCTTTCACAGCGACCAGAATGCGGCGAATGGGGGGCATCGTGATTCTCCGAGGTGTCACTTTGTGTCGGTCGCGCGCGGGCATTTAAAAGAGCGAGAGGGGCATCCCGTGACAACCCCTCCCCGGACGATATCAGTAGGTGACCGTGATATTGTCCTGAACGTTGCGCACGCCCGGCGCGCTCCAGGCGGAATTCGCCGCCAACTCCCGTTCTGACCAGCTGTGAACTATACCCGTCAGAATCACCTCGGCGCCCCGGACTTCGACCGAGATATGTTGCGCGTCGAATTTGGCACGCCGCTTCAATGCCGCCTCGATGTCTGACTTAACCACGCTCGAAGACACCTTGGCTTTAATGAGGATCTGATCGCTTACTCCGGCCACACCCAGCAGATCGCGAACCGCATTGGTCGCGGATTTTCGCTGATAGTCCCAGTCGACTTCACCTGTCAAGGTAATCCATCCGCCTTCCACCATGACTTTGATGGAGTCCTTGGGCAGAAAACTGGTCCATTCCAAGACATTGGTCGCCGAACGCGCGATGTCTGCGTCATTTCGCTTGCTCGAGCCAGGCAGATTGACGTTCATCTCGATGGCTAGAGCTTTTACGCCCGATACGCGTCGCGCAGAGCGCTCGGCGCCCAATTTTTCGGCGTAGCTGCCCACGTGGCCAGCTAAAGTCACGATTCCATCTTTGACCTCGACACCGATCTGTGCGGCGTTGACCGAGGGCTCCCAGCCGAGCTCTGCGGTAACGTCCTGTTTCAGTTGAGCATCTGTCTTCATGGTGATTTCTCTATGCGGTTGAGGAGCGCCAATGTGCGCCCAATCTACGAGTAGGTCTCTGCGGGGAAATACCTATAGCACGCGCCACGACCTCAGACACTGACCCCCGATTCCCCACAAGCTCCTAAAGGCAAGCGATCCGGTCCGCTGGGCGCGCACGGCGCCCATGCTGGCGCTAGTACGTATGGGCGGACTTCTGGCGCAACGCCATTCGAACGTTTCGACAGGCGAGTACCGATAGAAACCCTCGTACCTTTGCATTCACCGCTAACTGGGCCAATTCGAGCTCATACAGTTCTTTGACGTGGGAATGCTCGATGCCAGTTTCCCGCGCGAGATCTTCTGTGACAGATCTGTCTCGGGCGGCCGCCAGATTTTCTTGATCGCCAGCCGGCATATACAAATATCCTTCTGTCAATGAGCAAGTGTCCCACAACACGGCTGGTTTCAAACGTCGTCCGCATCGGAGCTGCATTGCAGTCTACAGCGTGCACGAAGCTCGGCGCACGTTGGACGCGCTTCACAGCGTTCCTGACGTAGCTTCCTGTTGCTATCCTGCGACTTGTATCATTTGCAGCAAAAAAAATCGCGCGGCTATCATGGTGTCTCGACTGAACTTATGGGCGATGGCGCGGTCGAGGTCGAGCGCGCGAAGATGTAAGAAGTACTGAAACGCTTTGACCCACGGACGTTATCGACGAAGAACCGACGCGTGCCGCATGTTGAGTGCAATACAATTCGAACCATTTGCACAATTAACCAATTATTTTTGCCATATGCCGCACGCACGCGACATGCGGTCCATACTCGGCTCTCTCAGCCGTATGCGAGCTGAGTTGGCCAGTGAATTCCTGCTGGCCATACGTTGAGGCCTAAATTTATGAATGAGTCAAAGAATGCTTCTGCCAACCAGCATGGAAACACCAACAATGCGTCGCCTTCGAAGAACATCGTCGATACGCTAATCGCAGCCGGGAATTTCACAACGTTTGTTGCTGGTATCAAATCAGCCGGTCTAACCGACAAGCTCTCGGGAAAAGAGCAGTTCACGGTCTTTGCGCCAACCGATGATGCATTCAAAAAGCTTCCGCGTGGCGCACTGGAGGCGCTGCTCAAAGACTCCGAGAAACTCAAGGCGGTACTGAGCTATCACGTGGTAGCGGGTCATCTCCTGGCTCAGGAGATAAAGTCAGGGGAATTAATGACCCTGCAGGGCACTCTACTGACCGTGGCCGTATCCTCTGCGAGCGTGCAGGTCAATGGGGCCCACGTCAAGAAGGCTGATATCGTGGCAACAAATGGCGTGGTCCATGTGATCGATGCAGTCGTCATGCCTAAGAACTGGCAGTTGCTGGCGGCTGCCGCCTAGTAATCGCCTGTCGCTGAGCTATTCGGCGCCCTGAAAGGCCCTGTTCGCAGGGCCTTTCATTTCCCGGTCTCGCCAAGGAAACAGCCGAATTCGCTAGACGCAGGGCGCGAATATGTCGCGGCTTGCCGCAGCAGCTCTCTTTCGTATTAGCCGCGGCCTCGAAGTCCCTGCCTTCGACTGAGCAGCGGCCGCGGCGACGCCGCTAATGCGTTCACCTTTTGCCATTAGTGCACACTCGGGCCTATGCTTGAACGGGAACACCCGAGGAGTAGTTGGTCGCGATCGTACGCTCAGCAAGGACATTTCCATGGGGGTCAACAGGCGCAACTACTATCGAATTCTGCACGTTCAACCGGAAGCCCCGGCCCAAGTGATCACTGCCAGCTACCGGACCATGATGTCGAAGCTGCGCTTGCACCCGGATCTGGGCGGTGACACTGCCGGCGCGGCGCTCATCAATGAAGCCTATGCCGTGCTGAGTGATCCGGCCAAACGCGCGGGCTATGACATGCAGCAACGCCGCCCCAAGGCGCGCGGGCGCAACCGCCCCGATTCGGCTGCGGCGGCCGCTTCGCCTAAGGCCGACGTGTCGCGCCAGTGTCCGTTCTGCCGCGCAAGCAAGCCTGCGGATATCCACGCCATGAGCCGCTGTCATCGATGTGAGAGCCCATTGGCGCCGCCACCGGCGCGCCCTCTGAAGAGGAATGAGCTCATCGGGCAACGTACCGTACCGCGCATGTCCCGCTCGGACAACGTTACCCTGGTCGCGGGCTGGCGGACGCCGGCTCGTACGGCGCAGTTGCGCGACCTTTCCATAACGGGTGTCAGCGTGATCACCGATATCAAGATCGAACGACAACAAGTAATTCGCCTCATCGGTCCATTATTCGATGTCCTCGCGATCGTTGTCGGCTGCCGAGGCTATGGACCGCGCCTCGAGGTGCATGCCTCCCTGCTGCATGCAATTTTCATGAGACCGAAGGGAGTGGTGGTGTCCGTCAAGACGTAGCACGTCACGGACCTCAGACTCGGTCAAAGCAAGCGCCTATTTCGACGTGTTCGGTGAATGGCAGCAGATTGAAAGCGCTCAGCGCAGTCAGGCGTAGCCTGGCGTGTGAGCTCAGGCGCGCAGCATCATTGATGAATGACTCGAGCCCGCAACTGACGTACAGGAAACGCTCCGGCGCAGACTCGCTCAGATAGTCGGTCAGTTCTGGTTCGAGACCCTTGCGCGGCGGGTCTGCAATCACGACATCTGCGCCTGATGCGATCAAGCGCGCAGCTCCGGCCGCCCCGGGTACGACGGAAATCTTGGCCCGTTCAACCGAGTCAAGTTGCGCGAGTCCGAGTTCGAGTCCGAGCAGCGACTGCGAATTGACTTCGTTCATTCGCATCTCACAGGCGCGATCCAGTAACGACAGTCCGATGGCGCCGACACCTGCATAGAATTCAGCGACCCGCGCGTCCTGGGGGATCAGGGCGCGCAAGTGCTCGATGATGACCTGCGCGATATCGAGATTGCTCTGCCCGAAAGCGCCCGGCGGGAAGTGTATTGCGGCGCCGCCAAAGTGTTCGACCACGCTGGCGGGCCCGCACCAGTTTTGAAAGTCGGGACCGAGAATGGTATTGGAACGCTCGCAATTGGCGTTGAACCACAGGCTGTGCAGCTCGCTACCCAGCCGCTCACGGATCAGTTCGAAGCACTGCTCCAGGGGCGCTACGGTCGCACTGTTGGCGACGATTACCACCTGTGCGGTTTGTGAACCGCGCTCCACTACCACTTGTAGATAGCGTGCAAGACCCAGGTGTGCCTTCTCGGAATAGCAGCTCACTTGGGCATCAACCAGAGCGCGACGCACGATGCCGGCGACGCGGTTGATCAAGGGGTGCTGAACACTGCAGGTGGGAATGTGTACCACGTGGTGGCTGCCGAGTTCGAACAGTCCCAACTTGGGCGAGCCCAGCCGACCCCGAATGGCCAGCCGCGCGCGGTGTCGGAATCCGGCCGTGTGCCCGGAAATCGCCGTAACTTCCGGCAACCCGTGAGCTCGCGCCAACTCATCGAGTACGATGCGCGCGTGAGGAGCTATGCCCCGCTGCGCAAATCGGGGGCAGCCGGGGCAAGGCGGACGGTGCGGGCACGACGTCAGACTGGCGGCGTGCGTCAAATCTGGATTTACGATATATGTCATTGATATTAAACAGGTGCGTCTCAGCGCAAGCTGCTCT
>Ga0302324_100021509_pt1 | contig 12575 bp, 11 predicted proteins | sample Palsa_T0_1_FD_201949 | JGI IMG/M metagenome (GOLD analysis project Ga0302324, IMG submission 201949) | Peat permafrost microbial communities from Stordalen Mire near Abisko, Sweden - Palsa_T0_1 | ecosystem: Environmental > Terrestrial > Soil > Palsa > Peat permafrost | place: Sweden: Abisko...
GCATTCCAACTAAGCAGCGCCCACTATCAGGGTTGGAGTACCTCCATCTCTTGCCCGAACAATCAGACGATCACATTCGGTGGAAACAGCCTTTCAAACCAATCCGTTCAAGGCGTGATGACGCTGGACGGCAAGGGCAACGTCACGTCAGGGACGTACACCCAGTACGGACAGTTTGACCAAGCCCTCTCGAATGCGACGGTGCAGCCATCCTGCACTCCGGGGCAGGGTTCGAACGGCTATGCGGTGTATGATCCGCCGACACCCGGCACGCTTACCGGGACGTATGCAATCGGAACGAACAGCACTGGCACGCTGACCCTGATCCCTAGTTCCAACAACGGCCCTGCTCCTGCTTTTTACATCCAACTTTCAGGAGCGGCGGCAGTGAAGAGCACCATCTTGATGGTGGAAGTAGACGGGGCCACCGACAATTCCCCGAATAAAGAAGAGATTTCAGGAATCGCCGTCCTACAATAATCGTGTGGGCGAGTGCTGTGTCAGGTGCTCGCCCCAGTTTACGTTTGTTTGTCCATGGTGATGCCCACGTAGCCAAAAGCCAGTCGGCCAATTTCTAATTCCCCGTCTGTCAGCGGATTTGAACTGTGGTCAAAAGCTGGTGTGCCGTTGCGTGTTGCCTTTGATGTCTCAACCCGACACCAATACAGAGATTCAGGCAGCCCGAGCTTATCCATTCCATTGAGTCGTCTTCCTCGACATTGAGCGTACCCAATAGTTTGTCTTGCGATGGTCTGGGGATCTCGCGGGCTCATTTCAAGAGATTGTGCGCCAGCAGTGGAATTTCAGTCCCCCAAACACAACACGCGAGGCCGAGGAATCTCGGGTTGCACTGTCCAATAGTTCTTGAACTGGTAATTGTGCCCGACGTCAGCGGAGGAGCAGCCCACGCTTCGCTGAAAAGTCTGCGCCTGGCTTGCCTGGTTGCTGTGCCGCTGTCTGAGTAACCTTCACCGCTTGGGCAAGCGCACGTATGAAAAACGAAAGCGCTCCACACTCAGTGACTGAATGAGTCATGGGACGCCCGTCGAACAGCCCCCGAAGTCTGCTCGACTCCAACTTATGCTCCTTCACGGCTTGCGGCCTTCCGCCATGTCGGCTTCGTCGGTGACATAGGGATCGCCCCATGCAGCGTCGGCAATCGCTTGGCTGATCTCGCGCACCCATTTTTCCCATAAGACTGTACCGTCGATTGAGTGCCCGACGACGTTCGACACGACAGTGACCGCCAAAGCTCTTTGTTGTTCTGTTGGCGCTGCTCGCGCTTTACGCATCGATGCCTCGGAAAGCAAATTCGAACAGTAGACCTGTCAAACTGGGCGGCTTACCGCAAACTGCATGTCCGTGAGCGCGGAGGCGACCCGACCGTCAGCAGTATCAAAGGCAAGGGCAACATGCGAAAAAACTGTCGCATGCAAACCGCTCCGCCTGAGGACGACCAAAACAATTCACATCCCGGCTAACTCTCAGCATTGCCTTTAGGGGTCGTTGCGTCCTTGTCAGCTTCGACCGTAACGTCAACATGAGCGCCCTTCTTGAGATGCACCTCATCGCCGTTTTCGTCTGTCAATGTGTTTCCAACGCGGATTTCTCGATACATTTCATCCGCACCGTCAATTGCAATTTGGGCTTTTTGCGGTTCGTTGGGTCGTTGGATGATTTTTTCAACTGTTCCCGGCAGAGTTACACTTGGATTTGCGGCCAATTCGTTCTCCTTTCGAGTCGTTCGATGCCAAATGAGAGTGTGGGGCTATGGATTATTTTTCTTCAACGCTGCCAGATATTCGGCGGAGGTCTGTTGGCGTACCTCTTCTTGGGTGAGCTGGACAAAAGTCTCCCTGCTTACACTGTCAATATATTCCCGCATCAGCCGAGCGAGTGCCCGACCGAGTTCTTCAACAGCAGGATCGCTCATTCCACACCAGTGGGGAAGGGGATGGCCGAGAGGGTATGCCGCTCAGGGGCGATTGGGTATAGGGTCGTTGCTTTAGATGAGCTAAAAACGGTCACGCCAAGGGATATCGTCCGTAGCATTTTGAGAAAGGTGCAATGCACATCGGGTGCAGCCTGTATAGACATCGCCGTCAGCAGCTCCTAGCGTGGAGCAATGACGGCTCCCCCTCCAACCGTCTGCTGGGTGTGCGGCCAGCCTGCTCCCACCGAGGAACTGAAGAAAGATGAATTCGGGTTCTTCGCCCATGAGCGTTGTCTAAAGGCGAACGACAAGAAGCCCGCGGATGACAAGAAACCCTCCAAGTCCGCATAGGCTCATTCAAGTTGACGAGCCTGTTTCATTCATGGCGAAACGCAGTCTTAAAGTGACGAAATGGCTATCCACCACTCCTGCAATCGGAACCTGCATGGCTTGCGGGAAGGAGTGCAGAGCAGGAGCAGTTCGACTGGCACAAATGCGGGAGTGTGCTGAAGTCACGAACGCGCAACTGAACCTCTGCCTATTCACCAGACTCTGTAGAACATTTGTAGAACAATTCAACTGTCCCAAAATGCCCCAAAATTACACGTGGCCAAGTCTGTGGTCTTTGACGGCGAGGTTGAAATAGTCCACGTCGAAAAGAATCAAAGCAGCGATCTGCCGTCAGTTGTTTAGAAATCCCGATTAAATGTAGGGGTACGGGAAAACGCGTCTGAAATACCCCCTCCGCCGTATGACCCTCTTGTCCGGGCGCGCCATCTCACAGAAATGAATGCAGATGAACGCGAGCGCATGTGCTACGCGCGATGATTGAGCAGGAGAAAGACCACGGAAAGTTCCTCCGTTTGATTGAGGAACTCAACTCACTGCTGAAGCGCAAGGAGTACAGGTTGGAAATTAAGGCCGGAGATTGAGCGACTCTCTTGGGACATTCAGGGGATTTTGCGCCTCTCGTCAGGCAAGACACGCTCTTGAGCCCTGCGGAACACGAACATCTCACTGCACCAATCTCGAAGCAGTCAACGCATCCCGAAATGCTGGGCTTCGTGGCTGCCGTTTCCGACCTCGCGTTGATCATGCCAGCCGATACTAGAGCCGTCTCTTGCCCATGACGGGATCAGTCCCCATCGCATCAGCGACAATTCTCGGACGAGTTCCTTCGGGTTTTGGCGGATGACAGGAATGTGCTGAGTCGGCGCGATGTTGTAGCGCGGATACCAATCATCATCCCAGGGGGCGGCGGTGTCGAATAATTCCGCGATGATCTGTTTCCGCCGCGACGATCGGTAACGCCCGCACATGGGGAGATTATGGCAGATCATTTCGGCCTCAGAAAAAAGCCGCCCGAACTTCGAGCGGCGATTTCGCTTCTGTGCCGTCAGTTTGTCTACTGCAATGTCACAAGCACCTGAATGACGCCTTTCCACTCGCTGGGGGCTCGAGTGTCTTTCCGACGACCGTCCCCAGCCTCTTGGTTCGATCCGTTCCTTTCATCGCGTGGCCGGGTGTCGAAGAAGTGACGAGCAGATCACCGGGTTGGACAGGTCCATTCTCGGCGCTCACCCTGCAGGGAACGTCCCGGCAGTGCCCGGACTCGGACATTCGCCTGACTCGCAAGAGCGGATGAAGGCGAAGAGTCCTGCCGCCTGGCCACTTGCCAGAACTCCTGTGCCATTCGAGCCAGAAACTCCAAAATCCAACGTATGTTTCTCGCGTGGTTGCTTTGTTCTGTTGGCCCTGCCCGCGCTTTACGCATCGATGCGTCAGTAAGCGAATTTCTAGCTAGCTAGCAGTAGACCAGACAAGCTGCGCCTCGAAGAATCGGCGGGAACAAAATCTCAGTCTGCCCGCTCTAACGGTAGTCGGAGAGGCACACATGAAGATCACGCGGGTGCGTTATGGCTAGGCGGCGGCCGCAAATGGCTAAAGACTGGATGGGAAGCGGTGCGGCTTCAAAGCCCTCGGAGAGAGGAGCGTGGTACCGCACCGCCATAGGGAAACCGCCGACTTGCCTATGGGGGGCACTCGGCACTTTCCTTCTCCAACCAGCACGCAGCATAGCGAAGGGCGCACGACCGTGTCTGTTCAATCTCGCACACCTTGCCGGGTGGGGAACGTGAGTTGACGTGTCATGGAGAGCACGAGAACAATGGCTTTAGGAGTCGCGGGCGGTCGTCATCATCGTCGCCTGCGCCAACCCAGCAACATACCGAGCCCGATGCCTACGAGAACTGCTCCGGCGAGCTTCCTGCGGTCGGTAATCGGAATGAAACGGGTCTGTTGGTCACTGATTTCTATAACGCCCACGGGCATGGCCCGTACTCCCCCACCCCCGCCCCCGCCTTCTCCCCGAGCACTCGTGTCGCCCATACCCCCGGTGCCCGCCCCCGCACCGTAACCGTAAATAATTCTTGCAACCGGGAGGACCGTCTTGCCGTGCGCTGAGATGGGTTCGCCGTAGATGGCTTTTACGCTCGCTTGGCTGAGAATACTTTCCTTCAGTGATTGCAAAAGGGCTTGGGTGCTCATTTCAGAACTCCTTGTAGACAACCATCATCCTCCTACGGAGGACGGGATTCCTTCCGGCCAATCAGCCCCGTGGGTCGCTGGAGCGGAGGGCAAATGAACTGGCTCCCCCTCAGAGCTTGGGCGTTTCGGAATCTCCTATCGCCTGATCCAGCGGAGGCTCGCTCACAGTCTCATCGGGTTTTGTGAAGAGTGCCAGCAAGCTTGCGACATCAGGATCAGTAAGGGCGCGAGCCGCGAGTCGGCGGTGAACTTCTTCGGACAAAGGCATGATTCTATCTCCCGCTCCAAGCTTAGGAGCCAAGAAGTCAATAGAACTGTTCCATAATGCTCACTCTGGGAAATTGAAAAGTACCTTAGTCCTAGACCCGCGGCTTGGAAGCATACTCGTTGTTGTCGTGACCAGATCACGTCGCTCACGATTTGCCAACAGAGTCATCTTGTGGAGGCTGCGGGTGGCATCGGATGCGGTCGTCCCGATCTAACCCCCGGGAGCGGTGCTCGGTTCCGAAATTGGGCACCGAAGATAAGCGCCCAATCGATTTGTTTTCAGCCGTACGCCGGTCTTTTTTGTGAGAACATTTCCCAAGATGGCGGATGTAGAGAGTAGTTTGGGATGGACATGGAATCTGATACTCGATTCCCAGTTCTTTTTTGAATTGTGGCTCGACTTGTGTGCGTGGTGTGTACGCGGGCAACTTAGCCTCCTGATTCTAGAGTTTAGGATAAAAGGTTACGTCCGATACTTTCCTAACAACTGCACTCGGGTCGGCCATTAACTTGCTCTCGGACACGCGTGTCCAAATTAGAGTCGCCGCAGCCCTTGTGGATTACGGAAGTTCCGGGGAAGGCGGCAGTGGAGGCGGCCCGAACGTTAAAGGAGGTAAATCCTGCACCGGAGGCGTGAGCGTTGCAGGATTCAGCAGCGCATCAAGCCGGGGATATCGAGCAGCAAGAAAGTGCATCGCGTACGCCGGAAAGAAGACCGTGGCCGGTACGCACACCCAAGCGATCAGGTATATGAGAAGCAGCAGGAGCAGAGTCCCGAAGACAATTGCCAGACTGATAGTGGTTACGCTCCATACCAGGCCAGCGGCGTGGCCGGCCACGAAGGCGGCGATGCCCGGTATCACGACGAACAATGCCACGATGATCGCGAGAATGCTGAACAAGATGCCCGCTGCAATAGAAAGCACCAGCTTAAGCAGCAGGTAGACGGCGTATCGTCCCTTCTCCTGCCGGATCATCTCCAGCAATCGATGCCATCCGTCGGCAAAATCGAGATCTTCCAAAGCCATAATCGGGACCAGAAAATCTTTGGCCAGAACCTGAACCACCACTGCCGTCAACACAAACACTACAAACAGGCCGCCGAGAAGAATCACACCAACGATCATGCGCCCGACATGTTCGCGCAAGTCCGAAGTCCAACCCGCGGCCAGTGCCAGAGCCAAGGGCAGCCCAATAAGAATCGCCAAAAAAAGCGAGGCCGCAATCTGGAACACAATCTGCCACAAAAAAAAGCGTCCCCCGGCGCGCCGCCATTTGAGCCATCCCTCTCCGATCGAACATTGCCGCCGCAGAACCGATTCGAAAAGGATGAACCGGAAAACGCTGCTGATGTAAAGAAAGACGAACGCCAGAACCATCAGTGCGAAGATGCCCACCACGATGAATCCGATGAACTGCGCGATGTGCTCGGAAATATGAGCAGGAATCATATCCGTCACTCCGGAGCGCATGGCCGAGGATGGCAGATACTCACTCCCATGCCGGGGATGAGCCTTGGGGAAGTAACTACCTAAGTTTCCCAAACCGCATCCGCCGACATGGAGTTCCGCCGCCAAAATCCCAACCAGCGCCAAACGCGACCACTGGGCGAAACGGAAACGGGTGAAGAGTTGTTCACGTGCGTGCTGCAGCGCGGGCTGTATGCAATCAACCGCAGAAACCGGCAAGCATCCACCTCACTCCTAAATGTACTCTCACGCATGCACCCTGAGGCGAGCCAGGTCAAAGCAAAACCGAGCAAAACAGCTGATCATCTCGAAATGTTTGTCATCCCGACCCTGAGCGTAGCCGAAGGGAAGGGATCCCCGGTTTGACCGCGGCATAGGCCATGCCACTCGTCGAACTGGCGCAATGCCAATGCGCACTGCTGGCGATGCCGCTCCTTTCGGTCCCGAACGCGCGTCTCAAGCGCCGGCAAAAGGTCAAACGTAATGTTCGCCGGCTGAAAATTCCTGCTCTCCGCCCGCGAAATGTAGTGGATCAGCGCTCCAAGGGCTGTCGCCCGCGGCGGTGGGACTGGTTCGCCGCCCTTGGCAAGCACAGCTGCGTTCATTCCGGCAAGCAGTCCGGTAGCGATCGATTCCACGTACCCTTCGACGCCGCAGATTTGCCCGGCAAACATTACCTGGGGGTGAGCCTTCATTTGTAACGTCGGGGTCAACAATGCCGGCGAGTTGATATAGGTGTTGCGGTGAATCTGTCCATAGCGCAGAAAGCGGGCATTTTCGAGGCCGGGGATCAAACTCAGCACGCGCGCTTGCTCGCCAAATTTCAGGTGGTTCTGGAAGCCGACAAGATTGTAGGAATCGGCGCGCAGGTTTTCCTGCCGCAATTGCACGACGGCATAAGGCATCCTGCCGGTGCGGGGATCCTTGAGTCCGACCGGCTTCATCGGCCCAAAACGCAGCGTTTCGCGTCCACGCCGCGCGATTTCTTCGATGGGCAGGCAACTCTCAAAGTAGTTCAGGTTTTCCCAGTCTTTTTGCTCGACTGATTGCGCCGCCAGCAACGCGTCAAAAAATCGATCGTATTCGTCTTTCGACATTGGACAATTAATGTAATCGGCCGACCCTTTGTCATAACGCGCCGCCAGGTACACCTTGCTCATATCGATGGACTCGGCCTCGACGATGGGGCTGATGGAATCGTAGAAATAAAGGTTGTGTGGTGGCGGGGCTGTGCCCCGCGAATCATCGGAGCCGGGCTCTCTTGCCGGATCGCACGAAGAGCTCAACCGCACAATCTCCTGCGAAAGCGAGTCGGAAGTCAGCGGGCCAGTGGCGATCACAGTCAGTTCGCCTTCTTCAATACGCGTTACCTCTTCGCGGCGAATCGTGATGAGCGGTTCGCGGCAAATCGCCTCCGTTACCTTTATTGAAAACTCGGCTCGGTCCACAGCCAGAGCATGTCCCGCGGGCACCGCCGTTTCGCTCCCAATCTCGAGCAGCAGGGAACCCGCTCGCCTCATCTCTTCCTTGAGCAGCCAGGGCGCGGTGTTCTCGCTCTCCGATTTCAAAGAATTAGAGCAGACCAGCTCCGCAAAATTATTCGTCTGGTGCGCAGGAGTGGTGCACACTGGCCGCATCTCCAACAATTCGACGGCGACGCCGCGCCGCGCACACTGCCACGCCGCTTCCGAACCCGCCAGTCCAGCGCCGATGATGCGAATTTTTTTCATGGAATCCATCCTAAGATTGTCATCTTGAGCGCAGCAGAGGCTTCACGAAGTGAAGTCTTTGCGGAGTCGAAAGATCCCGCCCCGTGCCAGCACGATGAACCCGGCAAGCCCTTCGATGCACCCGGCGCACGCTGCGTGACCCTGGGTGCGTTGACGCGTCAGTGACCTGCCGACCGGTCCAACCGCCTCGAATCTGTTTATTATAGGGCGCAGCACAGAGGAGAAATTTCAATGCCGCGAATCAGTCTGATTGAACCCGCGCAAGCCAGTTCCGAAGTCAAGGAAATCTACGATGGCAAGCTGAAAGGCAAACCCGGCAATATTCAGAAAGCGCTGGCACACCGTCCCGCGATGCTGGCCAACTTTCTGGGATTCTATCCCAGCGTGGGTCGCTCGCTCGAACGCAAGCTCTACGAAGCGGTGTATCTCCGAACCTCGCTGATCAACGGATGTTATTACTGCACGCAGCACCACGTCCAGGGCGCCAAACGCGTCGGACTCACGCCGGAGCAGCTGAAAGCGTTAAAGGAGGGCAACTACTCGAACTTTAGCGCGTCCGAACAAGCAGCCCTTCGCTACGCCGAAAAGCTGACGCGCACACCCGACGCCGCCAGCGACGCCGATTTCGCGGAACTCAAGAAACACTTTTCCGACGAGCAGATTGTCGACCTGCATATGTTAGTCGGATTAGCGAACCTGACCAACCGCGTTACCGGACCGTTGTCGTTGGAAGTCGAATTCCCGGAAGAACAAATCTAGCCAAAGAAAATGGAGCGACGGGCGCTGTTCGTCTTGGACGGGCGAGGACACCCTTCGCTCCGCTACCAATTCACAGAATAACCCGCTCATCCCCGACCCGCCGCGTCACCCGCTCGCGGTCCAGATATTCGAGGAGCGGGATCGCATACTTGCGGCTGACCCCGGTCATATCCTTGAACCGCGCGACATCAATTTTCGATGCGCTGGTTTTGAGCGCGGCGACCTTCTGCCGAAGATCCAGAAGCGCGCTCTGGTGAAAGACCAGCTCGTCCGAGATTTTAATCAGGAGCCTGTCGCGCAACAGCAGCGTGACAATCTTCTGTGCCCTGGTCTTATCGACCTTCAACCCCGCCAGCACTTCTTTCAGGGAAGGAACTTTCAAACCGGCGGAGGCAAACGCCTGCTCGATGATCTTTTTGGATTCGGCTTCTTCGTCTTTCATGACCACGCCGCGTCCAGCGAGGTGAACCAGTTCTCCTGAGATTTCCAATTTTTTCTCGTCCGCCAATCCTCGCAGCACACCGTAGAACACTTCGGGGCCCAGACGGGAGCGATCATGCAGCTCTTCTTTGCTCATCCCTGCGACAAGAGGATTGGCATCGTGAAATTTCCTGAGAGCCTGAATAACATCCACTTTGGCTTTCGCAAAGGCCGCGGGCGCAACCAGCACCTGATCGCAGGCCAATAAGCCGGCCTTCACCGCCAGCTTCGCCGCTTCCTCCCGCCGGATATTCATTTCTCCGGTCACGTCGTCCAGGCGCAGGCCCGTGGCAGCTCGGCGCGCGACGCGAGCGGCCAGCACTTGCTCCGCAGAACCATCCCGCATGATCTTGAGAAACACGAGGTCGTCTTCCGCGCGTTGCCTGCGAGTTGCAGGCGAAGCATCGAGCACCAGGCCTCCGCCAAGAGTGACGACCGGCGAAAATTGCCGCACAATGAAGCGATCTCCAGGCAAAAGCAGCATGGGCTCCGCGAATCGTAGTTGCGCATACGCATCTTCGTCCGGCTTTAGTTGTTTCGTTCCATAAAGGCGGACCTCGGCGATGGTTTCCGACGCGTAAGCGTGAAAGTGAACTCGCGCCCCGTCTTTGAAAGGCTTGGCGGAACCAAGAAGCGAAAGCAACGCGTCGGCACGAGTCGTGGAATGAAAACTGTCCGCGGCAGCGAGCGTCATCCCGCGCGCCAGGTCTTCCGTTCGAAGACCGGCGAGATTCAGCGCCGTGCGCTGCCCTGCGATAGCGGCATCCGCCGCCGAGCCATGAACCTGCACCCCTCGAACCCGTACTCGCTTGCCGGTGGGAAACACCTGGAGCTCTTCTTCTTTGCGGATCGTTCCCGCAACCAGCGTTCCCGTGACGACTGTGCCGAAGCCTTTCATGGTGAAGACCCGGTCAATGGGAAGACGAGCCAGAGAAGCTGAATCTTTCGTGGCAACTTCGGAAGCAACCTTGGCCAGCGCGGATTTCAACTCGTCAAAACCGGCTCCAGTCAACGAGCTGACGGCGACCATCGGCGATCGCGCGGCATCGAGAAATGATCCGCGCACGTAATCTTCGACCTCCAGTCGCACCACCCCCAGCGTCTCCGCATCTACAGCCTCGGATTTGGTAAGTACGGTGATGCCGCGTCTGATCTCCAGCAGGCGGCAGATGTCGAAGTGTTCGCGAGTTTGCGGCTTGATCCCCTCATCGGCGGCGATCACCAGCAGCACCAGATCGATTCCGCCCACGCCCGCCAGCATGTTGCGCACGAAGCGCTCATGGCCCGGCACATCAACGAAGCCCAGCCGCAGTCTGCCGCCATCCGGGCCGGCGAGTTCGAAGTGGGCAAAGCCAATATCGATGGTGATGCCGCGCCGTTTTTCTTCCTCGAGGCGGTCGGCATCGATGCCGGTCAGGGCCTTCACCAGCGAGGTTTTCCCATGATCGATGTGTCCGGCGGTGCCGACGATAACGGACTTCATGAGCGACAGTATAGACGGGACGACGGAAGCGTTTCGCAAACTACACTCTTCTATCCTGCCGAACGGGCAGACAGAAGTCGACGAATGCGTGCTCTCGGCGGGTTCTTGATTATCGGAGCCTGCCAGAACATTTGGATTGAGTGCGTCACTTCGGCATATAAAAAATCCGCGCAAGATGCGACAATAAAGATTCCCCAACGTCCAATGACCACCTTCGCGACCCCAGCCGTTACACCGGAGATGATCCGGGAGCACGGTCTCACTCCGGAAGAATTCCAAAAAATCAAGCAGTTGCTCGGCGGACGCGAGCCCACGCGCACCGAACTCGGCATCTTCAGCGTCATGTGGAGCGAGCACTGCTCTTACAAATCATCGCGCGTTCACCTGAAGCGCCTGCCCACGCGAAGCAAGCTCGTGGTGCAGGGACCAGGGGAAAATGCCGGTATCGTCGACATCGGTGACGGATGGGCCTGCGCCTTCAAAATCGAATCGCACAATCATCCATCTTTTATCGAACCCTTTCAGGGAGCAGCCACCGGTGTCGGTGGAATCCTGCGCGATATTTTCACCATGGGTGCAAGGCCAGTGGCAGTCATGGATTCGCTGCGCTTCGGTCCGATCAGCGTGGAGAAAGCTAATGGAGAAGGCGCTCGTCCGGTTACGGGGCTTCGCCCTGTCCAAGCGGGGCATAGCCCCGCCACCACACAAGCTGAAGTCCATAAGAATCATTCCGTCATGGAAGGCGTCGTCTCCGGCGTTGCCTCCTACGGCAACTGTTTCGGCGTCCCCAACCTCGGCGGCGAAGTAAAGTTCGAGACCTGCTACTCCGGCAATCCGCTCGTGAACGCTTTTGCCCTCGGCCTGGTTCGCCGCGACCAGATTTTCTACGGACGCGCATCCGGCGAAGGCAATCCCGTAATCTATGTCGGCTCCAAGACCGGACGCGACGGCATCCACGGCGCCACCATGGCCAGCGAAGAGTTCAGCGAGGGCTCGGAAGCAAAGAGGCCCAATGTTCAAGTAGGAGATCCCTTCCTTGAAAAGCTGCTGCTAGAAGCCTGTCTCGAAGCCATGCAAACCGGCGCCGTCGTCGGCATACAAGACATGGGCGCGGCCGGCCTTACTTGCTCAACCTGCGAAATGGGTGCGCGTGGCGGCACCGGAGTTGAAATCGAACTCGACCGCGTTCCGCAACGCGAAACCGGTATGACTCCCTACGAGATCATGCTCAGCGAGTCGCAAGAGCGCATGTTGCTGGTTGCCCGGAAGGGCCGCGAAGAAGAGGTTTTCCAGGTCTTCCAGAAGTGGGGACTGGATGCCGTTGAAATTGGCCAGGTCACCGGCGACGCGACGATGCGTGTACTCGAACACGGCAACGTCGTCGCCGAAATTCCGAACGCGGCGCTCACCGACGACGCACCGGTTTACAAGCGCCCTCTAGCCCGTTGGGAGCCGCCCGTCGACCGTGCAATTCCCGAGCACATCCGCTTGGGTGAAAGCCCGGAGCTCACCGCCCAGCTCAAGCTTCTACTCGCAAGCCCGAGCATCTGTTCGAAGCGCTGGGTATGGCAGCAATACGATCACATGGTGCAGACCAATACGGTCGAAGCGCCCGGAGCGGGTGATGCGGGCGTCATTCGCATCAAGGGTTCCAATCGTGGACTCGCCATGGCCCTCGATGGCAACGGCCGCTGGTGCTATCTCGACCCCCGTCTTGGAGCGATGCATGCCGTCGCCGAAGCCGCCCGCAAAGTGGCCTGTGCCGGAGCGACTCCAATCGGCGCGACCAACTGCCTCAACTTCGGCAATCCCGAAAAGCCCCACATCATGTGGCAGTTTTCGCAAGTCATCGATGGCATAACCAGGGCGTGCGAAGAACTGGATACGCCGATCACTGGCGGAAATGT
>Ga0302324_100021511_pt1 | contig 12574 bp, 8 predicted proteins | sample Palsa_T0_1_FD_201949 | JGI IMG/M metagenome (GOLD analysis project Ga0302324, IMG submission 201949) | Peat permafrost microbial communities from Stordalen Mire near Abisko, Sweden - Palsa_T0_1 | ecosystem: Environmental > Terrestrial > Soil > Palsa > Peat permafrost | place: Sweden: Abisko...
TCTCCGGGAACCTGCCCTCTGACTTCGGCTTCCCCATCGACGTGCACGCCCACGAGCCGGACACGATCTACGTGGTCCCGATCACCAGCGACGCCGAGCACTTCCCGCCCGAGGGGAAACTCCGGGTCTACCGCAGCCGCACCGGCGGCGATGACTGGGAGCCGCTGACCACGGGCCTGCCGCAGGAGCACTGCTACGTCAACGTGCTGCGTGACGCGATGGCCGTGGACTCGCTGGATTCCTGCGGGGTGTACTTCGGCACCACCGGCGGCCAGATCTACGCCTCGGCGGACTCCGGTGACAGCTGGGAGCCGATCGTCCGCGATCTCCCGGCCGTGCTGTCGGTCGAGGTCCAGACGCTGCCATGATCCGGGTCGTGCTCCCCGCGCACCTGCGGACCCTCGCCCGCATCAACGGCGAGGTGCACCTCGATATCACCGGCCCGGTGACTCAGCGGTCAGTGCTGGACGCCCTGGAGGCCCGTTACCCGATGCTGCGCGGGACCATCCGCGGTCATGACGGCGGCCCCCGGCGTGCCTTCATCCGGTTCTTCGCTTGCCAGCTGGACCTGTCCCATGACCCGCCCGACGACCCGCTGCCCGGTGCTGTCGCCGCCGGGACCGAGCCCTATCTCATCGTCGGCGCTATGGCAGGAGGATAGCCCGGCCGATGACCTGGAACTCCTATAGCTACGGCGAGCCGCAAGGTAGTAGCTGCTGACCGTGCTGGCCTGGAACCCGGACCGCGGCACCGGCGTTTGTTAGCCGGCAGCGAGCGCCGTGGCGGTCTTCTCGTCATGCTCGCGCAGCATGCGCATCACGGTGGCCGGCGAGGGATGCTGGCCTTTCTTCTTTCCCGTGGCGATGACGAGACGGCCGGCGATGTCGCGCAGGCTCATCTCCTGGCCGCGCAGGTGGAGCGCGGCGGCGAGCATCGATTCGTCGGTGACTGCCGCGCCGCCGATCGACTTGCCCCTGGCGCGGGCTGATTCGTGGCCTTCCAGGGTGCGGTCGCGGATGTACTCGCGTTCCATCCCCGACAGCGCGGCGAGCACGGTGAACACCACCCCGGACGGGTCGTGGGAGCCCTGCAGCTCGCCGGTGAGGAACTCCAGGCCGATGCCGGCGGCGCGCAGCTGCTCGGCGAGCGCGGCGAGCTCGATGCCGCGGCCGAGCCGCTTGTGCTCGTGCACGGCGATCGTGACGGCGGCGCCGGACGCGCGGATCTCGCGGGCGAGGGCGACGGCCTTGCCGAGTTCGGGCCGGGTGACCGCGCGGGTCGAGATCTTCTCGGCGAAGATCCGGGTGACGCCCGAGGCCTTCAGCGAGTCCGTCTGGGTGTCGAGCGATTGGCGGGCGGTGGAGGCGCGGGCGTACCCGATCCGCACGTGCCCCGCCGGTGCCGTGCCGGCCGATGCGGGGCGGGGCAGCTCGGTCCAGGCCGAGCCGGGCCTGCGGACCGGCGGGACCGGGACGGCGAGGGCCTTGGCGAGGCGGGGCACCAGCCGGAACCGGGCGGTGTGGTACTGGGCGGCCACCCTGCCCCGGCCCGTCCGGCACGGCGACCCGGCCGGAGCCGCGCAGGACGACATCGGGCAGTCGCTCACCTCGACGAGGGGGAAATCGTCGCCGCTCACCCGGAGATCGTTTCATGGATTGTTGCAATCGTTCAAGCCGTATGCAACAACCCATGAAACACTGTTGCCCCTGCTGACGGCGGGGCGTTCACCCGTTTCACAGGTGAACGCCTATGAAACAGCAAGTCAGGCCCCGTCGGCGGACGGGAATCCTGCGGGCTTACCGCGTACCCTGTTCGTCAACCGTGGCCAGCGCTATCATCGATTTATGGCGATGATAGCGCCCGAAACTGTGGTCGGGCGGGTGGAACTTGCTCCCGCCGTCTCGCTCTTCCGGTCGCTTGGTGATCCGGCGCGGCTGATGATCGTGCGCCGCCTCGCGGCCGGCCCGGCTCGGGTGACCGACCTGGCATCCGGGCTGGGGCTTGCGCAGTCGACGGTGTCTAAGCACCTGGCCTGCCTGCGGGACTGCGGCCTGGTGACCTCCGAGCCCGTGGGGCGGGCCTCGATGTTCCGGCTCGCCCTGCCCGCGCTCGCCGACATGCTGACAGCGGCGGAAACCGTGCTGGCCGCGACCGGCAACGCCGTGGCCCTGTGCCCTGTCTGGGGCACGGACTGCAGTGATGGAGACGAGTCGTGACCGCCGCCCGGCCGGTCCGCGAGCCGGCGCTTCCGGTCCTAGGCGACGACTGTTGTACTCCGGGCAGCCCGTGCACCGCCTGCGAGGCGCCATCCCGGCCGCGTGATGCCGGATGGCGGGGCGCGGCACGGGCGGCCTGGTGGCTAGCCTGGGCCAGCCTGGCGTGGATGTGCACCGAGGGGGCCGTCGGGCTGTGGCAGGGGCTGGCCGCCGGGTCGGCGGCGCTGACCGGGTGGGCGCTCGGCAGCGCGGTGGAGGGGCTGGCCAGCGTGATCGTGATCTGGCGGTTCACCGGCGCCCGCGCCATGTCGGAGACGGCCGAGCACCGCGCCCAGCGCGGCGTTGCCGTTTCCTTCTGGCTGCTGGCCCCCTGCATCGCCGCCGACTCGGCGTGGGAGCTCGCCGACGGCCACCACGCCCGGGCCACGGTCGCCGGGATCGTCCTGACCGCCGTCGCGCTGGCGGTGATGCCACTGCTGGGATGGGCCAAGCACCGGCTCGCGGTCCGGCTCGGCTCGGCGGCCACCGCCGGGGAAGGCACCCAGAACTACCTGTGCGCCGCCCAGGCCGCCGCTGTCTTGGCGGGCCTGGCCGTCACCGCAGCCTGGCCCGGCGGCTGGTGGGCGGATCCAGTCACCGGCATGGCCATCGCCGCCGCAGCGGCCTGGGAAGGCCCCCAGTCCTGGCGCGGGGACGACTGCTGCTGACCCGGCCGTTTCATCCGATATCCGGCAGCTCACGCCGCGGTGAGGTCGAGGCGGGTATCCATGTCGAGGCGGAACCTCCCGTAGGGGTTGACGTGCGACCAGAAAAGCGGGGAAAGTCCCCGCCGGTCTTCCTCGGTGAGCTTGCCGGCCCAGGCCGGGTCGCGGAGGACCACCTGGAGGAGCTGGGTGTTGATGAAGACCAGGCTCGACTGCAGGAGGTGGAGCGCGAGCATGGAGACCTCGGCGTGCTCGCGGTCGTCCCCGGTGATCACGCCCTCGCGGCCGTAGTAGATCTTGTCATTGGCGGAGTTCCAGTTCTCGACGACCTGCAGGCCGGTGCGGATCTCGCGGCGGAGTTCCTCGTCGGCGAGGTAGTCGCACGCGAAGATCGTGCGCACGACCCGGCCGAGTTCCTCCAGGGCGAGGTAGACCGGCTGCTTGGGGCCGCCCTTGGTGAAGCGGCGCAGTACCTGGTCGGTCTCGGCGGTGCGCAGCCGCAGGGCGGTGGCGTACTTGACCATCTGGTCGTAGTTCCGGGCGATGAGCTCCCAGTCGATGGGCCGCTTCTTGAGGATCTTCTCCAGCCGGGCCCACCCGGCCTGGTTCGCGCCAGGGGCGTAGAGCTGGATCGCGCCGATGTTCTTCAGCCGGGGCAGCAGCTTGAAGCCGAGCAGCTCGGTGAAGGCGAACCCCACGAGGCTGGCGCCGTGGGTGTCGGTGTAGTTGGCCTCGATCTCCGCCTCGGTGCCGTGCCGGAGCAGGCCCTCGATCATCGCAGCGACCTCAGATGACGAGCAGGACTTGAGCTGGGAGTAGACGCACAGCCGGCCCCGCTCGACGTGCCAGTAGATCATCACGCCGTAGCCGCCGTACCGGGCGTGGAACTCGGTCATCAGGTTGGAGTCCCAGGACGCGAACCGCTTAGAGTCCGACGCGGTGCTGGTCGCATCGCCCCACCACTCCGGGTCGCGCGCCTCGAGGGTCGCGTTGACCACCGCGGTGACCGCCGCCCGCAGGTTCTCGCGGGTGACGAAGGTGGCGCGGACGTGCCGGAGCTCCGCCTCGCCGACGCCGTGCTCGCCGGTGACGGCCATCTGCCGGATGCCCATGTTCGTACCAAGCGCGAACAGCACCAGCAGCAGCCGCCGGCTCAAGGTGGCACGGTCGAGGACCTCGCGGCTGGCGACGGAGCCGAACGAGCCGGTGAAGCCGGTGATGAACGCGGTGTCCTTGAGGATGTCGAGCAGGTCGATGGTGCCCCACCGGCGCTCGACCTCGGCCTTGAGCGCGCCGAGGTTCCTCGGCTCGGGGAGCTTGTCCAGCTTCGGGACGCTCACCCACGGGCTGCCCTGCCGGGTGATGATGCGGACCCCGCCGCTCGTTCCCCGGGCCAGGGCCGTGTCGAGCCGGGTGAGCCCGTCATCCAGCCGCTTCCGCAGGCCGCCGGTAAACTCGGCGGCGTCCAGGGGCTTGCCCAGCTCCGCGTAGTGGACGTCGCGGTTGTCCTCGAAGTCGACCGGCAGGTCCTCGTCCGGGTCCTTCCAGCGGCCCGCGCCTTGGACGTAGACCTCGCGGCGGCGCAGCGCGTCCCGCAGCGCGATCAGCACGCACAGCTCATACGGGATGCGCTCGACCCGGCCATCGCCGCCGATGACGCCGTCCAGCCACGCCTTCGGCACGACCCCGTCGACCGGCACCTTCTCCCCGGCCGCGTAGAGCTTCTGGTCGCTGCCGTCGCCCGCGTAGCGGGCGAGCAGGCCGATGGCGTCCATGACAGGCCGGTAGGCGCTGTTGTTGCAGCGGAACTCCAGCGCGGCCAGCAGCGGGGCGAGCATCCGCCGGTAGTAGTGCGAGTAGGAGCCGCGCAGCTGGTAGCGGACCCGCTCGGCCGCCGCCCGCTCGGTCGCCTTCAGCTCCCTGGCCAGCGCGCTCAGCGTCTTCACCCCACCCGGCACCACCGGGTACAGGGCCTCCCGCACGGTGTCGTCAGGGTGCTCGAGGGCGGCGTCGACCAGCCTGGTGAAGATGCCGCGCTTGCCCGGCACGTTCGCCAGCTCGCCGGTCAGTTCCTTCTCCACCCGCCGCTCGGCGCGGACGTTGATCCGGTGGATCAGCCCGGTCAGCAGCTCGACCAGGCCGTCGACAAGCTCGGCCTGCCGCGTCCAGCACAGCGCCGCCAGGAGCGTGTGCCGCACCGGATCCCCGCAGTCCTCGAAGTCCGAGGGATACATGCGCGCTGCCCGCGCCCGCCACGCCGCGACGATCCGGTCCGAGGCGCCGGCGAACACCGCTTCGTCCAGCCTGAGCGCCCGCACCGTCGACAGCTTGCCGATCTCGGCCATTAGCGTGTCCAGTCCCAGCGGGCCCGGGTCGGACTTCAGCTCGGCCAGCACGTTCGGCCGCGACAGCAGCTCTTCCAGCCGGGCGCACGCCACGGGCCCGAGCCGCCCGGCGGTCGTCGCGGCGAAGGCGTCGTCAAACTGCCGGCAGCCCGAGGCGACCACGCGCTCCACCTGGCCGGTGCTCGGCGGCTCCACCTTCTCGCTGCGGCAGCGCCGCCGCAGCGCGGTCGCCAGCCTGTCCCGGTTCGTCTCGGCCGGGCACAACTCCGTGGCCAGCCACCGCGCCCAGCGTTCCTCATCTTCCTCGGTCGGTGGGCGCGTCCCGTAGACCTTGCGGATCTGGGACCGGTGGTACTTGATCGACCGGCCCGACCAGGAGTACCTGGCGAACAGCGCCGGGTCAACTTTTACCAGCGACCCGAGATACCTGACCGCAGCGGGCGGGACCTCTTCGGGATAGGCCGGGAACCGGCCCCCGATCTCGTAGAACTTCAGCATAACCGCGAACCCGAGCCGGGTCACGCCCGCATTGTTCGCGATCAGGTCCCAGTCGCCCCCGGTCAGCGTCCACGCGTCGATCAGCTCATCCGGCTCCCACTCAGCTTGCACCCCGTTGCCCCCTCGTTAGCGATCACGGAAAGACGATCGCCACCAGGATCAGGAACGGGGACTGTTTGCGCGGTCGGTATGCCTCACTTGTGACCGCTACGTGCCGAATCCGATAGATGCCTCAGCGCTACTTTGCCCTTGGCCGTAGCTATAGGAGTTCCAGGCCGTCCCGGCACGTGAGCTACCGGCCCTGGCTGGGGGAGCAGGTGCTCCGCCAGATGAGAAGCCTGCCCGCCGCGGGGTTCGACCTGCTGGTGCAGGTCCTGGCCCGCATCTGCGAAGACCCCTACGACCGCCTGTTCAGCAGGGCTCTGCGGGCCGGCAACCCAACCAGGCGGATGGCCGAGCTCGGCGATTTCGGGTTCGTGGAGTTCCTGGTCGACGATGCCGCCCATCTGGTGCGCGTCGTAACCCTCGTCTGGACAGGCTGACAGAGGCGGGGCAGCTTATGCGCTCTCGGTCAAGGCCTGAGCCTGTAGTCCTGACAACTGTCGAGACTACGCAAAGAAGAGCCGTCTGCACGAGGCCGGCCTGCTCACCGGCAGGTCCCTTACGCGCTTTCCCGTACCTCGGCCGCGGGCGGTCCGCGGACGACATCCTCGGCCAGCACCGGCTATCGGCACAGCATCGCGTCGTACTCGTCCGGATCGTCCAGCGACCACCATCCGTCCCGGACCGACACCGGCAGCTGGCGGGCACTACGCCCCCCACCACCCAGATCTTCTTCAGCCCGTCAAGATCAACTCATGGCCGCTTTCGGGCTTACCTTGGCCACACCCCTTTTGGACCCGTCGCGGTGTCGATCGGGTCACCGTGTTGCCTAGGCACGGGTTCGCTGAGGACATAGGCCGCCACCGGGGCGAGCCGGCCTCGCCCGGCAGGCATCCCTCGCCGCCTATGCCACCTGCAGCTATCACCTCCAGTAATCACGAGCCAGCGTGTCTCTGTTATCAGGCGTCACACACGCCGCAACTTGACTCGAAATTCAAAGTCCCTGCGGGGAAAGACAATTTGCCCTTAAAGGTCCTCACAACGTCTACCTCGCCAGCGCCAGTGAGCCGGCTGCAGCTCGGTTCGCCGAAGGTGACGTGGACGCAGGAGCCCACTGCATCGGGCGATCGCTGTAAGTCTTAGTCGGACTCGAGTGCCGCGATCACTGCCCATGTCCTCGGCGTTGATACCGGTCTGCATCCTGCCAGCTCCGGCAAAGCGTTGTTGTCGGCCGATGGCAGCGGTTATTGCTCAAACCACACAGCACACTAGAGAAATGCTACGCTCTGTGGCACAATTGGCCAGCAATTACGGAATCTCCTCATGGGGATCGAGAGGTGGGGGGTCGCCGCCTCATGAAGAAGTCGTCATATCCAGCAGTTGTCAGCCGCTTGTCAAAGCTCCTCGGCGCGCTTCTTGCCGCAGCCGTCGTGATCGGTTTTGGGCTGAGCACCGCCAGCGCGGCCACGAACGGCGGCAGCCCCCCCACGAGGGCCGCCTGGCGCCAACAGATGCAGCATCTCGCGGTCCCGGCGAAGGGCTGCTTCACGGGTTCGTATCCCACCATCGGGTGGCAGCAGGTGCAGTGCCACGCGGCGCCCAAGATCCCCTTTGCGCCGCGTGAGGCTCCGCGTATCGTCAGTCGTGACGGCGTGCGCCCCGTCGCCGCCTTGAAGCCCGCGGCCGGGCCCGTCGGCGAGGAGATCGGCGGCGGCGACGACTACTCGGCGCGGGTCGCCTCCGGCTCGATCTCGACTGCGACGGGATCGTTCCCGTACGTATCGCCGGGGTCCACCGAGACGGGCACCGATGGCGCCAACGACTTCTCGCTCCAGCTCAACACCGAGTTCTTCTCAAATTCACCGGCCTGCGCCGGAGCCTTGACCCCTTCGGACTGCCTCGCCTGGCAGCAGTTCGTCTACTCGGCGAGCTACGACGGGGTGTTCATGCAGTACTGGTTGATTAACTACGACACGACTTGCCCGGCCGGCTGGATCACGTACGGCGAGGACTGCTACGAGAACTCGGTGGGCGGGTTCCTTACGGCGACCGCGCCCACGATCGCGACCCTCGAGAGTGTTTCGCTGACCGGGACCGTGGACTCGGGTGGCAATGACTCGGTCGTGATGGAGTATGGCGGCAACAACGTCAGTGCTGTCGGTGCCGACAGCGTGCTGGACGTCGCGGGCAAGTGGACGGTCGCCGAGTTCGCCATCCTGGGTGACGGTAACGGCTCGGCGGCGGATTTCAGCTCCGGCACGACGCTCGACGTGAAGACAGCCGTCAACAACGGTGCGACCACTGCACCGACCTGCGACTTCGATGGCTTCACGGCCGAGACGAACAACCTGAGCTTCGCGAGCGCGCCGACGCTTGCGGCCGGCCCCGAGCCGGCGATCGAGACCCAGCAGACGAGCAGTGGGGGGACTGCGGGCTGCGCCTCGGCAGGTGAGCAGACGGCGCCAGCGGCGCCTTCCAACGTGAAAAGCGTCCCGTACGGGGCACTGGACTTTTACATTACCTGGACGAGCAATTCCACCAACCAGACGGGCTTCCAGATCTACAACGGCGTCACGACCGAGACTGTCGGCGCTAATCAGGACTATTACCTGTGGGCCGCCCAGCAGAACCAGTACATGTGCATCGCGGTCCGTGCCTACAACTCCAGCGGCTACTCCGCCTGGGCTGGCATGTGGACGTGCACCACTACCCCGCCTGGCGGGGCACCGGCGGCCCCGACGAACGTGGTCGCCACGGGGTACAGCACCAGTGCCATCGAAATCTCCTTTGTTAACCAGGCAGACAATGAGACGGCATTCCTGTTCTATAATGGCGTCACGACCGCAACGTACAATTCATACAACGAGCCAAGCAAGGGCAGTAGTTTCGCTGTCCTCTGGACTGGACTCAAACCGGGCACTTATATGTGCTTCAAAGTGGCCGCTTACAACCAGTGGGGCGACTCGGCGTATGTGCCGTCCTCGTGGGCGTGCACTTCGTCAAAGAGCTGATCCGCTAGCCTGATCGACCTAAACCGGTGGGCGTACGAGGCCAATTTGGCCTCGTACGCCCACCGGATCGAACAGCTGCGCTTCCAGCACCGGGGGTCCGGAGACTATCCGGTCGAGGAATAGCTCTACGGACTGGAGCGGACGGCCGTGTGGCGACGGGAATGTCGGGTGCTGCTGCGGATGTCACAGGCGGCGTGGCGGCTGGAGCAGGCCGAACGGGAGCGCAGCTGGGCGTTGGCGTCGGCCACGCTGACCACTCGCTCGCCCGGCTGCCCGCGTTCAGGAGACTCGACGCCGTAGCGGTGCTCACGGCTCGATTGTTACCGGCACCCCAAGCCCGGATTCGGGTGTCTTCGCTGTAACCGCCGCGGGTCCTGGGCTTCGGCGGGGACACGTTATCTCTAGGGGTCCCGGTAGCAATCGCGGAAAATCCAACGAACCCACCGCTGACCTAGTGTTATCCGGGTTGCCGGGACGGCCGACGATCTCTGTCGCTACGGTTCGTACTGGTTCCGGTGCATCCGTGGGGGTTGTTGGGGTTGGCGACTCAGTTCTTCTCTGACGAGCAGATGGAGCGGCTGCGGTCGTACCCGGACATCGGCAGGGAGGAACTGATCCGGTTCTTCACGCTGACGCGGAAGGACCTGGGGTTCGTCGACAACCTGGAGCGCGGCGGCGGGCGCGGCCCTGCGGCGCGGCTGGGGCTGGCCGTTCAGCTGTGCACGCTGCCGTGGCGGGGGTTCGTCCCCGATGACATCTGGTCGGCGCCGCAGGCAGCGGTGCTGCGGCTGGCGGATCAGCTGGAGGTGTTCCCCGGCGTGCTAGGGCAGTACGGGCGGCGGGCGCAGACTCGCAGCGATCACCTGAAGCTGGGCCTGAGGTACCTGGACTGGAAGCCGGTGCCGACCGGCGGGGAGCCGCTGAAGGACCTGGAGCAGTTCCTGCTGGACCGGGTGATGGAGCACGACACCCCGTCCCTGCTGTTCCACCAGGCTGCGGAGTTCCTGGTGAGCGCGCACGTGACGCGGCCAGGCGTGGTGACGCTGATGGAGATGGTCGCCACCGCCCGGACGGGCGCGGGCGCGCTGACGTCGGAGAGCGTCGGCCATCTTCTGACGGGGCAGGTGCGCGGTGACCTGGACCGGCTGCTGGCCCACGATGCCGGGCTCGGGATGACCCGGCTGACGTGGTTGACGACGCCGGCGGTGGAGGCGACATCCGCCGCGGTGAAGACGGCGATCGAGAAGCTGCGGTTCCTTCGCGGCCTGGACGCCCATCACCTGGACCTGTCGATGCTGCCGCGCGAGCGGCGCCGGTTCCTGGCCACCTTGGGCCGCCGCTCGACGGCGCAGGGGCTGGAACGGCGCGGGGAGCGCCGCTACCCCATCTTGCTGGCGCTGGTCGCCCAGTCGGCGGTGGACCAGCTGGACGAGGTCATCGCGCTGTTCGACCAGGCCGTGTCGGCACGGGAGTCCCGCGCTAAGGCCAGGACCGATGAGGCCCTGGCCGAGCGGGCCAAGAAGGGCGAGGCACGCCAACTGCTCATGGACGTGATCCTGCCGGTGCTGATCGACGTGGGCGTCCCGGACGAGAACGTAGGCGGGATGCTGCGGACCCGGATCGGGATGGACAAGCTCCGCGAGGTCGCCGCGGTGAACTGGAAACCGCTCCCCAGGGACCACGGCCGGCTCGCGGCGCTGGAGGCCTCCTACACCTACCTACGGCAGTCCACCCCGCACGTGCTGAACGCGATCGACTTCCAGGGCGGGCCCGGCACCGGCGACTTGATGGACGCCGTGGAGATCCTGAAGGACCTGAACCGGGCCGGCGGCCGGAAGGTCCCGGCCGGGGCACCGGCCTCGTTCGTGCCCGCCCGGTACGCCGACTACCTTGCCAAGGCCCGCAAGAGCGGGGACGACACCGCGTTCCGGCACTACTGGGAAATGTGCACCGTGCTGGCCCTGCGGGACGGGCTGCGCTCGGGCGACGTTTTCGTGCCCGGCTCCCGCCGCTACGCAGACCCGGGCACCTACCTGTTCACCCCGGAGCAGTGGCAGCCGCGCCTGGCCGAGTTCTGCCAGCTGGTCCGCAAGCCGCCCGGAGCGGCCGAGGCCATCGCCCAGGTGAAGAACGAGCTGCACCTGGCCCTCACGGACCTGGAGGAGACCCTCGCGAACAGCTCCCCGGGCGATGCCGGCGCGATCCGCCTGGACCAGGAGGGGAAGCTGGTGATCCCGCCGCTGTCGGCCGAGGACATCCCCGCCGAGGCCAGGGCGCTGCGGGACGAGCTCGCCTCGATGCTGCCGTTCGTGCCGATCGCCTCGCTGCTGATCGAGCTGGACGCCCGCACGGACTTCCTGGCGTGCTTCACCCACGCCGGGGGCCGCAAGTCCGCCCAGTCAGTGGAGCTCAAGCGCAACATCCTCGCGGTGCTCATTGCCGGGGCCACCAACCTCGGGCTCACCCGCATGTCCGAGGCGTGCGGCGTCTCTTACGACACCCTGGCCTGGACCCAGGAATGGTACGTGCGGGAGGACACGCTCCGCGACGCCAACACCGTGATCGTCAACCACCATTACGGCCTGGAGCTGGCCGGGAAGTTCGGCGGCGGCACCATGTCGTCCTCGGACGGTCAGCGGTTCCCCGTCCGGGGCAAGTCCCTCACCGGCCGGGACATGGTCATCCACGGGGGACGCGTCCTGTCGACCTACACGCACGTCTCCGACCAGTGGTCGACGTACCGGACGAAGCAGATCGTGGCGACCCACCGCGAGGGCCACTACACGCTGGACGAACTGCTCGGCAACGGCGTGAGGCCCCCAGTAGCGGTCGACGGGGGTTGGTACTGCGTGGCGGGCGGCTAGTCAGGTCCGGCAACGGCCATGAGCTGCGAGCGCCGGCAGCCCGCTGCAGCCTCTGGCCATGGCTGAGGCCTGGGGTGCCCAGTCAGGGTCGCGGCTCGCCCTGCTGCACAGGATGTCGGTGAGGGAGTGCGGAGGGTCGGTCGGGGCAAGCAGGTGCGCGTTCTGGCCGAGCAGCCGCCGCAGTCGCCGTGCGCGCTGGTTGTCGATCAGGGCGAGGTCGCCAGAGGGTGCAGCAGGGCCATCGTGGTCCAGGCGGGCCGCCGCCCACCGCAGGTCGGTGGCGGCTGTCTCGGCGTCCCGGGGGCGGCCGGCGGACAGGAAGTGCCAGATGAGGTGGTCGCGCAGGTAGCGGTCCTGCCCAGACAGCTGCCACCACGCTGTGACCTCGCCCTCCCCGCCGACTGCAGCGGAGCGGGGCAGGTTGTCGGCCACCGTGTCCAGCAAGGTGCCGTGCAACCCCGCGAGCCTGGCGGAGTCGATGCAGCCAAGCAGGTAGTCGCGGATGACGTCGTGCACGATGATGGCTCCGTCGTCGCCGCCGGGCACTTGCGTGAGCAGGGCGAGGTTGGCCAGCCGGGCGCACAGCGCTCCCGTGGCCATCCGGTCCAGGCCGCCGGTGGCCTGCCACAGCGCCGTGATCAACGTGATCGGAATGGTCTCGTCCTCGGCGAAGACCGCCAGCTCCGCGAACCGGTCATGGTCAGCCGTGCTGAGTCGTCCCGTGCTGGCCTGGATCGTGGCCCGGACCGCCCGCTGCCGTTGGTCCGGGTCGCTGACATCCAGTTGCTGGCCCGCCCACTCGGTCAGCTGGTCGACCTGCAGCGCCCCGCCGCG
>Ga0302324_100021512_pt1 | contig 12574 bp, 10 predicted proteins | sample Palsa_T0_1_FD_201949 | JGI IMG/M metagenome (GOLD analysis project Ga0302324, IMG submission 201949) | Peat permafrost microbial communities from Stordalen Mire near Abisko, Sweden - Palsa_T0_1 | ecosystem: Environmental > Terrestrial > Soil > Palsa > Peat permafrost | place: Sweden: Abisko...
CAATGGTGGAACCTTCATGGTCCCCGGCCTCTGGGCTCTGGTGTTTGGAAACGGTGATCCGGATAAGCCTCTGACGACGCTCTACTACACGGCCGGTTTTGCTGAGCAAAGGGACGGCGTCTTCGGCAGTATTACTGCGTCAACTACGGCCACCCAGAATCCACCCTCAAACCCCTACTGACAACAGCAAGGGCGTCTTCACCTGGCCCGGTAATGCCCCGCTCAGCAGCGGGGCATCCCTGGTACAGCGCCGCCAACGGCACTACACGGGCGCTGCGTTAGGCGCTTCCCATCGGATGGGCGCAATGGGTGGTAGAGCGAGGGTCCAGGCAATCAGTCCGATCAGGCTCATACCGGCCGCGAGCATGAAGGCGCTGTAGAACTCACCGGTGCGCTCAACGAGCAGGCCCGTGATCGCCGGGGCGAAAATCCCGGCGCTCGCCCCGATGCAGGTGTGCACACCCACCCAACGCGCTGATGCCTCGGGACCGGCCATGATCTGCGGAATCGCGAACAGTCCTGGCGAGGCAATTCCCGCCATGATCTCGTACACAAACAGCGCTGCGATCAGTCCCTTCGCGGGCAGCAGCACCATCGCCGCCATGCAAGCGATGACTAGCACGTGATTGAGTGCCATGACACCCTTGTGCATCAGATTCACGCTGCGGCCGGCCTTGAGCGAGCGGTCCATGAGCCAGCCGGTCAGCAACGCGGCCACGGCATTGAGCAAATAAGCCCAGGAGGCGGTCCAGGCCATGCTGTCCATCGAAAAGCCACGCGCCTTCACGAGATAGAAAGGCAACCAAGCGAGAATAAAATAGAAGGCGTAGTTCGCGGAGAACATGCCGATCGCGGCACTCCAAAGAGCTCTCTGCCGCAGGATCTGCCCAAACGATGGTGCTGCGATGGAAGGCACTGCGCTTACGTCCGCGGCAGACCGAGTGACAATGACTCTGCGCCAGGGCAATAGCCACGCGAGCGAAAGCGCGCCGAGCAGTATGAATACCGGCCGCCAGCCAAAGGCGTTCATGAGCAGGCCGCCGAGCAAGGTCCCCACCGCCGGACCCAGCAGATAGCCGGAACTCATCGCACCGTTGCCGAAACTCAGGCGACGAGGCTCTATCCCCTGCGCCAGCAGCTTCGACACGCAGGGAAACGCTACGCTTTCACCAAACCCCAGCAGCAACCGCAGCCCGAAGAGAACCGCAAAGCTCGAAACGAGTCCGACGGACAACGTAGCGAGGGACCACAGCACCACACCGGCAGTGAGCACCCGGTGCGCGCCGTAACGTTCGGCCAACCACCCAGCGGGTACCACGGTCAGCACGTAGCCGTAGTAGAACGCGGATAGGAGCAAGCCAAGTTGGCCGGCATTCAGGCGCAGTTCGCCCTGCATCAGCGGCGCCGCAGTGGCGAGGTTCCCCCGATCGATGTAATTGATGAACATGACGGCCGATATCAACACCACGAGACGCGTGGATGTCGTGGGAGCGCGCTGACGGCTCGGCATCGGGTCTTTCTCCTGCGCACAGCGCGCTAGAGCGGGAGCCTACAACAAACCCGGCTTAAAGCGCGCGAACTCAGCGCGCGCGAACAGCGCGTCCCAGGCGGCACGCGCGCGGGCGGCCGCCCGCTCGGGAGAATCGGAACGCAGATAGGGTCCATCGATCTCGATGCCGATAGGACCGGAATAGCCGGCCGCGGCCAGTCCCTCGATGAATCCGATCAGGTCTATGACGCCCTCCCCCGGCAACAGACGATCATCATCCCGCTGGGCCGCAACCGGACCGGGCGGAGCATCATCGATGTGGGCGTAGATCACCCGATTGGGCGGCAACGCGGCCAGCGCCTGTCGATCAGCGCCCAGGCAATGCCAATGCAGGCTGTCGATCAACAATCCCACGTTGGGTCCGATGGCTTCGGCAAATGCAAGCATGTCGTGCATCCGATAGAGGAAGGTATGACCAGGCTCGCGCAGAAAATGCGCGGGACCAAGGAATTCCAGTCCGAAGCTCAGCCCGTGATCGGCCAGCAGCGCGTCGATCAAGGCAAAGCGGCGCCCGATCTGTCGCCGGCTCTCCTCAGGCGGCGTCGGCAGATTCGGAAACAGGTACGTACAGCAGCGCCGTGCGCCGAGCGCCGCAATGAACGGCACGAACGCGGCAAACTTCGCCATATCGGCGGCAAAGCGCCCCTCCTCATGCCGCCAGTCCACGGGCAGGAAAAACGAGGCAATCTGAAGCCCGTGCCGCGCTAGTAGCGTTGCGGCTCGCTCTTCGCCCAACTCGAAGAGACCCGGCACCTGGGCACCGTCGAGTTCGATCCACTGATAGCCCGTTGCGGCCGCCAGGGCAACGTAATCCTCGATCGACAACCCCGCGCCAGCTGTTGCACGATTGAGCGCCGGGACGAATTGTGACCGCACCATACGGCTCTACCTCTTACTCACGGAATAGGCGAAGCGATCCCCCGTTTGGGCAAATCGCACCCTCATCGCGGCCGTCGCCCGACCGTCGGCGCTGACGGGCACCGGCTCCTGGAGTGCGGCAAAGCGGACTTCAGAGCGGGCCGGATCAAAGTCCGGAGGCAGCAGAACCTTGACCGTGCCGAGGATCACCGGGATATGGACCTCTCCGGCCGTCACCTCGACCTCCATGCCCGTCTCGGATCGGCGCGCGTCTACGCTAAGCCGCAGGCCCGGCAGGAACACCGGCAGCGCGCGCAGTTGCGAGCCCCACTCGCTCGGCCAGGACGGACTCATTGTCAGTGTGCTGTGCAGCCGATCGATGCGCACACCACCCAGCGCTGCAAGCAGGAACCATGAGGCCGGATGACTCATATACCAGCGGCCCCATTGGGGGGCGAGATTCCCTGGTCCGGACCATTGTAGTGTCGCATCCCACGGGCAACCGTCGTGGCCATAGCGTGCCTCATAGATCTTCCGGGCAGCGGCCCATCCATGATCGGGCAGGCCCGCGCCAATGGCATGAGCGGCGTAGTTACCCATCGCGAGCGCCGACATGGATTGCATCGTCGTGCCATCGAGCTGGTATTCGTCGGCGGGGCAGCCTTCAACCATGGCAACATTATGGCGGCCTACGAAATCAAGCGCGCGGCGACGTCGTATCGGATCCACGATGGGCTCCAAGCCCAGCGTGTCGGCCCACCACGCGCCGGCCAGCTGCGAGATATGGCTGGAGGAGGAACTCGCCGCATGCGCCCGAAGGCCGCTCCAGGAGCCATGTTTCAGATCACGCCAGCTGATGTAGTAGCCGCGTTCCGTATCGAAGAGTTCGTGCTCCATCACGCCTTGAGCACGCGTGAATCGAATTCCGAGCCCCGCGGCGTACTCGCTCTCGCCCCGCTCTTCCGCAAGCAGGATGACCACGCGAAGTGCCGCCAGATACAGGCTCGTCACATAGGCGGAGGCACCGTAATGCGGATAGAGCTCCGTATCATAGGTGAAGCTGCCCGCCCCCCAAAGATCCGGAACGCCATCGCCGTCCTGATCCAGGCGCGCTTGAAATTCCAACGCGCGCTGCATCTGCGGATAGCGCGCATCCAGCCACCCCCGATCCCCGGTCACAAGCGCGTACTGGTAGCACTGCAGGATGAAATGGCTGGTCTGCTCCGGCCAGTGCAGGCTGGGCCAGACCGATTCCCCGGTGCGGCCGCCCTCCAGATGATCCCAGCCGATGTCGTGCAGAATCGCGCCAGCACGATCGAGATGCAGATCGAAGTTGCCGCCATCGCTGTTCCAGTGCAGTGCGAAACGTCGCACATCATCCCGCTCACGCACCTGATCGGCAGCAAAAAGAGCAAGCTCGGCGCGGTTGAGCCCCGGAAAAGACAACGCCACGGCGCCGCAGCCCACCGAGCGCTGATCGATAGTGCCGAAGCAGCCGTTCATGTCAGTTGGGGCTTCATTGACCGCGTAGTGCCCTTCGCGCGTGTACCACGAGTTGGAGACCAGGGCGCACAGATCGTTGCATATGCCGGTCGCCGCGAGCGCAGGCAGGCTCGATGCGTCGAGCAGGTCCTGCCACGTGGCAATCCGTCCCAGGATGCCCTGCCAGTGGGTCAGACCATAACCGGAAACCTCCCACGAGCTCGGGAACCAATTCTGGTACGCGTGCCCATAGTCGCGTCGTTCGACGCTTTCCGGTGCGGGCGGAGCGCTAGAGGGCCGAACCAGCGTATCCCAGCGCGTCTCGGCTGCGAGCAGACGCGGCATGAACCAGCCCAGCGCGTACACCACGCGCGCGCTCTGTCCTGGGGCGAGCCTAACCTGCGCCCCGAGCGCCGCAGCGGTGCCGCCGTGGCTTTGGTCATCGAAGCGCCCGCTGTGGGCAAACGGCTGCCAGATCTCGCGCCCTTCGCCCGTTGGATTCCAACCGCAGTGGTAGCTGATATCGGCCCGACAGTCGGGACTGCAGACCCTGAGACTGTAATTGCCGAGAACGCGTGGATCGGCGCTTGAGGAAGGGTCGTGATCGAACCAGAGGCCCGCACCCTCCGGATCGGCCCGGAAAATCGGTGGCGTGGGATCCGGGGTGTTGATCATCGTCAACGGATAGCCCCCGATGCCGTTGAGATTCTGCCAAGAAAAAGCCAATCCCGCAGTCAGATCAACGCGCCCCAGGTTACGCAGGGTGAAGAGAAACACCCCGAGCGGTAGCGCCGAATTGCGGTAATCCGCGGCGGGATCAACGGGATCGAAGCCGCTGTAAGCGTCAAGATGGATATCGAGATCCTCAAATCCAGCAAACTGCATCCGAGCGCGCGGGAAGCGGCCGTCATAGCGGATCCGCTCCTGCGCTATAGCCCGAAAGGCCAGGCGACCCACGGTCTTGAGCAGTGTCGCGCCCGCGGCCTGCGTATGCAGAGCCATCCAGCCCCCGGGTAAGCCTTCAGGCGAATTGACCGATTGACGGCGTAAGGCATTTTCGCGCACCGAGCCCGGCGCGCCCTCCCGAATGCGTGGAAACAACGGCGTGCGCGCCGAGCCGTCGACGATGGGCGCATCCAGATTGTTGTTGGTGGTGAGATTGGTGAAGCGCCCGTTGCGGCACAGTTCGATCTTGCCGGCACCAATACCGCCTATGGGCATGCCCGCCTCGTCTCGAGGAGTCTTGGTCCAGAACATCACGCTGCGCTATCGAATCGCAGAAGCCCAGCCGCGCACGATCTTGTCCTGCGTCACCGCGAACAGAACGAGCACCGGAATCATTGACATCAAAACGGCGGCCGACATGACCGGCCAGTTGGTGCCATGCTTGTTGACCAGAGTGGCCGCAAGGCCCGCCGGCAGCGTAAAGAAGCGCTGGCTTGAGGCCAGCACCGTGGCCAGAAAATACTCATTCCAGTAGCTGATGAAATTGATGATCGCCACGACGATGAGACTCGGCCGGGCGATGGGCAGAATGATGTACCAGATGGTCGCCAGAAGCCCGCAGTGATCTAGGCGCGCCGCGTCTTCGATGTCCGAATTGATCGAGCGGAAAAAGCCGCGCAAGATATAAACGCTGACACCCATGTTCATGGCCGCGTACGGCAAGATCAGAGCGAGCAACGTGCCGCTGAGCCCCAGGTGCTGTACGACGATGAACAACGGCACGATGATTACGATCAGTGGAATGGAGTCACTGATCAGAAAGATCACGAACAGCGTCTGCCGCCCCACAAAGTCGATGCGCGCGATCGCATAGGCCGCCAGAGTACTGGCGATCAGCACCAGTATCAGCGCCGCTGCGACGGTAATGAAACTGTTGATCAGAAACAGGCCGATATCGGGCTGAGTGAACACCGCCCGGTAGTTGTCCAGATTATATTGTGTAGGTAGAGCGAAGGGGTCCAGCGTAATCTCGCGTGTGGTCCGAAACGAGAGCAGGACCACCCAGATCACAGGCCCGACCGTCAGCAGCGACAGGACCGTGAAGAATAGATGCCGCAGGCCATGGACCATCGCGGTCGCAGGACCGGATGTGGCGAGGTTGCGGGCCGAGCTATCTGGCATGGGTGCGCGCAATGTCCCCGTGCTAGCGAAATTCGACGCGCGTGCGCGCGATTCGAACGGTGGGAACAATGATCAGCGAGAATACCAGCAGCAGCACCAGTATGCTGACCGCACTGGCATGACCAAAATCGAGCGCGCGAAAGGCAAGCGAATGGCTCACGATTCCCAGAGTCTCGGTGTGACCGGCCGGACCGCCTCCGGTCAGCAGCAGGATGAAACCAGTCATGTATCCGAGCACACCCCCGATCAGCATCACCGCTGAGCTGAAGATCTGTTCACGCAATAGTGGAAGGGTCACGTGCAGCAGAATCTTGAATGACGAATTGGTCTCCAGGCGCGCGGCGTCATAGTAATCTCTGGGCATGGTGGCCAGCGCCGCCGTGAACAGCACCACGTAGAGCCCGAACGTCCACCACACCCCGCCCGCGACGATGATCGGCAATGCGGTGCTGGACTGACCGAGCCAACCTTGCTGCAGCGACTCAAGTCCGATGTCCTGGAGCAATTGATTGACGAGACCCTGATACGGATCGAACAGGAAGATCCAGATGATGGCCACCGTGGTGGTCGAGAGCATATAGGGCAGAAACAGCGCGGCACGGTAAAATCGGGCCATGCGCCCGACCTTCGCGAGGCCGACCGCGATCGCGAGCGCCAGCGGCAACTTGATCAGCGCCATGGCGAGGAAGGCGGCGAGAGTGACCCACAGGGCGTTCCAGAAGCGTCCGTCGCCGACCAAGTCCGTGTAGTTGCGTAGCCCGGCATAAGCGAGCGTGGGCGAAGAGCCGTTCCAGACGTGCATTGACACGTACGCGCCGACGAATGCGGGCCCAAGGAAAAAGCAACCGAAGATGGCGATGGCGGGCAGGCACAGCAGCCAGCCGCTGAGCGTTGCGTTGCGCGTGGACATCAGCGGCCGGCGGCCTTGTCCATACCGGCCAGGAAGGCGTCGGGCGCGATCGAACCATCGAACAATCCCTGGATCGTGCGCGTGGCGTCATCCGCGACGGCGTTGGACAGGTAGTTGTCCCACCATGGACTGATGTGGGGGGCAGCAGCCGTGATCTGGGCGATATCGTTGATCACCCCGGGGCTCATGCCGGTCGCCAACACTGACTTGATCACCGAAACATTCTGCGTGTCCTGCATGAATGACAGCGCGATGTTCGGATCGGCAAAGCTGTTGAGGAATACCGCAATCGCGGCGGTTTTGTTGGTCCGGGAGTTGACGAACAGCGCGTCAAAGCCACCGATCACATCCTTCTGGCTTGCGGGGTCGCCGTCCTTGAAGCTCGGAAACTTGAAAACTCCAAATTTGAAATCCGGCGCCGCGTCGGTGGCAATGCGCGCAAGCAGCCACGGTCCCTGATAGATAATCGCGGCGTTGCCGGCGGTGAACAATGCGTACTTCTGTCCCCCCGTAATGCCGTTATAGCCGAGCGGAAGATACCGGCTCTTGCCCAGGGCAGCGACACTCCGCGCAGCGCGCTTGAAGCCCGGAGCAGTGGCGAAGCTCACGCCACCCTTGCCGCCGGCCGCCGCAGCGAGCTCCTGCACGCCGCCGTAGCGATTCTGATAGGACCACATGTACATCGTGCCTGGCCAGCCATCCCCGTTGCCGAGTGCAATCGGTACCTTGCCCTTGGCCTTGATTGCATCGCAGGCGGCAGCGAACTCCTCCCAGGTCGGCTGGGAGGGATCGGCCCACCTGGACGGATCGATACCCGATGCCGCGAACAACATCTTGTTGTAGTACATCAGATTGGGGGCGACGTAGAGCGGCATGCACACCAGCGTACCCTCAACGCTGCAAGCCCTTACCGCGGCGTCGGTGAACCGGGTGGCATCGAGCAGGCCAGCGAGAGAACGAGCCTGCCGGTCACGGAACGCCTGAAAGCCTTGGGGCCCGGCAGGCAGATAGAAGATCTCAGGGGTCGTACCGGCCGACAGGGCCGAGGCGATCTTGGACCGATACGCCTCGGTCTCGAAGACCTCAAGCGTCACGTGAATATCGGGATGGCTGGCGTTGAATGCCTGCGCGTGCTTGCGCCACCAGTCGCTATACACCTGGGACTCCGGTACGTCCCACATCGTGATTTCGACCGGCGCGGCAACTGCTGACGGGCTCACTGATATGAACATCGCCCCGAATAGCGCGAACACCATGGCCGGCATCCAGGAGACCTTCATATGCAACTCTCTAACTCCTGGCTAACCCTGGCTAACCCTGGCGCCAAACGCGCCAACTTCCTGCATTATAGGCTGCGGCGATCGAGGTGAGCGAGACGCCCCAGCAAGGAGCAGAGCATTGGCGAAACTGGAGCTCATTGGCGTTGGCAAGAAATTCGGTCCCACTTCGGCGCTCAAGGACATCAGCCTGCTGATCCCGGATGGGGAATTCTGTGCGTTTCTGGGGCCGTCGGGCTGCGGTAAATCAACCTTGCTTCGCATCGTGGCTGGCCTGTCCGGTCAGCACGAGGGCACCGTTCGTATCGCCGAGCGCGACGTGACCCGAATGGCACCGGCCGAGCGTGGCGTCGCGATGGTATTTCAGTCCTACGCGCTCTACCCGCACATGAACGTAGCGCGCAATATCAGTTTCGGGCTGACCATGCAGGGCGTTGCCAAGCCGGTGATCGCCGAAAAGCTGGCGAAGGCCGCGCGTATGCTGCAGCTCGAGGCGTTGCTCGAGCGGCGGCCCTCCGAACTCTCCGGCGGCCAGAGGCAACGCGTCGCGATCGGACGCGCGCTGGTGCGTGAGCCTGACATCTTCCTGTTCGACGAACCTCTATCGAATCTGGATGCAGCACTGCGAGTTCAGATGAGAATCGAGATCACACGGCTGCATGCCGAGCTCGGCGCCACCATGGTCTACGTGACGCATGATCAGGTCGAGGCGATGACGATGGCCCACAGGATCGTCATCATGAATGCCGGCAATATCGAGCAGGTGGGCGATCCGCTGACGATTTATTACCAGCCCGCCAATCTATTCGTGGCGGGCTTCATCGGTACACCGAAGATGAACTTTCTGCCGGCGACGCTGCGTTCCACCGCCGACGGCGTGGCTGTGCTCCCGCCTGGCGGGATCGAGATATCGGTGCCGCCCATGCAACCCATGCCTCGCATGGGAGAGTGCATCCTCGGCGTACGTGCCGAGCATTTGCACCTCTCGGCGGCGCAGCCCGGGCTGTTGGAGGGAACCATCCGTCTGGTGGAGCATCTGGGCAGCGAGACGCTGCTGCACGTCGATGCGGGCCTTGCCGAGAATCTGATCGCCAAGGACGGCGGACTCACTCCATGGCGCAGCGGTGATACGGTTGGCATCACGCTCGACACCCACGCCTGCCACGTGTTTGATCCGGCGGGACCCGTGCTTTATCACACTGGCAGACCCGGCCCGGCCGCGTGACACGGCTCGGTTTTTGCAGGCGGAAATCGTATGAGAATTTTAATTGGTCTGCTTGGTTCCCTAATCACTGTACTGTCGCTGTCCTCGCTGAACGCGCAGACCCTGGAGCCTGACGGCGGCAATATCCGTGCGGGCACGCTGCCTGTCAGCTGGGACAGCGGTGGTCCAAAGTGCATGGAACTGCCCGAGTGGCAGGTGCACGAGTACAACCCAGGTTTGTATATCATGCGGCAATCCGGCTGCACCGATTATGAGCAACCGTTCGTGTTCCTGCTCTTCGGCAGCACGCGCGCGCTGCTGCTGGATACGGGCTCGAGGCGCGGCAACATCGCCCCGGAACTCAAACTCATCGTGCACCGATGGCTGCAGCGCAATCATCGTGCGAGCGTCCCGCTGGTCCTCGTTCACTCGCACGCCCATTCCGATCACACCGCCGGCGACGCCGAATTGCAGGCGCTCAATGATCCTGCGATCCCGATCACCTATGTCGCCCCAACCGTAGCGGCGAACAAGGCGTTCTATGGAATCGCGAACTGGCCGCAGGATCCGGGCAGCGTCGATCTCGGCAATCGAGTCGTCGACGCGCTTGCCATTCCGGGTCACGAGCCGTCCGCCGTCGCCCTGTACGACCGCCAGACGGCAATCCTGTTCACCGGCGACAATGTCTACCCCGGCCGACTGTTCATTCAGGACCTGTCGGAGTATGAGAAGAGTAACCGCCGCATGCTGGAATTCACGAAAGACAAGCCTGTGGCTCATATTCTCGGCAATCACGTCGGCCGCACGCGCACCCCGTATATCGGCTATCCCATGGGGACGATTTACCAACCCGATGCCCATGAGCTCCAGCTGTCGCGAGGAGTTCTGCTCGAGATCGAAGAAGGGCTGCAGGGTATGCATGGCAAGCCCCAGCGAATCTATTATCGAGATTTCACGCTCTGGCCCCTGTCGGATCCGGCGGTGCTCAAGCAGATGGATGCAACGATCGAGCAGACCCAGAAAGAGCAGCTCGAACACATGTGGGATCAGAACCAGCACTAGCCCATGCTGCTGCGGATGGCCTCGACGGCTAGTTTGGACTGGCGGTCATGAGCACTTCTCCCTGGACGTGAAAGTCATCCAGCGAGAGTTCATGCGGTGCACAGTCGACCTGAACGGTGAGGCCGCGCCACGCGAAATTCTGCTTCAATACCTGCTTCATGCCATCAACAAGTTCGCAGTCACCCCGTCCCATGAAATCAGGGCGCTGGGCGTTGAGATTCAGCGGCGTCCAGCGGGCCTGTACGGCCTGAGCTGCCGAGGGTGGGTCGGTCGCGACGAGCGAGTAGAAATCCACACTGACCCAGATCGCGTGAGTCAGCGCGTCGGGACCGCGAGTGCAGCCGTTGGCGCGCACCTTCAGATCATTTCGCGCGCCCATAAACAGAAGAATCTGACGTACTTTGCTCTCCAGGCCATCACACGTGTACGACGAGGTAACGCCGAGGAAATTGAATTCGGTTTGATGTCGCTGCCAAGCGCTCGCTTCGGGTTCGAGTGACAGTGCTACCGACGCGAGGGCGGCAAAAAGCCAGTTGGCTAGGAACATGAGTGCGGCCCCTATTGTCAAAGCGTTGATGGTAGCGCCCACGGCGTACATTTGCTTGGCGCCGTGAACCCACCGGGATCGTGCGCGCAGCGCGGGATCTCATGATTGACATATTTTTCCACTGACGCATGATTGGTCCGCTTCTTCTGCCAGCCCGACGGAGTCCCGCGGCAATGCACAGCTCCCCTCTTCAGGGCTCACCGCACATCAACCGGCGCCAGCTGCTGGCCGCAGCGGGTGTCGCAGCGTTTCTACTCCCACGAGATGGTGTTGCCGCCCAGGGGGCATCTGGCAGGCCTACCGTCTTCGCTCACACCACCGTGGTCACCGTGGATGCCGTGCATGACGACGTGGCGCTCGCCGTGGATGGCGACACCATCGCCGCGATCGGCCCGACCGATGAGATATCGGCGAAGTACCCGCGAGCCGCCGTGTACGACGGCCGCGGCAAAGCGATCCTGCCGGGCCTCATCAACTGTCACGCGCATCTGGCGGCGACACTGGGCCGTGGTTTCAACGAGGACTTCGGCTTTCCCAATTCCGCGCATTTAGCCGTCAGCCCGGAAAGCCTTCTCCAGGGTGAGGAGCAGGCGCTGATGGTCACGATTGGCGCTCTGGAGTGCATCAGAAGCGGCACCACCACGGTCGTCGAGTTCGCCTCAAATATCGGCGGCTACGCGAGCGCCTTGGCGCAATCTGGCCTGCGCTGCGTGTTCGCCGAGTCGATCGCCGACAGCGAGACAGTCCGCGGCCCGATGTCCGTGGAAGGCCTGGCAGGAAGCGTCGCCCCGAAATTCTCTGCCCAGCGGCGCAATGAAGGCATACAGCGAATCACCGATCTCTATAGTAGCTGGCACGGCGCGAAGCAGGGCCGGATCATCGTCTTCCCCACGGCGTCGCTCGCCGAGACTTCATCGCCCGAGCTGCTGCAAGCGGTGCGCGCTTTCGCCGAGAAACACGATCTGGGGTATTCGATCCACCTCTCGCAGAGCCGCGCCGAAGTCGACTACATGGTGCGGCATCATGGCGTGCGTCCGCCCGCCTTTCTGGCCCGGAGCGAATTTCTCGGGCCTCGCCTGTTCGCCGCGCACTGCCGCTACGTCGATGAGGGCGATATAGCGTTGTTGAGTCGCTCACGCAGCATCATCTCGCATCAGGCCGCCATGGCGGGGAATCGAGGGGTGATCCCGCCGATTCCGGCATTGCGCAGCGCAGGCTGTCCGATCGCCTACGGCACGGACAACAACACCAACGACATGCTCGAGGCAATGCGGGTGGCCCTGCTGACTGAGCGCGTACGGCGCGATGACCCGTTACCCGGACTATTGCCCCAACCCGAGGACGCGCTCGAGGACGCCACGCGCGGCGGCGCGAACGCCTTGCGGCTCGGACAAGTAGTCGGCGCACTCGAGGTAGGCAGGAAGGCCGATCTCATCGTGATCGACACCCAGCGCGTCCATCTAGTGGCCTGTAACAACTGATTTTGTACTGATGTGACGCGATGGATCTGCATATTTCCACTTCACGGTACGCGGTGATTTATTGTACTGGCGGATGT
>Ga0302324_100021513_pt1 | contig 12574 bp, 11 predicted proteins | sample Palsa_T0_1_FD_201949 | JGI IMG/M metagenome (GOLD analysis project Ga0302324, IMG submission 201949) | Peat permafrost microbial communities from Stordalen Mire near Abisko, Sweden - Palsa_T0_1 | ecosystem: Environmental > Terrestrial > Soil > Palsa > Peat permafrost | place: Sweden: Abisko...
TGTTGTCCAAGAAAGACCTCCAGTTTCGCGAGATCGACATCGACGACGACCCGCGGCTGCGCGAGGAGATGATTGCGCGCAGCGGGCGCCGCACGGTGCCGCAGATCTTCATCGGCGAGAAGCACGTGGGCGGCTGTGATGATTTGTTCGCGCTCGACGAACGCGGCGAGCTCGATCGCTTGATTCAGGGGGATTGATGAACGAGACCAAAACCGAACCGCCCGTCCTCGACACCGGGGGCGTGCAAGTGACTCTGCAGAGCGTGTATCTCAAGGACTGCTCGTACGAGTCGCCGAATGGACCCCGGCTGCCCAACAGCCAGGCGTACGAGCCGAAATTTCAGCTCAACATGAATACGACGGCCGATGAAATCGGTCCCGACGTGCGCGAGGTGCTGCTCACCATCACGCTCGAGGCCAAGCAGGGCGATGCGACCCTATACCTCGTCGAGGTCAAGCAGGCGGGTGTGTTCTCCATTTCGGGGGCATCGCCGGAGGATCTCAAGCGCTTGGTCGGCAGCTTCTGTCCGAATGTGCTGTTCCCGTTCGCGCGCGAGATGATTTCCACCTTGGTCGTCCGGGGCGGTTTTCCGAACTTCCTGCTCCCGCTGGTCAACTTCGATGCGCTGTTCGCGCAGGCCTCGGAGTCGCTGCAACCGGGGCTGGTCAACTAGCGCGCAGGACGCGCCGTGCAGAGCCCGCAGCTCACTCCGATGGCGGTCATCGGCGCCGGCTCCTGGGGTACGGCGCTCGCCATCCAGTGCGCGCGTGCGGGACACCCGACGCGCCTGTGGGGTCGCGATGCTGCGCTGGTCGAATCGATGCGGCTCGCCCGGCGCAATGCGCGTTACCTGCCCGACGCCGAATTTCCCCCGAGCCTCGAGCCGGTGGCCGAGCTCTCCGCCGCGCTCACGGGTGTGCGCGATGTGCTGGTCGCGGTGCCGTCGCACGCGTTTCGCGCCACGCTCCTCCGAATCAAGCCTTTGCTCGACGACCCGGCGCGCATTGCCTGGGCCAGCAAAGGCTTCGAGATGAGCACGGGCCTGTTGCCGCATGAGGTGGCGCGCGAGGTATTCGGTCCGCGGCCCGGCGCGGTGCTGTCGGGACCCACGTTCGCGCGCGAGGTCGGGGCCGGGCTCCCGACGGCCATGACCGTGGCCTCGCGCGATGCAGACTTCGCCAAGGAGCTGGCGTTGCGCCTGTCGGGACCCGAGTTTCGCGCTTACACCCAATCCGACATCGTCGGGGTGGAGGTCGGGGGCGCCGTCAAGAACGTGATCGCCATCGGCTCCGGAATCGCCGACGGCATGGGCTTCGGCGCGAACACGCGCGTCGCGCTCATCACGCGCGGCCTCGCGGAGATGACTCGGTTAGGACTGCGCCTCGGCGCGCAGCGCGACACGTTCATGGGTCTCGCGGCACTCGGCGATCTCGTCTTGACCTGCACCGACGATCAATCGCGCAACCGGCGCCTGGGGCTGGCCGTCGGCCGCGGCCATTCGCCTGAGGCGGCTCTGCGGGAGATCGGTCAGGTCGTCGAAGGGGTCACCGCCGCCTCCGCCGTGCGCAAAGTCGCCGAGCGCGTCGGAGTCGAAATGCCGATCTGCTTCGAGGTGCATCGGGTGATGCACGAGGGCAGGCCGGTGCGCGCCGCGCTGCATGCGCTCATGGGGCGAGAGGTTCGCTCGGAGACGGATTGACGCGCCTCAACTCAGGCGCCGAAGCCGAGTTGACGCCACGCTTCGTAGGCGACGACGGCCACCGCGTTCGACAGATTGAGGCTGCGGCTGCCGGGGCGCATCGGTAGAAAGACCGAATTCTCTGGTCCGATCCGCTCCCGCACCGCCGCCGGCAAGCCGCGAGTCTCCGGTCCGAACAAGAGCGCATCGGTCTCGCGGAATCGAAAGTCCGCATAACAGCGGGTGGCGGAAGTCTCCACGGCCACCCAGCGCGCAGCAGGGATCGCGTGCGTGCACGCCTCCAGATTGGCGTGCACCGTCACCAGCGTCAGATCGTGGTAATCGAGGCCCGAGCGCTTGAGGCTCTTATCGTCAAGCCGAAAGCCGAGCGGCTTGATCAAATGCAGGCGCGCGCCGGTATTGGCACACAAACGGATGATGTTGCCGGTATTCGGCGGGATCTCCGGCTCGAATAGCACCACGTGCAGCATGCGCGAGGGCGGCCGCCCTCAGGAGCCGGTATTCCAGCTCGCGACTGCGGCGGGAGTCTCGACGGAGGCATTCGGGAGTCCCGCCGCATCGACCACCACGCGCTGCGTCGGATAGGCGAACGCCACGCCGAGACGGCGGAACTCGTCGATGATGCGAAAGTTCACCGCCTGCTGCAGATCCAGCAAGGAATTGATCCGCGGCTGCTGCACGAAGAAGGACAGCTCGAACTCGAGCCACGCGCTCTCGAGGCCCCGCAGATGACACCGATCGAAGCGCGCGTTCGGCTGCTCGCGCACGATGCCTTCCATGAGTTTCGGAATGGCCTGCAATGTGTCGCGCGGCGTGTCGTAGGGCACGCGGATGGTGGCAAGCGCCCGCTGCTCGGGGGCGCGGCCGTAATTACGCACCCGGCTCTTCAGGATGTCGGCGTTCGACAGAATGATCTGCTCGCCGGCATCGCTGCGCATGCGCGTCGTCTTGATGCCGATGCGCTCGACCACGCCGGCGAAGGCATCGATGACGAGCCGGTCACCGACCACGAACGGCTTGTCGAGCGCGATGGACAGGGAGGCGAACAGGTCGCCGAGCACGTTCTGCAACGCCAGCGCGACCGCCACGCCGCCGACGCCCAAGCCCGCGAGCAGCGCGGTGATGTTGATGCCGAGATTCTCGAGCGCCACGAGGCAGAGCAGCGACCAGATCAGCATTTGAGCGACGAAATTGATGATGTCGAGCGAGCCCGTGAAACCGTGGTCCGGTCCACGCTCGAGCTCCTTGATCTGCAGATAGAACTTCAGCGCGCGCACCGCCCACAGTCCCAGCTGCAAAAGAATCGCCATCACCACCGCGGTGTCCACGATGTGCTGCACCTTCGGCAGAAAAACGAGGTCTTCCTGCCCGGCGTAGACCGCCAGCGCGACGATCAGAAACTGCTTGGTATGGGCGAGCAGATGGAAGATCAGGCGGACCGGGGTCGGCCGCGACAAGACCGCGGATCGCTTGGAGCGCGCGACGCTGAGGCGGCGCACGATCGACAGGCCGAGCCACGTGGATATGGCCACGAGCCCCGCCACGGCCCAGTCGGCAAGGGAGTTGCCGTAGTAGACGTGCTCGGAGAGCCCCAAGGTATGTTGCAGCCAGTCGGCCATGATCTTGGAGATTATAGCCGCCGGCGACTGCGAGTCCTGCGGCGCGGTGCTAGACCACGTCCTCCATGCCGAGCTCCTTCATCTTGCGCGACAGGGTGTTGCGGCCCCATCCGAGGAGTTTCGCGGCATCTTGCTTGAGGCCCTCGGCCTTGCGCAGCGCCACGCGGATCAGGATGCGCTCGACCTCGGGCACCGCCTGGTCGAGCAGGCGCCGCGTGCCGGCATCGAGCTCGCGCTCGGCCCAGTGCGAGAGCTTCGCCATCCAGTCGTGGTTCGCCGAGCGCCCCACGGGGGCACCGCCGAGATCGGCCGGAATATCCTCGGGACGAATCTCGCGCCCCGGAGCGGTCACAGTCAGGCGGCGGCAGGCGTTCACCAGCTGGCGCACGTTGCCCGGCCAATCGAAGGTGACGAGCGCACTCTCCGCGGGTGGCGTGAGCAATTTGGGCTCGACGCCCAGCTCCTGTCCCGCGACGCTCAGGTAGTGATACAAGAGCTCCGGAATGTCCTCGCGGCGATCGCGCAGCGGCGGTATCTCGATGCGAATCACATTCAGCCGATGCAGCAGGTCCTCGCGAAAGTGCCCCGACTTCACGCGTGTCTCGAGATCTTGGTGGGTCGCCGCAATCACCCGCACATCGACTCGCACCGGCGTCTGGCCGCCCACCCGATAGAACTCACCCTCCGCGAGCACCCGCAGGAGCCGGGTCTGCAGCGCCGGGGACATATCGCCGATCTCGTCCAGAAACAAGGTGCCGCCGTCGGCCTGCTCGAAGCGTCCTCGCCTGAGCGAGTCCGCGCCGGTGAACGCGCCCTTCTCGTGGCCGAAAAGCTCGGACTCGAGCAAGTCGGCGGTGAAGGCCGCCGTGTTGAGTGCGACAAACGCCTTGCTCGAGCGGGGGCTGTGACGATGCAGAGCGCGCGCCACCAGCTCCTTGCCCGTGCCCGATTCACCGGTGATGAGCACCGTCATACTCGAGCGCGATAAACGTCCGACGGCGCGAAACACCTGCTGCATCGCCGCCGCCTGGCCCAGCAGCTCCGGGATACTGCGGCGTGCCGACTCGACATCGATGGGCGTGGTCGCCTGCTGCGCGGCGCGGCGCACGAGATCCACCGCCTTGTCGATGTCGAAAGGCTTGGGCAAATACTCGAATGCGCCGCCCTGGTAGGCCGCGACCGCAGCATCGAGGTCGGAATGAGCCGTCATGACGATCACGGGCAATCCGGGACGGGAGCCCTGGATGTCTTTGAGCAGATCGAGGCCGCTGCGCCCCGGCATGCGGATGTCCGTCATCAGCACGTCGGGTGCGTCCCCGCGCAGCGCCGTCAACGCACTGTCCGCTTGATCGAAGCAGCGGGCGGCCATACCGCTGCCTTTCAGTGCCTTCTCGAGCACCCAGCGTATGGACGCATCGTCGTCGACCAGCCAGACCTGCAACGGCTTCGCGCTCATACGGTTACGGTGTCCATGGGAAGATAAATGACAAAGATGGTTCGCCCCGGCGCGCTGTCGAACTCGATCAGGCCGCCGTGGCGACTCACGAGGTCCTGCGCGATACCGAGTCCGAGGCCCGAGCCTTCGGAACGGCCCGAGACGAGCGGATAGAAAATCGTGTCGCGAATGTCCGCAGGCACGCCCGGGCCGTTGTCCTCGAACTGAATCGAGGCGACCAGCCGATGTCGCTGGCCGCCGATACCGACGTTGGTCGCGACGCGGGTCCGCAAGGTAAGGCGGGGAGCCTCGCCGCGGACGGGTGATCCCTCGCGCCCGCCCGACAGCGCTTGAATGGCGTTACGGCCGAGATTCAGCATGGCCTGAATGATGTGGTTCGGATCGACCTCGATCACCGGCAAGCTCGGATCGTAGTCGCGCTCGATCGCCACCTCTTCGGGCGCCTCTCCGCGCAACAGGCGATACACGCGCTCGAGGAGCTCGTGCACATTCACGAGTTGCTTGGCCGGTGGGCGCCCGGGTCCGAGCATGCAGTCGAGCAAGTTGGTGAGCCGATCGGCCTCGCTGATGATGACGCGCGTGTACTCGCGCAGCGCCGGATCGAGGAGCTCGCGCTCGAGCAACTGCGCGGCGCCGCGCAGGCCGCCCAGCGGGTTCTTGATCTCGTGTGCGAGCTGGCGAACCATGAGACGGCTGCCGCCGAGCTGCGCGAGCAGCGCGTTCTCGCGCGTGAGCCGCCGATGCTGTGTGATGTCCTCGATCTCGAGCAGGAGGCCGTGCGTCTCGCCACCCAGCGCCACCTCGGTGACCGCGCAATCGAGAATCCGGTCGACGCCGCCGGAGGCGGGCCACGCCAGCTCCCGTTGCACCACGCCCTCGCCGCCCTGCCGCGCGCGCTCGAAAAGCGGCAGGAGTGATTCGGCCCCGCGCACGGCGTCGCTGATGCGCCGCCCGAGCACCTGATTGGGCGAGATTCCGAGCAGTGTTTGTGCGGCCGCGTTCAGATAAGTGACATGCAGGTCGCGATCGAGCAGGAAGACGCTCGTGACCAGGGAGTCGAGCAGCTCGAGAGCCGCGACGGGTTGCGGTTGCATCTTGAGCTCAGCGGCCACGCGATGAGCCCGTGAAGGATGATGCAGCTACTTGTGCTGCGGTGACAGCAAACTCGGGCGCATGACGTTGAAGGTGACGCCTTCCACGGACCTCGATTCGCCGGTGCCGCCGTCGGTCACGGTCGCCTCGATCGTGTAGACACCGCGCGCGAGATCCGTGAGCGTGAACGATGTCGCCGTCGGCGACTGGCCCTGCACCTGTGCTCCATTCAGCGTCCAGACGATGGTCCAGCTCGGCTTGAGATCGCCGTCCAACGACAAAGATACGGGCACTGACTCCCCGCCGCTGAAGGTTTGCTCGGGGGCCGGAGAGGCGATCGCGATCTTTGCCGTCGAGAGGGTCTTGTCCGTTTTCGGTTTGGCGCCCGGCGCTGCCGGGCTCGGAGCGGTCTGACCCATAATGCCGGCATGCCCGGGCAGGCTCGAGGTGAGCACCTTCTCTGCACCCGGCACGGGCTGGTCCGAGAAATGCACCACGCCCTGAGCATCGGTCCATTTGTAGACGACGAGGCCCTGCGCCGCGAAGGGTATCAGCCAGGATGCGCACGCGCCGACGAGTATCCAGGAGCGGCAAGGGTGCATAATCGCAGAGCATAGTCCTTTCCCCCACCCGGCCTCAAAACTGGGTGACGGCAGCGTGACCGCCGTCACCCTTTGCGGCCGGATGCGCCTACAAGCTGTAGTACATCTCGATCTCGATCGGATGGGTGGTCATGCGCAGCCGCGTGACTTCCTTCATCTTGAGCTCGATGTACGCGTCGATCAGATCGTCGGTGAACACACCGCCCGCCTTGAGAAAGGCCCGATCGCGATCGAGATAGTCGAGGGCCATGTCGAGCGAGTGACACACCGTCGGAATCTTCTTGTCCTCCTCGGGCTCGAGATCATAGAGATCCTTGTCGGCGGGATCGCCGGGGTGAATCTTGTTCTGGATGCCGTCGAGACCCGCAAGCAGCATGGAGGCGAACGCAAAGTAGGGATTTGCGGTCGCGTCCGGGAACCGCACCTCGATGCGGCGGCCCTTCGGATTCGAAACCCAGGGAATGCGGATGGAGGCGGAGCGGTTGCGGGCCGAATACGCGAGCTTGACCGGCGCCTCGAATCCGGGCACCAACCGCTTGTAGCTGTTGGTGCTCGCATTGGTGAACGCGTTGATGGCACGGGCGTGCTTGATGATGCCGCCGATATAGTAGAGGGCGGTCTCCGATAGGCCGCCGTACTTGTCGCCGGCGAACAGCGCCTTCCCTTCCTTCTGCAGCGACTGGTGCACGTGCATGCCGCTGCCGTTGTCGCCCACGATGGGCTTGGGCATGAAGGTGAGCGTCTTACCGTAGCCGTGCGCAACGTTTTGCAGCGCGTATTTGAGGATCTGCACCTCGTCCGCTTTCTTGGTCAGGGTATTCGCGGCGACGTTGATCTCGCCCTGGCCGGCCGTGGCGACCTCGTGGTGGTGCACCTCGAACTTGAGGCCCATCTCCTCGCAGGCGAGCGACATCGCCGTGCGGATATCCTGTTGCGAGTCCACCGGCGGCACGGGGAAGTAGCCGCCCTTGACGCCCGGGCGGTGGCCCTTGTTGGAGTCCTCATAGGCCTTGCCGGAATTCCAGGCACCCTCGTACGAGTCCACCTCATACGAGCAGCCGTTCATGGCGACATTTACCTTAACGTCATCGAAAATGAAGAATTCGTTCTCAGGGCCGAACAGCGCCGAGTCGGCGATCCCCGAGGATTTCAGATACGCCTCCGCCCGCTTGGCGAGCGAGCGCGGATCACGCTCATAGCCCTGCATGGTCATCGGTTCGATCACATCGCAGCGCAGGTTGACCGTGGTCTCTTCGTAGAAAGGATCGATCACGGCCGTCGCGGGATCAGGCATGAGAATCATGTCGGACTCGTTGATGCCCTTCCATCCGGCGATCGACGAGCCATCAAACATCTTGCCGTCGCCGAAAAAGCCGGCGTCCACGAGGCGCGTCGGAATGGTGACGTGTTGTTCCTTACCCAGCGTGTCCGTAAAGCGGAGATCGGCGAATTTCGCTTCTTTTTCGTTGATTAATTTAATAACATCGGCGGGAGTCATTTGCGGCCTCTCAAGTGAATGGCTATTCCCGGTCAACGCCGGGGTTCCCGGGCAGTGCAGTTTGTGTGCCAAAGTCGTGCGTAAGCGGATCAAGAACTTGCGATCGCCGGCCGGCTCTTGCGCACCAAGATAAAGCATTTGCCCCTACTCTTGTACCGAATTGGTGCGTCCATGGGTGTTCACGCCAGCAGCAGGTGCTTGATTGATCGGTTCGGGATCCGCGATGTGCAAAATCGGTGCAGGCGCGGCCGGCGCGCGCGGGCTCTATTCCCGCAGGCCCGATCGCGAGCCTCGTCGTATACTCGCCGGTCGCTGATCCGAGCCCGCGCATGACCCGAGCCCATACCGTGCCGCCGCGCACGTTCCAAGACCTGATATTCCAGCTGCAATCCTACTGGTCGAATCAGGGCTGCGTGATCCTGCAGCCTTACGACATGCAGATGGGGGCCGGGACCTTTCATACGGCGACCTTTTTGCGCGCCGTCGGTCCGGAGCCCTGGCGCGCCGCCTACGTGCAGCCCTCGCGGCGCCCCACGGACGGCCGCTATGGCGAGAATCCGTTTCGACTGCAGCACTACTACCAGTTTCAGGTCGCCATCAAACCCTCCCCCGATGATTTTCAGGAGCTGTACTTGGGATCGCTCCAGGCGCTCGGTTTCGATCCCCTGGTGCACGACATCCGCTTCGTCGAGGACAACTGGGAGTCCCCGACCTTGGGCGCCTGGGGACTCGGGTGGGAAGTCTGGTTGAACGGCATGGAAGTCTCGCAGTTCACTTATTTCCAGCAAGTCGGAGGACTCGACGTCCAGCCCGTGATGGGCGAGATCACCTACGGCCTCGAGCGGTTGGGGATGTACATCCAGGGCAAGGAAAGCATCTTCGACATCGTTTGGACGGACGGTCCCTTCGGCACGGTCACCTATGGTGATGTGTTTCACCAGAACGAAGTGGAGCAGTCGACCTACAACTTCGAGAAGGCCGACACCGCGGTGCTGTTGCGCGAGTTCGACACCCACGAGGCCGCGTGCCGGAAACTGCTCGACGACCAGCTGGTGTTGCCCGCGTACGAGCAAATGGTCAAGGCATCGCACGCCTTCAATCTCCTCGACGCCCGGCGGGCGGTATCGGTGACCGAGCGGCAGCGCTTCATCCTGCGCGTGCGCACCTTGGCGCGCGGCGTTGCCGAGGCCTATCGCGCGAGTCGCGAAGCGCTCGGCTTCCCGCTGCTCAAGGACGCGGCGCCCGCGGCGACGAACCGATGAGTGGGCGCGACTTGCTGTTCGAGCTGCAGACGGAGGAGTTGCCGCCGCGGACACTCGCGAGCCTATCGAAGGCACTCACCGAGGGCCTCGTCAAAGGATTGGATACGGCCGGCGTTGCGCACGGACCTGCTCGCGGTTTCGCCACGCCGCGGCGTCTGGCCGTGCTCGTGTCGGGATGCGCCGAGGCAACGCCCGATCGCAACGTCGAGCGGCGCGGGCCGCCGGTGAGCAACGCCTTCGACGCCTCGGGCTCGCCGACGCAGGCCGCGCTCGCGTTCGCACGCAATTGCGGAGTGGACGTGACGCAGCTCGAGCGCCTCACCACCGAGAAAGGCGCGTGGCTGGTGTTCCGCGGCCTCGAGCGCGGCACGGCGACTGCAGCGCTGCTCCCCGGCTTGATCGAGCAGGTGATCGCGGCGCTGCCGATTGCACGGCGCATGCGCTGGGGCACGAGCAGCACCGAGTTCGTGCGGCCGGTGCACGGCGTGGTGCTATTGCACGGCGACGATGTGGTTCCAGCGACCGTGCTGGGACTCGAAACTGGGCGCACGACGCGCGGCCACCGGTTCCATGCACCGAAGCCCATCGTGCTCAAATCAGCGCGCAGCTACGAGAAGCGGCTGGCGAGCGCGAAGGTGATCGCCGATTTCGATGCGCGCCGCGAGTCGGTGCGCGCCGGCGTGACCGCGGCAGCCGAGGCGGCCGGCGGCCGCGCCTTGATCGAGAACGCCTTGCTCGATGAGGTCACCGCGCTCGTCGAATGGCCGGTGCCGATCGCGGGGCGCTTCGAGCCGCGATTTCTCGAGCTGCCGCGCGAAGTGGTGATTGCGACGATTCAGGACCATCAGCGGTATTTTGCGATCGAGGGCGAAGAGGGGCGGCTGACCGGCGGATTCATCACGGTGAGCAACATCGAAAGCCGCGACCCGGCCAAGGTCCGCGAGGGCAACGAGCGGGTGGTGCGCCCGCGGCTCTCTGATGCCGCATTCTTCTGGGATCAAGATCGCCGGGTTCCTCTGGCGGTGCGCGCAGAGGAGCTGCGCAACGTCACCTACCAGTCGAAGCTCGGCAGCTACGCGGATAAATCCGTGCGTCTCAAATCCCTGGCTTGCTTGATCGGCGAGGGCATCTCGGCCGGTCCCGACGTCGGCACCGCCGCCGAGCTCGCCAAGGCGGACCTGTTGACGGCCATGGTCGGCGAGTTTCCGGAGCTCCAGGGCGTGATGGGGCGCTACTACGCGCAGGCGGAGGGCTACCCGGACGAAGTGACGCGTGCGATCGAGGAGCATTATCGCCCGCGCTTCGCGGGCGATGCGCTGCCCATTACCCGCACGGGCCAGGCGCTCGCGCTCGCCGACAAGATCGACACGCTGGTCGGCATTTTCGCCATCGGCGAGCGGCCGACGGGAGCGAAGGATCCGTTCGGCTTGCGACGTGCGGCGCTCGGCGTGCTGCGCATTCTCATCGAAAGCCGGCTCGATCTGGATCTGTTCCGGCTGCTCGAGGCATCGGCCGCGGCACAGCCGGTACAACGGCCGGGCGTTGCCCAAGAAGTGTTCGATTACATCGCCGAGCGGTTGCGCGGCTTGTTCAGCGAAAGGGCCGACGGCACGACCCTCGAAATGATCGACGCCGTGCTGGCCGCGCGCCCGGCCTCGCCGCTCGATGCGGACGAGCGGCTGCAGGCGCTCAAGGAGTTCATGCGGTTGGCCGATGCGCCGGTGCTGACGGCGCTCAACAAGCGCATCGGCAACATCCTGCGCAAGGCACAGCTGCCGGCGGAGGCCCGGGTCGAGACCGCCTCGTTGACGGAGGATGCCGAGCGGCGCTTGCACGCTGCGCTGGTCGAGGTGCAGCGTGCCGTGGACACCGCGGCGGCGGAACGCCGCTACGGCGCAAGTCTTTCGGGCCTCATCGCGCTGGCGGCGCCGGTCGCCGATTTCTTCGAGCGCATCATGGTCATGGACGAGAACGTCGAGCGCCGCACCAACCGGCTCGCTCTGCTGCGCGATGCGCAGCGCCTGCTGGGCACGGTGGCCGATTTGTCGCGCCTTCCCGGGTAATCCGATGCAAGCCATTCGCTCGGTGCTGTTCACGGCTTTTCTCATGCTCTCCGCCTGCGTTTGGGGGTTCACCATGGCGCTGTGCTTTTTCTTACCCCAGCCCAAGCAATTCGCGATGGGCCGCGGCTGGGCACGCTGCGTGCTATGGATGCTCGAGCGAGTCTGCGGCCTGAAGTACAGCGTGGAGGGCTGCGAGCGCATTCCGGCCGGCAATCACATTGTGATGTGCAAACACACCTCTGCGTGGGAGACCATCGCGCTGTTTGTGATATTCCCGTCCCATGTGTGGGTGCTCAAGCATGAGCTCTTGTGGATACCCTTCATGGGATGGGGCCTGAAGCGGCTGCACCCGATCGCGATCGATCGCGGCGCGGGCCACCGGGCGGTGAATCAAGTGATCGAGCAGGGCAAGGAGCGGCTTGCGGAAGGGTTGTGGGTGGTGATCTTTCCCGAAGGAACACGGGTGCCCGTGGGCGCGGTCCGCAAGTACGGAGTGAGCGGCGCGCTGCTCGCCACGGCAACGGGCAGCCTCGTGGTACCGGTGTCACACAACGCCGGCACCTTCTGGCCGAGGCGGGGCATCGTGAAGAAGCCCGGCACCATCCGCATGATCATCGGCGAGCCCGTCAGTGCCGAAGGCAAGAACGCGCGCGACCTGAACGAAGAGATCCGCACAGTCATCGAGTCCGGCCTGGCGAAGATCGAAAGCGAGGCCGCCACCGGTGCGCGTTAGTCAGCCTCCCTGGAACTGCTTCATCATGTTGATCTGGATGTCATCGCGGGAGAGGGTCCCGTCGAGACCCGTATTCTTGTAGTAGAGCGCCTTCAAGAAAGCCAGATCGCCGGCCGTGATGCTCGTTGGCTCGCCCCGCGAGGCGCAGGCGGTGGACATCAAATCCAGAATGCTTGGCAGCGTATCGCACTGATCCGGGTTCTGGATGACGGTCAAGCTGACGAGGGCGGCGTAGTCGGCGATGGAACCGATGGGGACACCGGCTATTTTCTTCGGATCAATGACCAGCACGACGCCGAGAATGCCTCGGTGGGTGTCGCCCGTCGCCTGGTTGCTCGTGGGAATCACCCTCGGCCAGAGGGCTTCGAGAGCGATGCCGCCGACGAGACCCGGATCGCGGTTGAGCACGCTGGATCCTCCGCCGGCGGTGATGTACCAGCCTTGAATGGCATGCTCGTCGCTGATCTCCAGCGCCTTTTCCATTTGATGATCGAATCTCACGTGCAGCGACCGCGCACCCCACTGCTGAACGGCCGCCATTACGCTGCGC
>Ga0302324_100021516_pt1 | contig 12573 bp, 10 predicted proteins | sample Palsa_T0_1_FD_201949 | JGI IMG/M metagenome (GOLD analysis project Ga0302324, IMG submission 201949) | Peat permafrost microbial communities from Stordalen Mire near Abisko, Sweden - Palsa_T0_1 | ecosystem: Environmental > Terrestrial > Soil > Palsa > Peat permafrost | place: Sweden: Abisko...
AACGGGACGTAAAAATTCAAAAATAGTCTTATGCGGTCCATTGAACTTTTCACGGGCGCGGGCGGGCTGGCGATCGGTATGGCCCGTTCCGGATTCAACCACGAGCTTGTGATCGAGCGGGACCAGGATTCATGTCAAACCATCCGCTTGAATCAAAACCGGGGTACCTGGCCCGTCGCCGAATGGAGGCTCAATCAAGGCGATGTCTCGGAATTCAACTACGCGACTACTCGGCCGGGCATTGACCTCGTCGCGGGAGGCCCCCCATGTCAGCCGTTTTCGTTCGGAGGCAAGCACGCCGGCCAAAGCGACGCGAGAAATATGTTTCCCGAAGCCGTCAGAGCGGTTCGCGAATTAAAGCCGCGCGCCTTCGTTTTCGAAAACGTTAAAGGTTTGCTTCGGGAGAGTTTCACGAAGTATTTCAATTACGTTTTGCTTCAGTTGGAATTCCCCGACTGCGTGAGGGGCGCGCGTGATGATTGGCCTGATCATCACGAACGACTACAGCGAGTTAAAACTGGAGGGCGATACAACGGACTGCGATACAGCCTAGTCGTTGATTTGCTAAATGCGGCCAATTACGGAGTCCCCCAACGCCGCGAGCGCGTCTTCATCGTTGGATTTCGCGACTATATCCAAGAAAAATGGGCATTCCCAAAGCCCACTCATTCCAAGGAAGCTCTCTTTTACGAAATGTGGGGCAGCGGCGCTTATTGGGATCGACATCGAATTCCAAAACGCCTGCGTCCGGCTGCCGACGCGGGGCATGGCCCCACAGTGGAGCGCCTGCGCGCGGACCGAATCGTCCCGTTGTTGAAGCCTTGGCGGACGGTGAGAGATAGCCTCGATGGCCTCCCCGATCCCGTCAAACATCCCAACAATCGCGTTGCGAATCACATATTCAATCCGGGCGCGCGCACTTATCCTGGCCACACAGGGAGCCCGCTCGACGAGCCGGCAAAAACCTTGAAAGCCGGCGACCACGGGGTGCCCGGCGGTGAGAATATGATGCTCTTGCCCGATGGCCATGTTCGGTATTTCACGGTTCGCGAGAGCGCCCGCTTGCAGGAATTCCCCGACGATTATGTTTTCTACGGGAGTTGGACCGAATCGATGCGTCAAATCGGTAACGCCGTGCCGGTAACGCTAGCCGAGGCCGTCGGCCAGAGTGTAGCGAATGCCCTAAAACGCGCTTCACATCAGCCCGAGAACAACCTCTCGAACAAGCGTGATGCCTGAGCCATCCGAAATCAACGCGTTCAGCGAGAAATTGCGCGCCCTATTAGCCGCATTGCCGGAAAAAGAAAAGCTGGCCAGTCTTCGCCCAGCACGCTTAAACGCACTCAGAGCCGAGATCTCAGGCGCCTTAATACGTCTGGAATCCTTTTCTCGAGAACTCGACCCTGTCGGTCACCCGCAATTTGTTTTTGATCCGACGGACCCATACGTCATTGGTGAGCTGATCGGTCGAACCTTGTTGCTCCAACCAGCTCGACCGCTCTCAACCATTGGAAAATTTTACGGATCTGGGGTTTACGCGATATACTATCGCGGGGGATTTCCGGCTTATCATCCGATTAGCGGAACAGAAAATCCGCTCTACGTGGGCAAAGCGGACCCAGCTACGCCAAACGCTCAGACAATTCAACAACAAGGAAATGGCCTTTCCACTCGCCTTTTGGATCATAAGAGGAGCATCGCGGCTGTTGGCAATATCAAGTTGGAGCACTTCGATTGTCGCTACTTGGTTGTGAAAAGCGCGTGGCAAGAGACGGCCGAAGACTATCTGATCGACCTGTTCAAGCCGATTTGGAACAACGAGATGAGAATCTGTTACGGCTTTGGGAAGCACGGAGACGCGGCCAAAACGCGCGCCAACCGCCGTTCCCCTTGGGATACGTTACACCCCGGCAGGAAATGGGCCTTGTCTAGCGATAACGTGCCCAATGAAAAGTCAGTAGCGCAGATTGTGTCGGAAATTGCCGAGCACTTTTCCAATTATCCGCCTGTCCAGCAGGCCAAATAATGCCAATCTCGCGGCGTCATAAGAATTTTCAAGGGAGGAATTTTAACAAGAAAAGGCGGACGGATGCTCTGTCCCGAAGCGCCCGTTCCACTTTAATGAGTCGAGTTCGAGCGTCCGGCTCAAGAATGGAGGCCAGCTTCGTCGCGATTCTGGGATCAAGATGCAAGGAAACGTTCAAGGCTAATGATCCAACCGTCCTCGGAAAGCCCGATTTGGTGTTCCGGGAATTGAAGGTTTGCATTTTCCTCGACAGCGATTTTTGGCATGGCTGGCAATTTCCTCGTTGGAAACACTTGATGAAAAGTCAATTTTGGCGCAACAAAATCCAGAGGAATCGGGAGCGCGACAAAGAAGTGACTCGAAAGCTGCGCCGCGAGGGTTGGACCGTGATTCGATTTTGGGAGCACAATCTGCGCGGAAAAATCCAGAATGCTGTTACTGCGGTTACCTTGACGGTTTTTTCCAAGAGGAGGTCTTTAACAAGTGAACGCCGGCTCAAAATCCCAGGTGGCCGCTCTAAGTCATTTCCTCGAATCCCAAATTCTCCGAGATCAAATCGAACGTCAGCCGTTTCCGGATGCCCCAACCAACGCCGCGAGTTCTAGGCTTAGAGAAAGATGTGACTCCGCATCATTTCGTTCGAGTTCTTGAAGCGATAAAAATCTGTCCTATCAAGCTGTAGAAGGAGCGCACTAAGCAACCGATCGCACCCAAGATACCGTTCCGGCGAACTCCTCACGGGCGACGTTTCCATGGGCGTTCTCTGGTTTGATGGCGAGTGGGAGGACAGAAGGACGCAGGAACATGCCCTAGAACTTAGGACGATTTTGCTTGAACCCATTTTCCACGAATTGTAACTACGTTGATTAAGGTTTGTTCGCCATGAACGTGCAAATTATTTATTATCTGGATGTCACTTCCTCCTGGTGTTACTGGGCCGAACGGGCGTGGGCGGAACTCAAACAGAGCTTCGCCCATCAACCGGTGGAATTCAGTTGGCGCATCGCCCTTCTCGATGCCAACGCGCTCCCGGCCACGAGAGACGACGAGGAATGGTTCTACCGGCGCAGCGGCACGGTCATGCGCTCGCCCTTCATGCTCAGCGCCGGCTGGTTCGAGCCCGGCGTGACGGAATACCTCCCCGCCAACTGCCTGCCCGAGGCGGCGAAGGATTTCGGCGTGACGGACGACCGCGTCCGCCTGGCCATGGCCCACGCCGCCTTGCGCGAAGGCCAAAAAGTCCTGCAATGGAAAGTCGCCGCCGCCGTGGCCGCCAAAGCAGCCGGTATGGATGCCAAGAAGCTGCTGGCCAAAGCACAATCCGCGGAAATAGAGAAACAGGTCCGCGCCTCCACCGCCGAATTTCACGCCTTGCAGATCACCCAACGCCCCGCCTTTCTATTGACCAGCAACATCGGCGACCGCGCCGTTATTTTCGGCCTGGCCAAAGCCGGCCCCTTGGCCGCCACCATTTCCGCGATGCTGGAGGACGCCGCCGCTTACGCTTGCCACGCCGCGCATTTTGGCCCCCCTCCGCCAAGTTGAGCGGAACTAGCAGCCTGTTGAACAATTCGCCCGGTGGGGGCACCGGGCGGGTACCGGGCATACATGATCCGTGAATTCTGAGGAAATCCTGAAGGCCGCGTGCCCCATAAGCGTTAACTCAACGGAAATAGTTGGATGGCGGCGATAAAAATGATTGCTTCTCATCTTTCTGACCCAATTTTTCTGACTTGAATTATGCCCATTGCAAACCTCTTATCGTCGTCTCCATTTGGGCGACAGGGCTGACGGAGGGTACGGCGGATTATGAGCAGCATCTGTGGGCCTTGCTGTGCCTGACTCCTCTGCGCCCCGTCCAATGGGTCAACCTGGCCGGTTGGCCTTGCTGAGCATGTAAAACGAAGTCAGAAAAATGGGGTCAGAAAAATGAATTAATAGGTTGATGCATATGGCCGCATGCCCCCACGCGGCGTTCGGGTTGGTATTTCAACGGGCTGCCAGGGTGGGCAACGGAGTGAGTGGCGCGCAAAAAGGCGCGCGACGTGATTGCTTTGGCAGGCAGGTTGGTGCCACCATAGGTCATCGAACAGAATGCGCCCATAACCCCGAGCCACCCCGATCAAGCCCACATGGCCCGCCTGGTTCTGTTTTCGTTCTTGCTGACCTTCATCCTGTCGCGCGCGACGGTTTATCTGATCATGGCGCGTACGATACCGGACCTCTATCTGCACCTGGGTGGAAACCATATCCATCATTTGAATTACGGCATTTTCCTGCTGGTGGCTGTGGGCGCCTTCCTGCTCTTTCGCGATCCTACGGGGCGGGAATTGAAAATCTCCGCCGTCGCCTACGGCATCGGGTTGGCGCTGACCTTTGACGAGTTTGGCATGTGGGTGCGGCTGGACGGCTCAACTTATTGGCAGCGCGCCAGCCTGGATGCGGTGGGGGTGCTGGCGGCGGTGCTGGGTTTGCTGGCCTTTGCGCCCGATGTGAAACGGTTTCGTCCCCATCACTGGTGGAGCGCGGCCTTGCTGGTGGTGCTGGTGCCGTTGTTTTTTGCGATGATGATCCATTCCTCCAAGTATGCTCAGAAGCGATTGGCCCCTGTGTTTGAAAAGTTGGAGGCAGGCCAGCCGAAATGACGGCCGCGCCGTGCGGCGTGCTTAACCAATGGACAATGGGCATTTTTATGGAGTGGCGCGCCCAGCCCCCGTGCCGCTTAAACTGGCGCTGGCCAAAAACGCCGTTGTTCAGTACTAGTTTGACACGCGGCTCGTTGCGCGCATACTCGGCTCATGAATTTTCGGCCCATGAATCTTCGTGCTTTTGCGTTTGGCCTCACTTGTCTTTCCTTCACCCAGCCCGCCCTTCGTGGGAACGGCCCCTCCGATCAGCAGCATGAGTGGTTGCGCGTGGCGGAGCGGCATGAGCGGGCGGGTTGGATTTATCTCCATGTCGAGGGCGGGCCGAGCGAGCGCGGTTTTCAGCACGGCTACCTGCTGGCAAAGGACATCGCCGAATGCCTCCGGGTGGTCCGGGCGCATTGGCGCCACGACAGCAGCTTGGAGTGGTCCTGGCTCATCGCTCACACCAGGGGGTTCATCGAATCGGGCATCGACTCCGAGAACCGCGCCGAGTTGCAGGGCATCGCCGAGGGAATGGACGCAGCCGGCTTTCCGATGACCTACGACGAGATTGTCACTTACAACGCCGAACTCGAACTAGAGTGGTATTGGTGGCCGCTGGCCGCCAAAAAGCTGACCGACAACATCGACGTGGTCAAGAAGCCCAGGCAATCCTGTTCTTCTTTCATCGCCACCGGCCACATGACCCGGGACGGCGGCATCGTCCTCGGACATAACACGATGGACGACTATGTCGAAGCCCTGGCCAACGTGGTCATCGACCTCAAGCCCGCTGCGGGCCATCGCATCCTCATGCAGACCCAGCCCGGGTGGATCCACAGCGGCACGGATTTCTTCATCACCGACGCCGGCTTGGTCGGCTCCGAAACCACCATTGGCGGTTTCAAGCATTTCTCGGAAAAAGGCGTGCCGGAGTTTGTTCGGATGCGCCGGGCGACACAGGACGCCGCCAACATCGACCAATGGTGCGCCATCATGAAGAAAGGCAACAACGGCGGTTATGCCAACGCCTGGCTGGTGGGCGATGTCAATACCGGCGAGATCGCCCGCCTTGAATTGGGCCTCAAATACATCGGTTTCGAACGCACCAACGACGGCTTCTTCATCGGCTCCAATATCGCCGAGGACCCGCACATCCTGCGGCTGGAAACGGAGACCCACGACGACGATATTCGTCTCTCCGATGTCGCCCGCCGCGTCCGCTGGAAGCAATTGATGAAGGAAAACGCCGGCAAGATCGATTTGGCCCTGGGCGAAAAGATGGAGGGGGACTGCTACGATGCCTGTCTCAAGCAGGAAAACCCTGGCAGCCGGACGCTCTCGGGACACTTCGAATTGGAAGCTGGCGCAACGTCTCCTGGCGAAACTCCCTTTCATCCCAACGGCTCGTTCGATGCCAAGGTGGTCGATTCGCGCATGGCCAAAGCGATGAGCTTCGCGGCGCGCTGGGGCTCGGCCGACGGGTCGGCGTTCGACGCGCCGGCCTTTTTGGCCGCGCATCCGCAATACGATTGGCTGGAGGGATACCTCAAAAGCCGCCCGGCCGAGCCGTGGGTCGAATTTAAATCGGGCGAAGACCACTGACCGTTGGCTGCGCCGGGGCGCGCCGCCAATTATGATTGTCAATATGAACGGCATCTCCCTCTCACAACTCCAGGCCGCCCTTCCTCTCCTGTCGCTGCTGGTCGCGCTGTCCTGTGCCGCGGCGCCGGGGCCGGTCTATCCGAAGGCGCGGCGCGACGACGCGCCCGATGACTACCATGGCACCAAGGTTGCCGATCCCTATCGCTGGATGGAACGCTTGGACTCCGTCGAAACACGCGATTGGGTGCGGGCCGAAGCGCGGCTCACCGACTCGTATCTGGCCGGGATTCCCGTTCGGCGGCCCCTCGAACAGCGTCTGACAGCGTTGCTCGATTTTGAGAAATTCGGCATGCCGTTCCACAAGGGTCAACACTACTTTTATACCCATAACAGCGGCCTTCAGCAGCAGAGTGTTCTCTTTGCCAGCCTCGGGCTGGACGGCGCGCCCGCAGCGGCTTTTGATCCCAACGCCCTCTCCACCAACGGCAGCATGGCCATCGTCGGCTACGTGGTCAGCCCGGACGGCGGGACGCTGGCTTACGGCGTGTCGCAAGGTGGATCGGACTGGACGGATTGGCACTTCCGCGATCTCGCTTCCGGCAAGGACTTGCCCGACGTGCTGAAGTGGACCAAGTACTACCATCCCCTCTTCGGCGCCGATGGCAAGGGGCTTTACTACAGCGCGTTTCCGGCCCCGGCGCCAGGGCAGGAACTCCGCGCGCGCGACCTCGGCGATGCGGTTTTCTACCATGTCCTGGGCACACCGGCCGACACCGACCGCAAGCTATTTGACAGGCCCGATCATACCGATTGGCAATTCGAGCCGCACCTGACCGCGGATGGCCGCTGGCTGGTGATCAGGGTTGGCGAAGGCGAAGTCGGAGACAAAGGCCTGGAAAACCTCTACGTGATTGATCTGCGCGGCTCAAACCTCGCGCCGGTGCCGATCGCGGAAGGCTTCGACGCGGATTATATCTATGCGGGCGCCGATAAAAATTTGCTCTATTTCCAGACCACTCTGGATGCGCCGCGCGGCCGCGTTATTGCCATCGACCCTTCGGCGCCGGCCCGATCTTCATGGAAGGAAGTGATTCCGCAGGGCGCGGACGCGATGGATGTGGCGGGCGGCAGCGTGACGCTGGTGGATCATCAACTCATCATCCGCACCTTGCACGACGCCGCCAGCAAAGTCACCATTTATGGCCTGGATGGCCGCCGGCGGCGCGAAGTCAAGCTGCCTGGACACGGCACGGCGGGGGGATTTGGCGGCGAACCCGATGACTTGGAAACGTTTTACTCCTACACGGATATGGTCACGCCGCCGACGGTTTTTCGCCTCGATCTGGAAACAGGCGCCAGCACCTTGTACCGCGCGCCCAAGGTGCCCTTCGATACCAGCGTTCTGGAAACGAAACAGGTTTTTTACCCCGGCAAGGACAGCACGCGGATTCCCATGTCCCTGGTCTATAAGAAGGGAATCAAACTGGACGGCACCAACCCGACTTTGCTCTACGGTTACGGCGGCTTTGGAATTTCCCTTCTGCCGCATTTCGACGCCACCCGGCTCGTCTGGCTGGAACGCGGGGGCATCTTCGCGGTGGCCAACATTCGCGGCGGAGGCGAATACGGCGAAGAGTGGCATCGCCAGGCCATTCGCGGGCACAAGCAGATTGTTTTCGACGACTTCATCAGCGCGGCTGAGTGGCTCATAGCGCAGGGGTACACCTCCACGCCCAAGCTGGCCATCGAAGGTGGCTCCAATGGCGGACTGCTCGTCGGCGCCTGTGTCACCCAGCGTCCCGATCTCTTTGGGGCCGCGCTGGCCTATGTCGGTGTGATGGACATGCTGCGCTTTGATCAATTTGGCCAGGGCGCGGGATGGGTGGGCGATTTCGGCGTGCCGCACAACCCGGCGGATTTCCGATTCCTGCGCGCCTACTCCCCCTATCACAACGTGCGTCCGGGCACGCGCTACCCGGCGACCCTCGTCATCACCGGCGACCACGACACTCGCGTCATGCCCGCGCACTCGTTCAAATTCGCCGCCGCCCTCCAATTCTCCCAAGCCGGTTCCGCGCCGGTTCTGTTGCGCGTTCGTCTTTCCACGGGTCATGGCGCCGGCCCTACCACCAGCCAACTGGTCGCCGAGAAGGCCGATGCCTACGCCTTCCTCATGGAAAATCTCGGCATGGACGTGAAGTAAGTGCCGCAGAGGTTCTGTTAAGGCAAATACGGAAGTTTCCCACGGCGCGTGGAATTTTCACGCCGTCTTTGTCAAATTCACGCGCGTTTAGCACGCGTGATCCTCGCCAAATTCTTGTCAAATTTTCACGCGCGGCACAAAAGCCTGGTCGAGGCCGAGTTTTAAGCGATTTAGTGCCTAAGACTGAAAGAAGCTGCATAGACCGAGTCATGGCACACCTGATGCTAGATTGCAGAAATATGCCGAAGAGGAGAAGGCCCTCCGTTTCTATCGGCCAACAGTAATAAAGTAACGCTATCCGGGCAAGAACGAATGGTAGCGAAAGGAGGTACTGTAACCTATGAAGTCTAAACACATCGGCGGCCCAGGGAAAAGGAAGGTTAAGTCGACGACATTGACTTGCCTATGCGTGGCGCTGAACTGCTTTGCCATTTGGAATGCCAGCGCAGGTCCACTCCCCGATATTGTCGTTCAACCCACCAATCAAATGGGCGCCGTTTTCGGCTCGGCAATGTTCTCTGTGACCGCCCAAAGCAGCCTCTCCCTTAGTTACCAATGGGTTTTCAATGGCGAGGCTATCGCGGACGCGACCAATTCCAATCTCATATTAGGACCGCTCAATTGTGCCCAAAACGGCTACTACAACGTCATCGTCAGCAACTCAAACGGCGCCGTGAGCAGTTCCAAAGCACTATTGACCGTTTATCAAACGATCGTCTCCAGCAGCGATTCCGACGCCCAGGACTTCCTCTTGCAGTTTACAAATGTGATGGTGGCTTCGGTGGGATCCTTCTTCACCATTTACGCTCTGAATTCTGACGGCACAGTGGTCGGCTACGACACGGATGGACTGGGCGTTGGACCGGGCATGGACGTTCCTCCCGGCATTTCCGATGTGGCCTCTATTTCAGCCGGCATGACGGACGTTTTGGCTTTGAGAAACGATGGCACGGTGGCAGCCTGGGGTTCTGGACCAACAAACGTCCCTAGCGGATTATTTAACGTGTCTTCTGTCGCCGCAGGCGGCTCCGCCTACGGCAACATCGCCTTGCAAAGCAATAGTACGGTCGTTTTGTTCGGAGACCTCTCTCCCTCGAGCCCGTATCGTATAAACGATGTTGTGGCGGTTGCGGCGGGAGAGGATCAAATTCTTGAACTGAACGCAGATGGCACTGTGGCCGAGTCGGGGGGGCAGGGCGTAGGCGGACCTCAGCCGCACCTGATGCCGGAATTGGCGAATGTCATCGCGATCGCGGCGGGCGCCGGTTCCCTCGCTTTGAAGGCGGATGGCACGGTGGTGGGTTGGGATGGCCTGCCGGCCAATCCTCTGCCCGGTGTTTCCAATGTGGTTGCTATTGCCGCGCCCGCGGGCGACTATACCGAAGGCGCCTATTTGCTGGCTCTAAAAGCGGACGGCACGGTCGCTACCTCGTCATCCTACTACCCGTTTCCTTTTGCTCTATCGAACGTTTTTGCCATCGCCGTCTCGTCTTTTTTAGGAGGCGTCGCGATGGTGAGCAATGGCGCGCCGGTGTTCGCGCTGCAGCCGGCTAACCAATATCCGACCAATGGTATCAACACGGTCTATTTGCACGCCCGCGCCGTGGGAGTCCAGCCCATGATCTACCAATGGCAGTTTAACGGAGCCAATCTACCCGATGCCACCAATGGCGACTTGATGATTACCAATGGGCCGGGTAGCGCCAGCGGCCAGTACTGTGCCTTGGCCTCCAACATTCTTGGCTCCGCTTCGAGCCAGCTTGCCTTAGTGACATTTCGAACGAAACCGCCGGCTCCAATTCCCTATACCTTGGCGCAGGCTCTGGATTCGACAAATCTGCCATGGTCCACCTTCGGCAACGCCGAGTGGATTGCCGAAACGAACATCACCCACGACGGCATCGCCGCCGCCCAGAGCGGCCGCATCACCAACAGCATGTCCAGTGAGCTGCAAACCACCGTCACCGGGCCGGGCACGTTGACTTTTTGGTGGATGGTTTCATCGGAGGAGTTTTTCGATTTCCTCTCCTTCCATATCGGCTCGGGAACTAACTATGCCGCGACCATCTCCGGAGAAGTCGATTGGGAGCAAGAGACATTTCTCATCGGTCCCGGTGCCCAAACGCTAACATGGGTTTATACCAAAGACCCTGACATCAGTATCGGAGAGGATGCCGGATGGCTCGATCAAGTCAGCTTCACTCCCGCCCTGCCGGCGCAACTGGGCGTCCCAACCCTTTTGTCGGACGGCAGCCTGCTCTTCGACCTCTATACGACCAACGGCAATAGCCTGGCATTGAGTAATCCGTCGAGTTTGCTCTTTGAAGGGAGCAGCAACCTGGTGGATTGGATTCCGTTGACCAACGCTTTGACCCTGACCAACGGCAGCGCCCTGTTGCGCGACGCCTCTGCCAGCAATGCCCCTGTCCGCTTTTATCGCCTGCTGCGGCAATAGTTACGATCAAACGCGCCTCTAGGTGGCGAGAACAACACGGAAGCCAAAGGGATCCGTAGTCGAGTCTTTGCACTCACGGCTGCGGTAAGCTGAACGACACCGAAATGCATCATAATTCCATGCACCTCCGCGCAAGCATCGACGCGGCTGCACCACCCCGGCATCAACCCAGGCGCGGCCGTCGTTAGGAGCACCCTCGTAGTCGCTATGCCAAACATCTTCACACCATTCCCACACGTTGCCAACCATATCATGCAATCCCCAAGGGTTAGCCGCTTTCATGCCCACGGGATGCGCATGTCCAGCGCTGTTTAGGTCGAACCAGCCGTAATCCGTTAGACCGCTCTCAGAATCACCAAAGAAAAACTCGCTCTTTGTGCCGGCCCGACAAGCATATTCCCATTCGGCCTCAGTAGGAAGTCGAATCTCTTGTCTGGTTTTTCTACTCAGCCGTTCGCAGAACTTTCTGGCCTCCTCCCAAGTCACGCTATCGACCGCCAGCCTGCCTCGGTTTGCCGATGCCGATGGATCATCGCCCATCACTTTCGCCCATTGATTCTGCGTTACGGCGAACCTGCCCATTAGAAATGGATGGCTGAAGCTAACCGTGTGCATCGGCTGTTCCAGTGGAAGGCCGCGCAATGATCCCATGATAAACTCCCCGGCCGGAATCGAGACCCATTCGATAGCGCATCCTTCATCGATTCGAAGTATTTCCATAATCGAGTTCGCCAATCGGGTGTGGCGACAAATCCGCGGCATCTAAATGTGGCCAACCACACCAAACGGCTGAAAGTAATGGATGAGGCCGGCCTCCAGAACCTTTCCGGCATTGGTCTGTTTGACAGTGCATGCCGGCCTTACGGAAGAACCAGGAGGCGATAAAAGCACTGCACAGCGTTCGTGACGGGAAGGGATGTTGTGACGGTGACATTGGTCGCGGCAATCGGGCTGCCCAAATTACTCCAGTTGGTTTGACCCAGATAGGCTGCGGCTTGTACTTGGTAAGAAACATTCGGCTGGGCGCTCCAATTGCAGGTGAGGGTCTGGCCCAGCAGGCTCGCGCTTTGCAGCACCGGCGCGATGACCCGGGTACTATAAACGGCTTGCACGCCGGTAATGGTGTTGGTGGTGATGAAAAAATTCTGCGAGGCAGGCGCGACAAATCCGGACGCCGGGTTGAAAGTAATGGTATAGCCGCCAGGAGGCAAGCCTACGACGATTTTGTCCCAGCTATTGCTGTTTGGCTTTAGGATCCAGTCTGGCGAAATCAACCCAACGGCAGGGTTGAGGGAGAAGGAGGCGGTGTTGGTGTTGGCGCTCACGCACAAGGATCCCACGTAATACGGACCGCCGGCCTGGCTGTTGGTGCCGACGACAGCCGCAAAGCTGGTGTTCTTCGCTTCAGTGAGCAAATTCCAGTTGGTGGTTGAGCTGACGCCTTCGTAGGTTGCCTCGTAGCTATAAGAACTGGCTGGGCTCAGCCAGTATGCATTGGCCTTGCCGTCCTGGAACCGCCGAATTAAATCGTAACCGACCGGGTTGATGTTGGTATAGGTTTGGAATGTCTCGACGATAGGCCCCCAGAATCCTACGGATTCCCCGCCGGCCAGGGGAATATTGCTGGCCAGGTTGGTGGTGGTGTAGTTGTGAGTGT
>Ga0302324_100021517_pt1 | contig 12573 bp, 9 predicted proteins | sample Palsa_T0_1_FD_201949 | JGI IMG/M metagenome (GOLD analysis project Ga0302324, IMG submission 201949) | Peat permafrost microbial communities from Stordalen Mire near Abisko, Sweden - Palsa_T0_1 | ecosystem: Environmental > Terrestrial > Soil > Palsa > Peat permafrost | place: Sweden: Abisko...
GCCCGATGCATAATCCCCATGGCCCATTTCCGTGAGCTTCGCGCGGAGTTGCTGTTCGAAGCGGCTCATCAGATAGGCTGTCATGTCCGGTCGGAGAATCCTCGTCTCAAGCGCGTTCAGGAGTTGGGTCTCCAGCCGGTCGCGCCGGATCGTCAGCCGGTTGCTGCACATGCCTTTGTACCGGTGGGCGGGGCAGCCATATTTGATATAGCCCCGCTTCCCGCCGCCGCTCACGATTACCATTCGCGAGTCGCATTCGCTGCAAATCAGCAGGCCGCTAAACAGGTAGGTGCGACTTTGAATGCCGATCCGGTTTCCAAAGCCGCATCTCAGGAAGATAGGGTATTCGCTCGACGACGTGCTGCCAGGCTTTTTTGAAGAATTCAGAGATGCGCTGATGCCGGAGGACGGGGAACCGCTGCTGAGCATGGCGCGGTATATGCCGGGCAGTCTGCTGAAGGATTCGGATCAGTATCCGGGGGAAGCGGCGCTGGTGGGGCTGGTGCGGTCGGGACTGCTGAAGCGGTTCGAATCGTCCGTATGCGCGTTTGCGAAAACGCTGGAGCGGCTGGTCGCGACTCACGACGCGTTTCTGGAAGGGCTGGACCGCGGGAAGGTCTTCACGGCGGATGAGATCGACGAATGGCGGCAGACGGATTCGGACGAGGCGATTGAGGACTTGCTGGAAAGTTCGCGAGCCGAGAGTACGGCCAACTACAGGATCGAGGAACTGAGGGAGTATGTGGCAAACGATCGCAGTCTGTTGGATAAGCTGCGTGCCCGAGCCACCAAGGTGCAGCGGAAGGACGATCCGAAGCTGAAAGCACTGGTGGATTCCGCGTTGAAACCGATTCTGAAGCAGGCGAAACGCGAAGCGGCGGATGAAGCCGATTTCCGGCGGAAGCGGAAGGTAATTATTTTCAGCTATTTCTCGGATACCGTCGACTGGATTTTCGAGTATTTAAAAGAGCGTTTCGACAGCGATCTTACGCTGCGGACCTATCGCGGGCGATTGGTGGCATTGAGGGGCGACACCGCGACGAGTGACGACATCGCAACGGGCAGCGTGAGTCGCGAAGAAGCGGTGTTTCGGTTCGCGCCGGAATCGAGCGAGGCACCCGAGGGATACACGGATGATTTCGACGTGCTTGTAACGACCGACGTGCTGGCGGAAGGAATGAATCTGCAGGATTGCCGGAACGTTATTAATTACGATCTGCCGTGGAATCCGATGCGTCTGGTACAGCGGCATGGGCGCGTGGACCGGTTGGGGAGCAGACATCTGGACGTTTATATCGGATGCTTCTTCCCGGACGCGCGATTGGAAGCGTTACTCGAACTGGAGACGCGGATTCGCAGGAAGGTGGCGAAAGCGGCGGCGACAGTGGGGATCGAGCATGAGGTGATTCCAGGGGCGGCGACGAGCGAGCGGGTTTTCACGGAAACGCGGGAAGAAATTGAAAAGCTGCGCCGGGAGAACACGGACCTGTTCGAGAAGTCGGGGGAACCGGCGGGGGCGCAATCCGGCGAGGCGTACCGGCAGGAGTTACGGAAGGGGCTGGAACAGTTCGGGGATGCGATACGGGAATTGCCGGGGGGCGCGGGATCGGGCATGCGCGGGCCGCGGGCGGGGCATTTTTTCTGCGCACGCGTGGGGGAACGGGTTTATATGCGCTTCGTTCCAGCCGGCCTTGTCGATTCGAATGATCCACTGATTGAGCGGGATTCGCTGAATTGTTTGCGCGCTATCGCGTGTACTGAGAAGTCGGAGCGCTTAATGAGCGCCGCAATCCGGGCGTCGGCGTATGGGGCGTGGCAATTGGCCCGCCGGGATATTTACGAAAAATGGATGGTCTATACCGATCCGGTGAATCTGCAGCCCAAGGTGAAGGCATCTATGAAGCGCGCGGCGGCGGCGGTGCGGAAATATCCTCCGGCCGGGGCGACACAGGAAGTGGTGGATAAGTTGGCGAACACACTCGAAGCCCCGTGGGGGGTGAGAATCGAGGCACAGATTCGCGGGGCAATGGGCGACACTGTAAATGCTGCGGCGGCGGTGCGGATAGCAGAGACTGTGCGGCGTTTGAAGTTACAGCCCTTTGAGGTTCCGGAACCACTGCCGGTGATCGGGCTGGAGGAGGTCGGGCTGGTTTGCTGGATGGGCGTAGAGGGTGAGCGGCCGGCATCGTGCTGAAGCGAAGATCGGGTCACATTCGCCGCAAATACGACCTGGGGCGGAAAACAACCCTCGTGCCTTGCGACCGTGAAGGAATAATTCGTTACTTCTTTGGCGTCGGCGGAGGAGGGGGCGGAGGCGGTGGCAATGGACGAGGAACCGGAGGCCACGCCGTGAACGGTGGCTTGGACCAGTTTGTCGTTTTCATTTACGCAAAGGTGGGAAGTCCGTGACTGGCGAGAACATGGTTTTCCCATTTCAGCATCAATTTCTCGTAATTCGGAAAGGATATTGACGCCTTCGATATTTCCTGTTCCCGCGCGATCAATTCATCGAGTCTTGCAAGGGAGAAGTCATTGGGAGATGTATCCCAAAGTCGCAGATAATCTGCGGCAATCTTATTCCATCGGGCGTGCAGGTCCGACGAATCGACGGCAAACTTTTGATTTTGCATCACCACCGAATAAGCGCTGATTCCTGCCGTGATCGCTGCCAGAGTAATCCGAATATAATTAGGCCACGTGGCGATCAGGGCAGTTACGGCACCCGAAGAAAATGCAAGCGTAGCCCACGTTGCTATACGCTGCTTTCTTGCGTAGCGGCCTGATAAGTCCGCGAAGTAGTTGGCGCGGATTTCCGCGCCCAGCATCCCTTCCCAGACCTGCTTGCGTTGCACTTCTGTCAACATGACATCTCCATATTATCGCTTCTGTTCGGTTCATCCGCGCCACTGTGGGTACGGCGGGCGCTTAACATGATGAATATGGCATGGGGCCGAACAACTGCTGTTGTAAGTCATTGAAATCACAATGTGAAATCGCAAAGGCTAGGAGCCAGGCCAGGCGTAGCTATTGGAGGATTGGCAGTTCCAGGTAATTGGCTTTGATTTGCAGGCTTCCTTGCGTCGTACCGCCCGGAGCAATCGATTTCAGCCGCCGGGCCAGTTGCGCGGGGTTACGAAAGGCGTCGGTAATCTCCTCCACTTCGCTGCCCGATTCGTGCGCGAACTCCAGCCGGAAATCCCGAATGCCGGCCTGCATCCAGCGGTCGAGATGCGCGTTCGCCTCCTGCGCTTCGGCGCCGAAAACCGTGTTACGGCAGCCGACGTCGGCCATCACCGTGAGCGCGTCCCGACTGGTCGCGCAGTTCGATCCTGTGTTTCTCGCAGGGCCGGCAGCAATCGAGGTAGCTGGTGCCGGTCGAAAGGAAACGGCAGAAGACGCAATGCTCAGTGTGGAAGACGGGCAGGTGCTGATAAGCAATGGCTTCGATTTGCAAACCGCCGATCCGGCGGGCAAGGTCGGCCACCTGAGCGGCATTAAGATCGTGGGTCGGCGTGATCTTCGACGGCCCCAGCTGCTGGTGCTTGGCGAGCCCACGGCGGCCCTCGATGCGAAGTCGGAACACGAAGTGTTCCAGCGGTTTGCGGATTTGACGGAGGGGAAGCTGGCGCTGTTTATTTCGCACCGGTTTTCGACGGTGAGGATGGCGGATCGGATTTTGGTGCTGGAAGAAGGCCGGATCGCGTAGGAAGGCGATCACGGGCGGCTGATGGAAATGCGGCGACGGTATTTCGGGACGTTCGAATTGCAGGCGGCGAATTACCGATAACTCGGTTTCGTGGGGCGAAGAACGGTTCGCCTTCCGGGAGCGCCGTTTGCGTGCCCAACTTCCGCATTGCCGACCATCGGTCCAGAACTTATCACCCGGCATCGGCCGAAGGTAGAATGAAGCGTGCATAACGAATTCACAGCGATAGTCGAGGAAGATGGCCCGTGGCACATCGCGTACTGCGCGGAGGTCCCCGGCGCCAATGGCCAGGGCAAGTCACGCGAAGAGTGTCTCGCTAATCTGCGTGAGGCCATCGCCCTGATCCTGGAATATCGTCGAGAGGAGACCTTCCGCGCGCTGCCGGCAGACGCGAGTCAGGAAATCGTCGTCGTTGGATGAAACTCGACCGGCTGCTACGGCACCTCCGTCGGCATGGGTGCGTAATTCGGCGCGAAGGGAAAGAGCACGCACTTTGGGAGAATCCGCAGACTGGGCACGCCGAGGCGGTTCCGCGTCACACCGAGATTTCCGACCTTTTGGCTAAGAGAATTTGCCGGAGGCTCTCGATTCCCGGTCCTCCCGGTTAGTGAGTCGAAAACCCCAGGTAACGTTACGGAACAGCGCCGCAAGACACGCGGCCGGGCCCGCCAGTTCGCAAGGCGTGTCGCCCAGCCGGTCGAACTGATCGCGCAATTGTTCGATGGAAAGCGCCCGGTTCCTCGCCGCGCTTAGAGGCCCATCAGACCGCACTTTCACGGATCGAGCCGCCGGGCCCAAATGTTCCATACCGCATTGCGGTATACTGTCCCTGTAGTGGGCGATGCGCCGGAAATTACAGTTCTCCAACTGCGGAAGTTCAAGGCGGAGGCAACGGACCTGATCGGAGCGGACGGCATCGAAGCGTTGGCTGCTTATCTGGTTGACCGGCCGGAAGCAGGAGACTTGATACCGGGTTCCGGCGGAGTACGACAAGCTGCGATGGGCAGCGAAGGGCAATGGGAAGCGAGGTGGGGCCAGAATTGTCTATTTGTACGTTGTGATCGCAGCCTGGATTTACCTGCTTCGGTATTACGCGAAGAACGCAAAAACCGATCTTACGCCGGACGAGAAGAAACAGCTGCGGCAGATCGCGGCTCATTTGAAGGGAGCGCAATAGTATGGCCGGAAAGACCTGTACAGGGAAATCGACGTTTGGCTCGGAACTAATCGAAGGGATGGAACTGGTGCTGGCGCACGCCCGCGGCAAGGTGGAACTGGAGCAGGTCTGGCCGAAGCCGATCGACATTAAAGCCATTCGCAGGCAGGTGAAGATGTCCCAGACGGAATTCTCGCGCGCATTTTGCATCAGCAAGCGAGCCCTTCAGGAGTGGGAACAGGGTGGCCGGCAGCCGGATTCGGCGGCGCGTGCCTATCTGACGGTCATCGCGCGAGAGCCGACCCTGGTGCGCCGGGCTTTGGCGCTCAAATGAAGCGATGCTCATTTGGTTTCTTCTCCCCCACTCCCGGAGGGTCTGATACGAGGAGACGTGCGAAGCAGGGGTGATTGGAGCCGGACCAAGGGACAATTCTCAGGTCAACCTAACGCGACCGGGAGGAAGTCCGGCGGCAACCCCTTGAAACCGGATGGGCAGGCGGAACCGCCTACCCCACCAGGACAGGCTAAAGCGCCTGTCCCACCTCTGTTTTATTGCAGTTCGTGGGCTGCGAGGCCCGTTTCCCAGAGATCTATTGGAGGATCGGGAGTTCCAGATAATTGGGTTTGATTTGCAGGCTGCCCTGGGTGGTGCCCCCCGGAGCGATCAATTTCAGCCGCCGGGCCAGTTGCGCGGGGTTCCGAAACGCCTCGGTAATTTCTTCCACCTCGCTGCCCGATTCGTGCGCGAACTCCAGCCGGAAATCCCGAATGCCGGCCTGCATCCAGCGGTCGAGATGAGCGCTCGCCTCCTGCGCTTCGGCTCCAAAAACCGTATTGCGGCAGCCGACGTCGGCCATCACCGGATGAGCGCGTCCCGACTGATCGCGCAGTTCGACCTTGTGTTTCTCGCAGGGCCGGCCGCAATCGAGGTAACTGGTGCCGGTCGAAAGAAAGCGGCAGAACACGCAATGCTCCGTGTGGAAGACGGGAAGGTGCTGATAAGCAATGGCTTCGATTTGCAAACCGCCGATCCGGCCGGCGAGGTCGGCCACCTGAGCGGCGTTGAGATCGTGTGTGGGCGTGATCTTCGAGAGCCCGAGTTGCAGGTACCGATGGGCAGCGATGGAATTGGCCGCGTTCAGACTGAAATCGCCGATCAGATAGCGGCTGGCCTTACCTGCGAGCGCGTGCAAGATGCCCGTGGAGCGTACCAGAATCTGGCAATCGAGGCTCACCAGGAAATCGACAATGCGTGCTTCGCCGGGCTTGAGGATGCGCGGACTGGCCACTCGCGTCGTAATTCCCGACCGTTTGACGCGCTCGATGGAGGGACGCAAACCATAGAGATCGAGGTAATCCAGGGTGATGCTGGCCGGGGCGAGTTGCAGTGCGGCCTCGAGTTGCTCGGGTGTACGGACGAGTAAGTGGTATCGGGGCGCCGCCGGTTCGGCCCATGGGGGATCGGGCGGAAGCAAAGCCGCCAGACACGCGGCCGGGTCGCGGACTTCCGGCGCGGGCCGATGCTCCTGCAGTTCCGCCAGCTTTTCCACCGCGCGCCTGCGGACTTCATTCAATAAAGATACGGGCGCGAAGGGCGAACCCTCGGCGCTGAGGGTCAGTTCCGCGAGTTCGTAGGGAGTGTTGCCCAGCCGGTCGAACTGATCGCGCAGCTGTCCAATGGAAAGGGCGCGATTCCGTGCCGTACCCAGCGGGACCTCGGACTGCACCTCAACGGACTGGCCGCCGGGAAGCGTCCATACCGTCACGAGGGGTTCGCCTTCGCGTGCTGTTGCGGTCACCGAAACGGGCTGCTTCTGGACCGGAGCGGCGGGCTCCAGGAATGGCCTGGCGTGTTGGGCGAGCGCCGGGTCGTGCGTTCTCCAGACCAGATCGCCAGGGCGGATCCGTTGCAGTTGCAGCGCGCCATTGGCGAACCGAACCTCGACGGCGCGATCAGGCCGCGTGTTGAGTTCGTAAACGCGCCCGCCTTCTTCGGGTTCCTCCGGACTGCGCCAGTCGGCAGCGTCGAAGACCACGCCATCGCCGGGCTTCAGCGGCGCGATCCGGTGCGCCGCTCCGGGTGCGATCACAACGCTGTCGGACGTAATCCCCGTTACCCGTCCGATCAGAACGCCGCGATGGCGCGGGGCGCGTCCGTCGACCACGGTCTGGTGATTCGTGCCATTCACGAAATGCGCGCCGAGTCCGCGCGAATAGACCTGTTCGAGGCGCAGTTGCTCTTCCGGTTTCAGCGGCGCGGCATGTCCTGCCCACGCTTCATCCACCGCCTTCCGATACGCATTCGTGGTGAGCGCGACGTAATCGGAATCTTTGTACCGGCCCTCGATCTTGAGCGCGCCGGCGCCGGCCTCAATGATCTGTTCGACTTCGTTCACGGTACAGAGGTCGCCCGGCGAAAGCAGGTAGCGGGCGTCGGCCAGAGGCTGGTGCTCGCCATCGACCATCAGGTCGTAAGGCAGCCGGCAGGCCTGCGCACACTGGCCCCGGTTGGCGCTGCGTCCGCCCCATGCTTCGGACGAGAAACACTGGCCGGAGTAGGCGACGCAGAGCGCGCCATGCACGAACATTTCGAGATCCACGCCTGTCTGGTCGTGAATGGTGCGGATTTCCTTCAGCGAAAGTTCACGCGCCAGCGTCACCCGGTCCACGCCGAGTGCGCGCGCAAAACGAACTCCCTCGGAATCCGCAATGCTCATTTGCGTGCTGGCATGCAGTTCGAGTGTCGGCGCGATCTGGCGCGCCAGCCGAAGAATCCCGACGTCCTGGACGATCAGCGCATCCACGCCGCATTGCGCCGCTGCCGCGATGGTGCGGGCGGCTTCCGGTAATTCGTGTTCGAAGACCAGCGTGTTGAACGTGAGATAGCCGCGTACGCCGCGGGCGTGCAGGGTGCGCATCACTTCCGGGAGTTCGGCGAGATCGAAGCCCACTTTGGCGCGGGCTGTGAAGTGTTTCAGACCGAAGTAGACGGAGTCGGCGCCGGCTTCGATGGCGGCGCACAGTTGCGGCCAGTAGCCGGCGGGGCTCATCACTTCAGGCTTTTTGTTCATGGGAGGCTACCGCGAGGAACTACATCCAGCGTACCGCGTCTGGAGGCTTGCGCCGGTTGACAACCCAATGCCACTTACTTTGTGTCGGGGCTTTTGCAGGGCAAAGCTTCGGCTTTGAGTCCGCGCTTCCGCTCGGACTGCGCCGGCCGGAAGGCCGGCGGCGGGGCGGAAGCCCCGGCCCTACGGAGCTTTCAGGAGGTTGATGGCGGAGGCGATGTCGCGCAGGCGTTCGGCGGGGTCGTTGGCCTCGCGTTCGATTGTAAGCGGGCCGTGGTAGCCGATGTGGCGAAGCTGGCCCAGGAACTTTGGGATATCCACTGCGCCCTGGCCCAGGGGAACTTCGACGCCGAGGGCATCGGGCCGATCCGGCGGGGGCCAATTGCCGTCCTTGCAGTGGACCGAAAGGACGTGGGCAGCGAGAATGCCGAGCGCTTCGATGGGATCGCCCGTGCCATAGAGAATCATGTTGGCGGGGTCGAAATTGATGCCGAGGTTGCCGCGGTTGACGTCGTGGATAAAGTCGAGCAGAACCTCGGCGCGCTCCTGTCCGGTTTCGAGGGCGAAGGTCTGTCGGAGAGTGGCGGCGTAGTCGCAGGCGCGGCGAACCAGTTCGCGGACGGCGATGTAATCAGGATCGCCATCGGCATTGCCACCTTCGGGGACGAAACCGATGTGGGTGGCGATGCCGGGAACACCGAGCTGCGCGGCGAAATCAGCCACATGGTACATGCGCTGTTCGCGGGCGGCGCGTGTGGCGCTCGGGATGAAGCCGACGGTGCGCTGAACGGCCGGAATATCGGCATAGCTTTCGCCTTCGAAGGCGGCGAAGACTGTGTAGACGGTGAAGCCGGCGGACTGCAGGGCGTCGCGCCATTGGGAGGCGGTGGTGAGGTCCAGATCGCCTGGGACGCCCAGTTGGCCGGAACGAACGCCGAGCGCTGCGAGTTCGGCCAGCGTCTGGGCGGGATCACGCCCCGCCCAGAACATGACTCCGATTTCAAACGGTTCCGATGGTTTCGCCATTGTGCTCACGCGATTCCAGCATAAACCGCAGCAACGCTACGGCCTGGGCTGACTGCCTGGGCAGACACAGAACGGGCGGTCTGTTGTGGTGGACGCAATCGGCGAAATAGTTCAGTTCCGCCGCGAAGGGATCGGCATCGTCCGCCCAATATTCGCGAGTTCCGGAGTCAGTCACGATGGTGAAGTCCATCGAAAACGGATACGAGGCCGGCGGATGCCAGCCGCCCGTGATGAAGACAGGCGTCATGCCGGGGTATTGCAGCTCGGCGTGCAAGAGATCGATGCCGTCCGCGAGGCTTTCATAACCGGTGGCGCGCACGGCTTCGGGCATGCCCCAGAGGGACAGGCAGAAATCGACGTCGTGGATGAGCAGGTCGAAGACTCCGCCGCCACTGCGGGATTTGTCGCCGAGCCAGCTGCTCCAGCCCGGCGCGGCGCAACGTCGACGGAACATCGCGGCGCGCACGGCACCGGCGCTTTGCAGCCACTCCCGGGCGGATCGATAGGCGGTGATGAAACGAAGTACCTGAGCCACCATCAGGATCCGACGGTTCTCTTCGGCGCAGCGTCGGATTCGTTCGGCGCTGGCGAAGTCCAGAGCCATGGGCTTTTCGAGCAGGACGTGCTTGCCGGCCAAAATAGCGGCGAGGGCGGCGGATTCATGCCGGTCGGTGGGGAGACAGATGTCGACAGCGTCGAGCACCTTATCAAGCACCGGATCGCGCAAGGCGTCTTCCAGGGAATGGTATTTGCGAACGCCGGATAAGTCGAACCGTTCCCCTGCGCCGCCGAGATTTCCCGCGATGGAGGTGAGATCGCCCGAGAGCTTCTCCGCGCTGGAACTGACGATGGCGGCAACATGAACTCCGGGGATTTTCCGCCACGCTTTCAGATGCGTGGCGCCCATAAAGCCCAGACCGGCCACGGCGACGTTCATACGGGAACGCGGCGGACCACGATGAGCGTGATGTCGTCCGATTGCGGCGCGCCGCGGGTGAACTCCGCAACGGCGCGATTGACTTCGGCAAGAATCGCAGCGGCCGGTTTGGCGAGATTTTTTGCGACCGCCTCGCCGAGACGGTCGGTTTCGAATTCCTCCGAATCCGGGTCGGCAGCTTCGGTCACGCCATCGCTGTAGATGACGAGGCAGTCGCCTTCATCCAGACGGTTTTTGAACTCCTTATATTCAATGGACTTGAGAATGCCGAGCACCGGCCCTCCGCCTTTGAGCAGCTCAAAGGCGCCGGAGCGGCGCACCAGGATGGGCGGATTATGGCCGGCATTGCAGTACGTGAGCTCGCCGGTATCGCCATCGAGGATGCACATGAAAAAAGTAATGAAGCGGTTGGCGGGACAGTTGGCCGCGGTGATGCGATTCAGGCGCGTGGTCACCTCGGCGAGGCTCTTCGGCTCTTCGATCAGTACTTGCACGCGGGCCTGGAGGCCCATCATGAGGAGCGAAGCCGGCATGCCTTTCCCCGAAACATCGCCGAGCACCAGGGCGACGCGGCTTTCGCCATAGGGAAAGAAATCGTAGTAATCGCCGCCGACGGTGCGGCAAGGGGCGTTGTGCCCGGCCAGTTCGAGGCCGCGGATTTTCGGCGCCACGCCCGGTAGAAAACCACGCTGGATTTCGGCGGCCTGTTCGAGGTCGCGCGCCATCAGTTGGCGGGCCTGCTCGATCTCGGCGTAGCGGGTCTGTTCGATGCGGATGGCGGCGACGTTGGCCATCACGGTGAGGACGCTGAGGTCGTCTTTGGTGAACTCGCGCAGCAGCGAGGGCGAATCGACATAGATGATGCCGATGATCTGCGCGCGCGTCTGGAGGGGCACCGCCATCAGCGTGCGGATGTTCTGTTCGACGATGCTGTCGCGTTTCGCGAACGCGGCGTCCAGAGCGGCGTCACGTACCAGCACGGATGCGCCGCTGTTGAGAACGCGGTCGCGCACGGCGGTGCTGATGTGGAACCCCGCGCCTTTATTGGCGCGGACTTCGAGACCGCTTTCTTCGATGGTGAGGAGGACGCCGCGATCCGCCTTGACGGCTGAAATCGCGAGTTCGAGGATGAACTTGAACAGTTCGGGGAGCGGCCGGTAGCTGGAGAGTTCGTTGCCGGCGCTCACGAGCGCGGCGACCTGCGCGGCGGCGAAACCCTGGGAGTCATGGCTGTCGGGCTTGATGACGCCTTCGAGGTTGGTAATGACGGTGGAAGAACTGGTTTGCTCCTGGGAATCGTCGAGCGGGTCGAAAACGACCACGGGCGTGGTGTTGAAGGACGAAGTGGCATCGTAAATGAGGACGAGGTGCCCGGCCATGATGCGGTCGCCCGATTTGAGGGGCATGGGCGCGGAGATCTTGACACCGTTGAGCGCTGTGCCGTTTTTGCTTTGCAGATCGGTGAGCGTCCAGCCGGCGCCATCGGTTTCGATGGCGAGGTGCTGGCGGGAGAGGCCGTTGTCGTTGGGGAACGTGAGGTCGGCGGCGCTGGAACGGCCCAGGGTGATGCGCCGGCCCTCCAGCGGAATCACCTGACTGGTGCCGTCGGGTGAAAGGATCTGTAGCTCCTTCATCTACTCCTCGTCCGTCACACAGCCCACGCTTGCGCTCTTCACCAAGCGAATGTATTTCGCCAGAGTTCCGCGCGTCGCCTTAAACGGGGGAGCGGACCAGGCGGCGCGACGCGCTGCCATTTCGGCGTCGGGAATGGCGACCGAGAGCTCGTTTTTCTCCGCGTCGATGGTGACGATATCGCCGTTGCGCACGAGCGCGATGGGGCCGCCATCCTGGGCTTCGGGCGTGACGTGTCCGACGATGAAGCCGTGCGAGCCGCCGGAGAAACGGCCGTCGGTGAGAAGGGCGACGTCTTTGCCGAGTCCCGCGCCGATGATGGCGGAGGTGGGGGTGAGCATTTCCGGCATGCCGGGGCCGCCTTTCGGGCCTTCGTAACGGATCACGACGACGTCGCCTTTGCCGATTTCCTTGCGCTCCAGGGCGTGCAGAATTTCTTCTTCGCAATCGAAGACGCGGGCCGGGCCGGAGAAGCGCAGACCTTCTTTGCCGGTGATCTTGGCGACCGCCCCATCCGGGGCGAGGTTGCCCTTGAGGATCTGAATGTGGCCGGAGGGTTTGATGGGGTTGTCGAGCGCATGGACAATTGGTTGACCGGGGGTGAGGCCTGGCAGATCCGCCAGATTCTCACGGATGGATTTGCCGGTGACGGTGAGGCAATCGCCATCGATCATGCCTGCCTCGAGCAGGAACTTCATCACGGCGGGCACGCCGCCCACCTGATGGAGGTCTTCCATGACGTATTTGCCGCTGGGTTTGAAGTCGGCGAGGAGCGGGGTGCGGTCGCTGACGGCCTGGAAATCGGCCAGTTGCAGTGGAATGCCGACGGAGCGCGCGATGGCCAGCAGGTGCAGCACGGCGTTGGTGGATCCGCCGAGAACCGTGACGACGACCATGGCGTTTTCGAAGGCGGCGCGGGTCATGATGTCGCGGGGTTTGAGGTCGAGCGCGAGCAGGTTCTGCATGGCCGCGCCGGCCCGTACGCATTCGTCGAGCTTTTCCTTATCCTCGGCCGGAGTGGAGGCGCTGTAGGGCAGGGACATACCGA
>Ga0302324_100021519_pt1 | contig 12572 bp, 11 predicted proteins | sample Palsa_T0_1_FD_201949 | JGI IMG/M metagenome (GOLD analysis project Ga0302324, IMG submission 201949) | Peat permafrost microbial communities from Stordalen Mire near Abisko, Sweden - Palsa_T0_1 | ecosystem: Environmental > Terrestrial > Soil > Palsa > Peat permafrost | place: Sweden: Abisko...
GCGACCCTGGGAGCGGCCGTGCTCGGACCACCCACCGCGCTGCTGGCGTTCTCGGGAGCGTGTCTGGTGGCCGTGTTCGTGGCCGCCATTCGCCGGCGCCGTACCGAGCCGATCGCGTTCGCACCGTATCTTGCCGGCGCGATCGCAACCGCGCTGGCCCTGCCCCTCTTTCCCGCATGAGGGAGTTCGTGCTCCGAAACGCCTCGAACGGCAAGGTCTTGGCGACGCGCGTCAATCGAGCGACCAACCCTTGGAGCCGCGGAATCGGGCTCTTGCCGCGCGCCAGCGTGGCTGCGGACGAGGGACTCTGGATCGCACGCTGCAACGCCGTTCACACGGTCGGCATGCGTGCTAAGATCGACCTGTTCTTTTTGGATAAGGAGGACCGCGTGCTGAAGATCGCAAGCGCGGTGAAGCCCAATCGTCTGGCGGTATCTTGCCGCGGCGCGGCGACCGTTGTCGAACTCGGCGCCGCTCCCGAGATCGGCCGAGACGTGCTGGTTGGGGACCGGCTCGCTCTCGAATGACCGCCACGGCGGCTGAAGGCACCGAGCAGCCGCTCGTGGCCGCGGGCGCTACGATCCCAGAGGTCGCCTACCGCACGGCGCTGGCGGCGTTCGCGCTCGCCGTCGTTGCGGCAGCGGCCGTCGCCGCGCCCGACAGCGGCGCGGTGTTTCTCGGCCGATTTTTCGGCGCGGCGATCTTGCGCGCCCACAGCGTGCCGCTGCAGCTGGGTGCGGAGACCTTTACGGCGGCCGGCGCCTATGACGGCGGGATCGGCTGGCTCGGGGCGCTCACGATCTCTCTGCTCGCAGCCGCCGGCCCCGCAGCCCTCGTTTTTGCGACGATGCTGGCAGCGCTTGCGACCTTCGCCTTGGTCGAGCTGCGAGCGCGCCGCGCGGCGGGACGCCCGCTCGGGCTCGCAGCGGCGGCGCTCGCCGGGCTCTGTGCGCTCGGCTCGTTCGGCGTGGCCGGCGGCATCGTGACGGCGGCCTTCGCGGCTGCGCTGGCCTACGTTTTGGAGCGGCCGGGACCGCGGGCCGCGGCACTCGGGACCCTGATCGCGCTCGTCTGGTGCAACGCCGCGCCGCAAGGCCTGCTCGCTCCCGTGATCGGGCTGTGCTCGGTAGCCGGCGTAACGTTCGGCGCCGCGTCGCCCAGCGATCGCCGCTGGGCGCGGCTGGCGCTGGCCGGCACGGTGCTCGCGACGCTCGCCACGCCCGCGCTGCTCGCCTATCCCGCGCTCGCGCTCGAAGGGTTGCGCATCGACCGGGCGCTGGCGGGCGTGGTCTCCATCAACCCGATCGAGGTGGCGCCGCTCGGCTACCGCATCGGCTTTACGCTGGTCGTGCTCGTGGCCTGCGCGCTCGGTATTGCGCGCGGACGCGAAGGCACGATTCCGCTCTTGCTCTTCGGCACGCTGCTCGCGCTCGCGAACGGTGCGTATGTCGTCGTCTTTGGCGTGCTCGTCGCGCCGCTCTTGGCCGCTTCGGCAGCGGCCGCGTTTCCCGCCTTCGCGCGCGGGTCCGCGCGCGCGCCGCGGGCCGATTTCGCTAGCGCCGGTTTTGCGGTCGTGCTGGCGGCGGTCGTGGCCTGGCAAGCCGGCCAGCGCCCGGCACCGCTCAACGGCGGTTTCGCGCTCGCAACCACGTTGGCGGCGGATGGACGAGCGCACCGTCTCTACTGTTGGAACCTCGATTGGTGTGACGCCGTGCTCTCCAGCTCGCCGCGCGTGGCGGTTTTCATGGACGGTCGAGTCGCCGCGTATCCGCCCGACGTGCGCTCGGCCAAAGCCGACATCGTCAGCGTGAAAGCGACCTGGCGCAAGGTGCTGAACGAGCGCCGGGTCGATGCGATGCTGGTAGCCAAGGATCATGCGCTGGCCGGGCTGCTCGCACTGTCGCCGGAGTGGCGCGCGGTCGATGCCGACGATAGCGCCGTGCTGTACGAACGAACGGCGGTCGCGCGGTGAAGTACGCCTGGCTCGTGCTCGGGATCTTCGCGGCGCGCTGCTTCACGACGGCGATCGCTTTTCCGCCCGGTGACGGCGACCTCTGGTGGCAGCGCTGGCTCGGCGCGCAGATCCTGCGCGCCCACGCGGTCCCGCGCACGCTCGGCAGCGAAGCCTTCACCGCGCCGTACGCGCCTTGGGTGCCGCAGGAATGGTTGTTCGGCATCGCTGCGTATTTTGGCCACACGGGCCTGGGTTGGGATCTGTTCGCGGGCGGTTGCGCGGCCGCTGCAATTGCGGCCCTCGCAATCGCCTGCGGGCACGCCGTGCGGCGCGGTGCCTCGCCCGTGGCGGTCGCGTTATGCTCCGTCTTCGCCGGCATCTCGCTGCTCGAATCGTTCGGCGTGCGCGCGCAGGTCGTCGCCTGGCCGCTGCTGGCCCTGTTTCTGCTTCTGATCGACGTCGACGGCCCGTGGTGTTACGCGGCGGTCGCGGTTGCGGCACTGTGGTCGAATTGGCACGCGAGCGCGATGCTGGCGCCGGTGGTGGCGGCGGCCTACGCCGCCGGCTCCGCCCTCGACGAACGCGGCGTCGGAGTGCGCACGCGCCGGCTGGCGCTGGTCGCCGTACTCTGTGCGTTCGGGATTTGCCTCAACCCGTTCGGTTGGGATCTGCCGCGCTACGCACTCAGCCTCTTCAACAATCCGATCAAGTCGTACATCAGCGAGTGGACGGTCACCAACCTCGACGATCTGTCGTTCGCGATCGGTTCGCTGCCACTGCTGTTGCTTGCGATGGTGCTCGGGACGGGCGGCGGTGCGGACGGCGCGACCAGCGATCACCGCTGGCGCGATCTGCTCGTCATCTCGGCGTTCGCCTTCCTGATGCTTTCGGCTGCCCGCAACGTAGCGGTCTTCGCGATCGTCGCGCTGCCGATCGTCGCGCCCGCGTTGACGCGGCGTGTGGCTTGGTTTGCGCCCGCCCCCGCGCGGCCGCCGACCGACGCCGACCGGTTGGCGCGGTACGCGCTGCCGGCCTTCGCGCTGCTCATGGCGATCGTCGTCTCGTGGCGCCTCGCCGGCCAGATCCCGCCGGCGAGCGGGCTTGCCAATGCTCCGCTCGCTGCGCTCGGAAAGGTGCCCGGCGAACACGATATCTTCTGCTCCGATTTCGCCTGGTGTTCGCTTGCGCTCGGCGTTCCGAACGAGCGCGTGTTTTTGGATGGTCGCGCCGACCCCTACCCGCGCGACGTGTGGGAAGATTTCGTTTCGGTGCTGCGGCTCGACCACGACTGGCGGAGCATGCTCGACCGGCGCGGCGTCAACGCGATGGTCGTCAAACGGAACGGTCAGGTCGACCAAGCGCTCGAACTGATCCGCGGCTGGCGCGCCGTTTACACGGACAAAGACTACCGGCTCTGGCTGCGCTCGAGTTCAGCCGGGCGACAGGCGCGACTCGAGCCGGTCGAGCGAGGGATCGCCGGGACGTAGCTCGCGCGCGCGCTCGGCATACTCGCGCGCGAGGCGCGGATGCCCGGCATCGGCATGGAACTCGGCGATGCGTTCGAGCAAACCGCCGTACAGCGCCCGATACATTTCCGCGCGCGGCCTGTACCACTGCTCGGGATATTCGCCCGACAGCAGCTCGCCGCTGTACAGCGCCTCGGCGGCACGATAGTGCGCGAACGCTTCGTGCGACCGGCCCGCTTCGAGTTCCGCATCGCCGTCCGCCACGTGGGCGGTGAAGCGGCGCACGTCGATGACCGCGTTCTCGAGCACGACCGAGATGTCGCCGCTCGAGCTGAAGTAGCGGTCGACGTGCGCGTAGCCGGTGACCGTCGCAATCGCTTTACGGATGTTGCTCGAGGCGGTGCGCAGGCTCTGAGTGGCCAAGTGCGCGTCGGTCCCCTGCCAGAAGGTCGCGCGCAATTCGGCTCGAGTAGCCGAGCCGCTGGGTTTCAGCAGCAGGTACTTGAAGAGTTGCGCTTCGCGCCGCCGGATCCACTCGATGCGCTGCCCCCCGATCTCGGCTTCGAAGCGCCCGAACATTCGCACCACCAGCAGATCGGGCGAGTTGGCGGATACGGGCCCGGCCTGCGGCGGAAGCTCCAGATCGATTTGCCGCGCGACCCGGTACGGCCGGTAGAGTCCGTCATCGAAGTAGACGAACAGCCCGCGTTCTTCCAGCTCCGCCAGGCGTTCGCGCTCCTCGGCGCTGCCGGTGCCGCGCAGCGCCGTTCGGAAGGCCGCACGATAGCGGTCGCCGGCCGCGCGCAGCTCCTCCTCGACGAACTCGCGAAAGTGGCGCCCGTTGTCGCGGCGCCAGCGATCGTAAGCGCCGGCCAGCGTGCCCCCGTTCTCGACCGCGTCGCGGATCGCCCAGCTCACGACGATCGGCCAGCCGTCGGTCTCGTCACGCAGGCGCGCGACGTCGGCCGGCAAGTAGCCGATGCCCTGCAGTTCGGCCAGGCGTGCGATCTCGTCGGGGTCGAATGCGAGCGTCGGGCCGTCGAGAATCGCGCCCAGACCGCGGGCGAGAAAGCTGCGCGCGTCGAGCGCGCTGCGCGAACGCGCGCAGGCGATCAGGGAAACGCCGGCCGGGGCTTGGGCGGCTAGTTCGCCCAATTCCTCGAGCGTTTCCGCCGTCGCCCCGTCGATGTCGTCGACGGCGATCTCGCACGGCGCCACCGTGGCGAGCGCCGCCAGCAGCGCATCGAAGGACGCCGGCACGTACGGGATGTCGAATGCGCGCGCCAGCCGCTCGCGAAATGCCTCCAGGGTTTCGTCCGCTCGCAACGCCAGGTACGCGATCGCGCTTCGCCGGCCGGCGAGATAGGTCGCGACGGCGGTCGTTTTCCCGGCCCCGACCGCGGCCGCGAGATAACGCAGCGGAAGGTCGGCGTGACGCTCGAGCCAGCCCGAGATGCGCGGTCGAGTCACGAGGGTGGGCGCGAGCCGCGGCAGTGGCGTAGCCACGCGCGGGGCTACCGCAGCGTGATCGGGCGAATGAAGGTTTCTTGTCCGAAGCCCCTTGCGTAGGTCGCCACGACCGAGAGACGGCTGGGTTGAGGTCCGCCTAGCGCGGGCAGTACGACGCTCGTGTCGCTTGCGGTGACGTCGACGCCCTCGAGTTCGTCGCCCGAATCGCCCATGACCGCGACCCGCAGGCCCGCTTCGTAGGCTCCGATGCGCACCACGATCGGCACGCCTTTATGTTGCACCGGCGCGACTGCGATCAGGTTGCGGTCGTCGGCTGGAACGGGCAGGTCGGATGAGGATGCCACCGCGGCATCGGCTGGTTGTGCGGGGGCTGCGGCCGCGCCGCCGACGGCGTCGGCCGCGAGCGCGGGAACGGGCACGAGCGAGTTCGCGGCCGGCGCGCCGGGAAGTACCGGATCGGCACGCAAGACGCGGACCGGCACCTCGCCCTCGGCACGCGCCGTGCCTTGCTGGGCGTCGACGACGACGCGCAAGTCTTGGTCCGCGTTTACGTAGGGCGCTTCCAACATCGAGCGGCCGTGTGGGCTCAGCAGCGCTTCGGCACGGACCGTTCCGATCTCATCGATGAGGCGCACGTAACCGACCGTCGCGTGGGTCGTATAATTCACCGCGATCGGATCGCCGCTGTGGACCGTTTCGTTGTCGAGTGTGACGGCGCTCACACGCAGCGCCGCGGCGGATTTCGCGGGCGGCGCTCCCGAGGCGAGCGCGACGACGTGAACGGCGCGTACGTCCGTGCCGAAACGTCCGTGCGCGAACACCCGAACGTCGTAGCCGGTCGAAACCGATTTGACCGGCAGTGAGAGCGCGAATGCGCCCGAGCGGTCGTGCAGTTCGCCGCGCCCGACCTCCATGCCGTCGGCGGTTTCGACCGTGTAGTCAGCGCCGGCGGCCTGGCCCAGCACGTACGCAACGGTGAACGGTGCGCCGCCGCGGACCGAATCCGGCGCCGCCAGCGCCACGACGTGCGGCTGCGTCTTCGCAATCGAAACGCCGCCGACCGCAAACAGGAGCGCGGCCGAGAACAACAGGGTCGCGCGACGTGCGATGCCGCGTGAAAAATGGTACGGCGGACCCGCGTCGAGGGTCAGCTTTGCGTCTTCGGCGTGGAGTTCTGCCACCACTCGCGGCGGCCGGCCGCGGCGCGGCAGCGCGACCTGGATTTCGACCGCGATCGCGGAATAGGGCGGCACGAGGATCGCGTTCCAGGTGATGCTGTTGCGGCGGTTCGATTGTTCGGCCGCATAGGCAAACGTCGCGACCGGCAGTGGGGTGTCGTTCGCGACCAGCAGTTCGTAACAAGCGTGGTGGCTCTTGCCGCCCGCGATCGCGTGAAAGTCCCCCGCGATCTCGCCTAGCGGCAGCTCCATGACGGAACCTGCGCGCGGGGCGGCAGCCGGCTCGTACACGACCGGTAACGCCGGCTGCCTGATGCTCAGCGGCGCTCTGGGCTCCACGCGTTCGATCATCTGCTACTACGTATCGGTTCGCGGGCTGCCGCTCTGCAGGGCGGAGGGGGCTGGGTCTTACAGGAGCCGCCGCCGCAGGCGCCCGATCGCGGGTGAGATATCGAGTTGGCCGACGATGACGGCTACGGTGCGGCTCAGCTCGCGTACGGCGGCATCGCCGGCGCAACTAATGTCCGGCGTCACTTGACCGCGGTACGCGATCGTGGTGGTGCTGCCGAACGAAGCGCTCTTCATGCAGCGCGCGACGGCCAGCGATCCCAGCGGCATCGCGGCGTCGAGTTTCGCGAACAACCACTTGGCCTGGGCCGCCCCGACCGTCTTGCGTTCGATGCCGCCGCTCGTGGCGACGTCGGCCGAAAAATCGGGATGCAGCACGATCGTGTATCCGCCGGCGTTGGTCGAGCCGGAGTTGCGGATCACGACATCGCCCGGTTCGACTTGCGGCACGCCGTAGGGCATGCGGCGCGGGATGCTCTCACCCTCGGGTGGCTGGGGCGCTGCCGGCGCGCCGATCGCGCCAGCGGACGCGCCTGCGCTCGGCGCGGGCGAGGCACCAGTCGACTGCAGAACGGCGAGCAGCAGCGTGAGCGCGAGGGCGTGCATGGCAGTCGAAGAACGCGTTCGGGGCCGCGTTCGTTAGCCGCCCATGCGCTTGGCGCGCCGCCCCGCCTTCGCGAGATAGGCCAGGACCGCGTCGCGCTTGTCGCCCTGCAGTGCGACGACCCCATCCTTGGCCGTGCCGCCGGTGCCGCACAGCCGCTTCAATTCGGCCGCGACCAGCTCGAGTTCGGCCGGCGCGAGCCCGAAAACGAGCGTGACCTGGCCGTTGCGGCGCCGCTCGCAGCCGACCCGCAGCACGCCGTCGTCGGGGACGCTCGCGCGCTTGGGTTGCGCCTTTCCCTGCGCACGGTAGGAAGGCAGCGGCAAGCTGCCGTCACTGGAGTAGACCAGGCGTCGATCGTCGTTCGACATGAGGCCCGCCCTTCGACGCGAAGGCCGCCGTCCATGGCATCCGCCCGGCCGGCCTTCAGCGGCTTCGATCCGAAGGCACTTCGCTTGCTTGCAGGCCTCGCACGACACAACGACCGCGCCTGGTTCGCGGCGCGCAAGGAACGGTTCGAACGCGAGCTGCTCGAGCCGATGGAAGCCCTCGTAGCCGACGCGAGCGCGGCTTTGGCGCGAGCGAAGATTCCGATCGGCGGCGATCGCAAACGTTCGATCTTTCGGATCTACCGGGACGTGCGCTTCTCGGCCGACAAGCGGCCCTACAAGACGCACCTTGCCGCGTACCTCTCGTATGACGGCGGCCGGACGACCCCGGGCGGCGTCTACGTCCACATCGAACCGAAGCGCTGCTTCATGGGGATCGCGTTCTACCGCATCGAGAAGCCGATGCTGCAACGCTGGCGCGCGTCGATGGCGGCGCGTCCGGCCGCGTTCCGTCGCGTCGTCGCGGCGCTGGCGAAGAAGGGCCTCGCGATCGACGGACCCGACGCCGACGAGGATTCGCTGGCCCGCATGCCGCGCGGGTTCGAGCATTGCGCGAACGCGGACTTGGCGCCGTACTTCCGCTTGCGCTCGTTCTGCATCCACCAAGAGATCGCCGAACGCGACGTCAGCTCGCCGCTCGTGGTTCGCCGCATCGTACAGCTAGCGCGCGATGCGAAACCGCTGCTCGATTTCGGCTGGGCGCTCGACTAGGAGCCTAGCGCAGCGGCCCAATTGCGATCGCGCCGGAGCGCATCCGCGTCACGCGTTCGGCGTAGGCGACGAAGAGGTGCGCGATCAGCAGTAACAGTGCGGCATCGTCGAGCAACCCGATCAGTGGAATGTCGCCGAGCACGTCGAGCGGCGAGACCACGAGCGCCGCAGCCGCGCCGGCGAGGATCTTCGACCAGAGCGGGACGCGCGCGTCGCGGAAGAGTGGAATCAGCCGCGGTAGTTCGGAGCGCAGCACGGCAAACAGTCGGAACGGCATCACGCGGCGCTCTACCGCGGCCGGCGTCGTTTGTTTCTCTGAAAGCGAGCAGGGGCTCGCATACTTTTCCGGTATCAGGCGGGACGCGCCGTTCCGGCGGCGCGTGGCGACCGGCTCGCGGCCGAACGGCGAGTCGCATCAGCGAGGGAGTTCATGGCGAACACGGATCAGCCCAACGTCGCACAAGAAGTCGGTGGCTTTGCCGTCGATGCCACGGCAGACACCGCCGTCGACGGCGCGATCAACTCGGTCATCGACGACGTGGCCTCTCACATTCCCGGCGGCGGCGCAATGGAGACCGTCTTAAAAACGGGCGTCGATCTGCAGGCGAACAACGCGCTCAACGCCGAGATTTCGAATCTCGAGGGCATGTTCGGCCACAAGGACGGCTAACCGCCGCACCCGATCCGCATCACGCGAGCGTGTGGCCAAGTCCCGGCCGCACGCTCGCGTTTATTGTTTCCTGCCGATCGAAACGTCGAGCTTCGTGCCCGCGGTGCGGAGCCGGTTCGCGAGTGCGTCGCCGAGTGCGGTCGCCGGGGTCAGGACGCCGCCGCGCGAGGCTCCGCCCGGCAGCGCGCTGCCGTCGAACGCGAGCGCCAGCACCGCCTCGCAGGCGAATTTCACGGTCGCGGCGTTGCCGGGATCGCCTCGATCGGATAGCAGGCCGCGCACGCGCCGTCCGTCGGCCGCTTTCGCGACCAGCTCGCAGCGAAACCAGCCGTTCTCGATCTCGCTCTCCGACGGTCCCGTGCCGGGTTTCGGAATCAACGGCTGCAGCAAACCGCGCACGGAGCCGAAGGTCATCGAGGTTTGCGCGAGCGCGGTGCCCGCCGCCACGCTGGTCGCGAGCGCGGCGCCGAAGGGGCCTGGAAACGCCAGGTATTCCTGATAGCTAAAGGCGGACCCGTACGCTTCGTCCCACTGCGCGAACAGCGCCGCGCTGCGGCGCACAACGCGCGTGTTGATCGGGCCCATCACGAAGGGAGCGACCCAGGCCGTGATGTCGGCGTCGAACGAGGCGACCAGCGGATCGCGCAGCGCGCTCGAGTCGCTGGAGCGCGTTCCGGGCGGGTTGAGCAGTTGGGGGTCCTGGAATTGTGCGTTCAGCGCTGCGTCGCCGGTGACCAGCATCAGGGTTGCGAGCGTGCCGCCGTTGAGGCCGCCGGAAGCTTGGAAAAAGGCCTTGACGGGACCGCACTCCGTGCCGTGGTCTCGCGCGCAACGGGCGACCAGAAAGGCGCCCAAATCGGAGGGCACGGAATCGAAGCCGCAGTTCGGCACGATGCGCGTGCCGGCGGCGGCCGCGCGCTCGTGGTAACGGTCGATGAGCGATTTGACCCACGGCGTTTCGCCCGTGATGTCGGCGTAGTGCGTTTCGAGCCGCACGCACGCATCCACGAGTTTGTCTGCGTACAGCGAGAACGGGCCGGCCATCGCCAGCACCACGCGCGTCCGCGCGACCATCGCGTCGATCGCGGCCGCGTCGTGTGCCTCGGCCACGATGGTCGCGACTGCGCCGATGCTTTCGGCCAACTTCGCGAGTTTGGCCTGGTCGCGGCCGGCGATCGCCCAGCGCAGCCCGGCGGCTTCCGCCCGCTCCGCGAGGTAGCGCGCGGCGCGCCGTCCGACGAAGCCCGTCGCACCGTACACGACTAGGTCGAAATCGCGCTCCGGCATGCTCGTCAGATTGCCTGGCGCGCAAACGGTTCCCTCGGCCGCAGCGAGACGCTACGAGTTGCCCTTGATGCTGCCGCCGCCTTGCGGTAACTGCAGTTCCTGAACGAACGTGATGCCGACACCGGGCACGTAGATCAATCCCGGACGTCCGCCTTCGATCGCCAGGCCCTTTGCTTTTGCGTCGGCTTGCGAGAGGATCGTGACGTAAGCGCAGCCCACGAAGGCGCGATACGCTTTCACGGCCGGCGAGTTCTCGAAATTGCGGCGCGCCGCTTCTTGTTCGGGTGTCGGTGCGCTGCGGGCCGGCGACCCGGCCGTAACTTCCTGATTTGGGGCGCCGGGTTCCCCGGGCGGGCCCTGCGGCGGCGGCCCTCCACCGGGAGGCCCGCCGCCCGGGAAGCCACCGGGGCCGCCGAAACCACCGGCCCCTCCGGGGCCGCGGCCGCCGTTTTGCGGCGCGCCCGCCGGACGCGGAAAATTCGGACGCAGTTCGATGAAATACGGGACCGCGGAGCCGGCCGCCGTTTTGTGAACGGTCAGCGTCATGCCCGCTACGTCCGGCACTTTGTCGCCCTTGTCGTAGGCCGCAACGTATGCGCGCAGCGCGTCGAAGACCGGCGTCGCCAGCGGCTGCTGCGTCGCATCGCACGAATCGCGCGAGGTCGCGACCGACAGCGGGTCGGTCCCCGGCGGCGGCGGGTTCGACGTGAAGCGGAAGGGACGGCGCGGCGCAGCGCTGGCCGACGGCTCCGGCGTCGGCTGCGCGATTCGAGAACGTTGAAACTGCTTGAATGCGGGGCCTGGAGCCGGGCCGCCGACCGCGACCGCATACGAAAGGAAGATCGTTCGCGGCAAGAGCGGCGTGGCGGCGGTCAACAACTGCATCCCGTCCGACAGCGGAAGCGGGCGAGCATCGGCGTCGGTCGCAAAGACCCCCGCGTATGCGTTGAAGGCGTTGTTTTCGAACAGCGTGACCTGGCCGGGCCCAAGGCGATGCGAGACGCCGAAGCTGACGCTCACGTACGGGCCGAGATTCTGCTGGTTGTTCGTGCCGACGTACTGCGCGTTCGCGAGCAGTTCGATGCCCGGTCGCGGAATGAGGCCGTCGAGCGCGATGTTTGCTTTGTGAATCGGCCTGTTCGGAAGTTGAGCGCCGACGATCGTCGTCGAAGGTCCGTCCGCGAGCCGTCCGCCCGCGGCTTCCAGCGTGGCTAAATTGATCGAGTACGACGGCAACAGCGCGATGTACGGTGAGAGTTCGAAGCGACCGTTGAGGTTGACGCCTTGATAGAGGCGCCGCGTGCCGGCAACGGATTCTTGAACGTACACCGTGGGATTCGGGGCCGCCAAGCCGCAGACCGAAGGCGAATGGTAGGCAGCGTCGAGCGTTTCGAGATATCCGATCCCGGCGGCGTCAAAGTACGACGCCGGCTCGTCGATCAGCGCGCCGATGAGCTGACCCGATTGCAACTGGGAATACGCCATCGCGGATACGGTCGCGCCGCCGTTGAAGCGATGGGCCCACGTCGCGTTGATCGCGGTCTCCGATTGCTTCGTACCGTCGCCCGAGTCGCCAGGTCCCGAAACGATCGCGCTTGCCGCTCCGCAGTTGAAGCGCGCCGAGACGGGATCCGAGAACGATTGCACCGCACTCAGGTTCGGCTGCGAGCTGCCCTCGTTGAGCGCCAGCGAATAGGCGTCGTTGGCCCTGGGGGTCCAGGTCCCGCTTATGCCGGCGAGAAACGAGCCGCCGATCCCGCTCGTGTCCGCGAACGAGAGCGACGGCGTCAAGGTCAGGTGATCGTTCGACTTGATGACGTCGCTGAACTGGTAGCGCGTCGACGAAGCTGCAATCGTAAACGCCCTGACGTATTGCGAACCCGCGATCGGCGTGGACGCATTGATGGCCGTATACGTGTTGCCGTTGAGATTGAAGGTGTGGTTGCCCTGGGCGAGCGACGCGCCGTACGCGACGCCGCGCGTGAGCGTATCGGAAAGCGATTCCGACGGGTCGAGCGTCGGGACGTAAGCGGCCGGATTCATCGGATCGTTGCCGGCGGCCGGATCGAAGGCCAGGATGTAGCGGTCGAGGTCGTCCGTGTCTTGGGTTCCGGAATTCTCGTAAGCAGAGAACGTCGTCTGCACGTCGCCGACGAGCGACTGGAGGCTGGCGTATGCGAGCCCATAGCGCCCGAAATTCAGGTTGTTCGGGCCGATGCCGCAGGGCAGCACCGTGACGTCCTGGGCGCAGATGGCGTACGCTAAGCGGTTCGTGTCGAGCGCCGAGGTCGTGAGGCTCGTGCGCTCGTCGCCGAAGGTGTAACGAAGCTTGACCAGGTCGCTCTCGGTTGCCGATTCGCCGCCGTGATCGTAGGTGAGACCGCTCTGATCTTCGTAGTCCTGAAAGGTCAGCGGGCTGTTCGACCAGCGATCCGTGTGCTCGATGACGAAGCCGAGGTTGCCGACCGAGCCGGTCGTTGCGAACAGGTAGTTCG
>Ga0302324_100021520_pt1 | contig 12572 bp, 10 predicted proteins | sample Palsa_T0_1_FD_201949 | JGI IMG/M metagenome (GOLD analysis project Ga0302324, IMG submission 201949) | Peat permafrost microbial communities from Stordalen Mire near Abisko, Sweden - Palsa_T0_1 | ecosystem: Environmental > Terrestrial > Soil > Palsa > Peat permafrost | place: Sweden: Abisko...
CCGTCTGGATCGACGGGCTGGACAAGCTCCAGAAACTGCGCGGAATAAATTTCTGCGTGGACCTCTCGGCGACGCCGTATTTTCTGGGCAGAGTGGGGCAGGAAACCAACAAACCCTTTCCGTGGGTTGTGAGCGATTTCGGGTTGATTGATGCCATTGAATCGGGGCTAGTGAAGATCCCGCAGTTGGCCGTGCGCGACACGACGGGTGCAGATATTCCCGGGTATTTGAATATTTGGAAGTGGATTTTGGAGGAAAAGCTAACGCCCGCCGAGCGCGGCGGGAAAAAGAGTAGCCCGAAGGCTGAAGCGATCCTGAAATACGCGCACCATCCGATTGCAATGCTCGGAGGGCTTTGGGAGAAGCAGACCGAAGAGTGGGCCAAGATCGAAGCCGATCCGCGCCCGCCCGTTTTTATTCTCGTATGCAAGAACACGAAAATTGCAAAGGCGATCTACGAATGGCTGGCCGAGGACAAATCGCCGACCGGAATTCCTCCGTCGCGGATCGAAGGTTTTCTGAACAAGGGCGGGCTGGTCAATACAATCCGCGTGGACTCAAAGGTAGTTCACGAAACTGACACGGACGGAGCTAAGGGCGACGAGTCGCGGTGGATGCGATTCACTCTCGATACAGTCGGCAAGGTAGAGTGGCCCGCAGACCGGCAGGGGCGTCCGCTCTATCCCGAAGGCTTCGAGGAATTGGCGAAAAAACTAGAGAGACCACTGCATCCTCCGGGACGAGACGTGCGGTGCATTGTCAGCGTCGGGATGCTCACCGAAGGTTGGGATTGCAGCACCGTGACGCACATCATCGGGCTGCGGCCTTTCATGTCGCAGCTTCTGTGCGAGCAGGTCGTCGGGCGTGGTCTGCGCCGCGCCAGTTATGAACTTGGCGAGAACGGGCGATTCACTGAAGAAGTCGCTAAGGTTTTCGGCGTTCCGTTCGAGGTGATTCCGTTCAAGGCGAACACGCAAGGCCCTGCGCCGCCGCGAGTGAAGCGATATCACGTCCACGCTGTTCCAGAGAAGGCCGCTTACGAGGTTCAGTTCCCCCGCGTCGAAGGCTACACGCAGGCGATTCGTAATCGAGTGACGATGGATTGGGACAACGTGCCTCGGCTCGTATTGCAGCCTGATTCGATACCGCCCGAAGTCGAAATGAAGGGTCTGAGCATCACAAACGCCGGGCGAATGAGACTGACTGGCCCAGGCCGTTCGGACGAGGTCTCGCTGAAGGAATATCGGTCCAACATGCGCGTGCAGGAATTGGTTTTCGATTTGGCGCGAGGGATGACGAAGCACTATGTTGCGCAACCGGCGTGCCAGGTGCCCCCACACGTTCTGTTTCCTCAGCTCGTGAAAATCATTCAGCGATATATGGCCGAAAAGGTAGAAGTGCGTCCCCCTGCTAACATCAAGGATTTGGGGCTTGCTCCTTACTACGGTTGGCTCGTCGAGATTCTTGCCGAGAATGTGAGGCCCGATACCAGCGAGGGCGAAACGCCAGAAATCCCGCGCTACGAATCGAGCCGAGGGCCGGGCTCGACGGCGGAGGTCGATTTCTGGACGAGCCGCGAGCCACGTGAAGTCGCGAAGTGCCACCTGAACTATGTTGTGCCAGATACTCTGAAGTGGGAACAGGCGGCAGCTTACTACATAGATTCGCACTCTGCGGTGGACGCGTTCGTGAAGAATTCGGGTCTCGGCTTCGCGATTCCGTACTTGCACAACGGACAGATGCACGATTACATCCCCGACTTCATCATCCGTCTGAAGACAGACCCACCCGTGCATTTGATATTGGAGACGAAAGGCTACGATCCCCTCGAAGATGTGAAACGTGCGGCGGCGGAACGATGGGTCGCCGCGGTGAATGCGGACGGTAGTTACGGGCGATGGGCCTACGCGATTGCTAAGAAGACTACTGAAGTTTCCCCGATCATCAGCAAACTTAACGCTGAGGTATCGCCGGCCGCCGCACAGGCGCCTATCGATATGGGCACGACAGGCTGATGCGACGCATCATTCGTCGACGAGAGGGTGCAGTATAGATATTAGGGCTGAAAATGCTTACTCGACAGCGAGCCATTCTCAGGTTGATCGGCAACGAAGGCGGCTCTTTAACCCGCCTCCGGCTAGTTAAGCTCGCTTTCTTGCTGAGCCGTGAACGCAAAGCACCGAGAGCTGGATTGTATGATTTTGTACCGTACAAGCACGGCCCATTCTCTTTCACGCTCTATCATGAACTCCGCGCCCTCGGACGTGATGGATGGCTGGACGAAGAAGAGCATGATGTCGGACTTGCCGAGACTCCGCACTTGGAGACGGCGTTTTTGGATAAGCAATTTCTGGCTTTGATCGATGGGCTGAGCGACCGTCACCGTTCTACGTCAACGACTGCGATGGTAGATGGCGTCTATCGCGATTACCCGTGGTTCACGCTGAACTCAGAGTGGATGCCGAAACGGGCGGTCTCCAGACCAGAAGCCGAGTCCGCAGTTTACACAGTGGGTTATGAAGGCATTATGGTGGATGCTTTGCTTGATTGCCTACTGCGCCGAGGAATCAAGCGTCTCATCGACGTTCGCTGTAATCCCATTGCGCGCCGATATGGGTTTCACAAGAATACGCTGTGCAGGCTGTGTGGCGATGTCGGAATCGAGTATCTCCACTTCGCATCGCTCGGTGTTCCGTCTGCATGGCGCACTGATTTGTCCGATCGCCCATCTTATATGCGACTCTTTGAACGATATGACAGGGAGATACTCCCGAAGCAGCACGCGGCCGTTGAGAAAGTAGCTGGCCTGATGGTCGATATGCCGTCCGCATTGATGTGCATGGAGGCCGATCACGATTCTTGTCACAGGAGTCGGCTCGCTGCGTTGGTGTCCCGCCAGACACTGCTCCAGGTCGTAGAGCTGAGAGAAGCGTGAAGCCGTCCTTTTCCAAGGCTAAGGTTCTCATCACTGTAATGACCTACCCGCATCCTTCCGAGTCTCACAAAGAGCTTGTGTGTTCGGCAGGCATAACTGAAGGTGGGGAATGGGTTCGACTCTATCCTATTGATTACAGATATCGCCCCAAGAATCAGCAATTCCGAAAATACCAATGGATCGAAATCGGACTCGCCGAACAGGGCGCCAGAAATGACAATCGGCGCGAAAGCCGGAACCCGGATCTTGAGTCCATTCGGTTGCTCGGGGAACCGCTATCCACAAGAGACCACTGGCGCGCGCGGCGGGAGATCATTGATCGCCTTCCACACCATACTCGAATTGAGTTGGAAGCTCTCTACGAAAGCCAAAAGGTTTCCTTGGGTGTCGTTCGGCCGAGCGAAATTCTTGATCTCAAGGTCGAGGCTGTTGACCGCGAATGGAAACCGCAATGGAAAGCGGCGCTCAACCAATTCAGTCTGTTTAGTGGTCCTCCGAAATTCTTGGAGAAGCTGCCCTACAAATTTAGTTATGTGTTCCGATGCGCCGACAGCGGCGAGAAAGTGCACACTGCCATGATCGAGGATTGGGAACTCGGCGTGCTTTACCGAAAGGAAGTTGAGCGACTCGGAGACGAACAGGCTGCTATCACCAACGTCCGTAAGAAATTCTTCGACGAACTCTGTGGGCCCTCGAAGGACACACGCTTTTTCATGGGGACAGTCTTTCCGTACAACACTTGGGTCGTGCTTGGAGTCTTTTGGCCGCCCAAAGAAATCCAAGGCTCTTTGATCTGAACCGATCTTGAACTCGTATTCGTGCTTTGCTCCTCTAGTACTTGGCCGGACGGAAGCCAAGGGGGCTAGAGGCTTGATCCTTGATTCCGAAATATGTTCGCATTTGCAAACGAGCACCAGGACACCGGGGTGTCCTCAGTGATCCGCCGAAAAAACGGCGCGATCTACCGCGCTTTCGTTGTGAATGATAGCGTCCTTTATCATTCACCATCCGAGTTGGCAAGGGGTGAGGTGCAAAGCGGGGAATCCGCAACAAAAAATCGGGGGCTTGTACGAGTAGCCGGTGATGCGAACAGAGCTTTAAACCAAACTGGCAGACCAGAGGGAGTGTCCAATGGCGCAAGAAGGTACACCGGTGAAAACCCATGTCGGGGCCGGTGTACATTTTTGGGCCGACCTCCTCTTCCACGACCGTCATCCTCCCCATCGAAAAGAATGCGGCATGGCGGATCGCTGAAACTGCCCTTCGGGTCTTGCTTTCCATTCTCCGCACCCTTCGCCGGTGAACACCGCATATTCCCCTCAAGCGTTTGTAGCAAAACCATAAGCCCTGGCAGTCAAACGCGGTATCCGATACAAACTGCGGTTTATATGGAGTCGCCCATGCCCCACAACGTGTCCAAGAGAAGAAGCTCCTCTGATCGCGACAGGTTCGCGATTATCGCTGCCCCCCAAGAGGTCATACCTCTTGCGGATCGTCGGCGTCGCGCCATACTTAAGACGGCGAGGCTGGCTTAGGTAGAACACGAAAGCACCTAATCCAACGGCCAGGAATAAGGGAATGGAACAATTAAGAAAGTATGGCTTACAGGAAAACCGACACCTGATTGCAACAATTTTCAACCCAAAGTCGGCCGGTTATCGAGATCTGCAATATCTTGAACGCGCTTTGGAGGACGCATGTACTCAGGCTCAGAGAGCCTTCGGACCGAACGACGAAATTTATTTGGACGCGAGAATAAACGCTGCTCTTTTCTATTGGTATCGCTTACAAAAATATGCGCTGGCGGGCGATCACCTTCAGTTTGCAGTTGCCGTAGTTGAGAATAACCCGGGAGTTGCCCCTGAACTGCTGGCGAAATTATTATCTGCATCGGCTTTAAACGAGAGCCGGAGAAGGCCAGCCGATGACACCAACTCTATAACTGGGATTCTTTCAGGGACGCTGGCTGAGCCGTTTGGCCATCGTGTCGAGAAAGGCGATTTCCGATCGGCCATCAAGGTCTTCGAACTGATGGCGGAAACCGCTCGGCGTACTGATCGCCCTGTTCTTTCATATCTCATTGCGGAGCTTGGCCCCTCATTCTGTTACGAACTTTGGACCCTGGGTCACAGAAGTGAAGCTATCCAGATACTCAGAAATGAAGTTTTGGCGGACGCTGCGCAAACATGGGGCGAGGAAAGTCTCCAGGCAAAACGGATAGCATCCGAAGTGCGCTGGCTCGAAGAGTTGAAATCGGGCGAGTCTCAGGTTTCGTTTGGCTCGGTGGAACAAGCCCGGAGAGAAATGCAGGACGTATTCCTCACCGCAACTCTGCCTGCGCAGTTTGCAATCACTCCCGTTGAGTCAGCGCTATTCGAACAGGTTTACAACAGCGTGAATGAATTCCGGTCGGCCGCTCCTGATCAGATCGGCCGATCCATCGCAAATTGCGAGGCTGGCATCCGGAACCTGCTGAATGAAATGCAGGATGCCGGGGAATACGCTGCCATCATGAACTGGACCGACAGCTTCCTTCGGGCTGCAACAGATCAGATACGGAACGTCAGCGAGCGCCGCCGTTTCAACGAACGCTTGTCTCCAGATGAACGCGACCGCATCGCATCTCTCAAAGAGGGCGACGTAGTCCGAATGCCGATACAGGGCTTGAACCCGAGCCAGGAATGGCTTTCCCGCGAACATACCTGCTGGCTCCTGAATGGTTGTGGCGAGAACGGTCGTTCAAACGCTGTTGCAGTGCTCATTCTGATGCCGTGTCTGGACGTCCTTGCAAGCCTCTACGGCATTAGCCTGGACGGCAGGAAAAGACAAAAGTCGCTGGAGCTTCGGAAGTTGGTCCTGAGTTTGGCCCACGCAAATTGCTCTGACCGGGACCTTGTCAGCCGGATGCGGGTGAAACTTGCGCAGTCTCTTGTCGACAATGCCAGCGGCGACTGGGATGACTTGATGAGGTGCCTGTTGGTCCACACGGACAGCCTGGATTTTTCAGTCCAGTCTCCCCTATCTTACTATGCCGCACTCGGCAGCGCATTACGCGCAACCGGCTATTGGATGCGGCGAGTGCAGAGCGGGACCTCATCATGGGTCTCAAAAAGCAGTTATCCCTTCATGGACCTCGTTTTTGCAGGTGAATCTGCGAAGGCGGCGTTTGCATTCTTCAGCAAAACTCCCTTTACGATTGAGTGGGCTCAGCTGACGCACAGTCAGTCCGACGCCTTGATTACGAAGACCCCACATGACAACCCGGATTCTGAAACCACCAGACACAAAGATCCCGACGTGGGGAAGGACGAAGACAATGCGGAAAGAGACTTCCTGTATGCCGGCATCCGTCATCTGGCAGCCGCCGATTTTGTCCTGGACCCGATTCACTTTACCGAGCGCTGGATCGACATTCAGATTCTGCGTGCCAGGGCGCTGAATTCCGCGGCAGCGTTCGAAAACGCCTTGCCGGACGATCCATCGGCTGTGCTGATAAGGGCAAAGACCTTGATCTCCCATCTGGAGCCATCCGGTCTTCATCTGCGCCTGAACCTGGCGCTTGCTTCTTTGGGAGCGATCCACACCGCCGCCGTCATTGCCGAACTTCCTGCGCAGGCTGATCGGGCGGTTGCGTCCAGCAGACGCTATGGCGTTCGCACATTTCTTGAGCTCTGCGAGTTTGGGGAAGCGCTCTTCAGCAAAGCACATTTCGACGATGCCGCGTCCGTGCTCCATCATGCGTTGGAAATTGGTGAGCGGCTTTTCCTTATGGGGCGGAGCCTAGACAGCCTGAGGACCATTTCGCACCATCTCGCGCGCGTAGCGGGGCAATTCGCCTACTGCTGCCACAGAGCCGGCGAATACACCAAAGCAGTGATGGCGATCGAGCGCGGCAAAGCACGGTTGTTGCTTGCATCACTCAAAAGCGAGCAAATCGATTGGGAAATGCTTCCGGAAGAGACGCGAATTCGGGGGAAGCAACTGTTTGAGGAGCGCCGGCGGCTGATTGCCGAATCGGACAGCTCGGTGGCGTTCATTGAAGACATTGATCGCCTTGCGGAGTTGCAGGCGGAACTATCCGAGTTGCTTCGCGGCGACATGGATTCACTCCTCCCCCGGGCGTTCTCCATTCAGTTTCTTTCCGACATCCCCTCCGGCAGCGTCATCGCGTTACCACTAATCACGGAGCACGGATCTGCTGTCTATCTTGTCCGACCCTTAGTCGGTGAAGTGTGCGCCGAAGACGTAATTCACCTACCTGAATTTACTTCTGCAACGCTAAAAAGTTGGCTTAACGGCGGGGAGGCGCCCGGCTGGCTGGATGCCTATGTACAACGGAATCGTTCCCGGCTCAATCAGAACAGATTTCAACGCAAGATCGAGGAAATATCCCGTCTTGCATTTACAACCCTCATCGGCCCGATTTGCGACCGGGTGCGAGGACACGAGTTGGCGGACATTATTTTTGTGCCCGCGGACGGGCTTCAGTTATTGCCGTTGGTTTGCTCTGGTGGGGAGACCACCGAAGCACCTGCGGATGGGCAGAGAAATCCTCTGAACGACTTCACTTTCAGGACCGTGCCGTCGGCTACCGTATTGCAGATACTGCGACGACGGTATCAGGCGCCCTCAGGAAAACGGGGCATGGTAGTCGGCGTAAGCACGTACGACGCCCCGGAGTGGGCCCCTCTTCCAAACGCCACGATTGAAGCAACAATCGTTGCTGATCAGCTGGGCGTTACGCCGCTGCTGGATGGCGCCGCTACGGCCGATCGGGTATCGCAGGAGATCAACCGCTCGAAGTATGTGCACATTGCCTGTCACGGCGCAAGTTGGGCGACCGATCGGATGTTCTTCGCCGGTTTCAGTTCCAAAGCCGTCCTGATCCTGAACAATGACGGATTAACCACACGCGATATCATCTCATCCTGGGACTTGCAGGGCACGCAACTCGTGAGTCTGTCAGCCTGCGACACAGGATTGGTGGATTTGTATCGCCCGTGGGATGAGTTCGAGGGAGTGTCCAGCCTGATGCTCGGTTTGGGCGCCTGGAAGGTCATTGCCAGTCTGTGGTCTGTTGACGATAAGAGTACTTCCTTGCTTATGGCAAAGCTTTATCGCAACGTCATAGTTCACGGGATGAATCCGGAGCGAGCGCTGGGGCAGGCGCAGAATTGGTTGCGTTCGGCCACTCTGTTAGAATTGCAGACGACATTTCCGCAATTATTCAGTGATGAAGAAAAACAGAATTTGGAGCCCGGAAATTTACAGCCATTCGCACACCCATATTTTTGGGCGTCTTTTGTTATGATCGGATAGATTATCAGGTAACTCACGCGAGGTAAGAATGGCGAATCTGAATGAACGGATTTCCGCCGCAACCCAATTCATTGAGCATGTCGACTTGCCTCGCGCTTCGAGTTCGGCTCGGGCAGGCGAGGACTTCTACGCCAGGATAAAACCTGTAAATTCGCAGCAAAGTCTGGCGATTGGACGCGGGATTGTCACCTTCGTGCCGCAGATGCCATCCGGAAAGAGGGAGGTTGTGGCAAACAGCTTTCTGCTCGCCCAGCTTGCCGCCGACAAACGAGCATCTGCGGGCCATGATTTAGATGAATGGTACCGGGCTTTTTTTGAGGCGCTGACACACATTGGCTGGCTCATCGAGCATCGGGATTTCAACGAGTACACAACGCGTGGAGAAGAGGTTGAGACACATCAGGCGATTTTGGGGATCGTCGCCGCCCTTCTAGGGAGCGGGACCGCGGCTTACCTGCTGGTGAAGGCTACCCTCGATGCTCTGGGCAAGCTGAGTCAGGAGGACTGGATCGTTCTGTTCCGGACCAACAGTCAGTCGAGAACGGAAGAACTATTTCAGATTGCTGTCGCAGAGCCCGATGAACAGGGAAATACGTCGATAAAGCTGATGGCATTTAAGATCGCCGCAAAATCGACGCGAACCGGCGTTCTATTTTTTAAGTGGGGGATCGCAGAGGCGACACTTCGGTATTTCAGTGGAAAAGTCACATACGCAACCTCGATAGCCGACCATGTCGCCGGTCTGATTGCGGAAAGAGTCAGGTCGTACACCGCGGATTATGTGACAAATCTGGAGATATGACGGCAACAATCTAGCCCAAAATGTCGGAGACAGACCACTTTTTCTTATTCTGGTTTTGCATTTTCTCCCGGGCTTGCCTCAGTACATCCTGCTTGTTTCTTTGTTGGCGAATTGCTTGTTGGATTGCGTCCATTACTTCGGCCACTACGGAATCCTCACCATCCTTTGCGGTCAACCTCGCCTTTACGGAGCGAACGGCTTCATCTGCGCGTTCACGCAGGAGTTCGGGATGCAGGTCAGTTAATCGAGCTAGATAGTTATTGGCGGTCGAATCGAGCGGCAGCTCGACGAATACCTGATTTACGACGTCTTCGAGTACCGTGACCTCAAAATCGGAAGCTGCCACACGTTGAAGGAATTCCCGCCAGTTATGTATGGACCTGCGGGCGGCCTCGTCGCCACGGCTTTTCCAGACAAGTTCGATTTGCCCGAAGATGTTGTCCGCCTCTTGCCCAAGCAATTCTGGATATTTCTGAAGCAACGCTCCCTTCTCTTGATAAGTGGCGGAGTGAATGAATTCGATGACCTTCGGAATCAGATCGGGTTCGTTAGAGTGAATCGAGACTTCCTGTTCAGCGTCCATCGGTTGATCCTCAGCAGGCAAGCACAATGAATTACTTATACCACGTATGGCTTTGCGGAAATGATCTTAAAACTGCTGAGAGTCACGACGCAATATTCAATTTCGGTGCAGGGTGCCGGGCGCAAAAGTCGTTGGTGGACAATGATTTCGTGAGGAAAAGCGGCAACGCGCCGGCCGTTCCGGCGAGTGGGCGGTTCCAGTTTGGCAAAAGTGTCGGACGTGGCAGGCGCGATTAATGCCGCAGCGCTGACCGGCTCCGGGTGTATGGTCGGCTACTCGGACATTGGTCAGCGGATACCCCGCCTTACTGCGCGGTGAATGATAAAGGACGCCATCGCCAGTTGCGTGCCCGACCGCGCGGGCCAAGATTTAATAGGTCTCACTCGCGACCGAGATTTCAAAGCGATCATTGACCGCGTGATGAAGCTTCCGCTTGCTTCCGATGTAGCGCTCCGTTGTCTGGACAGAAGCGTGCCCAACCAAAAACTGAAACTGTTCGAGTTCGCCGCTGCAATCATGGCAGAGTCGGGCGCAGGTGCGACGAAGACCGTGCGGCGCCAGATTAGCTATGCTGGCACGCAGGGCACACCGCTTGACCGCATACCAGATCACGTTCGCTGTGATGCCAGCTTCTTGTCGCTTTCCCGCCTTCGAAACTCTTCTGAATACTCTTCCTTCGTTCACGCTCGAATGCCGGAGCCATGCGTCCAGAAGCTGCTTGGACCATGATGGCACCGGCACTGTTCGCAGCCTTCTTCCTTTGCCGATCAAATCGACGACGACCCAACGTCCCTCTCGCATTTGCAGTTGGTCGAGCATCAATCCCACGAGTTCAGAACGTCGCAACCCACAACCCAGAAGTAGCCCAAGGATTGCTCCGTCCCGCCATCCACGTAGGTCTGTCTTCGAAGCGGCATTCACCAATTCTTGCGCCTGGTCCCGGGTGAGCCAATTACCGCTCTTCCGTCCGAGCCGCTTCACGCCCTGAACTCGCCGGATTCCGATCGCCAGTTCCGGAGTCAGCCAGCCACTCTCCGCAGACTCATCAGCCAGCCTTCGGATCGCGGAGAGGTGCCGATTTATCGTGGAGGCGGAGAGGTGGAGACTTTCCAGATGCGATCGGTACCGGACAACGACGGCGCGATTGAACGTTAGCCGGGGTTCGCTCCAATACCACGCGACGAACCTGTCGATGGCAAATGCGTAGCTCCGACGAGAGTGAACGGAGGTTAGCGTATTGAGAACGGCCGCCTTCGATTGTTCTAGAACAGGGATGGTGAGTGTCTCAGAACTGACGCCAGATTCAGTATGCTTTTGAGGAACGATAGGGAGCGGCTCCTTCCAACCGCCGCCACAGTTTTCTCCTCACAGACGCTTTTCGCGCGTGCCACCAGAACTCGGTATCCGTGCCCTTTAAAAAGCGGTCCAGGATGATTGAATGGAATGTCCTTTATCGTTCGCTATGTGTGTTGGCAAGCTGAATAAGCTTGGGCATTTGCCCGCGTAGGGTTCAAATCTGCGCGAGGGCGGTTATGCGGCCGAATGAAAAGAAAGCATTCGCGAAACCAGCCGGCTGATCGTTACTGATCATGTGCGAAGATGAGTACAGGGCTTGCGTCGATCTCGAGCCGTACCGGAGTCCGAAGGATCTGAATGACCCCAAGCAAAGATGAATGGAAATACACAGGTACGGCGGTGCAGCCGTCAGTCGACCGGGACCTCTGTGTTGTTGAGGGAATAATGCGGGAAGTTCTGCCGTTCACGATGCCGCTATTCACACGTGAAGGACTCAATCGAGCCCCGCAGCAGATTGCAACCAGCGTTATAGTCACGATCGCGGGACACGTTTTCCTACTAACAGCCGCTCATGCAATCGAACAGTTCAAAGGAAAATCCCTGCTCATCCCACTGGATGGACAGTACGTCTCCTTAGACGGCGGCGTGTGTCGGAATGATCCCGGGCCAACGGGCCACCATGGCGATGAGGAACAAGTCGACACGGCTGTGTTACACGTTAGGGGTCCAAATGTGGCGAGGCTTATAGAGTGCGCTTATCCGTTTGAACGTTCCTTGTTGCTGAATACCGCGTCCCCAGGCTCGTACGCGGCGGTCGGATACCCGCTGCGACTCTCAAAGAAAAAAGGAAGTCAGATTTTTAGCTATCCGATGGGCTGGCTGTTACCGGGGATTACTGAGGATCGCTATCGAAGGTCCAAGATCAATCCGTCTGAGAATCTCGCCTTCGAGATGACCAAGCGAGTTGCCACCTCAAGCGGGTACGCCCCACGGCCATCACTTCGCGGCATGAGTGGTTGCGGTGTCTGGATTGCTCCCCGTGTTGATGGCATGGACCTGCCCCACAGGCTCGTCGGTCTTTTCACGGGCACGAACAAAGCACAAGCGCTAGCTCTGGCTACCAACATCAGACGACACGCCGACTGCATTGCGCACTTCTTTCCCACTCTCGTTCACACAGAAAAGGGTAAAAACGGCACCCAGAGACAACCCGTACCCGACAAACAAGCTGGCACACGAATGGAAGTCGATGAGCGCGAACGTTAGAACGGATTGGTGCCCCGGAAACGGGATTTGTATACGGATTTGGCGTAGAGTTCCGACGGGGATAAACGGAGAGCGATAAAAGACGTTTTGATTCATTGAGAGCTAAACGGACGAGTGCCCGCCGCTGGCCGCCACCCAAACGAGCGGAATCAGTTGCCTGGCTGCCTGGGCCTTAGGGGGCAGGCAACTAGGCAGCTCCCTGAGCATCACTTTCGTGTTTCGGAATTCGTATCCATTTATAAGCACCAGAGCGCCGGGGTGTCCTCATGGATAGAATAAAAAAACGGTGCGAGTCTCACTGTCAGCGTAATCTCAGGCTGGCAATTCTCCAACTCTCGCGGTTCGAATTGATGGCGTAGCACGGCAAGGTA
>Ga0302324_100021522_pt1 | contig 12571 bp, 10 predicted proteins | sample Palsa_T0_1_FD_201949 | JGI IMG/M metagenome (GOLD analysis project Ga0302324, IMG submission 201949) | Peat permafrost microbial communities from Stordalen Mire near Abisko, Sweden - Palsa_T0_1 | ecosystem: Environmental > Terrestrial > Soil > Palsa > Peat permafrost | place: Sweden: Abisko...
TCGGTCTCGTCCGAGGGCTCGGTCTCCTCCAGCGGCCACAGGTCGACGCAGCCGTGATCGGCGCGGGTCGCCAGGTGGCGGAGAGGAAAAGCGATGCTGCCCGCCGGCTTCAGGCCCGTGGCGATCTCGGACGGCGCGAACGCAACGTCGACGAACTGAAGAATCTCGGGAGTGGAACGCCAGCTCTCCAGGAGCTGAACCTGTTGGAAAGGGCGCTCGGACGCCCTGACCATCGCGCCGATCGCCTGCGTCTCCACCGCCAGCCGCTCCGGCGCGGCGCCCTGGAACGAGAAGATCGACTGCTTCTCATCACCGACCGCAAACATGGTGCGGTGGCTCTCGCCGGCGCCTTGGCCGATGAAGAACTCAGCGGTGAGGGCGCGCAGGATGTCCCATTGGTCCGGCGCGGTGTCCTGCGCCTCGTCGAGCAGCACGTGGTCGAGGCCGCCGTCGAGCTTGAACAGCACCCAAGCGGCGTCGGCGCGGACGGTCAGCAGCTCGTGGGTGCGCTGGATCAGGTCGCCGAAGTCCAGCGCCCGCAGCGCGCCCTTGGCCCCGTCGTAGAGCTCGATATGGGCCAGGGCGAGGCTGATGGCGTGGACGCTAGCCTCGGCGATCCGCGCCGCCTTGGCCTGCTCCACCGTCTCCAGCAGACGGGCCTGCTCGCGCGCTAGCCACTCGACGGCCGACGGGTCGACCGCCTTGGTCGCCATCCGCTTCCTGGGCTCGCCTTCCTTGGTCGAGAAAATCGCCCAGAGTTCGGCGAAGGACGATGTCTCGTCGATCCGCAGCATGGCGACGCCGCAGGTGCGGTCGGTGGCCTCCGTGCCGGCCTGCAGCGCCTCGGCGGCGCGCCGCCACTGGCCCCAGCGTATCCCGCCGACCGCCTCGACCTCGATCGCCTCCGCCGTCGTCGGCCCCGCGAAGCCGCAGCGGCGCCAGATGTCGGAGCCGAATCCGCCGGAACTTTCGCAGCCCTCGACGTAGGCGCGGATCGCGCGCCGCTCGGCTTCGAACGTCGCGAACATGTCGTTGAACCGGCCGTAGTCGAGCTCGACCGAGAAGTAGGCGTAGGCGCGCCCGATCGGACCGTCGGGATTGGTCAGCGACGCCTCGGCGACGCCCTCCCGCGCCTGGGCCGACACAGCGCGGGCGGCGACGTCCTCCAGCACGGTGAAACCGGGCGAGACGCCGGCCTCGAGCGGAAAGCGCCGCAGCAGCTTCTCGCAGAAGGCGTGGATGGTGGTGATCTTGATCCCGCCGGGTGTTTCGAGGGCGCGGGCGAACAGGGCGCGGGCCCGCGGCAGGGCGCGGCCGCTTTCCTCCAGCGCCAGCAGCTTGGCCCGCAGCGGCGCATCCTCCATCACCGCCCAGGAGCCAAGCTCTCGGAACAGCCGCCGTTGCATCTCGGCCGCTGCGGCCTTGGTGTAGGTGACGCAGAGGATCGCCTCGGGACGCGAGCCGGTCAGCAGCAGCCGCGCCACGCGGTCGACCAGGGTCTTGGTCTTGCCCGAGCCGGCATTGGCGGCGACGAACACCGAGGCGGCCGGATTCGAGGCGACGACCTGCGGGGATCTGCCGGCCGGGATGTCGACGCGGACATTCATTGGCGACGGCTCATTCTGGGCCGCCCTCGTCGTCGCCGCCGATCACGCCCCACTCCCACAGCCGGCCAAGGTGGTCGTAGTCGCCGCCGTAGCGGCCGATGAACTGCGGCGCGGCCCAGGCGATGTAGGGCGTCGTTTCCTCGTCGAACGCCGCCGCGCGGCGCATCAGGCCGTTCAGCGCCCGCTCCGCGAGGTCGGTGCTTTCGCCGGGCCAGGCGCGGGTCTCCTCGCGGCCGGGAATCCGCCCGCCGCTGACCCGCACATAGGTGAGCTCGCCCGACTCCACCGGCCCGACCTCGGCGAACCCGCCGTTACGCAGGATGGCGGCGGTCAGGGTCAACTGCGGCGAAAGCCCGCTTTGCACCTGTTTGGCGCTGGGCGCCTGGCCGGTCTTGAAGTCGAGCACATCGGCGACGAGGCCGCGCAGCTCGATCCGGTCGGCCTTGGCGGTGACGGTGAAGCGGCCGGCCGGCGCGGCGAAGCTGTGCGTCCCTTCCTGCTCGATGATCAGCTGGGCGCCGGCGCGCCGCTTGCGCTCGAAGCGGACCACCCAGGGCGCGACGTTGTTGGCCAGCGCCGTCTCTCGGGCCAGCCGCGGCCGGGGAATACCGGCGTCGGCCAGGCACTGCATCAGGATGCCGGCGAACGTCGCTTCGGCGCCGTCCGCCGGCTCGCCGGGATGCTCCTTGGCGAAGCGCTCGAAGGCCGCATGCACGGCGGTGCCGCGCGCCAGCGCCTCCACCGGCTCGCCCGGCCGGTCGAGCGGCCGCAGGCGCAGGATGTAGCGGGCGTAAACGGCGTAGGGATCGCGGATCCAGCGCTCGACGCCGGTCACCGGCAGCTGGCGCGGCCGCACCGACACCGGCGGCCGCGGCTTGGGCCGGCCGGCCGGCGCGAAGCGGTCCGGCGCGTCGAGGGCGCGGGCGTGCTCGATCAGCGCCGGCCTGGTCGGCAGCGCCAGGCCGGCGCCCTTGACCAGGGTCTCCAGCCGCCAGAGCCAGCGCGACGCTACCGCCGGCGCACCCTCGCGCCGTTCCGACGAGATCAGCACCACCTCGGCGGCGCTGGCGCCCTGGGCGAAGTCGTGCGCGGCGAGGCCCAGGCGGCGCTCCGGCGGCGGCAGGCCGAGCGCGGTGCGCATCGGCCGCGACAGAAACGGATCGATCGGCGCGCCCCGCGGCCAGACGCCTTCCTCGAGCCCGGCCAGGATCAGCAGGTCCGCCTGCACCAGCCGCGCCTCAATGGCGCCCAGGATGCGCAGCCGCGGATGGCTGGCCCCGCCGCCGCGCACCACTTCGCGGGCGATCAGCTGGTCGATCAGCTCGACGAAACCAGCGGCGCCGACATCAGGCAGGCCGTCGCCCTCCTCGATAAGGCCAGCGATCAGCGCCGCGACGCACTCTCCGGCCAGGCCGCCCCACAGATCGCCAGCCTCGCCGTCTTCGCCGCGGGCCAGCAGCTCGATCGCCTCGGCCAGCGCCGTGGCGGCGTCGGCCGGACGCGCGGCGCCAGCCGCGAACGGCTGCGCCAGGATGTCCGCGGCGCGGCGCAGCATCGCCAGCAGCGGAAAGCCCGCTGGCGTCTTGATCTCCGCCTCGATCGCCGCCCAATCCGGCCTGCGAGGGCCACGCAGCGCCCGCTCCAGCGAGGTGCGGCCGGCGGCCAGCGCGCCATCGCCCAGGCCGAAGCGGACGAAGCGGTGCTTGGCAAGGCCCAACAGCGTTACCGGATCGAGCGGATCGAACGCAGCCCGGGCGGCGAGGCCAACCAGGGTCGCGATCGGATAGCCGGTCAGCGCCGCGCCGGCCGACGAGTCGGCCGAGACGCCCCAGCGCGTCAGCCGCGCACTGACCCGGCGGGCCAGGGCCGCGTCCGGCGTCACCAGTGCGGCGGTGCGGCCGGGCGTCTCCAGCGCCTCGCGCAGCAGCAGGGCGATCGCGGTCGCCGCTTCCTCCTCGGCGCGGGCGAACACCACCGAGAGACCGGCCAGGCCCTCGGCGATCGGATCGACACCCTCCGCCGCGCCCTCGTCACGCAGGCGCTTGATCTGCGCCAGCCAGTCGGCGGTCGCCTCCGCTGGCCGCAGCGCCTCGTTGACCAGCCGGCGTCGCCAGCGGCCACGCGATCCGTCACCGGCGCTCCAGGGCGCCACCTCGCCGCGCTCGACCCCGGCGCGACCCAGCAGCCGCTTCAGTCCGCCCTGCGGGTGCTGCTCGCCGACCTCGGCCCAGGCCGCCTCGGCGAGGTTGAGGTCGAGGCCCGGCAACACCACCGCCCCGTTCGGCAGGCTGGCGATCACGGTCAGCAGCTCGGCCACCGCCGGCGCGCTGCCGGTCGAGCCGGCGGCGATCACCACCTGCGGCGGCGGCGCATCGCGCCAGCGCTCGGCCAGCCGACGCAGCAGCAGCACTCGGCGCTCGCCGACGTCCATCAGGCCAAGCTCGTCCAGCCGCTCCGGCCACGCCGCCAGCGCCAGCTTGAGGAAATCGGCCGAGACCTGCCAGTGCTTCGCCAGCTCCCCAGGCGCCAGGCCGTCGATCAGGGCCAGCGGACTGGCCTCCTCAATCTGCACGCTGTCGAGGAAGCCGGCCAGCGCGTCGGCCAGATCGAGCGCGCCGGCCGCATCAAGGCGGCGGCCGAGCGCGTCTTCGTGCGCCGCGACAAGCCCAGCCAGCTCATAGCGGCGGCGGGCCGACGAGATCGCCGGGGGCAGGTCCAGCGCCAGATCGCCTGGTTCGAACGGCGGCTCACCATCGTCGAGGTCGCCCAGCGCGCGGACTTGCGGCAGCAACACCGCGCCCGCGCCGGAGACCGCCAGGAAGGCGTCGGCGAGGTCGCGGCCGGCGCGGCGGGTCGGCGCCAGCACCGTGGCCGCCGCCAGCGCCTGCGGGCCGAGCGGCGCCAGCGCCGCGCCCAGCCCCCGCGCGAGGTCTTCCAGGAACGGCCGCCCCGCCTCGATGTTGAACCAGCGCGGCGATGGCCGGGCGAGGAAGGTCATGCCGTCTCGCGGAGCCGCGCCTCCGCCGCAGCGACCGCGGCCGGGTCGCCGACGTGCATCCATTGGCCCGGCGGCGCGACCCCGAACACCCGACCCTGCCCGGCGAGTTCGCGCCAGATCGGCAACAGCGAGAACGGCTCGTCCGGTCCGCCCGCGACCACCGCCGGATCGGCGATGTGGACGCCGACGTAGACGTAGGGCGCGCGCTCGTCAGGCCGCTTGAAGCGCAGCCGGCCGCCGGCTTCCAGGAACACGTCGCCGGTGTCGTGAAAGCCAAGCGACGTGTCGGTGGGCGCCAGCAGCAGGCAGACGTCCATCCTCGCCGGGTCCCAGGCGCGAGCCACCGCGTCCATCGCCGAGGCGCCGTCTTCGCGCCAGATGGTATCGATATTGGCGACCCAGACCGGGCCGGCGCCCAGCAGGGGGATCGCCTGCTTCAGCCCGCCACCGGTCTCCAGCGCCTGGGCGCGCTCGTCGGAGAAGGTCAGGGCCGGCGGCGCGCCCCGCGCCATCAGATGGGTCTGCAGGCGGTCGGCGAAGGCGTGCAGGTTGACCACCGCGCGGGTGACGCCGGCGGCGGCGAGGCGATCCAGCATGTGATCGATCAGCGGCTTGCCACCGACCTCGACCAGGGCCTTGGGCCGGTCGTTGGTGAGCGGCCGCATCCGCATGCCCAGGCCAGCGGCCAGCACCATCGCGGTGGTGGGAGCGTTCGGGGGCGCGCTCAAATCCGCCCCTCCGCTGGGACGTTGGCGTCCAGCCAGGCGCGCAGTGGCTTCAACTCGTCCGAGCCCGACATGCAGCGCTCCAGATAGCCCCACATGCGCGGGGTGAAGGCGCGGTACTTGGGCCGCCCGAAGCCGACCACCTGGCGAGCGTAGATGAACAGGATACGGATCACGTTCAGCGCCCCGAGAGCGTGGTAGTCGGCCAGGAAGGCGGCGCGGTCGAGCTCCGGCCGGGCGGCGAAGTAGCGCGCCAACGAGGCCGCCTCCCGCTCGGCCGAGACGTCGCGGCGACCGTCGTGCAGCAGCATGGAGAAGTCCCAGGCGGGATGGGCGCGCAACGCATCCTGGAAATCCAGCAGGCCGACCCGGGCCGCGGCGGGCCGCTCGGGCAGCCAGAGCAGGTTCTCGGCGTGGTAGTCGCGGTGGCAGAAGACCGAGGCGCCGGCCTCGCCCCGCGCCCGGATCGGAGCCCAAAACCCCTCCCAGTCATCCATCGCGGTAGCCGAGAAGGGCGCCACGCCGGCGTACTTGGGCCACCACTCGAGGAACATCAGGCCGCCGGTCTGCAGCACCAGGCTGTCGTAGGTCAGCAGCGGCCAGGTCGAGCCGTCGCCTTCAAGCACATCCGGCGGTGCGGTCGCATGCAGCCGCACCAGAGTGTCGACCGCCGAGTCATAGAGCGGCGTCTCGTCGTCGCCATCGGCGATCAGGGTGGCGTAGAGGTGGTCGCCCAAGTCCTCGAGCACGGCCAGGCCCTGGGCCGGGTCGGCGACGACGATCTGCGGCGCCGAGAGCCCCTGCGAACGCAGAAACGCGGCGCAGGCGACGAAGGCGTCGACCCGGCCGGCCGCGAGGCGAGCCATCGCGTTGTAGCCCAGCGCCCGGCGCTCATCCGGCGTCGCTTGCGGCGGGCAAGGCTTGGTCTCCAACGACGGCGGCTGGTCCATAAAGATGCGGCGCTCGCCGCCCGGCAGGTGCAGCCGCTCGTAGAGCCGGGTCGAGGCGTCGCCGGGCAGCCGCACGCGCCGGGCCGCGCCAAGGCCGTTGGCGGCGAGGAATACCGCCTTCAGCGCGTCGCGATCAGAACTCAAGCGCGCGGTCCTCCCAGGCCCCGTGGGCGGAGAGCCGCGCCCGCCGCCGCGCGCCCTCGATATGCAGCTCGACGTCGAGCCGATCGCGCGGCAGGTGGTGGCCGAGCTTGTCCGGCCATTCGATCACCGCCGCGCCCTCGTCCAGCGCCTCGTCCAGGCCCAGCTCGGCCACCTCTTCGGGCTTCACCAGCCGGTAGAGATCGAAGTGAGCGAGCGCGAGGCGCGGTGTCTGGTAGGTCTGCACCAGGGTGAAGGTGGGGCTGGGGACCTCGATCGGCTCCCCGGCCAGCGCCTGGATCAGCCCGCGCGCCAGGGTCGACTTGCCCGCGCCCAGCGGTCCGGACAGGCACACCGCCTCGTGCCGCCTCAGCTCGGCGGCGATCGCGGCGCCGAGGCGGGCCGTGTCGGCCTCGTGGTCCAGGCGGAATTCACCTTCGACGGGAACGATCATACGAACGGCAGGTCCGAATCGGCGGGAAGCTGGGTCTCAATGTAGGCCTTCAGGCGCGAGGTTGCGTCAGTGGAGTCGTGCGGCACGGCATCGGCGGCGATGATCGGGCCGACGCTCATGCGGTAATGGCCGCCGCGCTTGTTGAGCAGCTCGTGGAAGACGGTGATGTCGCGCAGTTCGCCCGAGAAGTTGTTGAAAAAATGGAACAGGGTCGACCAGGGCCCGCTCATGTGCACCGGCGCGACCGGCGCGTCGTACTTGCGGGCGATCGAGAGCGCGGTCGGCGCCCAGGCCGGGTCGGCCAGCGTCCCGTTGGGCTGGCGCCGGGCGATGCGGCCGGCGGGGAAGATCACCAGTGCGCGCTCGGCCTCCATCGCCTGGCGGGTCATGGTCAGCGTCAGTCGGGTCTTCTCGCGGGTGCGCTTCTCCTCGACCCACTCGACCGGGATCAGCACCTCGTCCAGCCGCGGCGAGAGGCGATGGGCGTCGGCGTTGGCGTAGAACATCGCGTCCGGCCGCAGCGCCTTGATCGCATCCCAGACCGCGACGCCGTCGGCGATCCCGGTGGGGTGGTTGCAGATCAGGATCAGCCGTCCAGTGCGCGGCAGCCGCTCCAGTCCGCGCGCCTCGACCCTCAGCGCCAGCAGGTCGGAGCAGAAGTCGATAGCCGCCTTGCCGGGCAACGGTGCGATGGCGTCGGCCATCCGCCGCGCTTTGCGGTAGTCGAGCATGGCGTACAGCAGGGGCCGGACGATCGGCCATAGCGGCGAGCCGGCCAGCTTCGGCGCACGCTCCTCGATCAGGAAATCGACAATATGCCCGCGCCGCGGAGCGGAGGTTGCGATCGCCGGGGCTTCCTGGGCCAGCGCCATGGGCCCAAGATGCCCCGCACCGGGCGCGCCGGGCAAGCGCCGCGCGCGGCGCTGAGAGAGGGGCCAAGAATGCGACGATTCCTGCTGATCCTGGGACTGGCCGCCGTCGTCGTGGTGGCGGGGGCTGTGGTCTATCTGATGTGGGACCTGGATTGGCGCTGGCGGCCGCACACCATCACAAAGCATCAGGCGGAGATCGCCCAGGCGCTGGACCAGTCCGGCTGGGTCTCGCCGCACCTGACCGGGCCGAAGGTCTACGTGATCCTCTACCAGGGCTGCGAACCCTGCCAGGCGCAGCTGCCGACCGCGACTCCCAAGCTGCAGGCGGCGGGCGTCGATACGCGCATGATCGTGATCGCCCGCGCCGATCAGAACGGCCAGGCGCTGTCGACGCCGCAGGACCGGGCCTTGACCGCGGAACTCTGGACCAACCGCAGCTGGCGACTGTTCCAGCAGATGTTCAGCGATATCGCCGGCGCGCCAGCGACGGCGCCGGCCCAGGTTCGTCCGCCCGTCATTCCGCCCGCCGACGGCGACGCGGCCCGCTCGGCCGTGATCGAAGTCGGCCGCCAGCTGACGACCACCCTCACCGGCCAGCTGAAGGATAACGGCGTCGACTTCGCCTACCCGACCCTGATCTGGTGGACCAAGGACGGCCGCATGCGGGCCAGCGCCGCTGCCTCACCCCAGAGCTTGGCCTTCGTCGAGAAGGAGCTGGGCGCCTAGCTGGCGCGCACTTCGTCTTGAGCCCTCGCCGCCAAGCCGCTAGGCGGGGTCGATGGTCGGGACGTTCCGCGCCGCCTATGACGAGCGCCTCCGCGACGGCGTGATGCTTCCCGACCCGGGCCAGGCGCGGGCGGTGGACGCGCTTGAGCGCCTGGAGGTCGACTTGGCCGACGCCAGGCCCGCGGGCCTGTTCCGCAAGGCCGAGCCGGTGCGCGGCGTCTATCTCTGGGGGCCGGTCGGGCGCGGCAAGTCGGCGCTGATGGACCTGTTCTTCGAGACCGCCGAGGTCCCGAAGAAGCGCCGGGTGCACTTCCACGTCTTCATGGCCCAGGTGCAGGGGCTGGTGAACGCGTGGCGAAGCGGCGATGCGGCCGCGCGGCAGGCGAGGTTCGGGACCAGCCGCGGCGACGATCCGGTGGCGCCGACCGCCGAGGTTATCGCCCGCGATGCGCGCCTGCTCTCGTTCGACGAGTTCCAGGTCACCGACATCGCCGACGCCATGATCCTCGGCCGACTGTTCGAGCAGTTGTTCGCCCGCGGTGTCACCGTCACGGCCACCTCCAACCGCCATCCGGACGAGCTCTACAAGGACGGCCTCAACCGCCAGCTCTTCCTGCCGTTCATCGAGATGCTGAAGGCGCGGATGCAGGTGGTGGAGGTGTCCGGCCCCCACGACTACCGGCTCGACCGCCTGCGCGCCGCCGGAACCTGGTTCTCGCCGATCGACCCGGACAACGAAGCCGCCTTCGATCGCTTGTGGCGGCAGATGCTCGGCGGCGATCCGGAGATCGGCGCCACGCTGGAGGTCTACGGCCGCAAGGAGCACTGGCCCCGCGCCTCTGGCAGGCTGCTACGCGCCCACTTCCAGAACCTCTGCGGCGAGGCGCTGGGACCGTCTGACTACCTGGCCATCGCGGGCCGCTTCGACACCGTCTTCCTCGAGGCGCTGCCGAAGCTGCGCCCCGAGGACCGTAGCGCCGCGCGCCGCCTGGCGATCCTGATCGACACCCTCTACGAGGCCCGCACCCGCCTGGTGGTGCTGGCCGCCGCGGAGCCGAGCAAGCTCTACCCCGACGGCGAGGGCTCGTTCGAGTTCGAACGCGCCGCCTCGAGGCTGGAGGAGATGCGCTCGCAGGCTTGGCTGGAGGGCGCTGAGCCGCCCTCGCGTTGACACCCCCCGACTGCGGCTTAAAAGAACCGCGCTAGCCGCGAGGAGGGGAATTGGATGGCCGACGCCGCGCCAGGCCTGAGGCCGCGCCCGATCTCACCCTCGGTGACGACCTGGCGCTGGCACCTCACCATGCTCGCCTCGATCCTGCACCGGGTGACCGGCGTCGGGCTGTACGGTGGCGCGCTGCTGCTGATGGTGTGGGCGCTGTCGCTGGCGGCGGGTCCTGACGCCTACGCGACCTTCACCGGGATCGCCGGCTCGCTCCCCGGCAAGGTGGCGCTGGTCGGCCTGACGCTCTGCGCCTTCTACCACTTCGGCAACGGCCTGCGGCACCTGGCCTGGGACTCCGGCTACGGCTTCAAGCCGAAGACCGCCACCGGCACCGCCGGGCTGGTCATCGCCTTCGCCCTGATCGCCACCATCGCGTTTTGGAGCCTGATCGTCATGACCGGAGCGAACTGATGGCGGTGGTTCGTTCCCCGCTCGGCCGCGCCCGCGGCATGGGCTCGTCCAAGCACGGCGTCGGCCACTTCATCGCCCAGCGGGTGACGGCGGTGGCTCTGGTGTTCCTGGTGCTGTGGGCGATCGCCTCCTGCCTTTCGCTGGCCAGCGGCGACTACGAGAGCGCGGCGGCCTGGCTGCGCTCGCCGGTCAACGCGGGCCTCGCCTCGCTGCTCGCCTTCGCCGCCTTCTGGCACATGCAGCTGGGCATGCGCACCATCATCGAGGACTACTTCGCCCGCCCCGCTACAAAAGCGGTGTGCCTGCTCCTCAACATCTTCCTCTGCTGGGGCGCCGGGGCGCTCACCATTTTGTCCATACTGAAGGTCGCCCTGTCGGCCAGCGGAGTGAGCGTCTGATGACGGCGTATGACCTGATCGACCACCAGTTCGACGTGGTGGTGATTGGCGCGGGCGGGTCGGGGCTGAGGGCGGCGCTGGGCTGCGCCCAGGCCGGGCTGAAGACCGCCTGCATCAGCAAGGTGTTCCCGACCCGCTCGCACACGGTGGCGGCGCAGGGCGGCATCAGCGCCAGCCTCGGCAACATGGGCGAGGACGACTGGCGCTGGCACATGTACGACACCGTCAAGGGCTCGGACTGGCTGGGCGACCAGGACGCGATCGAGTACCTGGTCAGGAACGCCCCGGCGGCGGTCTACGAGCTGGAGCACTGGGGCGTCCCGTTCAGCCGCACGCCCGAGGGCAAGATCTACCAGCGTGCGTTCGGCGGCATGACCCGCAACTTCGGCGAGGCGCCGATCCAACGCACCTGCGCGGCCGCGGACCGCACCGGCCACGCCATGCTGCACACCATGTACGGCCAGTCGCTGAACTACGACGTCGAGTTCTTCATCGAGTACTTCGCCCTCGACCTGATCATGGACCATGACAGTGGGGATGGGGGCCACTGCCGGGGCGTCACCGCCTGGAAGCTCGACGACGGCACGATGCACCGGTTCCGGGCGCAGACCACCGTGATGGCGACTGGAGGCTACGGCCGGGCCTATTTCACCTGCACCGGCGCCCACACCCAGACCGGCGACGGCTGCGGCATGGCGCTCAGAGCCGGCCTGCCGCTGCAGGACATGGAGTTCGTGCAGTTCCACCCCACCGGCATCTACGGCGCCGGCTGCCTGATCACCGAGGGCGCCCGCGGCGAGGGCGGCTATCTGACCAATTCCGAGGGCGAGCGCTTCATGGAGCGCTACGCGCCGACCGTGAAGGACCTGGCGCCGCGCGACATGGTCAGCCGCGCCATGACCATCGAGGTGCGCGAGGGGCGCGGGGTGGGGCCGAAGAAGGACCACATCTTTCTGCACCTGGACCACCTGGATCCGAAGGTGCTGCACGAGCGCCTGCCCGGCATCTCCGAGACCGCGCGCATCTTCGCCGGGGTCGATGTGACCAAGCAGCCGATCCCGGTCTCGCCGACCGTGCACTACAACATGGGCGGGCTGCAGACGAACTTCTTCGGCGAGGCGGTGACCAAGGTCGGCGACGAGCCTGACACCGTCATCCCCGGCCTGATGGCGGTGGGCGAGGCGGCCTGCGTCTCGGTGCACGGCTCCAACCGGCTGGGCTCCAACTCGCTGATCGACCTGGTGGTGTTCGGCCGCGCGGTCGGCCTGCGCTGCGCCGACAAGCTGACCGCGGGCGCCACCCAGCCCGAGCCGAAGCCGGCCTGGACCGACGCGCACTTCGCCCGCTTCGACCGCCTGCGCAACGCCGCCGGCGGCACGCCCACGGCCACGCTGCGGCTGGAGATGCAGACCGCGATGCAGGAGGACGCCGCCGTCTTCCGCACCGGTGAGACGCTGGAATCCGGGGTCAAGCGGCTGCAGAGCGTGCACGACCAGCGCGCCGACCTGCGCGTTTCCGACCGCGGGCTGGTCTGGAACACCGACCTGGTCGAGACGCTGGAGTTCGAGAACCTCGCTGTGCAGGCGATCGTCACTGTCAACAGCGCGCTCAACCGCACCGAAAGCCGCGGCGCCCACGCCCGGGAGGATTTCCCGAACCGCGACGACGTCAACTGGATGAAGCACACCCTGTGCTGGCTCGACGACGCCACCGGCGCCGTCCGCTTCGACTACCGCCCGGTGCACATGACGCCGATGACCAACGACATCGCGACCATCCCGCCGAAAGCGCGGGTTTACTAGGGCCGATCACCTCGCATCACGACCCCGCGATCAACCCTTAGCTTCGCTGTAGGAAGCCTATAAATTCAACGTGCGCGTCCGACGTGGCGCGTTTCCTTTTGGGGCCACATCCGTGTCTGACACTCTGAATTCCCTCGCCCAGATCGGGCTGGCGGGACCGCTTGCGCTTGTCCTGGCGGTCGTAGCGCTCTTCATCGCCGTGCGAAGTTTCTGGACCATCGGGCCGACGGAGGTCGGTCTGGTGCGCAAGCGCTTCGGCGGATCG
>Ga0302324_100021523_pt1 | contig 12571 bp, 11 predicted proteins | sample Palsa_T0_1_FD_201949 | JGI IMG/M metagenome (GOLD analysis project Ga0302324, IMG submission 201949) | Peat permafrost microbial communities from Stordalen Mire near Abisko, Sweden - Palsa_T0_1 | ecosystem: Environmental > Terrestrial > Soil > Palsa > Peat permafrost | place: Sweden: Abisko...
ATGGACAACGCCCCGAGTGCCGCGCCACCCACTCCGGCCCCTCCTTCCTCGTCGCCGCGTTGGCTGCCGCGCCTCGGTTCTCCGGCCTATCATGTGATGCTCTCCGCGGTGGCCATTTTGATTCTCGGCCCGCTGGGCGGGATTTCCGCCGCGTTTATGAATTTCTCCATCGGGTTTTATGTTGGCGGCCAGGTGTTGGCCGGGATTCTGGGCAGCGCCGTTACCTTGCCCTACGGACCGGAGGGCAAACACGGCGCCAATTACATGCAGACCATGGCCGCCTCCGTGGCCGGCATGTGCGGTATGTCGGCCCTGGTGCAAGCGATGGTCTGGATGGGGTTGCCGCAACCGCCCATGTGGCAAATGGTGCTTTACTTCATGTGCATCGGGATGTTTGGCGTCGGCTTGGGCATGCTTTACACCCCCATTTTGGTGGACCGCCTGCAATTGACCTATCCGTCCGGCCTGGCGGTGGCCAACATCCTGCGCGCCTTGACCGACAAGGAGTTGCTCAAGCGTTCCATTTTTAAGCTGGGCGGCAGCATGGCCACCGGCTTTGGCGTGTCGCTGGCAGCGATGAAAATCCCGGATCTCAATGGGCTGTGGAATCTTTCGGTCTCGACGGTCGGCGGCGGGATGATCGTCGGCCCGCGCATCGCGCTGCCGGCTTTGTGGGTCGGGGTGATCGGCTACGCGTTGACGCCGTATCTGCTCTCCATCGGTTGGCTGGATGAGGGCGATCATTATCGCAAAATCGGCTTTATCATTTCGCTGGGCGCGATCATGGGCGCGGCGATGCTCGATGTGGGCCTGATCCTGGTGCAGGCCCTGCGGCGGTTCCGAGAAACGGGCTCGACAACGGTGGAACCCGCCCCGGATTGGAAGCGGGTGAACATGCTGCGCCTGGTCATGTGGGTCGTCTTTTGGGGCGCGGGCACCGTGTTGATGGGAAACCAAGTTTTGCATCAACCGGTTTTTTTCCTGCTGGTGGCGATTGCTCTTTGTTTTGTTTTTGTGCTGGTCAACGGCATCGCGCTGGGCATTTCGGATTTCAACCCGATCTCCAGCGCGTTTGTGATGTCGGTCTTCGTTATGGCGGCGCTGGGGTTGCGCGATCCCGGCGTGGGATTGTTCTGCGCGGCCATACTGGCCATTTCCACCGCCGAGGGAGGCGACATGCAGCAGGACCGCTCCACCGGCTGGCGCTTGGGCACCAATCGCGCCGTGCAATTCCGCTACCAGGTCGTCGGCATCGCCATGGGCGCGCTGCTAATGGTGGTCCTGGCCCGGCTGTTCATGCATGCGTTTCCCATCCTGAACGAGGACCAGCTTGCCCACAAAAATCTCGCCGCCGCCAAACACTGGCAATCGGCCTTCACTTACAAAATGGTCGGCGCGCTGCGCGGCATCATCGAATACAAACCGCGCGTCATGCACGCCTTGCGCCTGGGCATCAGCATTGGCCTGCTGGTGGAACTCATTCGCAAGCTGATCAAGAACGGCCGGCGCTTCAAGGAATTCAGCGCCAGCACCCGCGCCGGCCGCGTCACTTCGTTTCTTCTTGACGCCGTTTTTCTGCCCAGCCCGTATGCCTTTGCTTTCGGTGGATTTGTAGAATTAAGCTGGATTGGTTGGTGGGCCTTCGGCGGTGTCACCGCTTCTCTTTACGAAATGCTCGAGGCCTCGCTTTCTCCTCCCGCCAAGAAGCTCTCCGATGGCGCATTGCCCGCGGACATGAGCACGATGTCGCTGGTGGGCGGGGGATTCATCGCCGGCGACGCCCTGGCCGCGCTGGCTGTGGGAGTGTATGGAATTTGGACCACGTTATAATGGTGTCGAATCTGGAAAAAATCATCGCCGACGAGATGGCCCAATGGAACATCGGCGGCATCGCGCTCGCGCTGGTGGATGATCAGGAGGTCGTCTATGCCGCCGGTTTCGGCCAGGCGCGGCGCGACTCAATCTTTCGCGTCGGCAGCGTCTCCAAACTCTTCAATGCCATCGCCGTCCTGCAGCAAGTGGAGGCGGGCCGGCTGAACCTCGACGCGCCGCTGCCGGCGGAGATGCTGCCGCTCAATCCGTTTATTGACAATCCGGTCGTGACCCTGCGCCAAATCCTCTGCCATCGCAGCGGCTTGCAGCGGGAGGCGGCTGTGGGCGGTTATTTCGACGACTCCGAGCCAGGCCTGGCGGCCACCGTTGCCAGCGTGCGGGCCTGCGTCCTGGCCACCCGGCCCGGCGCGACCACGCGTTATTCCAACGTCGCGCCCAGTCTGGCCGGCCGGCTGGTCGAGCGCGCCAGCGACCTTTCCTTCGAGGACTATCAACGCAACTGCCTCCTGCGTCGGCTGGGCATGGCCAGTTCAGCCTGGTCGCGGACGCGGATTCCGCCCGGCCGCCTGGTCACCTCCCACATGCGCGTGGCCGACGGGCGCGGCGGTTGGACGCGCCGGACGGCGCCCGTTTTTGATCTCGGCACAATCCCCGCCGGCAATCTTTTTTCCACGGTCGATGATTTGGCGCGATTCGCTTCGGCGTTGCTGGCCGGTGGCGGCGGATTGGTGAAGCCGGAAACCTTGCACGAAATGTGGCAAGTGCAGTTCGCGCCGGAAAACCTGCCGGGCTTTGGGCTGGGGTTCATCGCCGGCCAAATTCGGCAGCGCCGCCTTCTCAGCCACAACGGCGCAATTTACGGCTGCAGTTCCTTCTTCGGTCTGATGCCCGAGGAAAAGCTGGCGGTCGTGGTGCTGGGCAACGAGGACATCGTCGGTGGGCGCATCGGCCATGTCGCCGAGGCGGCGTTCGGGCCATTGCTGGAGGAGAAGTTTGGCGAGAAGCCGCCGCCGGCGGAGCACTTTCCCGCGCCGCCGAATCTGGCCGCGTTCGCGGGCGACTTCGAGTCGCAAAGTTTTTGGGCGCGCCTGGAAGCGCTCGACGGGCGGTTGAGCGGCGACATTTCCGGCCAGCCGACCCTGTTCACGCCTGCCGGCGGCTTGAATTTCGCCGCGCATAGCCGTGTGGAGGACGCGACGCCGGCGGCATTTCTGCCGGACGGTAATGGAAGCATGAGCGGCTTCACGATGGGCGCGCAGCACTTTCAGCGCGTCCCGCCCCAGCCGCCGCTGCTGCCCGACGCGTGGCGCGCGGGGTGCGGCAGTTACGGGCCGGACTTCATCCCGGTCATCGTCAGCGAGCGCCACGGCCATCTCTACGCCATGACGGAAAACATGGTCGATTACCGCTTGACACCCCTCAAACGCCACGCCTGCGCGTTTCCGCCGGGCATGTACGCCGGCGAGCAGGTGGTTTTTCCCGGCCCAGCCGGGGAGCGGCCGCGCGGCATCGACTTCGCCAACATGTGGCTGCCGCGGCGAAACGAGTCTTGATACCCCACATGCAACTCCAACTCCGCGATCTCCGTCTGCCCATGCGCCATCCCTTCACCATCGCGCACGGCACCACCACCGTCCAACACAACCTCCTGGTCGAACTGACCCAGGACGGCGTCAGCGGCTACGGCGAAGGCGCTTCCGCCGACGCCTTCCCCGCCTTCACCGCCGACTCCATGCGCGCCGCCCTCGAAGCGGCCCGCCCGCTCATCGAACCAGAAACCCTCGACGACCCGGCCTCATTGTGGCAACGCCTCCTGCCCGCGCTCGAAGCCAATCGCTTCGCCTTCTGCGCGCTGGACGAAGCGGCGCACGATCTCTGGGGCAAACTGCATGGCGCGCCGGTCTGGAAGCTGTGGGGCTTGACCTTGCGCAACCTGCCGGAGAGCGATTACACCATCGGCATCGACACCATTGAGAAAATGATTGTCAAGATGAAGGAGTTCGAGGGCTGGCCCATTTACAAGATCAAGCTCGGCACCCTGGACGACCTGGCCATCGTCCGCGAGTTGCGCCGCCATACCCGGGCCGTCTTCCGCGTCGATGCCAACACCGCCTGGACCGCCGAACAAACGATCGCCTATGCGCCGGAATTGAAGAGCCTGGGCGTCGAATTCATCGAACAGCCGTTGCCCGCCGGGGATTGGGAAGGGATGCGCCGAGTGCATGGCCAGAGCGCGCTGCCGATCATCGCGGATGAAAGCTGCCTGATCGAGGAGGACGTGCCGCGTTGCGCCGGATTTTTTCACGGCATCAACATCAAACTCAACAAAGCCGGCGGCCTGACGCCGGCGCGGCGGATGATCGCGCGCGCCCGGCAGCTTGGGTTGAAGGTCATGGTGGGCTGCATGAGCGAGAGCAGCGTGGGCATCAGCGCCATCGGGCAGCTTCTGCCCTTGCTGGATTACGTGGATATGGACGGGGCGGTCTTGCTCGCGCGCGACGTCGCCAGCGGCGTTCGCCTGGAACGCGGGCGCGCCATTTTCCCGGAAGAAAACGGCAACGGCGTGCGGCTTCTGTAAGTTAAGCGGGAAGACATTCCCGCCCGCGCGCGAAAAGTCTAAGGTCCCCAAGTCCGCCGCCCGCCTTCTCGGTGAGCAGACAAAAACTGGCCGGCCCGCCCTCGGCCAATTCGTGGTTTAAGCCCATGAATCGCGCAGGCAGATCGGACATTCTCCGCCATAATTTCCGCCAGGGAACATCGAGCATCGCGGCGGCGCGGAAAATGCCTTCGATGGGGCGCAAGGCGGACCCGGCGAAATAGGGCTGGCCGGGCAAGCGAACAATTTGATCCGGCCCCACCTCGAGCTCCAACGCGCCCAGCGTGTAGCGTCCCGGTCCCGCACCCGCCGCCGCGATCGCGTCGCTGACATAGACCAACTTTTCGGCCGGCATCAGCCCATGAATCAATCGAAAAAGCGCGGCGGAGACGTGGATGCGGTCCGGGATCACGCTGACGGTCAAACCGGACCCATCCAGCACGCGCCACAGGATGTTGTCGTGGCGGTCCAACTCGCGCGGGCAGCCGTTGCCCAGATGGGTGAAGCCGGTGGCGCCGGCTTGGGCGGCCGCGCGAACCGTTTCAGCGGTAGCGTCCGTGTGGCCCAGGCTGACCATTGCGCCGAGGGAGACTGCCAGGGCGATGGCCTCTAAGGCGCCGGGGCGCTCCGGCGCGATTGTCAACAATAGAGGATCGCCGCCGGTCAGGGAGCGCAGGGCGCGGATTTTGTCCGGCGCCGGATCCAGCATGAGGGCCGGGTCGTGTGCGCCGCGAAAGCCCGGCCCCGGCGAGAGGAACGGCCCCTCGATGTGCCAGCCGGCGATGGACGATTGCAAATCCTCCGATTCCGCCCGCAGCGCGGCGGCGCGAGCAAGCCGCGCGGTCAATCTCGGCCATTCGACCGTGGTGAGCGTGAACAGGAACCGGCCGCAGCCGGCTCGCCGCAACGCGTGGACGGCGCGGGACAAATCGGCCGCGCTGAAATCGTCCCGCTGAAAATCCACTCCGCCAAAACCATTGACCTGCAAGTCAAAGAGCGGTGGCGCGAGCCAGATGTTTTCCGGCAGCGGGCGCGGTTCAAGCTCCAGTTGGCGGATGATGCCGTCTTCCCAACGCAGGCGCGTTGGCTGCGCCGTGGCCCAGTGCAAGCCGGCCACCTCGCCGCTATTCATGGCCAGCGGGCGTTTCCGCGCGGTAGGCCTCAGCCAGCAAGGTGATGGGATGGACTAGCCGCACGGGGATTTTTTCGCGGCGGATGCCATTGGCCATGTGAGCCAGGCAACCGGGATTGCCGGTCGCCACCACGGCGGCTTTGGTGGCCACGATGTGCCGGAGCTTGCGGTCCAGCAATTGATTGGCCATCTCCGGCTGGATCAAATTGTAAATGCCCGCGCTGCCGCAGCACCAAGTGCTCTCCGGCAGCTCAGTCAAGGTCAGACCCGGAATGGCGCGCAGGAGTTGGCGCGGTGGCGCGGTGATCTGCTGCCCGTGGCACAAGTGGCAGGCCTCGTGGTAGGTGACGTTTTGCGGGGGCACGCCCGGCTTGGGCGGCGTGAGGCCGATCTGCGCCAGCCATTGGTGGATGTCTTTGAGTTTCGCGTCCCACAGTTCCGCGCTCTTTCGATAAACAGGGTCGTCCGCCAGCAGCGTGGCGTAATGCTTCAAATGCGAACCGCAACCGGCGGCGTTGCTGATGATGGCGTCGAACTCCGCCGGCGGAAATTGATCCAGGCTCCGGCGGGCCAGCCGGCGGGCCAATTCTAGTTCCCCGTTGTGGGCGTGGAGCGAACCGCAGCAATGTTGCGCAGACGGCGTGGCGACTTCGCAACCATTGCGGGCCAGGACTTCGGCAGTGTCGCGGTTGACATCGCTAAACATCAGGTCCTGGGCGCAGCCAGTCAGAAGGGCCACGCGGAATTTCTTCCGGCCGACGGCGGGCGTCAGCGGGGGAATCAGCGCGGAGGAAAACTTGGGCTGGATGACCGGCGTCATGGCCTCCAACTCGCGCCAGCGGCGTGGCAGCAGTTTGAGCACACCGCAACGGCGGACCAAATTTTGCAGGCCCATCTGTTGATACAGGCGGATAAGCGCGCCCAGGAATCGAAGCCGGGCCAAATCCATAAAAAGCCAGCGCAGCGTCAGCCAGCGGATGAAGCCGCGCCTGGGCGAGCGCAGGACGCCGCTCTCCTCCGCTTCGGCGCGCGCGTTCTCGAACAATTCGGCGTAATTGACGCCGGCCGGACAGGCCGTCATGCAGGCCAGGCAGCCAAGACAGAAATACATTTCGTCGGCAAACGACCGGGTGGGTTCGAGCCGTCCGTCGGCAATGGCGCGCATGAGGGCGATGCGTCCGCGCGGGCTGTTGCGTTCGAGCTTGGTCGCGTCGTAAGTGGGGCAAGTTGGCAGGCAGAGACCGCAGTGCATGCATTGTTGGAGGACCGAGTAATCCAGCCCGCGCAAGGGCGAAAGGCGGGCGGCGGGCGGCGGGGCGGCGGCGGCCGGAGCAGCAACAGCATGGAGGGTGGAAGACATGAAAGCTTGTGTGGCCAACGCGCTCTCAATCCCTCGATACCAAGTTCGCTTCCTTGGCCGCCAGGCTTTCGTTATGAAAGGAACAAATGACGATGGTGCCACCGCCCGCGCCCCGGCGGATGTCCAGCGAGGCCCCAATCATTTTGGCCCGGTAATTCATGATGTGCAGGCCCATGCCGGTGCAGTGGTCCATGACTTCCGGAAAACCAACGCCATCGTCTTTGACGGTCAGAATCACTTCCTCATCCACCGCTCCCAGGCCGATGGAGATGCTGTTGCAATGCCCGTGTTTCAGAGCGTTGGTGATGGCTTCCTGGGCAATGCGGTAGAGATTGTTGCCAGCCACGGTGTCGTGAATAAGAATCCGCTCCTCGCACGAGAATTGGCAAGTGACGGCGTTGCGCGCCTGGGTGTTCTCGGCCAATTCCTCCAAGCCTGAAGCCAGTCCTTCGATCTCCAGCCGCACCGGGTAAAGTCCCCGCGCCAGGTGCCGGGCCTGGGAAATGGCGTCGTTGACCATCTCGATAATGTGTTCGGCCTGGCCGGCTTCGGGCAGTTTGTATCGCGCCAGCTTCTCGCGCAGCATCTCGCCCGCGAAAGCGATGCTGACCAGATGCTGGCAGAGCGTGTCGTGCAAATCCTGCCCGATGCGCCGCTGCTCGCGGTCGCTGATCTCGGCCACTTGTCGTTCCATCAACTTGCGCGCGCTCAGATCGGTATAGACGACGACCCCGCCCTGGATTCGCCCGTGCTCATCTTTAAGGGGACGCCCGGTGGCGGTCAACCAAAGGCCCTCGGAGGCGTCGGACTTGCGCAAAAAGATTTCCGCGCCATCGATGATCTCGCCGCGCATGGCGCGTTGCAAGGGGTGTTCGTTGGTTGGATAAGCGGTCAAGGTATCGGACAGGTAGGTTTGGTATTGCTTGAATGAATCTCCAGGGACCACGGCGCCCAAACCGGCGCGGATAAGCCGCTCGGCGGCGGGATTGAAGAGCAGAATTTTGCCCTTGGCATCGGCCACGATGACGCCGTCGCCCATACTGTTCAAGATGGACTGCAAAATGCTGGTTTGGCGGAGCAGAGCCGCCTCGGATCGGGCCAATTCCTGGGCGCGCTGCTCGGCGGCGGCGCTGCGTTCGGCCACCCGTTGCTCCAGGGTCTCATTGAGAGATTTGAGCGCGGCTTGGGCCACCGTGCGTTCCTGGACCTGCGCCTGCAAGGCTTCGTTGGCGCGGGCTAATTCGCCAGTGCGTTCCTGCACCCGCGTTTCCAAACCCTCTTGCGCCCGGCGGAGGGCTTGCTCCACTCGTTTGCGCTCGGCGACTTCGGTGGTTAGAACGGCCAGAATCGAGTACAAGGCCAGCCGTTGCGCCGTGTTCCAGAACAGGAGCCAGTGTTTATCTATCGAATCATAGTCGAAAAACTTGGCCCCGTACCACACGGCGCAGGCCACGACGGCAACTAGAATGCCGGGCCAGCGTCCGGCAAACCAGGCCGCGAAACAGATGGGGATCAGATAAAAGGCCATCATCGCCACCATCGGGCCGGTCACATAATCCAACAGGCCGATATACAGCGCCCCGATCAACCCCAGCACAGTCAAGGTCGCGCGCGATTTTCGATTCAAGTACTCGATGACCATCTAAAACACGGTGAAGCCCAGCGCGGCCACGAAAATTCCAAAAGCGAACCGGAGGCCGCTGGTGATGCGGATGCGGGATTCACTCGCGGTCGCCCAATAAACAATATCGCGCATGCGCCAGGGCGAGATGGTGAACCACATCCCGCCCAGCACCATCACGTAGGCCCACACGGCGATGACCAGGCGCCATTCGCTCGCCGCCCAGCGTTCCGCATCGACCATCAACTTCCCCAGCAGCAGGAGCAGCACGGAGAGTCCGCGCACAGCCAGAAAATCCTGCACGAAAAAGCAGGTCCCCAGCCCGACGCCGATGAAAAGAGTGAAAAGCAGAGGCTTGAGCGATTCAAAATCAGCCAGGGATTCGTGGTTGACGATCCAGACAAACCACGCCGTCCCGGCCAAGGTCAGGACGCATCCCGTGGGAACGGAGCGCGGGAATTTGCGCGCGCCAGCGCCGAAGCGGGCGGGGCTAAGCAGCCCAATCAAATTGAGCGCGGCAAAAGAAAGACCCAGGCAAATGGACAAAGTTGACAGTTTAACGGCCATGTTCGCCAAGCCAAGGAACACGAAAAGCCACCGCCATGCAACAAGGAAAAAGTGACGCGGCGCTAATAGCCTGTTGAAAAATTCGCCCGGTGAGGGCACCGGGTCTACAAGATCCGTGAATCTCGAGGAAATCCTGTAGGCCGCGTGCCCTCACGCGGCGTTCAGTGCGGTAGTTCAACCCGCGCTAATAACTGGTGACCATGTACTTGTTGAAGGTGTTGTTCGAGGGGAGGCCGAAGTTAACCTGCTTGTTCGGGCCGAGCGACCAGACCACGGCCTGGCCCGGTGTCAAGAGAGTGGCGCCGGGGTATTGCTTCTGGTACATTTCATTGAGCCAGGGGTCGAAAACGCGGCCATCGCCACTGAGGTCGATCGTGACCATATAGGGCAGTCCCCAAGGGTCGCGCAAGACCTCGTCCGTGCCGATGCCGGGGGTGTTGGTGCCCGTGGCCGCATGTCCTGAGTAAAAGCCCGTTTGCTGCGGATTATAAATATGCCCCAAAACCTGGCTCCCGTTGGTGGCGTACTCCGGGTAAAAAACATCATCGCGCAGAATGGCAATCAATTCGGAATTGTTGTTTTGATAAGTCTTCCCGACCTCGCCTGGCGTGGTGATGCCGGTGGAGGGGGGGGCGTTGATCAAAGCCGACGGCGGCACAATCTGGCCGCTACGGAGGGTCGCGGCCGTGCCATAAGTAAAATCATTGGTCGTGCCTGCCACCGCATTGACCGCATTGGTCGAGGCCGGCAGGCGGCTGTAGGTCGAGTAGTAAGTCGCGATGGCTGAGACCAAACCAGCGGCCTCGACTTGACAGGTTTTTCGTTGCGCTTGGGTTTTGGCCCTGCTCAAAGCGGGCAGCAGTAACGCGGCCAATATTCCGATAATGGAAATGACGACCAGCAATTCGATCAATGTGAAGGCTGCCCAGGGGCCGCGTGGCGGTTGCAATTTTCTCGTAAACATAGCTTATCCTTATTTTAACCGTTTATTCTACGTTGTCAAAACATTCCTCCTATTGAAATGGTGCGCGATACAGGGCTTGAACCTGTGACCCCCACCGTGTCAAGGTGATGCTCTACCACTGAGCTAACCGCGCCTCGCTTGGCCTAGAACATAGGCGCAACCGGCAGGCGAGGCAAGCACAAAATCACTCACGCGCTGCGCGCCTGGATTTGGGCGATGGCCCACCGGGCGTGCTCCGCCACCAGAGGTTCGGCGTCTGCGGCGGCCCGTTCCAGCGCCGGCAAGGACGCCGCATCCCCGCAGTTGCCCAGGGCCACGCATACGTTTCGGAGCAATCCGCGTCGTTTGACCCGCCGGATGGGTGTCCCAGCGAAACGTCGCTGAAAGGCCGCATCGTCAAGGGCAAGCAGTTCGATCAAATCCGGCGCCGCCAAGTCCGGGCGGTAATGGGGACGCATCAAGGCCCCTTGCCGGGCGAACCGGTTCCAGGGACACACCGCCAGGCAATCGTCGCAACCGTAAATCCGGCCGCCGATGAGCGGACGCAAAGCCTCGGGAATCGACCCCTTCAACTCAATGGTCAGGTAGGAAATGCACCGGCGCGCATCCAATTCAAACGGCGCGGTGATGGCCGCGGTCGGGCAGGCGTCGAGGCAGCGGCGGCAGGAGCCGCACCGGTTCTTTTCGGGCGCATCGGCCTCCAACTCCAGCGTAGTAATGATCTCGGATAGAAAAATCCAATTGCCCAGTTTACGGCTGATAAGATTGGTATGTTTGCCGATGAAACCCAGTCCGGCCCGTTCCGCCAGATCGCGTTCCAGCAGCGGTCCCGTATCCACATACCACAACGAACGCGCGCCCTCGCTCAGAGAATTGACGAACGCCGCCAATTCTTTGAGCCGGCCACCCAAAACGTCGTGATAATCGCCAAACCTGGCGTAACGTGCGATCTCCCCCGTCGCGCCTTCGCGCGGCCCGTCCCCGGCCGAGGGCGGCAGGTAACTGGCGGCCAGGGTGATGATCGTTTTGGCGGCGGCCAGGACTTGGGCGGGGTCGATGCGCTTGCGGGCATTGCGGGCCAGATAATCCATCTGGCCGTGCCGGCCGGCTTGGAGCCAGCGTTGGAATTGGGCGGCATGCTCGGGCGGGCGGGCCGTGGTAAAGCGGCAATCATCAAAGCCCAACTGTTGGGCGCGCTGAAAAACGGCCGTTTTCACGTTCACTTCCGGGCCTGGTGGAATTGATGCAAGACCTGTTGCACGACTTCCTTCGGCGAACGGAATTCGGTCAGAATTTGCACGTCGGCCTGGCGGTAGGCCGGGGCGCGTTGTTCCAGCAACTCGCGAATTTTGGCTTGCGGATCGGGCGTTTGGAGCAAGGGCCGATGGGTTTGGGAGCGCACCCGCGCCCAGATCGTTTCGGGCGAGGCCCAAAGACAAACCACCAGGGCATGGGTCTTGAGGCTGGCCAAATTGGACGAGTCGGCCACCAGGCCGCCGCCCGCGGCGATGACCGTGTCGCGGCGCCCGCTCAGGGCGTTGACCACGTCCCTCTCGTATTTGCGGAAAGCGGCTTCGCCCTGTTGGGCGAAGATTTCGGAGATCGATTTTCCCACTTCATTTTCGATCAATTCGTCGGTGTCAAGAAAAGTGAAGCGCAGGTGTTGTGCGGCCAGGCGGCCGACGGCCGACTTGCCCGAGCCCATGAATCCGACCAGGGCTAGGTTCTGGATGATGCGCGCATCGCTCATAGACCAGGCAGGCTAAAGGCTAAAGGCTGAAGGCTAAAGGCTGAAATGGAACCGATCGCACTTGAAACAAGAGGCCGAAAGGATAAACTCTAACCATGATAACCGCGCTGCAACTGCGCGAGCGCATGAACGAAACACCGTTCAGGCCCTTCCGCATCAACCTGTCGGACGGCAGGACATTCGCCGTCCCCAATCACGACGTAGCCTTAGTCAAAAGAAACTCCATCGAGGTTGGCATCGACTTGGATTCCCGCTCATTCGCCCAAAAGTATGTCGAATGCGCCATCCTCCATATTACCAGCATCGAAGACATTTCGACCGAGCAAGCCGCCTGACTCTCCTGGGAAACTTTCAAGGTTCAGCGGCGGATGACGCTCGGACGGAAAGAATTGAAGGCTCAGACTTGCTGCCGGCCAATAGGTCAAACGCGATCCCAAAACCGCTTTTTTCTCAAACAAGACGCCGACAAGGAGACAAATTCGCCAAAACTCAATGCTGGGCGCTGCTGTGGTTTGTCAACCACTGCCAATCTTGATCTAGAAGGGTGGAGTAAACGACTCCGCCGTTAAAGGGAGCAGGGCTGCCACCGGGGTTTTGCTCAGTGACACCCGTCGAATACGGAACGTTTGGAAGAACCCTGCCCATCCATTTGTGAATTTCAGCGTGGCCATCGGCAAAACCAAAGCAATTAACATGACCGTGATAATTTGCCGGCACATCAGGATAGCTTGGATCGTTCAGTCCCATC
>Ga0302324_100021524_pt1 | contig 12571 bp, 9 predicted proteins | sample Palsa_T0_1_FD_201949 | JGI IMG/M metagenome (GOLD analysis project Ga0302324, IMG submission 201949) | Peat permafrost microbial communities from Stordalen Mire near Abisko, Sweden - Palsa_T0_1 | ecosystem: Environmental > Terrestrial > Soil > Palsa > Peat permafrost | place: Sweden: Abisko...
AGCATCGCCGAGGGTCGATCCCGGAAGCTCCCATGGCCTTGAGCCTTTCTGCCTTACTTTCCCACGCGCTCGTGGCTTTCACCATAGAGCTCGACAATGAATATGAACATCAGGCGATTCACCGCACCACCAACCTGCAGCGTCGCGCCCACGATGCGCAGCGTGGCCCATGGCTCACATCCTTCACCATGTACGTCAACTGTCTGCAGTTCTTAGGCGAAACTCCGCTTTCGGTGCGAGACCTGGAGGGGTTAGCCCGCGCCGCCACCAATCTTGATGGGATGCAGCGTTGGGGCTATATCCAACTGAGTCCTCCACCTGCGAGGCCAAACAGCAAGCGGCCAGATGGAAGCTGGTTGGTTGCGATCACACCTCCCGGTAGGTTAGCCCGCCAGACTTGGCGGCCGCTTCCGCAACTGATCGAACAGCGCTGGCGTGACCGGTTTGGCGCCAAGCAAGTAAGTTCTCTTCGGGAAGTTCTTTTGCAAATCAATCGCAGTTTGGATGTGGCCTACCCTGACTTCCTGCCCATTCTGCATTACGGACTCTTCACGCTTGAACGGGGATCCGGCGCCGAGCGTCCGATGCCGCCAATCGCGGATGCTCCGTTGGCTGCCGATGCGCCGCTCACCGCTTTGCTTTGCCGGCCGATTTGTGGCTTCGCCTACGACTTCGAACGTCTTTCGCCGATTTCTTTGGCGATCAGCGCCAATCTTCTGCGCGTGCTCGATGCCGGCGGCATGCGCAATCGTGACCTTCCCCAACGTACGGGAGTATCCAAAGAATCGATTGCCATGGCCATGGGCATTCTAAGAAAGGCAGATCTGGTGGAGATTGGCAGTGACACCGGCAAGCTCGTCCGGCTGAACGCGCGCGGGCTCGCAGCGCAAGGGTATGCGCAGAATCTGCTTACTGAAGTGGAGAACCGCTGGGTGCGGCGCTTCGGCAAAGCAACGGTCGAACGGCTTCGCGAGGTCCTGGAACAATTTGCCGGTGACGGGGATGAGGCGTCGTCGCTTCTTTTCCAAGGACTAAAACCCTATCCGGACAACTGGCGCGCGTCGACTCCCCCGTTGCTGACTTTGCCTCACTTCCCGATGGTGCTTCATCGCGGCGGCTATCCGGATGGAAGCTAGCCCTCTTGATTTTGCCGGGGCTGCATCGGCATAAGAGGCTTGAACCTGGCAGGCGCCATGTGCCTCCTTGAGCCACGGCAGGACTTTGCAGAGCCCCGATCGTTGCCTTTATTCGGCGAGAATATTTTATCCGCGATTGCCCTCGCCGGCCTGGAGCCGGCGGTAGAAGAAGTACGACGCGCTCCACAGAACCCCGGTCCCCGCCGCCCAGCTCCATGCCGCGAAGCCGTCCCCTACAGCGAGGTGGGCCAGCAGCGCGGAAACGAGCGTGATGGCGAACCCGGCGTAGGCCCACTCCTTGAGCCGCGCGGGGACCATGGGGAGAAGCAATGCAGCCAGGCCGGCCAGCTTGGCCCACGACAGCTCAATGCGGAAATAGGCGGGGAAGCCGAGGTGGGCGAAGGCTGCGGCCACCTGGGGCAGCCGCAGCTGGGCGTAGGCGGTAAAGCCCATCTGGAGCGCGAAGAGCGCCGTGGAGATCCAGAACCCGGCGACGAGCCACCGCGGGCTCTTCACGTTAAGCCATCCCGCCGAGCACCCGCTCCAGACTGCCGAAGAAGCGCTGCCAGCCATAGTTTGCACCCTGATAAGCGGCCTGCTGACCGGGACGAAAACCGGACTGCTCCATGCGAAGGTGGGTTCCGCCCTCCGCCGGAGTCAACGTCCAAAGCACAACGAATTCGGCCCCCATGGTACTCCAGCTATAGGAGAGCTGCTTTAGCGGATCGACGATCAGCACCTCACAGTCGATGACACCATTCCAGTTCGGCACGGGGTCGGAGCGGAATTGGAACTTACGCCCTGCCACCGCTTCGAAGTCATTTTTCATCAGCCATTGTGCGATGAGCGGCGTCTCGGTGAGCGCGCGCCACAGCTTTTCCGGCGGGTGCGAAAAGACCCTCTCGATCACCAGGCTACGTGTACTCTCTGCTATGTTGCTCATGGATCCATCCTTTCCAGAAGTGCTTCAAGCCGGTCAAACCGGTCGCGCCAGAATGCGCCGTAGTGATGCAGCCAGTCCACCATCGGCGCCAGCGCATCGGGCTGCGCGCGATAGTGAGTTTCGCGTCCCTCACGGCGATGCCGTACCAGCTTTGCCCTCTTCAGCACCGTGAGGTGCTTGGAGACCGCAGGCTGGGATACGCCCGCATGGCGAGTCAACGCGTGGACGGTTTGTTCGCCCTGACGAGTCAACTCCTCGAAAATGGCCCTACGCGTGGGGTCGGCAAGCGCGCGGAACACGTGATTGGGATGGGCCATCCTCACGCACAAACCATAGCCATTCGGTTATGGGTTTGTCAAGAGAGCGCCTAAGGATTCTCGAAATGTGTTTAGATGTGAAAGTGCGTTGTCGCCGGCGGTTGGCCCTACTTGATGCGCCTTCCAACTTGGGATTGAAACCGCCCGCACCTGGCTGGGAGCCCGGAGTTCGATACATGCCCTCAGTTCTGCGCGAGCATGGTCTAATGGAGCGCTTGCGGGCCGAGGATTTCGGCGAAATTCTTCCTCCCCCTTACTCGGACTCCATCGATTCGGAAACCAAAGTTCGTAACGCTCGTGCTATTCACGATTACAGCTCCGCGCTGGCCCATAGGATTGGCCAGCTTCTTGACGAAACATTTTTTCCGATCGTGCTCGGGGGAGACTGTAGCATTCTCCTCGGAAGTGCACTCGCGATGCGCCGAAGAGGGTGCTTCGGTGTGCTGTTTATCGACGGCCACACCGACCTGCTGACACCCGAAAGTTCTAAAACAGGAGGAGCGGCAGGCATGGACCTGGCACTCGCTACTGGCACGGGTCCCCGTCTGCTCACTTCCATCGATGACCTCACTCCATACATCCGCCCGATCGATGTTGTGCTGTTGGGATATCGCTGGCCAGACCCAACTTCGCAATCGATCGCTCTTCCGGTCGAACCGATGAAAGGCTTGCCATTGGAGGTGATGCGACGTGATGGCATTCACGATGTCGCAGCGAAGGCACTTGAGCGCTTTGAACATCAGAGTTTCTGGCTGCACGTCGACGCGGACGTATTGGATCCGGTTTGGATGCCCGCCGTTGATAGCCCCAATCCGGGAGGCATGAACCCCGATGAGCTGTTAACGATTATGACGTCCGCGATTCAGTCGCCACGCTGCATCGGTATGGAGATCACTATTTACGATCCGACACTGGACCCCAGCAGGCAGGGCGCACGCCTCATTGTCGATCTGTTATCCAATGCGCTTGGCTAGTTTCAGGCGCAGGGGCCCGATTGCGAAACTTCTCCCTGCGATAGGCCCTCGCAGCTCCGGATGTAACAGTGCAGACCTCTTAAACTTGCTCCCGGCAAGCCGCTTGCTGGATATAACAAACAAACGGGCTTGCCAACCCAAGTTCCGCTTGGTCCTGTACCCACGATGCGCCTGAAGCACTGCAGTAAATTCAAAGGTGGAGCGGTTGAAGGGAAGATCGAATTTGTGGTGACTGCGAACGGGGTTCCCTATAAGCAGGCAAGGCTGGCAGAGACTTGGGATGCGATCGTCATCGGTTCCGGCATCGGCGGCCTCACAGCGGCTATTCTGCTGGGCGCGCATGCGGGCAAACGCGTGCTGGTACTGGAACGGCACTACGCGGCCGGCGGGTTTACACATACATTTCACCGCCCGGACTACGAATGGGACGTGGGTCTGCATTACATCGGCCAGATGCAGGATGAAGGCTCGCCGGTGCGGCGCGCATTCGACCACATCACGGGGGGAAGAGTGCAGTGGCAGCCGATGCCGGAGATCTACGACCGCTTCATCATCGAAGGACGTACATTCGACTATGCTGCCGGGCTGGATCGCTTTCGGGAAGGCCTCCGGCAATCATTTCCGGCCGAAATCAGCGCCATCGATCGATACCTCGGGGCAGTTCATGCGTGCAACCGGGTGAGGGGCCTTTATTACGCGGAGAAGGCGGTTCCGGCGCTGCTGGCGATGCTGGCCGGCGGCTTGATGCGCGTGCCTTACCTGCGCTGGGCTAGACGGACTACGCGGGAAGTCCTCGAGAGTTTCACCGGCAATCGGGAACTGATTGGAGTGCTGGCCGGACAATGGGGCGACTATGGATTGCCGCCTGGGGAAAGCAGCTTTGCTGCGCACGCCACGATCGCCGAGCATTATTTTGGCGGCGCCAGCTACCCGGTAGGAGGAGCAGGCGCGATCGCGGCGGCGATAGTCCCACAGATTGAGGACGCCGGCGGGGTGGTGGTCACGAGCTCAGAGGTGTCAGCTATCCTGCTCAACGGTTCAACAGCGGCGGGCGTGCGGATGATCGATGGTCGTGAATTCCACTCACGCGTGGTGTTGAGCGATGCGGGTGCGGCCAACACGTTCGAGCGCCTTCTTCCGGCGAATTTGTCCTCTCTGCATTCACTACGCCGAGGATTGCAAAAACTCCGGCCTTCCACAGCGCATATCGGCCTTTACGTCGGACTGTCGCAGAGCGATACCGCGCTGGGGCTCAAAGGCACGAACTTTTGGGTGTATCCATCCTTCGATCACGATGCGAATGTGGAACGTTTCGCGCGGGACATGGATGCCCCGTTGCCGGGCGTTTATCTCTCCTTCCCTTCAGCCAAGGACCCGGACTTTCAACGCCGTCATCCGGGAAGAAGCACGATCGAAGCCATTACTATGCTTCCTTATGCGGCATTCGGCCGCTGGGGAGAAACGCGCTGGAAGCGGCGCGGAGACGAGTACGATGTACTGAAGCAAAGGCTTTCTGCGCGGCTGCTCGCCGAAGTAGAGCGGCAAGCGCCTTCCGTGCTTGGCAACATAGCGTACACCGAGTTGTCCACGCCGGTTACGACGCGCCATTTCATGAACTATGGGCACGGAGAGATCTATGGCATCGCCTCCACACCGGAACGTTTCCTGATGCGCGAATTAGGAGCCCGAACGCCGGTTCGAGGTCTCTACCTCACGGGACAAGATGTGGCCAGCCTGGGCGTGGTGGGCGCGATGTATGGCGGAGTCATCAGCGCCTCGGTTGCGACCGGCAAAAATCTTTTGTCCCTGGTATCAAAACCCCGTGTTGCCTGAAGTCGTCGCCGGCTTCGTGAGCTCTATTCTTCGCGCAGCAGGATCATCGGGTCGACTGCTAAAGCGTGCCGCGCTGGGATCCACGCCGCGACCAAGCCCACAAACAGCATAGTAAGGATTACGCCGCCCAGCACGATCGGGTCCTTTGGCGTGGCCAGGTAGACAATGTAGGAAAGCACACGAGTGGCCAGTACTCCGAGGATCATGCCCGCCAAGGAACCAATCGCCAGCAGCCGGAAGGCCCGCCCCAGCGCAGCGCTGAGCACGTTTCCTTGATTTGCACCGAGCGCCACCCGGATACCGAATTCCCGCAGCCGTTTGGTGACCACATACGACGCCATTCCAAAGATGCCGGTAATGGCAAGCATCGCGCCCAGCAGACCCATCACACCCAGCGCCACCGTGGCCACACGCGCGGGAAAAAGAGCGGAACCGAGTTCGCTGTTCCAGGTCTTGATCTCCAGGGGCAGCCCCAAGTCGAGGCTGTGCAAAGACTGCTGCACGGCGGCCGCAATCTCCTGCGGAGCGCGCTCGTATCGAACGATGATCCGGGTACTGCTGTTCGGCTGCTGCAAGAAGGAAAAGAACATCGCCGGCTGCGCGTCTTCCGTCAGAGCTTCATATTTACCGTCCTCCACCACGCCCACAACTTCCACTCGTGTGCCGGCCCAGATTTTGAAATGACCACCTATCGCCTTATCGACTCCGCCCAGCACTTTACGGGCGAATTCCCGGTTGACCACAGCCATCGTGGGAACCTTGCCGTCGTCGTGCAGGGTAAACGTCCTCCCGGATAAAAGCGCCGTGCCGGCCGCGCGGAAATAGTCCGGTGAGACATTGAACTGCTGCGCGTCGGCAACAGCATTCGTCGGGCGATAATCGGTTGTGGTGTCGAGGAAAACCGAGGAGTCGTTGCCCGAAATGCTGAGCGGCACCCGATCAGCGTAACCAACGGCTGTGACGCCCGGGATGGCTGCCGCGGCATCGAGCATGCGCATCTGCATCCGCTGATCGCCGTCATACCCGGCCATCTTAAGATCAGTTTGCACCAGCATTGCGTTCGCAGGCTCAAAACCGAACTGACTGTGCAGCGACCGCGCCAAGCCCCGCACCGCAACCAGCGAAGACGTGACCAGCACGGCGCAGATAGCAATTTGCAGCGCAAGCAAAACGTCCCGGAGCGTTAACCGGCCCACGCTGCCAATCGCGGAAGACCCCGAGCGGATGATCTGCCACGGATCGGCGCGCAGCACTTGACGAGCCGGCACCAGGGCAAAGAGGAAACCGCTGAACAGGGCAAGGAAAAGTGCGACGGCGTAAGTCTTGGCGTCTGGATTGACCGGTACGTTAATGGGTATCCCGGGAATAGGCCGCCAGGTGCTCAACACCCGCAGAATGGCCACAGCGCCCGCCAGGCCCACAACTCCCCCGGCGACAGAGATCAAAATAGCCTCAGTGAAAAGCTGTCGCATAATCAACCGGCGGGACGATCCCAAAGCGACCCGTACCGCAATTTCGCGGGAGCGGTCAGCCGTTCGCGCGGCAAACAGGCTGCCCAGGTTGGCGCATGCCGCCAGCAGGATGAGTCCCGCCAACAGCATCAGTCCGGCCATAAAGGCGCGCGCGGGACGGCCCAGCATATCTCCCACCAATCCCGGCCGCGACAATGAGAGTTTCATACCCTCATCCTCTTTCGGATACGACTTCGCCAAGGAAGCGGCAATAGTGTTGAGTTCGGCTGCCGCCGCGCCCGCTGTTACCCCGGGTTTCAAGTGCCCGATGACCCAGGTGAAATGGGATCCGCGATTCTCCATCGGGTCCCATCCTCCCACCTGCGGCAGGTCCACCAGGGGCGCCCATAAATCAGGCGCAAAGAAAAGCTCAGTGCCGCGGAAGTCGGCCGGAGCGACGCCGCAAATTGTGTAGGGATGCTTATTGATCCGAATCGTACGGCCCACCGCGGAGGGATCGCCGTTGAAATGGCTGCGCCAGTAGGCGTAGCTCAGCACGACGTAGGGAACGCTGTTCTTCCCATGCTCGTCGGAGCTATGAAGGAACCGGCCAAGATACGGCCGGATGCCGAGGGAATCGAAATAATTGCCGCTTACCAAATACGGCCAGACCACAGAAGGATTCCCACTCCCGGTGTCGAGTCCAACGCCACCCACAATGTCATACGAAATCAGGGACTCGAAGCTGCGGTTTCGATCCCGCAGGTCGATGTAATCGGGATAGGACTGCGAAGTCGTACTGCCTCTTTCGAAGGAACGCTCGATCATGTAGAGGTTGTCCGGGTTCGGCACCCTGAGCGGGTGTAATACCAGGGCGTTCAGGACACTGAAGACGATGGCATTCGCACCGATGGCAAGCGACAACGTGAGCACCGCGGTCAGCGCGAATCCCGGAGACTTGCGCAGTTGGCGCAGAGCAAGTCGAAAGTCGGCGTTCATCCTTTTCCCCTCTGAACAGAATTCACTCGCTCGCGCGATCCAATTCTGGAGATACGCGTTCCCCAACACCATAGTTCCAGCCAATTCTTAGCCTGGTGAGGAGCAACTCGCCGGCAACCCTAAGCTGTTCATTCCGCTCTCAACTTGCCCCAGGCAAGTCACTCGCTCCTCATGAACAATCACTTTTCCTGTCAACCGGCTGCCAATAGACATCCCACCCACATCTCGCAAAAGGCGCGAGATATGGGGCACCCATCGTTTCTTAGGGGTGAGCGAATCTACAATGGGTGAAATAAGGGGTGCCCCATATCTCGCGCTTTTTGCGAGATGTGGGTGGGATGTCTATTGGCAGCCATGCTCGCGGCTTGAACGTAGGGCACCCCGCACTGTTCATTCCTCGCTTAACTTGCCGCAGGCGAGTCGCCTGCTCGAGGTGACAAATTCGTAGCAAGAAAAGGTCCATTGTCGCTTGAACCTGCAGTCAACTGCTTAACAAATTTGTCGTCTCGACCGGAGGAGTCATGGGTCTGCGGCCCGCGAGCCCGATGGGACAACGATCACCGTATCGTCGGGCGTGATCACGGCGGTCTATTCTGGGTGCCTCCACATGGAGTGCGCCGTCGGTCTCCGCGCGTGCGCTCTCGGCCTTTCTGGCCATTCTGTCAATTGCCCGGCGTGGAATGTGCTGCGGCGACTGCGTGCGTGATTTCTTCTAATCGTTCTTGTCTGTGCTGGTACTCGGCGGCGGCTTCAGGGCTATGATCCTTGCGTTTCCAATACAACTGGTTGGCGAAATGGATGGCTTTTGCCTCTTCGAGCAAAACTGCAATCCTCTCTCTGTTTTTGCTTTTCTGTACTACGGTCGGGTCGGTATCCATCACATCACCGATTCTACTCTGTAGGTGCCACGCTGCGATGTCGGCCGCAGCTTAGCACGCACAAGTGTGGCACAAGTCCCTTACCTTAGTCTGGCCATTGAGAGCGCTTTGAACAGCTCTCTTGCGTTCATGTGTCTAAACTTTGTATGAGGCGACACATGTCCTTGCCAGAAGGACCGTATCCCATGCTTACGGCTCACACTGCCAGCGATCCTGACTCATGATGAACCGTTCCGACCCTCGCCTCGTTAAGCGGCTGAGAGTCTTCGTCTCGATTTCAGCCGTGTTTTCCGTGGTTGTTGGGCTGTCGGGCCTGATGGGGTGGACACTTCACATCCCAAGTCTGCTCACCTGGAGGGCCGCGCCAGTAACGATGAAGGCTAACAGTAATGCCTGCTTCGTACTGATGGGCGTTTCCCTGTGGTTGCTGAGAAATAAGCACACCCACTCTTTCCCGTTGGCCAGGAAGCTTGCCGCCAATGCCTTAGCAGCAATTGTCAGCCTGGTGGGCTTGCTCAGCCTGGCGCAGTATCTTATCCGACAGGACCTCGGCATCGATCAGTTCTCAATACGGGTGGCTCCGGGGCTGCGAACTGCCGGCGAACGCGCGGGCCTCATGTCTCCGCTCACCGCAGCAACTTTTCTGCTGCTTGGTCTTGCTCTGCTGGCGATCGACTGGCAGACGCGGGATGGCCGCTGGCCTTCGCAGTTTCTTGCCCTAGCGGCGGCAGCAGTTGCCACCTTCGGGCTCTTCGGCTTTGCGTTTGATCCCCACATCTACGCCGCACATCTCCCTGAGTCTTTGCCCACCGCCGTCACCACTCTGGTTTTCTCTCTGGGGCTCGTTTGCGCTCGCACCAAATCGGGACTCGGAGCCCTCTTGTGCAGCGGGAGCCTAGGCGGAAGCCTGGCGCGCCGCTTGCTTCCCGCCACCTTGATTCCCGTGCTGGTGGGTTGGGCACGCTGGCAAATCAGCAAGGCCGGCCTCTATTCCGAGTGGAGCATTGTGGTCTTGTCCTCCTTGACGACCATGTCTCTGCTGGTTGCCACCATTGCCTGGGCGGCAGTGGTTGTTGATCGCAACGACATGGAAAGAAGAAAGGTAGAGGAAGCGCTGCAGGTCAATGAGGAACAGTTGAATCGGCTTTTGGACCGGCTCAAGGAACCTCAGGCCGAGGCCCTGCTGCGGCGAAAAGTGATCCGAGGATTCCTTGCGGCCCTGCTCTTGACAGGTTTACTGGCCCTCCTCTTTTGGCATAACGCACGGCGAGAGGAGAACGATGTCGATTGGGTAACCCACACGCAGGTCGTCCTTAAGACTCTCGAAGGCACGGTCGTGGACCTGATGGATGAGCAAGCCGGAGCGCACGGTTTTGCCGTGAGCGGGGTCAACCCACCTCTGCAGCCCTATGAAACTGCACGAAATGCGGTCAGGGCGGACCTGGACGCGCTGCGTCGTTTGACTGCGGACAATCCCCATCAACAGCGGCGAATTGAGGTACTTGGGTCGCAGGTGCTGGCCCAGTTCGAGGCCAGTGACAGGCTGGTCGCCAGACGGCGGCAGGCGGGCGTAGCCCCTACCCCAAACCAACTGGCTGAGGGCCAACAGTTTATGGATGCAGTGCGCACAACCATTCGGCAGATGGAAGACGAGGAAGAACGGCTGATGGTCCAGCGCACCCGGCAAACCTTGGCGTCGCGGCGTTTGACAATTTCTCTCATGGTCATGGGCTCGCTCCTGGCTATGGATTTGCTTATCATGGCGGGGTTTGCCGTCGGTCGCCAGATCGGGGTCAGCACACGGGCGCGTGCGCAGGTAGATGCCCTGAACGCCAGTCTGGAGCAGCGCGTAGAACAGCGCACGGCGGCGTTGCAGTCCGAGATCTCCGGGCGGAAGCAAGCCGAGGAAGCACGTGAACGCCTGGCGGCGGTGGTCGATTCCTCCGATGACGCCATTATCACCAAAGACCTGGACGGGACGATTACCGCCTGGAATGCCGGCGCCGAGAGGTTGTTCGGCTACTCGTCGTTCGAGGCTGTGGGCAAGCCAATGCAAATACTCTCGCCACCGGGGCGTGCGCATGAGGAGTCGGAGATTTTGTCTGGAATTGAGCACGGTCAGCGCGCCTACCACTTCGACACCGTCCGTATCCGAAACGATGGCCGGAACATTGACGTTTCTATGACTATTTCGCCGATCAAGGACAGCAGCGGCGCGATTGTAGGTGCTTCTAATATTGCCCGCGATATCACCGGGCGCAAGCAGGCAGAAGCTGCCCTCGCGGCCCAAGCCAAAGAGCTGGCACGCTTCGACCAGACTTTGCAAAGTCAGACCTTGCTGCTGCAGTGTGTACTCGACAGCATTGATGAGGGCTTGGTCGCTGCCGATGAACATGGGCAGCTCTTTCTCTGGAACCCAGCGGCAGAAAAGATAGTTGGCATGGGCATGGCCAGCCTGCCTAGTGAGGAGTGGACGGAGCATTACGGCCTCTACGTGCCTGGCACCACGACACCTTTCCCAGTTGAGCAAATTCCACTTGCACTCGCCGTTCAAGGACAGCTAAGCACTACCGTCGAGATATTTCTGCGCAACCCAGGGCGTCCCGAAGGGGTCTTAATCGAAACCAACGCGCGGCCCTTGAGAGATAAGAACGGGACGTTGCGCGGCGGTGTCATTGCTTTTCGGGATATCACCCAGAGAAGGAAGGCCGAGCAGTCAATCCATAAATTGAATGAGGAACTCGAACAGCGTGTGGTTGAGCGCACCGCCCAATTGAACGAGGTCAATAAGGAGCTGGAAACTTTCACTTATAGCGTTGCCCATGATTTGCGGGCGCCGTTGCGTCACATCGCGGGTTTCTCCGGAATTTTGATGGAAGAGTTCGCCCCTTCCTTGGATGCCGAGGCCAAGCGCTACCTGGAACGGATACGGGACGGTGCAAGCAAGATGGGCGAGCTGGTCGACGAGTTGCTGAGTTTGGCGCGGGTAGGGCGGCAGGAAACCAAGATGCAGCAAGTAGACCTGAATTCCATCGTCAAGGAAGTGATCGGCATCCTGCAGCCGGATATCCAGGGGCGGCAGGTGGAGTGGAAGATGGCGGAGTTGCCCTTCGTCGAGTGTGACCCCACGTTAGTCAAGCTTATCTTTCAAAACCTGATTTCCAACGCGCTCAAATACTCCGGGCCGCGCCCCCTTGCCGTCATCGAAATCGGACAAACCCAGGAAGGCGCCTTTTTCGTCCGCGACAACGGAGTCGGGTTCAACATGAAATACGCCAACAAGCTTTTCGGAGTATTTCAGCGCCTCCATCGCGCCGAAGAGTTTGAAGGCATCGGCGTGGGCCTGGCGACAGTACAGCGAATTATCAAGAAACACCACGGTAGCGTGTGGGCGGAAGCGGAACTGAACAAAGGTGCGACTTTCTATTTCACCCTTGGCGGCCCGCGTCCCGCCGAAACGAATACAAACCATAGCACTGGAGCGTGATCCGTGCACCCGAATGAAACCGATATTCTGCTGGTGGAGGACAGTCCGGATGACGCCGAGCTCGCGATCCATGCCCTGCGCCACGAACATTTGGCCAACAACATCTTCGTGGCCAAAGATGGGGAGGAGGCCCTGGACTTTATTTTCTGCAAAGGCGCGTTTGCCCATCGCTCGTTCGATTGTCCTCCCAAGTTGATCCTGCTCGATCTGAAATTGCCCAAAGTAGATGGCATAGAAGTACTCACACAGATCAAGAACGATCACCGGACCCGAACGATTCCCGTCGTCATTATGACGTCTTCCCGGGAAGAACGAGACCTGGTGACCAGCTACAACCTGGGGGTAAACAGCTACATTCAGAAACCGGTGGATTTCGAGCAGTTCCGGCAGAAAGTGAAAACCGCGGGCCTGTACTGGATGGTGATCAACGAGGGCCCAATAATCAAAGAGGCAAAGAAATCTGCCGGACAAGGTTTGTTATGAGCACCGGTCCCGGCATGGGCCTCAAGACCGTGAATAAGACCGCGCTCCGGGTCTTGTTGGTGGAAGATAA
>Ga0302324_100021526_pt1 | contig 12570 bp, 8 predicted proteins | sample Palsa_T0_1_FD_201949 | JGI IMG/M metagenome (GOLD analysis project Ga0302324, IMG submission 201949) | Peat permafrost microbial communities from Stordalen Mire near Abisko, Sweden - Palsa_T0_1 | ecosystem: Environmental > Terrestrial > Soil > Palsa > Peat permafrost | place: Sweden: Abisko...
GGATATTCTCCGAGGGCTTCCGGGTCACCATCTGCCAGAATCAGCACCATCGAATCGTGGAAGTAATCCACCGGGTGATCCAGGATGGCTTTGAAGCGGCGATCGTATTCCTTCCGAGCCTTATCCAAATCGTCGCGCAGGCGCACGCAAATATCTTTATTCTCTCGAGCCACACGCACATCTTTGGGCCGCAGCATTTTGATGTCCTGCATGGCTACTTTGGCCACCCGCTTGGCGCGCCGGTGCAATTCCTGAAGCTCTGTGCCTAGCCGCTCGACATCGAAGGCCGGAACCTCCACGGCGGCTGGGGCGGATTCGGCTACGGGCACCGCGATTTCGACGGGCGCAGGCTCGGGCTCCGCAGGACCCCCTTCGGCAATTTCATCGGAGATTTGCACTTCATCGGCCGCGGCCTGTTCTTCCACGCGCTCTTCGGCTTGCTCCTGCTCAATTTCGTCAACGACTTCCTCGACAACTCCAGCAACAGCCTCAGCTTCGGCCTCAGCAGTTGCGGCAACCACCAGCATCGCGGCGGCAGCCTGAGCACCAGCCGGCGTGCCATCGCGCGGCTTTAGTGCAATGGTCACGAAATGAGAGAGCACGCCAAGCCCGGCAGTGAGCGACGCCGATGCCGTCTGGGCGCGAAGCATGGCGGGCAACGCGTTGGCGACGCGGCTAGAGGCGCAAGCAGCCGTCAAATCGGCATAGGCATGTTGCAATTCTTCAAGCGTGCGCTGGAGCGGGGGCAAATTGTCGCGCAAGGCGCGCGCAACAGCCTCATCGAGCGAACGATCCTGCCCGACGCGGCGCTCCGGCTGCTGCGGCTTTGGGTTCTTTGTCATCGCGAAAAATGTGCCAAATCGATTATGAAAACGGGCTCCCGGAGTGTCAACTGAGTTTCGCCCCCTGAGTTCCTGAAAATGATGACTCAAGCCATTCGGCGCGTTTCGGCGCCTTTCAGGCAGGTTTCTGGGCAAGCACTTGATACTGGGCGCCCAGAGGCAGCTTGTGCAGCCACTTCTCAAGCGGGCGAAGCGCCTTCAAAGTGCGAGGAAAGATGAACGCGAAATCGGTGCGCAGGACTTGAAAGCCTTGTGCGGTCAGAAGACGCCGGGACTCGGATGGGGTCAACACGATGGAGTTTTTGTCGAAAACGCACTTTGCCATCACGTAGCGTGTCCCCGGGTTCCATGGATGATTCTCCCACAGCGCAAAGAGTCCTCCGGGCCGCAACGCGCGATAGACGTATCCGGCTGCGCCCTCTCTCTCATTGATTGGAATGTGATGGAAGACACCGTTGCAATACGCCAAATCAAGAGTTCCGTCCGGCTCGTATTCGTTCATCAGCGAGAAGCGGCAATGTTCGGAACCGGCATTGCGCCGCGCCAATTCGATCGAACGCGGTGAGACATCCAGCCCAATGGCCTGGTCGAGTCCGATTTCTTCGCACAGCAGGGGCGCCGTAGTTCCCACGCCGCATCCAAAATCAAGACAGCGCTTTGGCGCCTCGCGTAGATCAGCGAGGCAGTGCGCCAACAAGGCGACGCGTCCCTTCGCGAAATAGACCCGGTCCTCGCCGGAGACCTCGAGCGCGGCCGCCAGATCGGCGTCATATTCGTCAGCGAAACGGTCGAACGCCGCGGGATCGTTCATCGGAGTGTTTCAACTTCGGCCATCTTTGCACCGCTTGATGCACGCACTCAAGATGCGACGGAAAGTCTGCGGAAACAATGCAAGCCCTACTCGCTGCGATTTAGTGTGTAATCGCCGATATAGGTGTCGCGGCTGATTCCCAGCATGCTCAGAAGAAAAGATGAAAAGAAAATTTGAACTCCGAGAAAAAACCACAGCGACCAAAAGAGAACCGCGCGCTCATCGTGCAGCCGCCCGAAACCTTCGGACATCCATATCCAAAACACTCTCGTGTCGCCAATAAATCCCACCAGAGCCAAACACGCTCCCAACAGCAGGCCGTGCTCCAATTTCACATGATGCAGCATGCGTTTCAGCGAAACGGGATTGCGATCGAATCTCTCGGCGTAGCTAAACAGTTTTGCAAACAAGCCGAACGAGAAAATCTGCGCGCCCAAGAGCGTAAACAACACGCCGAATATCATGGTGTGGATGTCCAATTCGACCCGAGGTGTCAGCTCCCGAGGGCCGGGAAATAGCCAGAAGACGATGACGAGCCCGAGCAGCATCAAGAAGCCGCCCGGAAGCAGGAACAGCCAGTCCGGCGCGTAGAGCACCATGAAACGCAGCACTCGCCAGCCATCGCTGAAGCTCCTCAAATGCGGCGGGCGACCGCGCTTATCCGGCCAAAGCACAATCGGAATCTCGGTCATTCGCGCGCCGGCAAGCGCGGATTTGATGACGAACTCAGGCGCCCATTCCATGCCCGAAGTGCGAAGATCGAGCCGGTCGTATAGGGCGCGCGTGAATCCGCGCAAACCGCAGAGACAATCGCCAGTGCCGGTTCGAAAAAATACGTTCATCAGAGTCGTCAGGCCAGGATTGCCGATGTACTGGTGGCTCCACGGCATCGCCCCCGGCTTGATTTCGCCGCGAAAGCGATTGCCCATCACCACGTCGTAGCCCTCGCGCCATTTGCAGACAAAATCGGGCACCGTGGAGAAATCATAGCTATCATCCGCGTCGCCCATGATGATGAATTGGCCACGCGCGGACGCGATTCCTCCCTTCAACGCCGAACCGTACCCTCGATCCTTGACGTTAACAACGCGCGCGCCATGCATTTGCGCAATTTCGATCGAGCCATCCGTCGAGCCGTTATCGGCGATCACAACTTCTCCGCGCAGGCCGCTTGCAGCAAAAGCATTTCGCGCCTTATCAATACAAAAGGCGAGAGACTTCGCTTCGTTCAAGCATGGTATTACGACGGAGACTTCGATGTTTTCCAATCGATTCGACTCGGTCATTATTCTTGAAGGTGTTCGACCCGGTTGCAACCGCTCTTAGGCGGGCATTTGCTCAATCCCTAGTGCTGAGCTTGCGGCCGTGGCCCACACCGCGATCGGTAAACCGCAGATCGCACGCCATGCATCGGTAAGGACGGATCGCCAGAATCCGATAAAGTACGTTCTCGACAAATCCATGCCGCAGCGACCGGCGAACTGCCTGACTCCCGCAACTCGGGCACGCGTGCAGCCGATCTTCGGAATCTTCCTTCTTCATCGACATTGACGAGATTCTAGCATGGTCCATCAATTTACTTCGCGAAGTCGAAACATCTCCCGAGGCCGCGCCGCGGGTACGGGCGGACACTATGTTATTCTCAGATTCGCTTGAATCTTGAAAAATGTTCTTTCGACCGGATTTTGCCGCTAGCTCATTAGCGGTGATAACGAGCGATACTTTAGGATAGGAGCGCGCGGGTTGAACCAAACCGGAAGCACGCGCACCGCCGCGCGATCAAATCAGAACACCACATTCCTGGGATTCGACGTCGATACGGCGGCGCCGCGGGTGCTTGCCGTGATGATTATCTACGCGGCCGTCAGAAGCCTCGTTGCAGCGGCAACCTCGCCTTTCTGGTTTGACGAGGTGATTACCGTAGCGGTCGCACGCCAGCCGAGTACTTCGGCCATCTGGAACGTCCTCCGGCTCGGTGCGGACGGCAATCCACCGGGCTTTTATCTCATCGAGCGCGCATTTGCATGGTTAATTCCGAACCCCAGCATCGCATATCGGCTGCCATCGATCATTGCTCTGTGCTGCACCCTGTTGTGCGTTTACGTGTACGCGCGAAGGCGAGCCGGAAACGGCCGCGCTCTGCTCTGCGCTCTTATGACGCTAACGACGGTTCTGTACTTTACCTACCCAGTTGAAGCCAGACCCTATAGCATGGTTGTCGCGTGCATCGCATTTGCGCTGGTTTGCTATCAAAGGGCTCCTGCGATTCTGTGGATGTTCTTGATGGGTTTCAGTCTGGCGTTCGCCCTCACGTTGCATTATTACGCCGTCTACGCATTGGTCCCTTTCGGGGCCGCGGAACTCACCCTGCTTCTAACGTCGAAGCGGTTGCGGGTCGGCGTCTGGCTGGCTCTGCTATGCAGTATCGTCCCCTTAATTGCCTTCTGGCCGCTGGTGGCGGCATTGAGAGACTACTACGGCCACAATTTCTGGGCGCATCCCAGTTTTAACGCCGCTGCGACGACGTACGGATGGTTCTTTGAGGTGCCTGGGCCGATAGGACTCGCTCTCGTTGCGGTTCTGTTGCTAGGCCTATTCGGCGGCGGGAGATTATCTGGGTCCGAAATTCGCGAGAATGGCCGAGACGTCGCCGAGTCTTTGCAGGAATGCGTGCTCATACTCGGGTTGCTGAGCATGCCTGTTGTGGTGTACGTCGCCGCGAAGCTTACTCATGGTGGCATGATTAATCGCTACGCGGTTCCTGCGGTACTTGCGTACCCGCTGGGTGTTGGCTTGATTCTTCCCAGATTGACGCGGCGAAGCGTGATGGTGCTCGCCGTCTTCGTATTCGTTGTAGTCGCTGCCCGTGACGAGGCATTCTGGGCCATGCACCGGAATCACCTCGCCGGCGTTACCTCGCCGACGGCGGATATGGAGCAGTTCATCAATTCGGCGGGTTACGGCGACTTGCCTGTTGTCGTTACCAGTGATTCCGTGCAACTTGAGTACTATGTGTCCCCGCAGTTGGCAAGACGGCTTGTGACACTGGTTGACTTGTCCAAATCGGTCGAGTACGAAGGGACGAACACCATCGATCGACTGAACCTTTCGGTACGCGGCTGGTTGCCGCTTCGCGTTTACCAGTTTCAGGAATTCGTATCAACGCAACCGTCGTTCCTTTTGTATTCAGCGGGCAATATCGTAAACGCGGGCGGGTCAAGTTTTTACGATTGGTTTACTCCTGAACTCGTCCGCGAAGGGTATTCGTTGCGGGTGGTTGCGGCGAACGGAAATCAACGGATTTATCTTGTCGGTCCTGCCGCTCCGGTACATTGATAGCATCTGGGTTGTTGAAGGATTATTTGCTGATGGAATCGTCTATGGCTTGTCCAGTCTGCGGGAAGACAAGCTTGAAACTATTCCTGAACGGCCAAACGCTCGGACTTACACTTTCTTCTGTGGGAGCTTCCCGAGCGATCGTGTCCCCTGGCCGGATCTTGCGTTGCGCAGATTGCCGCTTTGCGTTCCGCGAGGAAAGACCAACCTCGGAGGAGCTGTCCGCGCTTTACCAGCAGATGGATGTCGGAGTGTACGAATCGCAGTTTCGTGGACGCGAAAAGTCTGCAGACCGGTTACTTCAAATCGTCGAGCGTTATTGCTCAGGCGGCGAACTCCTCGACGTCGGCTGCGCCTCGGGGACGTTTTTGAAACATGCGATTATGTCAGGCTGGACAGCCACCGGGATCGAACCATCCGCTGAACTCTGCCACCGAGCCGAAGAAGCCGTGCAGAAAAAGGCCAGGATCCTATGCGCAACATTGGAGACGGCCGAGCTGAAACCGAGCTCGTTCGACGTCATAACGTCGTGGGATGTATTGGAGCACATGCAGGATCCCGTCGGATTTATGCGCGGCTGTGCTTCCTTGCTAAGGGACGACGGATTGCTTTTTACGACGGTGCCAAATCTAGACAGCCTTACGGCTCGCCTTCTCGGTTCTCGCTGGCCAATGTTCCTCCCGGAGCATTTGAATTACTTCAACCCCAAGAGCTTGAAACTCTGTGGAGCGCTCGCGGGCCTTACGTGTTTGCACGTCGGCCGGCGAACGGTTTTTTACTCAACCGGCTATGTCCTCACACGCCTTTCTCAGCATCGAATCCCCGGAGCGTCGCTCGGAAATCGCATGATTGCTCTTTTAGGAATTGAGCAGACCTCACTCCCGATTCACCTGGGCGACGTCTGGTGCGCATGGCGCAAGTCACATTCGACGGGTCCGGACGCCTGAATGTCTCTGTCGACAAATCTGAAAGAAATGGAACAGGTCCGAGAGGCCTACTGGCTGAAGTCTCCGTCCACTTCTCCGTTTCGGCTTCGATGGCGTGCCTCCACTGTTCGTCACTGGCTTCACGTAATTCCCGGTAAAACGATTTTGGAAATTGGCGCGGGAAGCGGCCTCTGGACTCAGCGCCTCTCCGAAGCTCTGCGCGGCGAGAATCCCATAACTGCGGCCACGTTCAACGAAGACCTCGCAAGCGCCGCCTCTGCAAAGAACATACCGAACACTCGCTTCATACACATCCGGGATCTCGCGGAGTTGCCGGAAAAGAGTTTCGATTACGTCGTTGGTACAGCAATTCTCTGCCACAACCTCTACGAGCAGAACCTAAGTGCTTTATACCGGCTCCTGAAACCCGGCGGCCAGCTTCTTTTCTTCGAAGCGAATTACTGGAACCCGCAGGTATTTCTCAAGAACCATGTCCCCGGCTTGGGACGCTGGGCGGGCGACGCTCCCTGTCAAATGGGTATGCGCAAGTACAAACTGATGCGCCTAGCATCCCAACAAGGTTTCGCGCGTCTGGAAATTACGCCGTACGACATCATTCATCCACTCACGCCTCGGTGGATGATTCCTTCGATGCAGTCTCTCGGGTTCATTCTGGAGCATGCGCCCGTGATTCGGGAATTCTGTGGGACTCTCTATATATCCGCGGAGCGGCCTGGACCGGATGACGCGCTGATGGAGTTCGTGAACCTCGCGACACGCCCCGAGCTTTTCGATTCCACGTCCGTTGTGGTGCCTTGCCACAACGAAGAGATGAATATCGAACCTCTCGCGCGCTCGCTCCTGGGTTTCTACGGCCCCTATATTCACGAAATAATCTTCGTGAATGATAACAGTACGGATTCCACAAGTAAGCGCGCTCACGACCTCGCCCGATCCGATCCTCGAATCAAGGTGCTGGACCGGGCGATGCCGAATGGAGTGGGAAGGGCACTTCGAGACGGGTACGCGGCGGCGACTGGACGCTACATCCTCACAATGGACAGCGACTTTGCGCAGATTGTTCCGGAACTCAGGGATATGTTCGAAGCGATCGCCTGCGGCTACAGCGGCGCGATTGGAAGCAGATTCTCGCACGAGTCGTTGCTTGTGAATTATCCGTTTTCGAAAATCGTGTGCAATCGAGGATTTCACGTGATCCTCAATCTGTTTCTGCCGTGCCGCGTGCGGGACATTTCGAACAATCTGAAGCTCTACCGCGCGGACATCCTGAAGAATCTGAACATCGAGCAGGACCATTTCGCCGCGAATGTGGAAACTGGGCTCAAACCAGTTCTAGCCGGGTATGACGTCAAGGAAGTGCCCATCTCCTGGATCAATCGAAGCAGCGATATGGGGACTTCCTCATTCCGGCTCATCGGCCTGGCACCCGGGTATTTTTTCGCGCTCGTGCGGATGGTTTGGCAATCCTGGCGTTCCAGGCTGTTTGGGGCCAAGAGCAAGGAGCCCAAGCCCGCGAGCGAATCGCAAGGCAAGCCGAAGTGCGACGCTTCTGCTACGAAATGAATACTTGGTTGTTCCCCAGCAACAGTCTAAGTGGCCACGGCAATCGGAACACCAGAACGCGAAGCCCAGACCATCCCGGCACGGAGTAATTCTCGTTCGTTGGTGGTCCAATTCTTCTTTGCACGATTCCATGCATACAGCTGAAATCCCGCGGTTCGAAGCAGCTCGAACGCGTCCTGCTGCCGGCAACCGGCGCGTTCGCACCAATCGGCCTCGCTTTCAAAAACAACCCTGACATTCTGATTCCCGGAGAGCGTCTCTTTCGCCCCGAGCAGTACGCGATACTCTCCGCCTTCCACGTCAATTTTGATGAAGTCGATCCGGTTTATTCCGTATTCGGCGGCGCACGTGTCGAGAGTCGTCTCCCGTACTACTTCTGCGCTCGCGCCCCGTGGCTCGTGCTCGGAGGCTGGACTTAAATAACGATAAGCGTCGCCATACCCGGCGTCGCTCAAAAGCGTGGACGATCTGTTCGGAGCGTCCCCCAAAGCTGCCTGAATAGGTTGAACGCAACTGCATCGATTCAACTCGAGATTTCGCAGGAGCCGGTCATAACTCTCGCGGGATGGTTCAAATGCCCAGACTCGCCCTGTGTCACCGACCCGGGAAGCCGCCAGTATTGAGTACAAACCGATATTCGCGCCAACATCTACCACTCTCATCCCGGGCTTAAGGAATGTCGCAACTAACTTGAGTTCGTGCCTTTCGAATAGCCGAGGGAACGATAAGAACTCAGCTACTTCGCCCTCAGGGTAAAGCTGGATTTCCGCCGGTCCCGGCAGTTGATAGGTAACTGGAGCATCAGACGGATGTTTCGCGCGATATATCAATCGGACAGCTTTGCGCGCCACCCAACCGATCGGCGAATGACGTATGTTCCAGTGCTTCGGCATGTCTAGTACAACCCAAAGGCGAAAGTTTCTGTCGTTCAAACTACAAACTTTGCTGATGCTACCATTTGCGCCGCCGCGCCCCAACGGAATATGGTTTGCTCGCGTCGTTTTGCCGCCTAAAGTAAATGACGCGGAGCGGCGCCTGCGAGTTCGTGCGCACGAATTTTCAGATTTTTCTCCGAATGGTATCGCACGATGTTTCAATCTGTGTCCGTGAACAAAGCAGAATTGCTGTACGCGCTCGTTCTGTGCGTGTGCGTTGTGATCGCATTATTTTGGCCGCTCCTCGGCGATCGCGCGTTTAGCGCGGTCGAAATGCTCGGAGCTAAACTCGCGAATCGAAAGAAACTGGCGATTGCCGCTGCCGGAATCGCGCCCGTGCTGCTGCGCCTCAGCTTGCTGAGGTGGTTTCCGGTCCCCATTCCCGGCGTTCACGACGAATTCAGCTATTTGCTCGCGGCCGACACATTCGCGCACGGACGTCTCGCCAATCCTCCTCATCCGATGTGGATTTTCTTCGAGACTTTTCACGTCAACATGCAACCGACGTACATGTCGAAGTACGCGCCGGGACAAGGCGCGGTGCTTGCGCTCGGCCAACTTCTCGGGCATCCGTGGATTGGCGTGCTCCTGAGCGTGGGCGTGATGTGCGCGGCGATTGTGTGGGCTCTTCAAGGCTGGTTTCCGGCGCGCTGGGCGTTTCTTGGAGGCGTGCTCGCCGCTCTTCAATTCGGAGTCTTCAACTATTGGACGGACTCTTATTGGGGCGGGGCGTTTGCCGCAATTGGCGGCGCGCTTGTGGTTGGCGCGTTGCCGCGAATTTTTCGCCATCAGAGGCCGCGCGATTCGCTGGTCCTCGGAATTGGCGCGGCAATTCTGGCCATTAGCCGGCCGTGGGAGGGCGCGCTTTTTTGCGTTGCGGCAATCATCGCTATCGCGATCTGGATGATCGGAAAACGAAGCCCGACCTGGCGCACTACGATTCCGCGCGTGGTGGCGCCGGCCACGCTTGTACTTATTGCAACCGGCGCTTTCCTCGCTTACGACAATTGGAGAGTAACCGGCGATCCCCTGCTATTTCCCTACCGCTTGAACGACCGGAGATATATGACGGCGCCACATTTCGCGTGGCAAAAGCTCGATGCGCCTCGCGAATATAGAAACGCGGAGTTCGATAGTTTCTACAACGATTGGGAACCTGCAATATGGAAAGACAATCACCTCGATGCGAGCTGGCGCGGCATCAAGAATGGCGTGCTTTCGAAGCTTGAACAGTTGCGCGAATTTTATCTTCCCGATGAACTGAGTGCCGTGGTGCTGTTCACGCTGCCGTGGCTCTGGCGCGATAGAAAAGTTCGGTTATTGTCGGTTCTCGTCGCCGCGTGTTTGCTCGCGGTCATCGCTGTCGTCTGGTTCGAGCCGCACTATGCCGCGCCGATGACGGCGGCGGTCTTCGGCATCGTCGTGCAGGCGATGCGTTATCTGAGACGCTGGAGATGGCGCGGCCGCGCCGTCGGGATCGGCCTCACGCGCGCGGTGGTGATCTTCGCCTTTGCGCTTGTCCCTGTTCGTGCGTGGATGTCGCGGCATCGTCCGCCCGACGCGAATGACGAGCATATGGGTTATCGCGCCCGGTTCGCGGCAGAGTTGAATCAAGCTCCGGGCGAACAACTCGTCATCGTCCGATATTCTTCCGATCACGATCCCGGCGAAGAATGGGTTTACAACCGCGCCGACATTGATTACGCGAAAATCGTCTGGGCTCGCGAAATTCGCGACGAGGATATTCGACCGCTGCTCGATTATTTTCGAAACCGCACAGTTTGGTTGGCCGAGCCGGACGCGGACCCGCCGCGGCTTTCCGCGTATTCGGCGCCTGCTGGACGCACCGGCACTCGATAGGATTTGTGTGCATCGCGAATACGTTGTGCCCGATGCAAAGAGAAGCGGACTGTGCACGAGCTAGAAATCTAGATGGGAAATTTCGGTCCAAATTGAGAAGAACATCCGTATTGTTGTAAGAAGAACATACGGCCCTCGAAACTGGGTTGAGCTGAAAGCGAGAACGACCTGATGAAGGCTTTATTCCTGATTGCCGCCTGCGTGGCCCTCTTCGCAGCCTACGCCATCGGGTTTGCAGCTCCGGGCTTCGACGTCTACCACGACGACGGAATCTACCTCGTGACCGCAAAGGCGCTCGCGGACGGCTCAGGCTACAAGATTATCAGCCTTCCCGAGCCGATTGCGCAGACGAGGTATCCGCCAATGTTTCCTCTGGCGCTCGCCGCAGTGTGGAAAGCTTTTCCTCGATTTCCGCACAACATTTACGCGCTCAAGATTGTGCCGTTCGGATTCGCGGTGGCGTGGATGTGGCTGGCATTCGTTTATCTCCGAGAGAAGTTCGGTGCAGCTGAGCCCGCAGTGTGGATTGTCATACTGTCAGTCGCCTCGCCGTGGGTGCTTTTTAGCAGCGTGGCATTTATGTCGGAGACGACGTTTGCATTTTTCCTGACGGCAACTCTTCTCGTAATCGACCGAATGAATCGGCGCAGCAATGTGACGTGGTCGAAGGTGCTACTCGCTTCAGCGCTCGCGGCATGCGCGATCCTTACGCGGACAGCAGGACTTCCGCTAATTCTCGCTGGCTCCGGCGCTTTTTTTGCGCGAAAAAAGATCAGCGCGGCTGTGGCCTACTTTTTCATCGTTGCTGCGCTCGTCTCACCCTGGTGGATATGGTCGTCAAGGAACGGAAGAGCACAAGCATCCGTCGATGCGTACTATGGCGGCTCAATTTACGCCAACTTGAGTTTGCTCTCCACTTTCGCGTGGTCCCAAAGGCTTCACGTAATGGCAATAAACCTCGCGAATGCAATAATTTCGCCAGGCGTCTTGATGGGGGTTTCGCTCACTTCTCTTGGATTTCTCCTCTGCCTCATTCTCGCAGCATTCGTTCTGTACGGTTTTGTGCTGGATCTTCGAAACGGAATTACGTCGCTGAATCTGTGCGTTTTGCTCTACGAAGGAATGCTTTTACTGTGGCCATGGCCTTCGATCCGTTTCCAGGGACCACTGTTGCCATTCCTTTTGTACTTCGCTTATCTCGGGGTAGTGGAATTGCTTGCCAAAACTCCCGAATTCAGGATTCCATCAAGGATCGGCGCCGCTTTGTGCGCGGTGTTGCTGATTCCCTCCGCGGGCCACGCTCTCTTGCTGGAGACGCAGGCGACGCTTCGGAACGGTACGGCGAGGTTTCCTCTCGAGGAGCAGAAAAACTGGCCGGCGACTGTCGCGGCAATGCGATGGGTGAGCCAGAATACGGTGGCGGACGCGGTATTTCTTGGAGAGGATCCGACGATTTTCCTAATGACGGGACGGCGAGCGATTGGATTATTTTCCTTCGACGCTTTTGAGTTTTCCTATGCGCCAAACCGCGAATTCCCGCTCGGAACTCCGTCGCAATTCATCACCGGCTTGTTGCAGGCGAAAGTTGATTACGCGATGTATGCCTCCGATTCGCGAGGCACGCAGTCGCGCCTTGCCCGCGAACAAATTGAAAAGGCTGTGTCAGAACATCCGGCCGCTTTTGCCAACGTGAGCGGCACAAATGTGCCGAACTATGTGATTTATTCCGTGAACCGCCGTGAGCTAGAGGCGGAGACCAAGTAGTGGTATGCCGGTCAGTCCTTAACCGCCGGCATGTTGACCCGCGGCGCTGGTAACCGTCGCCCGCTCGCATGCGTGCAATCGAGCCTCGTAAAGTGGCAGCGTTTGCTCCGCGGTGCTATTCTTGAATTGTCAATGGGGGCGACACGGTTTCGACGGAAGCTGTCGCAGCCAGAAGGCATGCCGGGCGCCACCTGCCCGCAATCGGGTGGAAACTTACAACTGCCAATACGCAGTTGGCTCTCGCTGCTTAATTAAAAACTAAGTAGCGCGTCTCCTCAAGTGTCGCCCATGCGCTTGAATCGAGGCGTCACAATGTGGGCTGGCTGGCGCGTTTCGGTCCGTAACGCGCTGGCGAGATCATCGGACTAGCCGCCAGGGTTTCTTGCTCGCTCTGAGCGCTGACGGCAAACGCGCGGCACCCGCAAGGGCCGGCCGCGAAATGAACGAGCTAAGCATGTAGTCTTCTGGCCGTAAGGCTTCTCGGACGGGGGTTCGACTCCCCCCGCCTCCAA
>Ga0302324_100021529_pt1 | contig 12570 bp, 8 predicted proteins | sample Palsa_T0_1_FD_201949 | JGI IMG/M metagenome (GOLD analysis project Ga0302324, IMG submission 201949) | Peat permafrost microbial communities from Stordalen Mire near Abisko, Sweden - Palsa_T0_1 | ecosystem: Environmental > Terrestrial > Soil > Palsa > Peat permafrost | place: Sweden: Abisko...
CAGAGACGAAATGCGCGGCATTCGCGATGGGCACGTGCGTTGCTCATCCGAAGGCGACTATGATCGCACTTCGTTTGGAAGCATCGCTGCTACTCGCGGCCGAGTCACGGCTCGCACCCACGTTCGGCTTGGCCGAGCTCCGGCCTTGGCAGCGCGACGCCCTGCGTGCGTTGCTCGAAGGATCGGGCCGCGTGCTCGTCGTCGCGCCCACGGGCGGGGGCAAGTCCCTCACCTATCAGCTACCGTCGACGGTCCTGCCTCGCGTCACGCTCGTCCTCTCGCCACTCGTCGCGCTGATGGAGGATCAGGTCCACGCCCTCGAGGAGAAGGGTATCGCCGCGACGTACATCGCATCGACACTGCCATTCCCGGAGCGCCGCGCGCGCGAGGAGGGGTTCGCACGCGGTGCTTACAAGATCGTCTACGTCGCCCCCGAGAGGCTCGCGAACGCGGGCTTCCTCGAGATCTTGCGACGCGTTCGGCCGTCGCTCATCGCGGTCGACGAAGCGCATTGCATCTCGCAGTGGGGTCACGACTTTCGCCCTGACTACTTGCGCGTGGGGACGCTGCTCGCCGAGCTCAAACCCGAGCGCGTCCTTGCGTGCACGGCGACGGCAACGCCCGATGTGCGCCGTGAAATCCTGACGCACCTTGGCTTCGATCAGGGGCGTCATGACGTCGTGTTGCGCGGGTTCGCCCGTCCGAATCTGCACCTCGAGGCGTGCGCGGTCGATGGCCCGCGGGAAGTGCGGAAGCGCGTGCACACGGCCGTCGCTGCGGCCCTCGGGGGAGGGCCGGGTGGGGGCGGGCCGGGTGCGGCGATCGTCTACTGCGCCACACGGAAGAACGCGGAGGATCTCGCCTCGCGCCTCGCCGAGGAGCGGAAGTGGAGGGTGGCTTGTTATCACGCGGGTCTGCTCTCGGAAGAGCGCACGCGTGTGTCGAGCGCATTCGCGAGCAAGGCACTCGACGTCGTCGTGGCGACCAACGCCTTCGGCATGGGCATCGACCGAGACGACGTTCGAGCGGTCATCCACGCGCAGCCCCCTTCGTCGATCGAGGCGTACTACCAAGAGGTGGGCCGTGCCGGTCGCGATGGGGCGGAGGCTCACGGTCTGCTCATGTGCAGCGGCAATGACATCGCGCTGCGTCGTCGGTTGGTGGAGATGGGCTCGGGCGGCGTGCCAGCCTCAGCAGCTCAGATCGCGCGAGGGTGGAAGCTCTTTCGTGATCTCCTCACGTTCCTCGATGCCCGCACGTGCCGGCATGACTTCGTCCTGCGCTACTTCGGCGACGAAGGCGAGCTCCTCGGGGGTTGCGGCCACTGCGACGTCTGCGAGACGGAGACGAGCATCGAGAGTGATGCCGGCAAGTCCGTGGAGGATGTCGAGAGTGCAGCTTCCTCACGCCGCGAGGCGACGACGGTGGTCGTGCAGAAGGCGCTGTCGGGTGTCGCACGGGCGAACCGGCGCGCGGGCCTTGCGGCAATCGCCGGCATGCTCGTTGGCGTGGATGACGAGCGCACGCGCCGCTTCGGATTCACGCGCCTGTCGACGTTCGGGCTGCTGTCGACCGAGCGCATCGAGTGGGTCACCGCGCTCCTCCGTGCCCTCCTCGCCGCCGGGTGGATCGACCTGACACCCACCGACCACCCCGTGCCGTTCGTGACCAAGACCGGGTGGGAGACGATGCGTGGGGCAACGCCGGTGCGTATGGTCCTCCCGCCCCGTGACACGGTCCGTCGCAAAGCGAAGCACGCTGCGGCTTCGGAGAGCGACGCCATCCCGGCGTCACTGCGTCTCGACGCGCTCTTTCTACGGTTGCGGGATCATCGGGCGGAGATCGCGCGAGCGCGCCACGTACCGGCCTATGTGATCGCGCACGACCGCACGCTCGTCGAGCTCGTGAAGAAGCGCCCGCGGACGCTCGGCGATCTCGCGAGCATCCACGGATTGGGCCCGAGCCGCATCGATCAATACGGCGAGGGCTTCCTGAAGGTGATCACCAGCGCTGACTAGCTTAGTTCACCGGTGGCGGTGGCGGCGGCATGTTGTCGTTGCTGACGCACGACGAGAGATCGAAGAAGAGAAACTCGAGCGCGGTCTCTTGCTCGTTCATCGGTGTCGTGAGCGGGTTGCCCGACGGGCACTCCGCTGGAAACGCTCCGGAGCCGACCGGCGGAGCGACGTGGAGATCGCTGAAGACCGCGCGCCCGCACTGCGTGGTCGCCGTGATGGGCGTGTTGAACGACAGGTACGACGTCCCATACGCGTTGCTGGTCAAGCTCGAGTTGCCGTAATAAATCCACGGCGTCGTCGAGTAGGGAGCCGTGTCGTTGACCTGCGATGCGTCCTCGTTCGAGTACACGAGCTCGATCTGCCCGTTCGGCGGAGGAGCTGCCTTCCAAACGTTCTGAATCCACGAGTTCAGGGCGACGCCCTTCGGGATGGTGGTGTTGATGTAGTAAGGCGCTTCGGCGATGGGGTTGTCCGTGAGCCACTTCGCGGTCTGCTGAAAGTCCGTGGGGCCGGTGGGGGAGGCGAACCAGTTGTAGTGGTAGTGGGTGCCAAAGAGACGACCGCCGCCGTTGAGGTAGTTCTCCATGTTGGCGTAAGCCGGACCGTCAGTGTCGCGAGCGTTGGGGCTGCACTCGCAGGAGTTGATGACGATGTCGTGCTTGAGGAGCTCGGCGCCGCTCCCGTTCCCCCAGAACTCGTAGGCGTTGGTGTTCGTGCCGTCACCCGAGCCGCTGGCTCCGCCCGACCCCTGGAAGAGGTGAACGCGACCCGCCACGGAGAACTCGCTGTCGGCGATGCCGATCATGCGGAGCAGGCACTCGAGGCTGTCACACCCGCCCGACGCCATCGCGATAAGCGGAAGGTTGTCGACGTTGTTGTTGCCCTCGTTCTGCGTACGCGGCAGGCGCGTGATCGTCTCGAGGTTGTTGCTGTCCTTCGCGCCGATGGCGTTGTCGACACACGGGGTGACGGTCGGGATGATGATCTGCTTGCGGAACTTTCCGGCTTGCATCACGAGGGGGATGTTGTTGCCGGAGGGGACCTGCGTGATCGAGAAGTGCCCGAGCGCATCGGTCTGCATGGCTCCGGGAAGAGGCGAGCCGGAGGCGGGTGCTTGACACGCCGTGCACACGGCGCCCGTCGTGATGGGCGCGAGCGGAGCGTTCGGTACGTAGACGTAGACGTTGTAGAGCGGATTGCGACCCGCGGGATCGAAGACGATGCCGCTGACGGTCGTCTCGGCGGGGTTACCTCCGCAGCTCGCCACCTGACACTCGAGGCCGGTGCACGTCGGACCCGTCTCCGCGCTGACGTCGGGGAACATGGGGCCGTTCGAATCTTTCGACGACGAGGAGTCCCCGTTGACGGAACCATCCGTCCCGAAGCCTGTGCCCCCACCACCGCAACCCGGTGCGACGCACATCGCAACGCACACCGCGGCCGCCATTCCAGGCAAGAAGGACCGTACACTCATCGCCCACCTCCGCGACACCAAGTGTGGAGGTGATGGTGATCCCCTGCAATGTATTTTCAAGCAGCATCCAAAGATTTCACGCGGGGCGTATCGCAGTCTGCGTGTGGGTGGATCTACTCCTCGTCCTTCTCGCGTAGCTTGGCGAGGACGGTGAGGTCCTCGAGCGTCGAGGTGTCTCCCTTCGTCTCGAGCGCTCCCGACGCGATCTCCTTCAAGAGGCGTCGCATGATCTTGCCGCTGCGCGTCTTCGGCAGCGAGTCGGTGAAGCGGATTTGGTCGGGCCGCGCGAACTTCCCGATCTCTTTGTCGACGTGGGCTGTGAGCTTCTCTTTGAGGTCCTTGCTGGCGGTTTGTCCGGCCTTCAGCGTGACGAAGACGACGAGCGCTTGGCCCTTCAGATCGTCCGGCTTCCCGACGGCCGCGGCCTCGGCGACGGAGGGGTGGCTGACGAGCGCGCTCTCGATCTCGGCGGTGCCGATGCGGTGACCAGCGACGTTCAGGACGTCATCGATGCGACCGACCACCCAGTAGTAACCGTCTTGGTCGCAACGCGCCCCATCGCCTGTGAAGTACATGTTCGGGAGCTGCGACCAGTAGGCCTGCTTGTAACGCTCGTCGTCGCCGTAGAGGGTGCGGGCCATCGCCGGCCACGGTCTGCGCAGGGCGAGCTTGCCGCCCTCGTTCGGGCCCGCGGGAGTCCCCTGGTCGTCCTTCACGACGACCGGATCGCAGCCGAAGAAGGGCAACCCCGTCGCCCCGGGCTTGCTGAAGCACGCGCCCGGGAGCGTCGTCAGCATGATGCTGCCGGTCTCGGTCTGCCACCACGTGTCGACGATCGGGCAACGGCTGCCGCCGATGTGCTTGTGGTACCAAACCCACGCCTCCGGATTGATGGGCTCGCCGACGCTTCCGAGCAGGCGCAGGCTCGAGAGATCGTGCTTTTGGGGCCACTCGTCGCCAGCGCGAATGAACGCGCGAATCGCGGTGGGCGCCGTGTAGAGGATCGACACGCCGTGACGCTCGATGATGTTCCAGAACCGCGCCCAATCGGGGAAGTTCGGCGCCCCCTCGTACATCATGCACGACGCTCCGCAGGAGAGCGGCCCGTAGACGATGTAGCTGTGACCAGTGACCCACCCGACGTCCGCCGTGCACCAGTAGAGATCGCTCGGCCTGAGATCGAAGATGGTCTTGCAGCTCACGTGCGCGCCGGCGAGATACCCCGCCGTCGTGTGGAGGACGCCCTTCGGCTTGCCCGTCGACCCCGACGTGTAGAGGATGAAGAGCGGCTGCTCGGCGTCGAAGGCCTCGGGTTTCGTCGCGCGCTCGAGCGCTCCGTGGCTCGGCGGGCGTGACAGGGCGTCGGCCCACCATACGTCGCGGCCTTCCTTCATCGCGACTTCCTCGCCGATGCGCCTGTAGACGACGACCTTCTCGATCGTGGGGGTCTGCTCCAGCGCTTTGTCCGCCATCTGCTTGAGCGGCACGACGTTGCCGCGGCGCCACGCGCCGTCTTGCGTGATGAGGACCTTGGCCTTGCAGTCGTTGATGCGATCGCGCAGCGCGTCGGACGAGAACCCTCCGAAGACGACGGAGTGCGCGGCCCCGAGGCGGGCGCACGCGAGCATCGCGACGGCGGCTTCGGGGACCATGCCCATGTAGATGGCGACGCGGTCCCCCGCCTTCACGCCGAGGTCGGCGAGGGCAGCCGTGAACCGGACGACCTCTCGATGGAGCTCGAAGTACGTCAGCGTGCGAACGTCACCCGGCTCGCCTTCCCAGACGATCGCGGCGCGCATGCGGGCATCGCTCGAGAGGTGACGGTCGAGGCAGCTCTCGCTCACGTTGAGCTTCGCGCCGATGAAGAACTTCGCGTGCGGCAACGTCCACTCGGAGAACTTGGTCCACGGGGCGCGCCACACGAGGTCTCGCGTGTGCTCGCGCCAGAAGGCGTCAGGCTGGTCGAGCGACTGCCGGTAGAGCGCGAGGTACTCGTCTTTCGTCTTGATGCGAGCGCGCACCGTGAACTCGGGGCTCGGCTCGAATCTGCGCTCTTCCTTGAGGTGCGAAACGATGGCGTCGGACATGGGCGCGAACCCTCTGCAAGGTCGGCCCCGTTGTCAAGGTGTGGGCTTTTGAAACGGAAAGACGAGCTGGCGCGCGAAGCGCGCGGGGACGGGGACGTCCGCTCCGAACGCCGCGGGGTCTCGGTCGGGCGCGAAGAAGGTGCCAAAGAGCAGGTCCCACATCGGCAGGAGCCCCGCGAAGTTCACGCCGCCTTCCCGCGCATCAGGGAGGGCGTCGGGGTGCGCGTGATGCCACCGATGAAAGAGCGGCGTCGTCACGACGTACCGCAGCCAGCGTGCTCTCGGCGATGCTCGGAACGGCCACGCCACGTTCGCGTGCAGCAGGATGGCGTAGAGGCCGAGCGGTGCCGCCACGACGAGCACCCGGGGATCGAACCCGACAAGGAGCACCGACGCCACCGTCACGAGCGTGGTGAACGCTTCCGCGATGGGATGATTGCGCGCTCCCGCGAGCCAGTCGAGCGCACGCGACGAGTGGTGGACGGCGTGAAATCGCCAGAGCCTCCCGTGGTGCATGGCGCGATGCGCCCAGTATCCGGCGAGGTCGGCGAAGACGATGGCGAGCGGGGCTTGCAGGAGGACGGGCAAGCTCGCGAGCCGCGCGTCGTGATGCCACACGTCGTAGAGGTGCGACGGATCGCGGGGCAATCGAAAGACGACGACGAATGCGATGATGATCGCGAGACCCACCAGCCGTACGAGGGGCCGCGTGACGAGTTGATTGAAGACGACGTGCGCCACGTCCGTGAGCCGCTCAGGCACGAGCAGCTTGGTGCGGAGCGGCGCGCCCGCTGAGTCCCGTGCCGGGAACACCCGCTCGAGCGTCCGCAGCACCAAGCTCCCACCCACGAGAAACACGACAATGCCCACGAGCGTGCCAACCGTGCCCATACCCACTCTTCGCCTGGCCGGAGACTCTTATTTCAGCGAACGCCAGTTCCGACTCTCGGAGCCACAGTTTCGACTTTCCGCGGCCATCATTGACCGGTGACTTGCGTGCAGCGGTCCATGCATTCGATGTTGTCGGAGCAGGCCGTGGCGCAGTCGTTGTAGTTGCCGGGTTTGCGGGCGCAGTTCGGATCGAGCTCGCATTTGCGGGGGTCTCTGGCGGCGCCACGCTCGACGGGGCCGCACGCAGCACAAGCAACGAGGACAGCCATCAGGAGCAGACGCATCATGGGATCAATGTAGTTGGGAACCGGCGGCTGCGCCGCCTTTCCCAGCAAGAGTCATTGCCCGTGCCGTTGGCACGGGCACTTTCAGTCTGGAGAAGCGGTAGAGGAAGATCAGCGCGGCGGCGATGAGTGAGGCACAAAGGCCCCACCACATTCCCAGGGCTCCGTGCCCGAGGCGGATGCCGAAGAGCAGCGCGAGAGGCAGGCCGATCAGCCAGTAGCTGACGACCCCGCCGGCGAACGCGAACCGGACGTCGCCCGCACCACGGAGAGCGCCCGCGCCCACGGCCTGCATCCCGTCGAAGAGCTGAAAGAGCGCGGCGACCCGTACGAGGCTCGTTCCGAGCCTGACGATGTCGGGATCGTGCGTGAAGAGGCGAACGAGCACCTCGGGGATGGTCGCGAAGACGACTGCCGATGTGGCCATCGTCGCGGCACCGAGGCCGATGCCCGTCAGCCCGGCACGTCGGGCGCCTGCCTCGTCGCGGGCACCTACCGCGTGGCCGACGCGGACGGCTGTTGCTCCGCTCACGCCGAGCGCACCCATGAAGGTGAAGCTCGCGAGGCCGAGCGCGATCTGGTTGGCAGCGACCACGGCGGTTCCGAAGTGCCCCGTGAGCACGGAGATGAGCGTGAAGACGCCGATCTCGGCGAGCAGCTGCAACCCGACGGGCATCCCAACCCGCACGACCTCACGGCTCGAGACGCGCTCTCCCCGAATGATTGACGACTGCGGCTTCAACACCCATGCTCCCCGAAGGACCACGATCGCGAGAACGAGCCCCGCAACGGTGAGCGCGAGGCCGCTTCCAAGCGCGCCGAGTCGGGGCAGGCCGATGGCGGGTAATCCGACGGCGGTGAGGGCGTCGTCCCCGCGAACGAGGACGCTGCACACGACGAGGTTGACGACGTTCGCGACAATCGCCGCGACGAGCGCCGGTTGCGTCCGCGTGTTGGCCTGGAGGTATGTCTTGGCGGCGATGAAGCAGGGAAACGCAAAGAGACCTGGGGCCCACGCGACCAAAAACTGCCGCGTTCGCACGACGACCGCAGGCTCGACGCCGAGCGATGGCAGCGCGAGCGTGAGGGCGAGCGCGACCACCACCGTCGGCACCCACGCGACCGCGATGGTCCGCAGTGTCGCTGTGAAGGCTCCCCATGCTCGCTCGGGGTGACCCGCGCCGATGGCTTGTGCGGCGAGTGGCTCCAGCGCCATGGCGAGCCCCATTGGAAGCGTCTGCGCGGCGAAGCCGATGTTTCGTCCGAGAGCACCTGCGGCGAGGTCCACCTTCGACACACGGCCCAGCATGGCCGTGTCGACTAAGGACATCGTCATCAGGCCGAATTGGGCCAACGCGATGGGCGTCGCGAGGTGCACGATGCTTCGCGCCTCCGCCGTTACGCGTGACGCCAATGTCGCGGAAAGCGCCATGAATCACGAGACGTCTTACACGGTCGAGGCTGACGCGGTGCATCGTACGGGAAGAAATCAAGCACTTGGCGCGTCGATCCAATGCCGGTATCGCGCTTGCATCTAACTGGTATCGCCACCATGGCACTTCCCCTCCGCATCCCTTCGTCGTCGAAGCCTCCGCCCCGTACGGATGACTTTACCGATCTCGACCGGCTCGACCGCACCGAGCTCGATGAGGCGCCCGATACCGAGCGCGATCCGCTCGCCAACCTCGAGTGGGAGGAAGAAGACAACGAGAGCGGCGTGAAGCGCCGCGGTCGTGAGCCCGTTTCCAATTCAGTGTGACGGCGGATGCGTCTTGTCGGCCGGCGGCCGATCGCGCAGGCACTTGTCGAGCTGCGGCTGCAGACCCTCGAAGCCCTTCGGAGCGCGCGGCCTTCCCATCACCGGCTGCCCGAAGCGTGACCAGTCGACGCCCGTGTCGCGATAGCTGAGCCACACGAAGAGCGCGCGCCCGCGGATGTTCTCGAAGGGGACACCGCCGCCGACACCTTGGAACCAGGCGCGTGAGTCGTGGCTGTTGTTGCGGTTGTCACCCATCACGTAGACCTGACCGGGCGGTACGAACCACGGACCGCCGCGGAGCTGGGAGTCCTTGCCGCGATCATAGAAGGTCAAAAACGACTCGGCGTTGAGGTACTCCACGAACAGGTCGCCCTCGTGGTGGGGGGGCGTCGTCTCGGTGTCGTCGTAGGCATACGATCCCACGAGGCAGGACGGCACGTCCCACCCGTTGATCACTGGATGCCCGTCGTGCGTCTCGAGGCGGTCACCGGGTAGCGCGATGACGCGCTTGATGAAGTCCTGCTCCATGTTCTCGGGGTACGCGAAGACCATGACGTCCCCCCGATCGGGCGGCATGTGCGTCCACACACGGGCGTGGGTGTAGGGGATGGCAGGGCCGTAGCTGAACTTGTTGACGAAGATGTGGTCGCCAACGAGGAGCGTGGGCACCATCGAGCTCGACGGGATCTTGAACGCCTCGACGACGAACGTGCGAAGCAGCAGCGCGACGCCCACCGCGACGAGGATCGACTCGACGAACTCGCGCGCCTCGCTCTTTCGCCACTTGCCGAGGTGCACGTCAACCTCGCCGTCCGCGCGTGCGAGCGCCTCGGTGAAGAAGTCGCTGTCGAACTGCACGACGCGCATCGCCTCGTGGAGCCCATCGAGCGACTCCCGAAGCCGTGTGCGCTCCTTCGACGACAGGTCGCGAATGATGGCCTTCTCGTTGAGCACGTGGATCTGCTCGGCCTCGTCGAGAAGGGCCGCCGCACGCTCGAAGAGGCCGCGGAGGTGCACTGGCAAATCGGGGCGAAGCGGCGGGTAGGCCCATCGCGAAAGTGGGAGGCGCCTCCGCACGGCTCCGAGCGCCATCTCCATGATCGCGAAGCACCCGATACCGACAGGCACGGGCTGCTCGCGCACCGCCGATTGAATCCACCCGAACACACCAGGCTGTTCGACCCCGCTCGGCGGCGTCAGCGCCCAGACCATCACGCACGCGAACAGCAGTGGAACGGACAGGAACCACACGACCCAATACGACAGGCGAATGAGGCGCAGGGCGGGCGTGATCTTCGGCGCCTCGATGGAGATGAGCTCGCGCTTGGGCTTTGTGGCGCTCGTGCTCGGTACAGCCTCGGCCACGACAGGCGGGCCGTCGGCGACCTCGGCGGTCGGTTGCTCTTTCGGCTCTTCAGCGAGCTTGTCGTCGTCGATGGCCACGAAGGTGTTGGGCGCGGCATCACCGCGATGACAGGCGCTATAGCCGGCCCACCCGGCATACGCAAATCCGCCGTCTTAGTCGCAGCGCCTTCGGGCTGTCGGCTCGCCTGCGGCGAGACCTCAGGGTGCGTCGCCGATTTGCACGACGTACGTGAAGGTCGCGGCGCGGTCGTCGAGCAGATTCACCGGGGGGGCAACTCGGCCCGCGGTCGACGTGTTGTCGAGCACGAGGTAGTAGACGCCCTTGGGCAGCGGAATGGGCTTCATCCACTGCACGCCGTTCTGAATCACGTCGGAGAACACCGGAGTGCCCACGAGCGGGCCGGCCGTACCATTGGCGACGTACGCGGCGACGGACGCGTCACCGTCCTTTTTGCCGAGAACGAGCACGTCGGCCGCATCGACACCGTCGAGCGTCGCCGTCACCCATAACGCGCGCGAAGAGTCCTCGATCCAGATGGGCCCGATGAAGTCGCGCTCGTTCTGGTGGATCTCGCTGCGTGTGTTCTCGTAGGCGATGCGGCTCGAGCCGTGGACGTCGTACGGCTTGAGCGGTTGCTTGCCGATGTCGACGACGCCGAGCCCGAAGTCGGCGTTGCCGTCCTTGTCACGGATGACGGTGAAGCCCTTCTGCAGCTCGCTCGCCAAGAGCTGCTTGCCGAAGTTCTCCCCGATGGGGGTGAGCTGGTTCACGATGCTCACGAGCTGGTTCTCGATGGCGCGCGACTTGAAGTCGCTCTTCGTGACCTGCTTCGTGCGGAAGTACGCGTACATCGTGCTGCCGTCGAGCTGGAAGTCCTGGTCGTATTCGATGGTGCCGTTCATGTCGAAGGACACCTTCTTCGAGATGTTGGTCCACGCGTAGCCGTCCCCACCGAGCGACACGAGAAGGTCCCCGTTCGTCAGCTCCTTCGCGGTGCACGTCATCGGGAAGAAGCGCCCGATGGCAGGCTGGTCATCCGCGAGCTTGAGCGGCGCCGAGTGCTTCATGAGCTCGGTGCAGAAACGCCCGATGCCGAACGACAAGATCTCGCGCCTGAGCGTCCGGTTCGCCGGGTCGTTGATGGTCCCCGGCATGAGGCCGATGTACGACTGCGCGCACGACGTGCAGCCCGTGGTGCTCGAGGCCGTGATGCCGCAGAGGAGAATGATGGTACGCAGACGCATCCGTAGGGTCTTGCTAGCACGGCCCGTACCGTTTCATGGCCGTGCGGTCCTGTAATGATAGTCTGACGTAGATGCCGGCCGGAAAAGTCGCGGTTTTGGGTGCAGGAGCGTGGGGAACGGCGCTCGCCAAGGTGCTCGCCGAGAAGGGTGACGAGGTCGTCGTCTGGGCGCGCAACGCCGACGTGGTAACCCAGGTCAACGCGCGCCACGAGAACGAGCGTTACCTACCGGGGCAAAAGCTCCCGGACTGCCTCTGGGCGACGAGCGACCTGAAAGAGTCCCTCTCGGGCGCGACGATGGTCGTGTTCGTCGCACCGAGCCACGCCACGCGCGAGGTCGCCCACCTCGCTGCACCCTTCATCTCCAATGGCACACCGATCGTGTCCGCCACCAAGGGCATCGAGAATGACTCGCTCATGTTCATGGACGAGGTGCTTCGCGAGGAGCTGCCGAAGCACGTCGGCGATCACCTCACGTTCCTCAGCGGGCCGAGCTTCGCCAAAGAGCTCGCAAACCATCTGCCGACGGCGGTCGTCATCGCATCGAAGAGCCCCTCGACGTGCGAGATCGTGATGCGCCGCTTCCACAGCCCCTACCTCCGTACGTACGCCAGCGAGGACGTGATTGGCGTCGAGTGCGGAGGTGCGCTGAAGAACGTCATCGCCATCGCGGCGGGGGCGTGCGACGGGCTCGGGTTTGGCTCCAACACCCGCGCGGCCCTCATCACGCGCGGGCTCGCGGAGGTGGCGCGGCTCTCGGTCGCTCGCGGGGGCTCGCCTCTCACGCTTGCAGGCCTCGCGGGGATGGGCGATCTCGTCCTCACGTGCACCGGGGAGCTCTCGCGCAATCGCACCGTCGGCCTCGAGCTTGGCAAGGGGAAGAAGCTCGCGGACGTCCTCGCGTCGCTCGGCCACGTCGCCGAAGGCGTGAAGACCACCAAGAGCGCCTACGATCTGAGCCAGAAGCTCCACGTCGACATGCCCATCACCGGCGAGATCTACAAGGTGATCTACGAGGACAAGCCCGCCGAGCGCGCGGTGGTCGACCTGATGGCGCGTGAGCTCGGGCCGGAGTTCGACATGGACGTCGTTCGTCAAGCCGCGCGCACGTGATCCTTCCGTCCACGGAGTCGCTCCGGTGCTTCGTCGAGGCCTCGCGCCTGCTGAACTTCCGAAAGGCCGCGCGCAAGGTCGGGCTGACCCCCGCCGCGTTTGGAGCGCGCATTCGCCAGCTCGAGGAGCAGCTCGGGGCGCCTCTCTTCCAACGAACGACGCGGGTCGTGACGCTCACCGAACGCGGTCACGCGCTGCTCCCGTATGCCCTCACGTGCCTCGAAGCTGCTGAAGACTGCGTGCGGGCGGCGCGTGGGGACAAGGGCGTGCCCATCACCGAGCTCGTCATCGGGACGCGCCACGAGCTCGGGCTCTCGTGGTTGCTTCCCCAGCTC
>Ga0302324_100021531_pt1 | contig 12569 bp, 12 predicted proteins | sample Palsa_T0_1_FD_201949 | JGI IMG/M metagenome (GOLD analysis project Ga0302324, IMG submission 201949) | Peat permafrost microbial communities from Stordalen Mire near Abisko, Sweden - Palsa_T0_1 | ecosystem: Environmental > Terrestrial > Soil > Palsa > Peat permafrost | place: Sweden: Abisko...
AATCCGCTCCTCATACCTGAGCTTCGCGAGATGTGGGTGGGATGTCTATTGTCAGCAGGAATCAGGATAAAGCCCCTTCAGTCGAAGGTGGTGGGCCACTCGGGATGCTCGGCATGCTCGAACATGTGCTCGATCTGGTACTCGGTGATGCGCGGAGCTGAAAGCTTGGGTAACGCGTTGCGCGGGAAAAATGCGATCTCGGGCGTCTCAAAACTTGGGTGGGCCTCGCCGCCGATCAGCTTGCAGAGGAAGAAGAGTTTGTAGGCATGGGTCGCTTGCGGTGGATGAGGATGCTTGTTGCGGTCAAACAGGGCAGCCAGCTTGAGCGGCTTCACCTCGTACCCGGTTTCTTCTTTCACTTCGCGCGCCACCATATCGCTGGGCGAGTCGCCCACGTCTGCCCAACCGCCGGGTATGGTCCACCTGCCGTCCTCACGCTCGCGCACCAATAAAATCTGATTCTCAACCACAACTGCGCCGCGAACCTCGATTTTGGGGGTCGCGTATCCGCTCTCGGCGGTGAAAAGATCGAGAATTTTTGCGGAGTCGGGCATGCCGCTTCCGGCAGCCATCATCTCCGCGGCAATCTCACGCAGTTCCTCATAGCGTTCCTGATCGTAGTGATCCCGGGTAAACGTCAGCCCCGTCTGGGCAATTGCTTGCAACCGCTTGGTCCAAGTCAGCCACTGCGGGTCGGCCTGATGATCCATGCTGCTCCTTATTGAGTTCGCTTTGCCGCACGGATGCGGCGTATTTCGTCCATCCGCTGGGCCAGCAGTTTTTCCCGGCCCTCCGCCGTTGGGTGGTAGAACTCGCGCCCGCGCAAATTGTCCGGCATGCACTCCATATCAGCCACCCGCCCTTCGAGATCATGAGCATACTGGTAGCCTTCGCCGTAGCCAAAATGTTTCATGAGCCCGGTAGGCGCGTTGCGCAAATGGAGAGGAACGGGCTCGGCACGATGGGCCTCGATCTCAGCGGTTATTTCTCCGTAGGCGGTGTAGAGGGCATTCGACTTGGGCGCCAACGCCAGGAAGACAGCGGCTTGGGCAAGCGCCAGATCGCCCTCCGGCGAGCCTAGAAAATCAATGGCATCGCGGGCCGCGAGGGTCATGCGCAGAGCTTCCGGTGCGGCCAGCCCGACGTCTTCGACCGCCATGCGCACCAACCGCCGAGCGACATACAGCGGGTCTTCGCCGGCGCGCAGCATGCGCCCCAGCCAGTAGAGCGATGCGTCGGCATCGCTGTTACGTATGCTCTTGTGCAGAGCGGAGATCAGGTTGAAATGTTCTTCTCCCTGCTTATCGTAAAGCAGCACTCTTTGCTGCAGGGCATTCTGCACCACCTCGCGGGTGATGCGCCCGCCGGCTGCCGCCAGCTTGGCTGCCGTTTCCAGCGCGTTGTACGCATAGCGTGCATCCCCGCTGGCATAACCGGCGATCATCTCCATTGCGTCATCTTCCGCCGCGACGTTCAGTGTGCCGAGTCCCCGCTGCTTGTCGGCCAGTGCCGCTTTAAGCAACCTTATCAGTTGCTCATCAGTGAGCGGTGTAAGCCGGTAAACCCGGCAGCGGGAAAGCAGGGCGGCAATCACTTCGAAGGAGGGATTTTCTGTGGTTGCCCCAATTAAGCGGATCGTGCCGCGCTCGACATAAGGCAGAAACGCATCCTGCTGGGCCTTGTTGAAGCGATGGATTTCATCGATGAAGAGAATCGTGCGCGAGCCAAAGCCGGCCGCTTTCTCGGCGTCGACCATGACCTGCTTGATCTCCTTGATGCCGCCCAGAACCGCGGAGAACTCAATGAAGGTGGCCTGGGTGGCCTCGGCGATGATCTTGGCCAAGGTGGTCTTACCGACTCCCGGAGGCCCCCACAGAATCATCGAAGACGGGTCGTCGCGCTCGATCTCCCCGCGCAATGGCTTGCCCGGGCCGAGCAGATGTTCCTGGCCTACGTATTCCTCCAGGGTTCGGGGGCGCATGCGTTCGGCGAGCGGCGCCATGCGGGCAGTTTTGAGGGTACTTTCTTCGGGGATCTGGCTGAACAGGCTCATGCGGGCGCCTGGCCGTTCTTGTGCCGCAGGCGCTGGCGCATTGCGTCATACAGCAGCAGGCTGCCGGCGATCGCGGCATTCAGGCTTTCCACCGCGCCGGGCAGGGGAATGGTAACGCGTGCGTCCGCCTCTGCGATCCAAGCGTCGGGTAGGCCCGCGCCTTCATTGCCCACCAGCAGCGCACTGGGCCCGCTCAGATCGGCTTCGCTGTCTCCATCCCTGGCCACGGCCGCGAGTATCCGCACCCCCTGTGCGCGCAGAGCGGCAAAGGCTTCGTGGGCGGCCAGGGCTACGACCGGGAGGCGGAATGCCGAACCCGAGGAGGCGCGCAAGGTCTTGGCGTTCCATAGGCTTACTGTGCCGGGAAGGAGCATCATGCCGGTGGCCCCGAAAGCCTCCGCCGAGCGCACCAGGGTGCCGAGATTGCCCGGGTCCTGCAGCCCGGCGGCGACTACTACCAGGGGGTTGCCGCGGAGCATCTCCTGGGCGGTGAATTGGGGCGCTTCCAGCAGAGCTGCGATGCCTTGGGGATGCTCGGTCATGGTGGCGCTCAGGAAGACCTCCTCAGCCACCACCAACACGTCGGCATCACCCACGGCAAGCTGCTGCAGCAAGGCCTCATTTCCGCTGCGCACAAACACTGTGTGCAGTTTCAGGCCGCTCTTGACCGCTTCCTGCACCAGATGCAGCCCTTCAATCGCGACGTGGGGGGTCCTGGCGCCGCGCGCCAAGGCAGCGCGCAACTCCTTGACCCGGCCATTCTGCCGGCTTTCCACTCTTCTCGGACCGGATTCGGCGAGAGACTTCATCTTCTGTGAGCTTACCGCGATTTGGCCACACAGCGAGGCTCGGCTTGGTACTCTGGTAGTCTCGATGAATTGCGCCAAATCTGGCCCTGGAGTGAAGCTAGCTTGTTAGCGGAAATTCTGCGCGTTCATCCGGATGAGCCGGAACAGGATCGGATCGACTACGTCGTCACCTGCCTGCAGAGCGGCAAGGTCGTCGGCATACCTACCGACACGTTTTATGGTTTGGCGGTCGATCCGGTGAACCTTCGGGCGGTGGAGAGTATTTACGAGATCAAGACCCGGCTCAAGCACAAACCACTGTCTCTGCTGATCGCGAGCGCGGCTCAGGCCTACGGGCTGGCGCGCGATCTCGACGGGCGGTTCGACCTGCTGGCGGAGCGCTTCTGGCCTGGCCCGCTCACCGTGATTGTTCGCGCCGGTTCGCGTCTGCCCCTGCGTTCCACAGCGAATACCGGCAACGTCGCGTTGCGGGTGCCGGACGCGGCCATTCCCCGAGCCATCGTGGAAAAGTTCGGCTTGCCCATCACTGCCACTTCGGCTAATCTTCAGGGCTTGCCGGAATGCACTTACGCAGCCTGCGTGCGCGATCAGATTGGGAACCGGATTCCGCTGATTGTGGATGGAGGCCCTACCGGCCGCAGCGTGGCTACTACCATCGTCGATCTCTCCACCGACGGCCCATGGGAGATTCTTCGGGAAGGAGCCATTCCTACGCACGAGATCGCTTTAACCCTCCAGCGCTGAGCAGAGACCCATGCGGCCGACGCCAAAGAACGGAGCATCGCGGACCAGCCGGCGCGTGCCTCGTGTCTTGGTGGCTACGGCATTGATCGCGATCGTGGGCTGGTTTGTATGGCTATACAGTCAGATTCATTTCTATGCCACGCACGATGAGGCAGGCCCGGCTGATGCCATCGCAGTCTTCGGCGCAGCGGAATACGACGGCCGCCCCTCGCCGGTACTGCGAGCGCGTCTCGATCATGCTCTGGCGCTGTATCGTGAGCACCTTGCGCCGCTGGTCATTACGTTGGGCGGCGGTGGCGGTCCCGGAGATTCCGAGGGCGGCGTCGGCCATGACTACCTTCTGGCACACGGAGTTGCGGAGAATCAGATTATCGCTGAGACTCATAGCACGAATACGGAAGAGTCCGCAGCTCGGCTGGCTGCCATCGCGCGGGAAAACCACCTGAGCCGCATCCTCGCCGTTTCCGACGGGACCCATTTGTTTCGCATTCGCGCTCTCTCCAGCAGCATGGGGTTGAACGTGTCGACCTCACCTCGCATCGAGGCGCGTCCCTTGGGCTGGTGGGACGCGGCCATGCGGCTGATGCACGAAATGTTCAGCTACACGTTATGGCGGCTGAAGATCTATTGAATTGAAGATCCGCTCCGGGGGGCGCGGTTGACGATACACGTCCCACCCACATCTCGCACAAAGAACGTGCGAGATATGAGCCACCCCAGGGCCACCCACTATTTGCCCGGTACCAACAGCGCTTATTGGGCCAAGGCGGCGAAGGAGGCGGTGACTGCGGCGCTAGGGGTGTAACCGTAGCCCGCTGGGTAGCCGACCGGTTGATTGGCCGCGCCCCACATGCCCACGGCCGTCACCGTTGTGCTGCTGCTGATGATGAACGGAGCGGTGTAAAGCTGGGCCGCCCCAGATCCGGGCACAGGTACACTTCCATCGGTGGTGTACCAGATGCCGGTATTCGGACCCGTGTCGGAAAGGGTCACCACCTGGGATCCGGAGAACGATCCTCCAGCTGGAGAGATGCTCGGGGCCAGACTGGCCGTGCCGGCACAGGAGCTGGATTCTGTGTCGGCTGCCTGGGCCGGAGCATTGGTGGTGTTTTCCTCGTTCGAAATATGGCTGCTCGTGGACGCCATGTTCGGCCCGCAGATGTAGTTGTTGCTGATCACCCACGGTGCGGCGCCGTAGCCCCAGCTATAGCCGTTGCAAAATGTTCCCTCGATAAGGCTGTTTGTCCCCTGAGAGCCGTTACCCCAGAACTCGACTCCCATCGGCGGACACTCCGAACCCACCGGCTTGGTTGCAATCAGCACGTTATCGTCAAATACCAGCGCGGGAGAAAAGCCCGGCGTGCCCTGTTTGAAGCTCGATATACAGCAGGCGAGCGAAACGGCAAAGGTGCCCCAGGAAGAGTTGAGCGGATCGGCGACAACGTTGTGCTCCAGCAGGAGCGAGTTGGTCGGGGTTGAGGTCTGAATCTCAATGCCGATGCGATGGTAATTCAAGATGTAGTTATATTCGAGCGTGCAGGAAATGCAGACGCTGTTGGGCCCTCCCGGATTGTAGGTGGCCAGCTGGTTGAAGTGTATCCCCTCTTCGACGTGAATGAAGTTGTTGTATTCGATGGTGATGTTCTGGTCAGTGCCCTGCGAAGTCATGATACCGGCGCAGTAACCGCCTTCGTCTGCGAAGGTGGCAAAGACCGCGGTGCAGGAAGCTGGATCGCCGAAGGTGTTGTACTCGATAAGAACGTTACTAAGGGTTGTTGCCAGCGTGCCGTCGAAGAAAAGTCCTATCTCTGAGCCGCCATTGCCCAGCATCGACGGGAGATTTGTGACCAAGTTGTGCTCGAAAGTGAAATTGCTGTTGTTGCCTGGGGCGAAATAGACTGCCCCCGTATTTTTGAACTGCAGATACTGTACCGAGCCGGGACTGGCGCATCCCCCAGGATAAGAAAAGATGTCGCTACCGGTGTAGGAGGCAGCGAGAATTGCGGTGGGGGTGGCTCCCACCGGTCCGGCGATTTGCAAGCCATTGCAAGGGATATAAATTTGGCTCGCGATGCTATAGGTCCCTGCTGCAAAGAGGATGGTTGAGCCGCTTGGGGCTTCTGCCATTGCACTCTGCAGAGCCGGTGTGCTCATGGCCGGAGTCACGTTCACCACCTCCGCCGATGCCGCCATGCCGGTCTGAGTCGCCGAAGCGGCGGCGCTGGCAATGGCCAGCAGCGCGATCACGCATATCAAGACCCTGATGCTCTTGCTCTTCCGCAGCCATGAATGCGCGATGTCACGTGCGCGAGGGTTGTGCGATGCCGCGGCATCGTTTACAGAGAGGCCCACGATGGTAAGTGTCATATTTTTTTTCAGCAATCTACAGCAGCCCCACTCAGAGACACAGTCAGGGGTGAGTGATCCGGCATGGCCTTTCAATGTTTTGATAAAACGTGATCTGTCGGGAGGGTTCGAGAAACGCCGCAGACCAGGGCCCGATAAACACTATCGGCTTGACAGGTAACTCCGAAGAGTGATTCCCGCCGAGCGTTTGAAGAAGAAGCAGTAGTTACTAACTGGCGTGCGGTTCCACAAGAGTAACCATGCGCACGATACTGCTTCCCACATTCCCGCACTTATGAGGGTGACGCAGAGCCTTAACCCTACCGTAAGAGCGCACAAATTTAATCAGACGATTTCTTTAAAGATACGCGTGAGAGGCGGCGAAATAAACTCCGCGGCGCTTTATTTTCAGCAGGATGTAATAATTGCATCGATTGCGACGAATATTCCTTCTGCGGGGAAAGAAATACGCTTGGCGATGGTGGCCGGGGCTCGGGTATTTTATCTACCTCTTCATATTTACCTTCCCCGGCACGCGGCGAGGATGACGGCGGCGATGAGGGACGCGGCGAGAGTGGAGAGGAAGTTTACTGCATCGTTATTGAGCCAGCCGATCCGCTCAGCCGTAGCACCCAGCAGAGAATCGACAAAGAGACCGCCGACGGCGGCTGATCCGGCGACTACGGCGTCGCCAAGCCGTAGTCCAAGTGTGGGTACCGCTACCAGCACCACGATTGCGGCTCCGCTCATTCCTGCCATTGTGCCGGCGAGGCTGATGGCCCCATCTGTGCCTGGCTCCACCCGGTAAAGGGTCGTGAGCAAGAATGGTGGGCCGCCCAACACCTCGCCCAGTTCGCTAGCCAAAGTATCTGCAGTGGCCTCAGCCAGGGCGGCGATCACCAATACACCATACGACCTGCCCACGGTCGGGGCGATGGCAGCGGTCAAGCCTGCGACTCCCAGGTTGGCCGCGACCTGGGCCGCGTTCCGGCCCCGCTTGTCTTCCGCGACCCCCAGCTTCTGTTTCTGGACTCTGCCAAACCTGGTGGCGCACCAGGTAAGCACAAAGAGCGTTAGCAGGGCCGGCAGCGCGGAGCGATACCAGGCGGACGCACCCAGCGTGAGGACGGCGGTAATCACTCCACCCGTGAGCGCCCCGGGCGGCGTGGCCGCGCGCGCCAAAGAAACCAGCAGTGCCAGCGCAAGGCTGATGCCCAGCGCTGCCTGGTTTGGGCCGCTCCACGATGCGATGGAGAAGCGTAGTGCGGCCGCCGCACACCAAGGCACCACCGCGGCCAGCACCAGCCACGACTGCCAGCTTTGTTCGTTAAGGCGCACTGTTCATTTTGGGCCGGCGTATCGCCGGACACGCGCTCCCGTTTACAATCAATCTTCTACCAGGAAATGAAACGTAGTGAGGTATTCACGGGTGCTTAGCGTTGCATGGCTCCAGTCATGGAGCCGGCGGAGTGTTTGTTTGCCGGAGGTTGCATTCAGGGTTCTCTCACCAGTTGCTGCCGGTTGTTCGATTGGCTTTGCTTTGCTGCTGGCCGGATGCGGAGAAACCTACCGGCCGGTGGTTACCCCAGTAGCCGTTACCCCGCCCGCTCCGCAGCCGCAGAGCTACACCGTGGTGACCACCAGCGCCGGTGCTAGCTTGGCTGGGCTTGCAAATGTCTTCGATGCCGCGGGCGATACCTTGCTGACCCAGGCGAGCTTGGGGATTAACCCGCTGGCGCTCACCCTCAGTTCCACTGCCGGCTCCGCCACTACTGCAAATACCGATGGCACGGTCAACAGCTTCACGCCCTCGACCACGCTGCAGACCAAGAACATCCAAAGCAGCACCTTGCTGCAGCCCGCGCAGCCGGTGAACCTGCTCTCTACGGCGAGCAATCTGTTCATCACCGAGCCCAACGTGCCGGCCGTGGCTGTGCTGACCAACAATACGAGCGGAATTTATCAGCTTACCCAGCAGCTACCGGTGCCTGCCAGCCCGATCAATGTCGCCGGCAACTCCAATGCCGCCCGGGTGTACTCCATTACCCAGGACAACGGCGCGGGCCAGGTTGCTTTCGGAGATTGCGAGACTCCTTCTCAGGTCACCACTCCGGGACAGGTGCAGGCGATCGAGATTTCGACGGTGACCATCTCCCGCACCTTGCCGGTTGGCCTCTGCCCGGTCTACGGCATCGGCTCGACAGACAACAATCGAGTGTTCATTCTTAATCGAGGCTCGGGCACCGTCACCGTCATTAATAGCCAGTACAACGAACTCGATACTACGACCGGCCGGGCGAACCTCAATGCTGCTACGGGCGCGCTCCTGCTGCCTCCGCCCGCCGGCGCCCCGGCTGCATCGTTCAACGCTGGACCGGTTTTTGCCGACTACTACACGCCCGCGTCTCAGCTGGTCACCGCCAATTACGATTCCAATACCATCACCATCATCAACACCAGCCTCGATCAGTTCGGGAACGATTCTGCGCTGTTTGGCCAGGCGGTGACGGTTCCTGTGGGGAATGGGCCGGATGCGTTGACGATTCTGCGCGACGGAAGCCGGGTTTATGTCGCCAATCAGAAGGACAGCACCATCAGTGTAGTCAGTCTCACCAATTACCAGGTGTTGGCCACAATACCTGTGACCGGTCATCCCATTTCGATTGCGTCTACCTTCAGCACTCCCTATGGGCAGATCTATGTTCTTTCTTCAGATCAGCCCTACATGAGCGTGATTCGGACCGATACCGACCAGGTGGCGGCGGTGATTCAGTTGGATGGGACAGGCGTGGATGTGCACACCAGCGCCCAGTCGGTGGCTGCTAATAGCGGCACCGCGGGTACGGTTGCCAATGCCATCAACGTCAGTCATGCCAGCGGCAGCGGTTCGCCGTGTGGATTCGGGGCGAGGTGTTATCAGACGACGCCGCTTACGCCGGCTGTGAAGCGCGCCAAGTAGGTTCGCAGAAAACATACCATGAGGGTTCCGTAGAACTGCAGGTCCCTCCACTACGCTCCCCCGGATTTCCTGCCGAGTTTTGTGGCGTTGATGAAGTTCCTGCGTCTCTCTTTACGGAGAGCCGCATATGTGGTCGTTTTCAGCGCCGCGAAGTAGGGAATCCGGGTACGCTTCGGTCGGGATGACAAGGGGAGGGCGGTGTTTCCATCCGGCATGCGTTAGTGGGATGGATAGAACGGCAGGTCCCTCTATCCTACTAACCCATCTCGCGTGGAAACACCGCACTCCCCTTGTCATCCCGACCGAAGCCGAGGGACCTGCAGTTCTGCCGGATGCTTAGCTGCCGGCGACGGCTCCCGAGAGGACGATCGGAAGTGTGGGTGAAGCGGCGCCGCTTGCTTTCTCGATGGTCACACCGAACGCCTTGGCCGCAATACCCGCGGGCAGCGGCGGCAGCACCAGAGTGGCAGTGCCCGCAGAGTCGGGGTGAAATAAGCCCGCTGGAACTGGCGCCTTGCCGCTCGCCGGGATCACCCAGAGTTCGTACGCTTTGCCCGCAGGCAGCGGCTTTAAATTGGTCGCCAACAGGATCAGGCCGCCGCGCTCAGGCAGATAAGTGGCGCGCGCAGTGGGTTGCGCCGGGGCCTTACCTTCCGTCAGCGTTACCCGCTGAGCCCCGGGCGCGGTCAAAACTTCGAGCACCTGCTGCGCCCGCGAGGCTTGCGCGGCGAGATTCGTTACCAAGCTGGATTCATCATGCAGTTCGTCATTCAAGGCACGGTTCTGCACGCCTAGAGACACGGCCACGATCGTCATCGCCGCTGCCGTTCCCCAGCCAATCCAGAAGCTCGGCCCCCGAAGCGAGCTTTTGACCGGCATAGGGATGACCTCCGCCGGCTTCGCCGTTGACTCAACCCCGGAGGCAATTCTTTTGAGAAAACGCTCGCGTGCTCCAGGGGGCAGCGGTTGCTGCTCGACCGCTAATCCCAGCAAGGCCAGATCACCGCTGACTTGGGCCAACTCCGCGCGGCAAGTCGCACAAGTCTGCAGGTGCGCCCGAATGGATGCTGTCTCCTCAATCGGGAGACTCTGCATCGCATAGGACGCTAACTCCTCCTGCGTGTTGTGTTCGTTGCCTGTCATGGCTGAAATGCCTTTCGTAACGTGATCAACGCCAGCCTGATGCGCGTCTTTACCGTGCCCAGAGGATCGCCTGTTTTTTCCGCGATCTCCGAATGGCTCAACCCTTCAAAGAAGGCCAACTCCATGGACTTCTGCTGTTCCGCAGGCAAGTCCTTCATGACTTGCTGGACCTTCTCGATTAAGGCATTGTGCTCGGCTTCTGACGCCAGATTGCACTTGGCAGCAAGTACTACATCGTCTACAGAGTCGGTGGGCTTTCGGCGGCGTAATAAATCAATCGACCGGTTTCTTGCCACTACTACCAGCCACGCACCCAAAGATCCCCGACCTTGTACAAAGGAATCAGAATTTCGCCAGACCTGAAAAAAGATTTCCTGCATCACGTCTTCGGCGTGGCCGGCATCCTTCAGGATCCTTAGGGCGACGGAGTAGACCGCCCTGCCATATCGATCGAAGATTTCCGCCATCGCGGTCTGATCGCCCTGGCGTACACGCTCTAGCACGAGGCCATCGTCCATCCTGTCGCTCTGGTTCGAATCTCTGGTAGTAGAACGCTCAGGGTTTCCGATCGGATTGGGAGTATTGTCTGGCATTCTCGCGAGCCGAGCCTATTCTACGTTTGCAGCACCAGAACGCCAAACTTAAGTACTGGGACAGAGGCGGATACAATAGCCTGCATCAAGCACCAACGAGAGACAGGCTCACCCCTTCCAGATGAGGAACCGGCTGGATAAGTTGCTGCACGAGCGGGGCTTGGCACCCTCCAGGGAACGAGCGCAGGCGCTCATACTGGCCGGGCGGGTGCTGGTCAACGAACAAAAAATCGACAAGCCGGGCGCCTCTGTTGACAGCGCTGCGCTCCTACGCGTGCTGGGCGACGAACAACGCTATGTCAGCCGGGGCGGATTCAAGCTGGAGGCCGCGCTGTCACGCTGGCAGATCGATCTCAACGGACGACACTGCGCCGATATCGGCACCTCCACCGGTGGCTTTACCGACTGTATGCTGCAACACGGCGCGGCGAGCGTGGTGGCTGTGGATACAGGCTATGGGCAGATCGCCCAAGCCTTGCGCAAGGATCCGCGGGTGACGTTGCGGGAACGCACCAATGCACGCTACCTCAAACCTGGCGATCTTCCAGCGGGGATCAGTTTTATTTCGATGGATGTCTCGTTCATCTCCGCGACACTGGTGCTGCCGGCGGTGGTGGCCGCAGTGCGAGATGCTCCTGCGGCCGCGTTGGAGGCGGTCATCCTGGTGAAGCCACAATTCGAAGCAGGCCGGGAGTACATCGGCCACGGGGGCATCGTACGCGATCCTGTGGCGCACCAGTTGGCGATTGACCGGGTTCGCCAAGCGATGCAGGATGCCGGCGCTTCGGATCTTGCGTTGACGGATTCGCCCCTCCTCGGGGGCGGCGGTGGGACAGGGAATCGGGAGTTTCTCCTTTACGGCCGCTTTTGAATGATTTCGGTACACTAAAGCCTCCATGCCACCAGTCGCCATCATTTCCAAACCGCAGAAGGAAGAGCTCGCGACCCTGCTCCCGGAGCTAGTGGTGTGGATGCGGGCGCACGACTTCGAGCCCATTCTCGATCACGTAAGCGGCAGCTACACGCAAGACGCGCGTGTTGTACCTCGCCATGAGTTGCCGTCACAGAAGCCGGAGTTGGTGGTGGTGCTGGGCGGGGATGGAACGCTGCTGGCGGCCGCCCGCGCCTTCGCCCGGACCGATGTCCCCATCCTCAGCGTCAACCTGGGAGCGCTGGGCTTTCTCGCCGAGGTACCGTTGCGTGATCTCTACACCACGCTCGAGGGATGGAAGGCAGGCTGTTGCAACATCGACGCCCGCGCCTTGCTGCATATCGATGTCATGCGCAATGGCGTTTTGTACAAAGAGTATGAAGCGCTCAACGACGTGGTGATTGCCAAGGGCGCCATTGCACGCATGGGCGATTTCAGCATTCATCTGTTCGAGCAGTTGGCGGCGTCGTTCCGCGCCGATGGCGTCATCATTTCCACGCCCACGGGTTCCACCGCGTACAACCTGGCCGCGAACGGACCGATTCTCGCTCCCTCGGTGGATGCGTTGGTTATCACTCCCATCTGCCCTCACTTGCTAACGATTCGGCCCATGGTGGTGCGCGGGGATTCACACGTGATCGTCAGTGTCGAGGGCGTTCCCGATCTCACTTTCCTCACTGTCGATGGACAGGAAGCATTGCAGCTTCGCGTGGGAGATAAAGTGTGCTGCCGCCGTTCGGAACACAACGTCAACCTGGTACGGATGGGCGCCACAGGGTTTTTCGATGTGCTTCGCTCTAAGCTCAGTTGGGGAGAACGCTGAGGCGTTTTCGTGGATACCCGTTACCCCACTCAAGCCAAAATTGGGCTTGAATTGGGCCACCCCGGCATATGGGCGGTTGACAAAGTGAAAATGCGTTAGGGCTTGGTGAGTTCGTCGAGGAGCGCCTTGGCTTTGGTGGCCAGAAGATGCGCGCCGTCTGTGTCGCCC
>Ga0302324_100021532_pt1 | contig 12568 bp, 9 predicted proteins | sample Palsa_T0_1_FD_201949 | JGI IMG/M metagenome (GOLD analysis project Ga0302324, IMG submission 201949) | Peat permafrost microbial communities from Stordalen Mire near Abisko, Sweden - Palsa_T0_1 | ecosystem: Environmental > Terrestrial > Soil > Palsa > Peat permafrost | place: Sweden: Abisko...
TCCAGCACGCGCACCAGAAGGGTATCATCCATCGCGACATCAAGCCGTCGAATATCTTGGTGACATTGCACGACGGGGTGCCGGTGCCGAAGGTCATCGACTTCGGCATTGCCAAGGCAACCGAAGGCCGGTTGACGGACGCGACCATTTATACGCAGTTGAACCAGTTCATTGGCACACCGGCTTATATGAGTCCGGAGCAAGCCGAGATGAGCGGGCTGGACATTGACACACGCAGCGACATCTACAGTTTGGGCGTGTTGCTTTATGAATTGCTCGTGGGCGCCACGCCTTTCGATACCAAGGAATTGATGTCCCAAGGTATTGATGCGATGCGCAAGACCATCCGGGAGAAGGAACCCATCCGCCCGAGCACCAAAATAGGGACGCTTACAGGTGAAGAGTTGACCACCACGGCCAAGCGCCGCTCCGTTGAGACCTCTAAACTGGCGCATGTGCTTCGAGGCGATTTGGACTGGATCGTCATGAAGTGCCTGGAGAAGGACCGGACGCGGCGTTACGAAACGGCGAACGGCCTCGCCGCCGATCTTAAACGCCATCTCAACAATGAGCCCGTCCTCGCCTGCCCGCCTTCGACTGCTTACCGCTTTCAAAAGTCATTTCGCCGGAACAAGCTGGCGTTTGCGGCGGCGACAGCGGTATTTGTCGCGTTGTGCCTGGGCATTGTAGCCACCACGTTGCAGTCGTTGCGGGCGACGCGGGCGGAGAAGACTACGAAAGAGGCCAAAGACGACGCCGTCGCCCGCGAGGCCGAGACGAAGGCTGTCCTTGAGTTCGTCGAAAACCATGTGCTGGCCGCCGCTCGGCCCGAGGGACAGCAGGGTGGCTTGGGACGGGACGTCACCATGCGCAAGGCGATCGAAGCGGCCGCGCAATACATCAAGGAGGGATTCACCAATCAGCCGCTGATCGAGGCCAAGTTGCGGCTGACGCTGGGGAAATCGTTTTACTTTCTGGGCGACGCGCAGAGGTCGGCCGAACAGGAGGAAGCGGCCCGCGCCATATACACGCGGCTACGCGGGCCCGACGATCCCGATACGCTGCTAGCCATGCACAATCTGGGCAGCAGCTACGATATGCTCGGACGCATGGACGAGGCGCTCAAGCTGCGGGAGGAGACGCTGGCCAGGCGGCGCGCCAAGCTGGGCTCCGATAATATCGATACGATTGCCAGCATGAATAACCTGGGCCTAAGCTACGGAAGCGCCGGCCGCTTGGCTGACGCCCTTAAGCTGCGGGAGGAGACGCTGGCCCGCTTCAAGGCCGTGGAGGGCAAGGATCATCCTGACACGCTGATGGCCATGAATAATCTGGCCAACGCCTACTTCGCCCTGAATCGTTATGACGACGCCCTTAAGCTGCGGGAGGAAGCGCTGGCCCTTTACAAGACCAAGGTCGGTCCCGACCATCCTGACACGCTTCGCGCCATGGGCAATTTGGCCACTAGCCTGGATTTCGCCGGGCGACGCGACGAGGCGCTTAGACTGCGCGAGGAGACTCTCGCTCTTCGCCGAGTCAAGCTCGGTCCCGACCATTATTCCACGCTGTTGAGTATGTCCGCCTTAGGCGACAGCTATGAGAGCCTTGGCCGGCACGCCGATGCCCTCAAGGTTTACGAGGAAACGCTGGCCATGCGAAAGGCCAAGCTGGGTCCCGATCACCCCGACACTTTACTGAGCATGAAGAACGTGGCCGATTCGTACGCCACCCTCAAGCGCCACGCCGAGGCGCTCAAACTGCGCCAGGAGACTTACGCCCTGCGGAAAGCCAAGCTTGGCGCTGACCACCCAGACACCCTCGTGTCGATGGAAGCGATCGCCGAAAGCCTTGAGGCAATGGGTCGCGGCGACGAAGCTTTGGCGATGATCGATGAATTTCTGCGCTTGACTGAAGGGAAGACCGTGGATCCGGACCTGCTTCTACAGGCTTACGCGACGCGCATGAAGTATTTTCAGAAAACTACGAATGTCGCCGGCTGCCAGCAGACCATTGAAAAGTGGGAAAAACTCAACCTCACCAATTCCGACTCCCTTTATACGAGCGCCTGCTTCCAGGCTGCAATGGCGGACATGCTCCGCGCGAGCGACAAATCACCGGCGACCTCCCGCCAGGCCGACGGCGATCTGGACCGTTCGATGGCGTTTCTCAAACAGTCGGTGGCCGCCGGGTACAAAAACGCTTCCTGGATGGCGACGGACAAGGATTTGGATTCACTCCGCAACCGGGACGACTTCAAAGCCCTCATGGCCGCGATGTCCGCGGACAAACCGAGTCAAGCAGGCAAACCGTAAATGAAGGGACCGGAAACCAGGCGTGGCCACGCAGACGCATACGTTATAGCGGGCTAACGGTGGTTTTTTTCCCAATCGGACATTTGCCGGATGTAACGCGCCCAGTCTTTTTCAGTTTGGTCATCCGGGTTCAATTTCAAGGCGGCGGTGATGAATTTTTGCGCGTCTTCGATGCGATGCTCGCTGATCAAGAACATGAGGTAGCGCGCGACCGCCTCCGGATTCTTCGGGCAGAGCAGATAGGCCTGGCGGCAGGCCAGTTCCGCTTCCCGCACCATTTGACGCCGCTCCGAGGAGCTTTTCGCGCGCGACACGCGCCAGGTATAAATTCCAGCGCCGGCGGAACGCAGCCTGGAAAAGGTCCGGCGCACATTTTCGTCCTGCAGAAAATCGGGGTCGCCCTGAAAATCCTTGGACTTGCCGCTGAGTTCCTGGGCGCTGGCGCACACTTCCGCCAGATCTGTTTCATCGTGGACCACCAGGCCGATCAAGCGCCGGGTCAGCCGCTGCCAATACTCCCGGTCGTTGCGCACGGTTTCCTCGTAGAGCGGCTCCAGCGGCGTGCGGCGCAGCTTGAAGATTGGCCCCGCCGGCTCCAGGGAGGGATACATCCATTCCCACTTTGGCAAAGGGAAGTTTTCCTCGATGTAGCATTCGCGTTCCGGATTAAGGCGCACGATGTCGCGGACCAGAAGGCCGTTGATAACGATGAAAGGGACCTGGCCGGTGATCTGCATCTGGCCGTTGACCATCCGTATGTCCTCTCCCGAAAAGACCTGCTTCGGTTCATCGGGAAATTGCTGGTCGTGCTCAAAACGCTGCCGGGCGTCGGCCGTGTATTCTTGATAGGCCTCGTTGACCATCGTTTGGTCGGGCAGCTTGACTTGTTGGCGGTACAGGCGATGGATGTATGTCAAATATACGGAATCGACCAATTGACTCTGCGCCAACGTGAAAAAGGGCTGGCCCTCCTCCTGCGAACGGCTCAATGCCGTGATGATAAACCGGCCAGGGTCGCTGCCGCCAAAATAGATGCTGCCCGGCGGGACGACTTTAAACACTTCCTCGGCAAAAAGGCGGATGAATTTCAGGTTGTTCGACGAGATCAAGCCGCAGAAGCCTCCCACATCCTGGACGCGAAACCAAATCTCCGGCGCCAGCCGGTGCATCGCGCCGGAATGATCATTGGCGGTGATGTCCTGGAGCAAATTCGTGACCGATTTCCAGTCCCCCGAAGAGGCCGCCGTGAACATCTTCCAAACTTCGGGCGGAACGGGAGCGCCGCCGTCACGCGTGGCCAGATAGACCTGGTTGCTCTTGGCCGTGATGAAGCGGGCGATGTCCGCGTCCGGTTGGGCCGCCTCGGCCGCGCGCGCGCCAACGAGCGCGCCCAGGGTGGCGGCCAGGATCATGGTCGGCAATGAGTTCATTTTCTATCGCGCAGGATGCGTTCGGGATTGCGCGCGCGGCTGACGGCGGTGTCGTAGGAAATGAGGCACTTGCAGTACAAGTCGAAGAGGCAGTTATCCATCAGCAGCATCCCCTCCTTGCGCCCCATTTGCAGGACGTTCTCCAGTTGATGGAGCTGATTTTCGCGGATCATGTTGCGCACGGCGCCGTTGGTGATGAGCATCTCGCAGGCCAGCACGCGGCGGCTGCGGTCGGTCGCCGCCAGCAAATCCTGGGCGATGATGCCCTGGAGCGAATTGGCCAATTGCATGATGATCTGCCGTTGCGCGCTGCCCTCGAAGACGCCGATGATCCGCTCCAAGGCGTGCAAGACGCTAGGCGAGTGCATGGTGGCCAGCACCAGGTGACCCGTCTCCGCCGCCGTCAGGGCCGTGGCGATGGCCTCGTGGTCGCGCATCTCTCCCACCACGATCACGTCCGGGTCCTGCCGCAAGACGTGGATCAAAGCGCGATTAAAAGAGCGCACGTCGGTCAACACCTCCTGCTGCACGACAATGGCCCGTTTGTTCTGATGCACGAACTCAATCGGGTCTTCGATGGTGACGATTTTGCAGCGGCGTTCGCCGTTGATCAGATCGACCAGGTAATTGAGAGTGGTGGTTTTGCCCGCGCCCGTCGGGCCGGTCACCAGGACCAGGCCGTTGGGCTTGCGCGCCAAATCGTCGATGTTCTCCGGCAGCCCCAATTCCTCGCGGCTGGCAATGCGATGGCCGCAAAAGCGCAGGCTCATTTCGGTGCGGCCGTTGCGTCGGTAAAAGGTGACGCGCACGCGGCCGGCGGCCCGGTGATGCATGGAGATGCACAACTCCCATTCCTGTTCGAATTTCCTGCGTTGCTGCTCGTTGAGCAGGCCCTCCGCCACGCTGTTCAATTCCTCCTCCGTCAGCGCGTCGGCGTTGGCCAGAATAATCTCGCCGTTGACGCGATAAGCGGGCGGCACCCCTGCCAGTAGGTGCAGGTCCGATGCCTCGTATTCGTTGACAGCGGACAAAAGGCGGTCGAGGTGCGAGGCGCTCATTTCTTGAGCCGCCGCCACCAATCCCGAATGCGGTCGCCGGCGCCGCGCGAACCGAGACGGGACAAGGCCTGGGCGGCGGCGCCGTGCTGGCGGTTGAGTTCGCGGGCCTGGGAGAAGGATTTTTCCGCGGCTCCCGCCAGGCCCAAGGCCTCCTGGCAAAGGCCCAATTCCAGCCAGGGCAGAAAATGCCCCGGATTCCACTCCACGGCCTGGTGCAACGGGCGCAGCGCCGGGGCGTATTGCCCGTGCCGGACCCGAATGCGGGCCGCCTGCCAGGCCGTAACCCAATCGCCCCGCGCCAGCATCAGCGCCTTGTCAATACAATAATCGGCCAGAGTCTCACGCGCCGTCAGCAGGACATCGCCCCGGGCCAGCCAGGCGTAGGGTGAAGCAGCATTTTCACCGACCGCCTCGTCGGAAAAGGCCAGCGCGCTTTGCAGTTCGCCCAGACGCGCCAGGACGACGGCCTTGGCGGCGAGCAAGTCCGCTTCGCGCGGAAATCGTTCCAGGGCTTGGTCGGCCCAGACCTTGGCCTCGGCGCACTGGTCCAGTTCCAGGAGCATTCGCACCTGGGCCGTCCAGGCGGCGGCGTTTTGGGGATTGAATTCCAGGATTTTGGCGTACGAGCGCAGGGCCTTCTGGAAATCCGCCTCTTCGAAGGCCGTCTGGGCTTCGTGCTGATAAAAAGCCTCGTCTTTGACAACTCCCTGGGCTTGAGCTGGGGTTTGTTCCCCGGCTTGGCCGCCGAACTCCAAATTGACGAATCTGCTCATCAGGTCTGGTGGATTACCTCGGCTTGTTTGTAACAGAAATTGATCCTTGAAGCCAGCAGTTTTCACCGTCTGCCTTTCCGAACCCCGATCCTGAGCGACTTTTTGGGGAGCGCGGTCGTCCCGACCGCCGCCGTCGGCGTCTCGCCGACAGCTTCCCCGCTCCAAACTGACGCACGATTCACTCCATGCCTTCGCAGGTTGGATTTGCTCGGATTTGGTCGGATTTGGCCGGATCGGCCCGAACTCGCGCCGCATATTTCGCCACTAGCCAATGTCCACTCTCCACCGTCCACTCTCTGCTGTCCTTTATCCACTAACCACTGTCCACTGCTCTTCATGGCCACATTATCTCACGATTCCCCCGTTTGAACAGTGGTGCCGCACCACCAATCGTGCCCGACGCGCACCCGCATCTACGGTGGCGTGCGAGCCGTTCGGGCTATATTCCCGGCGACTCGTTTAGGCTTTGCGCTTCGTTTCGAGGGAGGCGCGAAAGTAGAGCGCGTCGGGAATCGGATTCGCGTAGTAGGCATCGGTGCGCTTGAAGCCAAAAGACTCGTAAAGCGCAACGGCGGGCTGCATCGAGGCAAGCGTGTCAAGGACAAGGGCGCTGTAGCCGATGCGCCTCGCCGCAACGACGGCGGCGGATATGAGAGAGCGGGCCAACCCCCGACCGCGAAACGCAGGAACAACATAAAGTCGTTTTAGCTCGCCCACGGACTCAGAGAATGGACGCAGACCAATGCAGCCGACTGCGGAGCCGTCGGCATGGGCAAGAAAAAGGACGCCTCGCGGTGGAGAGTATTCTCCGGGTAACGACGCGACTTCGCGCTTAAAATTCTGAAAGCAGAGGTCAATGGCAAGGGATGCCGCATACTCCTCGAAAAGATGTCGGACGGCTTGGGTGTCGCTGTCATTGGAGGCTGGAAGGACTAAATTCATGCGAGATACGAGCAACGGCCGACCTGAGGGGTTAGGCCACACCTTTGTTGACCCTATCCGGCTGACGCCTGATCGCCCGCCAGTACTCCTCGCGAATGTCGTCGTCTATCTCGATCGGCGTGCTGCCACCATACAGCGCATCACCGCCATTGCGCTTCGGCCCGGAAATCCAATAGTCCTCGCCGGTATCCACGTTGTGTGTGGGCGATGCGCTCAAGCCGCTGCTCTGCGAAGCGCCTGCGATGGTCATCTCCAGTGCTGCCGTATTTCTGCTCGGTGATTTGGCCATAATGCGTAATGACCTCTTGCTCAAACCAAGATATCCTTTGCGATCCAGTGATCAACTTCTTTTCCACCAACCTTCGACGGAGTCTGCGTCAGACCGTCAGACGTAAGCCCAACGCCGATTTTTTGAACCGCGAACCACGCGAACCACGCGAAAGAATTGGATTTTTCGCGTGGTTCGCGTCTTTTGCGGTTCACTCCATTTCTTTTTGAACGACTTACAGAGGATAACGAGGCAACGAAGCGGCCTGGAGTTTTGGCAACTGTCCTGGCTTCCGGTTTTGCGAACGGTCATTTGGGTGCTGAAGGAGGAAGAGGGATGAGCACGGGAATGCGGTCCTTGAAGGCGGGAATGGCTGGGCCGTCGCCTTCAGGGTTGTCCAGGTAGTAGAAACCGACCGTCGTGTAGTGGTTGCGCAGGGGCTTGCGATCTTCGTCCCATCCCTGCCGTCCATGTTCCAGCGTAAAGAGGAGGCTCTGCTTGAAGGGCACGGGATCCTGGATGTGCCAACGATAGCAGGTGTTCAAGATGCCTCGCTTCTCACCGCCTTTGCCGGCATTGTCGTAATACGGCACGCCATTATACGGATTCCAAAACGCGCGGCCAAAATCCCAGGCGCCGCAAAAGTAATCCTCGCTGCCCGTGCCGCTAATGACCGGTTTTTCCGAGCCGTCCACGTACCAGTAATCATTGCCCTCGCCCCACCAGCCATCGCTGTTGGCCATGACCGAGATGAACGTCCCCACAAAATGCCCGGCGCCTTTGGTGTCGCAAATCGTCAGCGGCTTGCCCAAGGGGGCGGGAAAGTAGGTGCGATACTGGGTATGAAAATAGCGCGCCTCCGGCTGCGGGTCGTCGTCCAGGCGATAATCGATGTTGAAATAGAAACTATCCACCGCCCGTTCACCTTCGTTGGCGACGGTGAGCACGGCATGTTTTTTGAAGGGCATCGGCCAATAACAGTTGAGCGCCTTCTCCGCGCCGATCGCTACAGGCGCACTTTGGAACGGGGCATACTTACCGTGGCCTTGAGCAAAAAAGTCCCCGATGGGGCACTCGACGGCCGGCCGGGAGGCATCGTCCCAAGTCATGCGCAGCACCAGTTCGCGCAGATGCTCGGGCGAAGGTGAACTGATGGTAAACCAGATATGAGTGACCCGGCCGTTGCCTGTGACATCCATCAGCGTGAGGGTCTGGCCGGGATCGATGCGCCGGGCATCGCCGTTTCGTCCCTTAGGGTCGGTGCTTGAGGCCCGGCCCGCCGAGAAGTCTTTCTTGGAGGCAAGATCGGCCGGGACCTGAGCGAGGCCCAGAGTTGGCAGCAGTGCGATCACTGCCACACTTAGAATACGTGTGGTGAGGCGGTCAAGCGTGGTTGTCATTTCGCTCAAGTTAACTAGTTACGAAGTGGTGTCAATATCCCGCTTCGGCTGGCTCTGTCTTAATTTGGGGAGCACACGCGCCCCGCGTGTTGTGGCCGGCGCCCCGTCGGGCACATCTTGTCATCTTATACACTTCTGATGAAATACGAAGACGCAATCGGCGAGGGCGCCGATTGCGACACGCGTGGCGCATGTGCTCCCCGAAAAAGAATTCCGAGCCTCATTTTTTTCAAATTAAGGCACTACCCTCCGCCTGGCATTCGGATTGGCGCCGAGGCGACTCGTGCGCCAACCCGTTTTGATGATGTGGTTCTGCCGCCAGGAGTCAGAGTTTCAGACTGGAGCGCACTTTGTCCAGGATTTTGGCGCCGATGCCTTTGACGCGGCGAAGGTCGTCCAGCGAGACGAACGGACGATGTTTGACAATGCCTGCGGCCAGTTTCTTGGGCAGGCCCTTGACGGCGGCCAATTCCTCGACACGGGCAGTGTTGATGGAGACGCACTTCGCGTCGCCACGTGTCCTGACTGGTGCGGCGGGTGCGACAGTTTTCGTTACCTCCGCCGCGGGCGCTTTGGCGGTCGCAGGCGCAAGGACAGGCGCCGGTGCTTTGGCGGCCGCCGCGGCTGGGGCGCTGGCAACGACAGGAGCCGGCGTTTTCACCGGCACCAGCGCGACGGGCTTCGCGACCACCAACGCGACGCAAGGCTTCTCGACTTCCCGCGCGGAGACGAATGGAGTGGCGAAGTTGGTGAAGTCGCGGGTCACGAAGCGGGCCGAGGTCCATTCGCGGAGCATGAGGACCAATTGCCAACTGCCGGCCGGCGGCGGGGTGAAGGCCACGTCAATCGGCGGCAAAGCCAATTCGTTCTGGCCGCGAATGGACCCGATTTCCACGCCTGCCAGGTGATGACCTTGGAAATTCCCACCTGCAAATGGCGCCGGCAAAGCCCATAGTTCCACCGACAAAGAACCGCTGATGTTGGTCGCCGCGCGCGGATTTTCGATGCATTCAACCGAGACTTGCACGCGCGAACCGTCAATGCCATAACCGACCTTTCCGCTCATGCGCGGTTGAAGGAATCCCTGGCGTTGGGAATAGACGGCGAAGTCGTGAACCTCATCGAATTGGCCGGCATGGCCCGCCGCGAGCACCAGCACCATGACGTGTTCCCCCACGCCCGCAGGCGGGTGCGCGAAGGCGCTGACCGCGAAGTGTTCGATTTCGTCGGCCAGTTCCACCATCGGCGGCAGAGCAACTTCGGCGACGATATGGCCGGCAAGCTCTGGAGCGGAATTGGGTGCGGTGGGGCAGGCCCAAAGTTGCAGCGCCCACGAGCACTGGTGGGCGGCGGGATGGAGCAGCGCGAACATCGCGTTGAGATGGATCGTGTCACCATCCAGGCGGTAACCATGTGGGCCGTGGAGCCGAGCCAGTTGGACGGAAGGAGTTTGAGTTGAAGTGTTTTCGAGAATCGACGATTTCATTATTTGCTTATTCTTAAGTTAAATTGCTTGATATTAAGTTCTTCAGTCGCAAAGGCGACCGACAATATGCCGCAGGAAAGCACCCATTAGACCAAAAGGCAAATAAAAAGCGGTGTGCATCGAACGGAGCGCAATCCTGGGTTTTTCCGCTTGATGATGGGCCGTGGGCGCAGGTCTGCCTTGCCGAACGTGTCGCCTGCCGCTACATTGGGCGCATGGAAATGCCAGAAGAGGCGCCAGTGATGACGCTGCCCAACGCCACCCTGTTTCCTCAGGCCCTGATGCGGCTGCACATTTTTGAACCGCGCTACCGGCGAATGCTGAAGGAAGTGCTGCATTCACGCCGCATGCTCATCATTGCCATGCGCAAGCCGGGCAGCGCGCGCGAGGTGCCCTTCACCGTGGCGGGCTTGGGGTTGGTGCGCTTCTGCATCCAACAAAACGACGGCACCTCCAAACTCATTCTGGAAGGGATAAGCCGGGTGGAGTTGATGCAGACGGTGCGGCGCACGCCTTATCGCGTCAGCCGCATTCGGCCTTTGCCCACTCCCAGCCGGGACAGTGTGGCCATCGATGCCTTGATGGCCAAGGTGCGCGACTTGGTCACCGAACGCATCGAACAGGATTGGCCGCCCTTGGAGAGCGGCTCGCAGAAGGCGCCGGTCCAGGAAATCGTCGCCTGCCTGGAGACGCTCGATGATCCCGACCGCGTGGCCGATCTGGTGTCCTGGTCGTTGCTGCGCGGGGCGGCGGAACGGCAAACCATTCTGGAAACGATCGAAGTGGAAGCGCGGCTCAAACACTTGATCCATTTTTTAATGGCGGAAATCAACCAGCGGCGTAAACGTAAAGTCAAATGAACAATCCACCCAATGAAACTGAAAACGGCGCCGGGCCGGACAAGTCGATGTCGGCCCTTTTCGCCAGCATGGTCATGCAAAACACCAACATGGCTTTGATTTTCCTGGGCCAGACGCCCCATCCACAAACTGGACAGACCTCCCAGGACCTTGAGCACGCCACGTATTTTATCGACCAGCTCGAGATGCTCGCCGTCAAGACCAAGGGCAACCTGAACAAACAGGAAGACGCGCTCCTCAAGCAGAGCCTGACTCATTTGCGACTGACTTATGTCGAGGCCGTCGAACATCCCCCCAAGACCGAGCCTCCGGCCGCAGCGCCGGCGGCGCCATCGCCGGCGGCGCCGCCCGTGGACGAGCAAGAAACTCCGGTGACCGAGCCTACTCTTCCAGGCGAAACCACCGCCGAGAGCGAATCGCGCAAGAAGTTTTCCAAGAAGTACTAACCGCCCGGCGCTCTTCAATGCCTTCCCAATCCCTAGCCCAGATATTTCACAATGCAGCGAGGGCCTGTTCCACATTGTCGGTAGGGCGGCGCTGCAGACGGAACAACACAAGAGCTTGACCGCATTGCGCGGTCTGCGCCGCCCAAATATTGGGGCGAAGCGGCAGCTTCGCCCTACCAAACTATGAAATATGCAGGCTAGAGATGAAACGAACTCGACAGAACCGATGGAGGTAACTGTAGCTGGACTGCGAGTCCCAGCCCGCGAGGGAGACTGAATTGCAGATTTACGCCCCCTCCCCGCTTACTTCTTGATGTCGTTGAAGTAATCTTTCACCGTTCCCTGATAGGCCCGGGGCACCTGGTCCTGGTTCAACGCCTTGGTGGCATCGCTTTGGGCCGTGGACGCGGCTTCCTGGTAGGCGACCGAACTCCGCCCCTTTATGCTCACGTCCTTCAAGGTGATGCTCGGCATCGGCGAACCGGGGGTGATCTGGCCATGCAGCTTGGTCGGGGCCAGGTTGTCGGCCAATTGCGGGTCGCCGCGGTCGGTCAATCCTCGCGGATCCCGGTCGGGACGGTTGAGGCCGCTGTTGTCCCAGAGGCCGCTCATTTTCGGATACAATTGCGCATCATCATCGGTCCAGGTGCCGACGCCGCGTCCGCCCGGGCACTTGCCCAGGCCTAAACAATGTCCGGCCGCCACGCAACGTCCGCTGCAATCACCGCAATGCGGGCATTGGCCCCAGGCGGTGTGCGTGGAGAGACACATTTCGGCCTTGTTCAAGGCGTCCAGCGAACCTTGCAAAGCCTTGGCATCGGCCATTTGCGCCTGGATTTTCTCAAGTTCCTTGGCGGCGGCAGCCAGGGATTGAGCCGCGCTGGTTTTGTCGCCGCCGCGCAATTGCTGGGCCGCCTCGTGCAGATATTGGGAAGCGTCCCCATAGGGAGCGGCCGGAGCCACGGCCCGGGAAACTTCGTCCAGCATTTTGGCCGCCTCCTCCGGTTTGAGTTGCCCGGAACGAACTTTGTCAATCATCTTATTGATCGTTTGCTGCGCCAATTCCGGCTGGCCCAACTTCAATTGTTCGGGCAAGTCTTTGCCGTCGTGGTCAGCCTGCTGCTGCATTTTTTGCAGTTCCTTGGAGAGCGCCTGGGTTTTCTCCAGGTCGGTCGTGGCCAGGTCCATGTCCTTCTGGAAAGCATCATTCTGGCTGTTCTTCAAAGCGTCGATGGCGTCCGCCAGATCGGGCAGCGATTGGCCCAATTCGCTCGCCTTATCCGCGAGGTCGGACAAACTTTGCGCCATTTTTTGGCGCTCGGCGGCGGCGGCGGGCGAATCATCCTTGGGCAGGCCGGCGGCGGCTTGTTGCAACTTCTGCATTTGTTCGGCCAGCTTGTCCAGCGCGGCCGGGTTATCGGCCGCCTTGCCCAGGGATTTTTGCAGGGCGTCCATTTGTTTCTGATGGGCGGCGCTGGTGGTGCTCTCGCTGCTGGGCGCGCGCGCGGCGTGTTCCAACGCCTTAAACGCCGGATCCTTCTTGCCCAACTCCTGCAATTGCTGCTTGAGCTTGTCGGCGACGTTGGCCAGGTC
>Ga0302324_100021534_pt1 | contig 12567 bp, 16 predicted proteins | sample Palsa_T0_1_FD_201949 | JGI IMG/M metagenome (GOLD analysis project Ga0302324, IMG submission 201949) | Peat permafrost microbial communities from Stordalen Mire near Abisko, Sweden - Palsa_T0_1 | ecosystem: Environmental > Terrestrial > Soil > Palsa > Peat permafrost | place: Sweden: Abisko...
CGCGACCGCGGCCTCTTCCTGGGTCAACTCGCCCCAGACGACGAGCAACAGCGTGTCCCGATCGGCTGCCGGGAGCCGGCCGAGCGCGGCAACCAGTTCAGGTGCCAGACCGGCTTCGCCGTGCTCCACGAGTCCTGGCGCGTCGGCCAGCAGTCGCTCGAGCGCCACGAGCCGTCGACGCTCCAGCCGGCGGTGATCGGCGATCACATTGTTGGCCACGCCGAGCAGCCAGGGAAGCGCGGTCTCGCGTTCGGCACGAAACCGCGCCCGTGACCCGAAGGCCCGGACGAACACCTCGGCCGCTACATCCTCCGCGGCCTCGCTCCCGATCCGCCGCGCGACGTAGCGCCGAACCGCAAGCCCGTACCGCTCGTAGAGCCCAGCGAAAAGCGACGGCTCTTCCACCGACCGCGCCAGCAGCTCCGCATCATTTGAACGGAATCCCATGCCCCTCACATCGTCGCGAGCGCCGAAATCCCTCGCACAACATGAAAAAAGGTACGCCACGGCCCTCACACCACTGAATGGCTCGAAGGACAATCAGCCTGCCGCAGAGCATCGAGGATCTGGCGCGCGACTCGGCGCGTGAGGGTGAGTCGTTCTCGGCGACGGTCGCCCGGCTCATTGAGCAGGGAGCGCGGGCTGAAAGCGGCGCGCGTCGTCCGCGTTACGTCGCTGCCGGTGACGGACCCAAGGATCTCGGGCGAGCGGCCGAGAAGTACCTGAACCAGCTGGTCGAGGCCCGCTGAAGGTCGTCGCGGACACGGGCCCGCTTGTCGCTGCGGCCAACTGCCGAGACCAAGCCCATGCCCTCGCTGCGGCCCTTGTGACAGAGCTCGGGAGGGACCTGCTCGTCCCGGAGCCAGTGATCGCCGAGGTCGATTAGTTGCTGCGCTCGAGGGTCGGCGGTCACCCCGCGCGCTTGTTTCTGGAAGCGATCGCTGACGGTGAGCATGCGGTCGTGAATCTGTCGCCGGCGCTGCTGCGGCGCGCGGTGGTGATTGACGCATCGTTCGCGGATCTCGGACTCGGATACACCGACGCCGCAGTAATGGCGATCGCTGAGCGCGACCGGCTACCTGTACTTACATTCGATTTGGGTGTAGGTCTTTTGGGGGGACTTATGCCGGTTGGGGGATGGCACCGAGGGCGTAGCGTGGGGTGTGAACGCGGTGGTGTTCTTGGGTGAGGTGATAGTCCCAGTAGGTGTCGAAGTCGCCGTTGCTGTTCAGGGCGCGTAGCTTCAGGACGGCCTCGGCTGTTTGCAGGCCCCAGCGGGCGCCGGTGATGTCCATCCGGTCTTTGATCAGGTGCCGGCAGGCGCCCTCGATCACGCGTGTCGCGATCGGCCAGCCGGCCGCGAGGGCGGTGGGGTAGTCGAGGTAGGCGCGTTTGTTGAGGAGGTAGTCGGCGGCGCGGTCGGCGTTTTTGCGTTTGTCGGGATCGAGTTTGAGGAGGGTCGCTTTGCGGCGGATCGACGCGGCGGTGATCCCGGCTTTGCCGTTGAGGATCTGCCGGGCTTTGTCGTTGACCCAGCGCTCAGCGGCGGGGTCGCCCTCGGCGTGGAAGCACCACGCGGCGGACCACAAATATTCGATCACGTGAATCACGTCGATCAGGATCGTGACCTTCAGCTTGCGGGTCTTGGACTCCTTTTTGATCCGGTCGATCTGGTGGTTGTTCCCGTCGACCAGCGCGATCCAGGAACGTTGGTGTTCGGGGTCGCGTCGGTCGGCCTCTTGAAACATGTCAGCGACGATCGTTGACGCGTCTTCGCTGACGCTGGCTGACAGCCACTTGTTCTTGGCCTTCGGGGCGGGCTGGGCGGCTTGGCGCTCGTGCTCGTCTGCGGGCAGGATGTCGGCTGCGGAACGCTCGGCAGGGGTGATCTCGTAGACGGCGCATACCTCGGCGATCCGCTTGCGTCCTCGCTTCTCGCCCTTCGACAGACGGGTGTTGAGCTTCGCTTGTGAGCTTGCCGCTTGTTTCTGGGTTGCCGCCCGCAGCGCCTCGGGGCGCATCACCACCCCTTTGCCGTCGCAGGACAGCACCAGCACATCGTCCCGATCGCTGTCCGCCGGTTGGCGCTGCTCGTAGAACGCCTTGAAATCGACGGCCGCTGCCGCGGTCAGCTCCCGCAACTGCCGTGTCCCGAGCCGCTGTCCGGTCTGACGCAGGATCGCCTGTTGGGCGTCCTGGAAGCTTGAGCGTGGCGTCTCGAGCGCCGCGAGACGGCGGATCCCGTGCGAGTGCCGCTCGACAGGCAGGTTCAACTGCGCGTCGGCGGGAGACAGGTTCTCCGCGCCGCGCGCGCGGTACGCGAGCCGCTTGACCTCCACCTCGCCGAAGACTGTCTCCAGCGCCCGCGCGTGCGAGCGCTCGACGTTCGGTCGCCTCACCCCGTCCGCACCGACCACCAGCTCAACCCGCCGCTCGGAGTCTGAGCGCAGATCGAGATGGTCCTGCAGCAACGTCCGGATCAGCTCACGTCCGTCCTGCTCCAGCCGCGCCTCCAGCTGCGCGTGCTCAAGCCCGCGCGCGTGTCCGCCGGCCAGCCAGCCGGCCAGCGCCGAGAACCGCTCCGCCGACCGCGAAAACGCTTCGAGCGCCTCGCCCGACAGCGCGGCGAGCTCACCCTCGGGCGCGCCTCGTTCAGGCAACCGGATCGGCTCAGACTCGCTCACAGCCACAGAAGCATCGCGTGCCCGGCGGAACATGTCGAGAAGATCGGGGGACACGCGGCCACCTCCCAGGGGTCGAGATCAACGGCAACAACCCGACTTTCACCGCCAACCCGCACCCTCCTGCCGCCTGACACCCCAAAACCCGCCGACCCGCCGCCGCATCCGACCCAAAACGCCCTAAATCACGGCACTTATACTCACTCCAGACGACCTACACCCATTCGATTTCGAGCACTTCCGCGCAACCCGGCCCCCGCACGGCTTCTGGCAACTCGTCGTCGACGAGCATTGCTACAAGCGACACGTTGGCTCGTGACCCGTCGAGCGCTCGCTTGCTTCCAGGACTTGGCGGTGGATCAAGCCGTCTGTGACGACCGCGTTCGAGAACTGGCTGGTGGTGGAGACGGCGATCGGCTCGCGATCGCACTGGAGAACTCCGCGCGGAAGCGCTCAAACTGTTTCCGCGGAAACACTTGCGGACTCAAGGACACGCTCGTGGTTGGCGCGTGGGGGCGCGCTACGAGGTCATCGATCATCGCCGCGATAACGTTTTCCCAGTCGACCCGGAGAGTCAAACCGTGGTCGAGGAGTGCGGACCCCTGGCCCGGCCCGTCGACCGCGAGGACGTTGTACCCGCGCTGCAGCGCTGCGGCTCCGGTGAGGAAGTAGAGCTCCTCGCAGGTACCGTCATAACCACCGATCAGGATCACCGTTGCGCGATGCCCTGCAGCCGCGCTCGGCTTGAACAGATACCCCGGTAGGCGCGCTCCCTCGAACGGGATCTCGACCCCCTCGACCGGCATTTGCGTCAGTCGCATCGCGGCCTGGAACGCCGCCTTCTGAGCACGATGAGCCGTGACCACGCGCGCGTCCAGCGGGTGGCCGAGCAACATCACGCCCGAGGTTCGGTGGTAGCTGCACGCGCGGAGGTAGGCAAGCCGTGCGGTTTCGCTGCGCCCGGCGGCTTCCGCCGCACGCGCGAGCACCTCGACCCGATCGCCGAGCCTGCGCCACTCCTCATACCAGCTATCGAGCTCAGCCTCCCGCACGTGTCTCGCGGCCTCGAGACACTCGCCGATATCCGCGCCGCCATACCCTGCGGATCCGAGGACGCGCAGCAGTTGAGCATCGAGCTTATTGCTCGCGGGGCGGAATTGGCTCAGCTAGCGCAGCGCGCCCCGGAGCCGCGGGGAAGGGGTCGGCGAAGTACTGGGTCTCGTGCGTTACGAGACCGTCGGTGATCTCCATGACGCTGAGCGAATATGTGGGCACGCCGTCATAGGTAATCACGCACTCGCTCACCCAAACGTCGCCGCCGCCCAGGATCCGGCGGACGGTGAAGTGGCGTTCGGCCGGATGCCCGCCGCGTTGCGCTTGGATCGTTGACCGACCTCTGAAGCGCTCGCCGGACTGCGGGTAGTCCAGGATCGCGTCCGCAGCGTAGATCGCGTGCTCAGCGTCGACGTCCCCGCGTTCGGAGGCCTCCCAGTGCTGCTGCAGCCGAGCCCGGATATCGGCTTCACGATCAATTGCGCTGCTCACGCGTTAGCCCCCATGACCAGTAAGGAATGTCGCTGGCTCGCGCGATAGATGTTACAACCGGGAGGACCGCCACCTCAGTTGTACGCCACGCGGGGCAACCTCTCCACGACCACCGCTCTCACGTGCTCGAGGTGGCCAGTCAAGGACTACCTCCCATGCGATCCATCAGTCGTTCTGGGTTCAAGCCGTAGCGCGCGAGGATCTGCTGGTCGCGCCGGAGGTCGATCGGATCGGGCAGTTGACTGAGCACCTCGCTGATTACGTCATCCGAGTACCCGGCACCTCGGAAGAGCCGCGCAGCTTCCTCGTGAGATCGGGGCGCCGGATACGAGGCCACAGGGTGAGCATACGCTTGTGAGCTGCGCGGTCAGGTGCCTGGGGGTGCCAGTTTCCGGTTTCGTCGTAAGGGCGGAAGCGGATGAACGCTGACTGACTGTGGAACGGACGAGCGGCGTGCTCCGTGGTCGCTTGGCGATGGCCGCCACCGTGTTGCTCGACGTACGCCCGCATTGGGGTGACGTCGCTCCAGAGCGAGAAGGTCGCGACGATCCGCGGTGGGTGGGCGAGGCCTGCGGCGAGGAGCAGGCCCGGGCTGCGGAGTGCGTCGCGCTCGGCACGGGCGCTCGCGCGCAGAAACGCGAGTCCGCGGCGCAGACGCAGCCGACCGAGCGTGAGCACGGCGGCCGGACGGTTCGGGACACCGTCCGCTGCTGCTGCTGGGAGGAGGTCGCCGAGCTCGGGCCAGGCTCCGACGACGCGGACCGGCTCAAGCCGGACGCGATAGCCGCCGGCGAGCGCTTCGGCCACCGGGTGCGAGGCCAGGAAGCGGTCGAGCGCGCCGTCATCCTCCCAGGCGGCGATCAAGCCGACGCGCCCCGGTCGCGGCGAAGGGAGAAGGCGCGGGCCGAGTGGAGCCGCGATCACGCTCTTCGCGTAGCGCAGTCCGGGGATCTCGTCCGGGGTCAGCCGGGTGCGGAGCAGACGGAGCCCGGTGGATGGCCGGACGTCGGCGAGATGGACGGAAGTTACCATCGGGTGTACTGGAGAGTAACATATCGCGGATGTCGAGGAACACCACCGGCTCGCGGCGTTTAGCTGCCGCTGAGCGTCGCCGGTTGATCGAGGATGCCGCCGCGCGTCTGTTCGCCGAGCGCGGGTATGTAGCGACAACGATCGATGACATCGTCGCCGGCGCGGGCGTCACGAAGCCGATGCTCTACCGCCACTTCGAGTCCAAGCAGGACCTCGTGATGACGCTCCTCGAGCGCCACCGCGACGAGCTCGCGACGGCGCCGCTCGACGCGCTCCTGGCGAGCGCCGATCGGCCGTTCGCCGAACGGCTCGATGCCATGCTCGACGCATGGTTCGCCTACGTCGAGACGCACCCGTTCATCCGCCTGCTGCTCCACGACAGCAGCGGGGACACCGAGGTCGCGGCCCTCGTCGAGGAGCTCCACGACCGCCAGCGCGCCGCCGACGTGGTGCTGTTGCGAGAGTTCGCCCCACACATCCCCGACCGCGAACTCGTGCCGCTCGGCGAGATCATCCGCAGCGCTCTCTCCAGCCTCGGGCTCTGGCGTCTCGACCACCCAGAGACCGACCCTGCCACCCTGAACGCAGCCCTGCGTCGCGTGGTACTCGCCATCGTCGAGCCCCCCGACAACGGATCCTAGAACCCAGGCAAGCCGAGAGCGAGCCATCGCTACCAGCCTGCCGCAGATTCGACGTTACGGTTTTCGCCCTGCAGCGTCGCGCGACCATCTTGGCGAGCGGGGTCGTCGGGTCCACACCTTGTCACCGCGTACGTGTGAGTGCGGGATGCCGAACGTGCGTGACTTTCCGCGCTCCGGCGCCTTCCTATTCGTGTGGGAGTATCCACACCTTCCGCGACGGTCACTGCCGGGATGGAACTCAGCTCGGCAGGGGAAGTCCGGCCCTGCGAAACTCCTCGGCCATCTTCGCGCCGACAAGCTGGAGCGCCGAGGCGGGGCGGATCATCACTTTGAGCTCGGTGATCATGCCGTCCTCGTCGAAGGTGAGCTTGTCGATCCCCTCGACCTGCTTCCCGTCCACCTTGGTTGCGAATTCGAGGATCGCGACCCGGTCGTCCGGATCCTCGAGCTGGTGCACGTACCGGAACTCGTCACCCAGCCCGAGCACCCGCTCGGCCGCCTGAAGGACCTTCATGACCTGATCGCGACCCTGATACGGCTTGAACACAACCGGGCTGCGGAAGGTCGCAGCCTCGCTGAATAGATCTGCGGCGGCATCGACGTTGCCGGATTCGACGGCGGCGCGGAAACGGTCGGAGAGCATTCCCCCCGGCAGCCTAACGTGCCAGCTCCGGCCGCCGCTGAGCGACGGAGCCGCGAGATCATTCGGCAACGAGATAGACGACGTCGACGCCAAGCGCGGTATAGGCAGGCGCTGCTCGCCGATCGGCGCTGACCAGCGTGTGCTTGTGATGCGCCGCGGTCGCAGCGATCAGAGCGTCGTACAGAGCCCCACCGCGGATTCCGGAACCGACCGCGGTGCGGAGACCTCGCCGTGTCGCACCGGCGGGGAGGATGAGCCACGTGGTCGGGAAACGGCGCTCGAGCCACTCTAGAACCACGGCTGGGGAGAGGCGCTGACCCTCGGGCATTCGGCTGAGCGCGGCCGTCGTCTCGAACGCGACGTGCGCAATCAGCGCCGCCTGACCTGCGGCCAAGGCGACGGTCGCGGCCTCGTGGGCAACGTGCCACGGCGCCGCCGCGGCGATCGTCACGCTCGAATCGGGAGCAATCAACGCCTGACGCGATCGATCGCCGCTCGAACGTCTTCGACGGTGAGCGGATTCATCGGCGCGTCGGTGACGATCACCGGACCATCGCCGCGATCTTCGATTCGTGCTGGCACGTCGGCCACTGCGAGCTCGAGGACTCCGTCGCGGGCGACGACCTCCAGCTCGGCTGGCCCGGTGATGCCAAGTTCCGCGCGAAGCGCCTTGGGCACGACCAAGCGGCCGACGGAATCAATGGGAATCTTCATACCACAAGATTACCAATACGAATGCGCCGAGAATCCCCGGAACAGCCCCGCGCGCTCACGACCGTCGCCAAATGCCGGCCGTCTCGCGCCGAGACGAGAACTCGCGGAGTCTGGCGAGGGCTGCTCACACCGACGTCCTCCCAGGCCCGCCGACGGCGTTCGCGAGTCGCTCTAGACGACCGCCTCCTGTTCGCGGTGTTCGCGGCGGTAGGCGTGAGTTCCGCATACGTAGGGCAGCTCGAGGAGGTCGTGCGCTGAAAGCTGAGGGTCGGCGTCGAGCATGCGCTTGAGGCCGTCGAGGACCTGCTCCTGCTCCGGCGGGGGGCGGGTGCTGACAGCACTCCAGGTCCGAGCCAGGTCGATCAGCTCGGCCTTGCGCAGAGACTTCTGCCAGGGGATGTCGACGCGAATCCCTGCGCCGAAGCCGGGAAGGTCCGGTGGATCGGAGAAGGCGGTGACCGCGGCCCCGCTGCCTGTCAACCGGTTGAGCTCCGACACCCAGCTGACGCGGTCGTCGTGAAGGTTCCACAGCATGGCCAGAACCCCGTCACGGGTAAGGACGCGGAGCGCTTGTTGGGCGGCGCGGTCGGAATCCGCCCAATGCCACGCCTGCCCGAAGAGCACGGCGTCGACCTCGTCGGGACCGAGCGGGAGCTGCTCGGCAGTGCCGGCTCGCACGTCCGCCTGCGGCACAGCGGCCGCGAGTACCGCGCGCATCCTGTCGTCGGGCTCGACGGCCACGACGTCAAGTCCGCGAGCGACGAGAAGGCGGGTGAGTTTGCCGGTGCCCGCTCCGACGTCGACGACGCGCCGGGCACCGACCGGCAAGACGGCTTCGAGAGCGGCGGCGGGATACGTCGGACGTCTCCGGTCGTACAGATCGGCCATCGCGCCGAACGAGCGGGAAGCGTCCACAGGCTGAGTCACCCCCTCAGTCTGCAGCACGGGCCGTCGCACGATTCGAATGCTCTCGAACGAGGAGCGTTGCCTGCCGGCTTGTATGGATCGCTGCACGCTTATCATGGTGTTGTGGCGAGACGGCGATCGCGGCCCGCAGGAGCATTTCTCGCTGGTCGGAGCGATCGCCACGAGCACGCTCCAAGCCGCGGGCTCGGCGCTGGCCCACGTGCTGCCGGTTCCGGTCGGTGGGTCGTGACGCGGCGGGGCCTCGCCTTGGCGTGCCTGGCGCTGGAGCTGGCGCTCGCCGGCTGCGGGAGCATGAACCAGGCCTCTGGCAGCGTGCAGGCCGCCCGGCCGGCTGCGAGGGCGCGCAGGACGACCGCGACCGAGCCCGGCCGGTCCGCGGCGCGGGTCGCGCACCGGGCCAGGGCGACGATCCCCGCAGGCAATTGGCCTCAGTTCAACTTCACCGCCCAGCGCACCGGGGTCGGTCCGTCCGATACGGGGATCACCGCCGGCGACCTGAGCCAGCTCCGGCTCCGCGCCGTGAAGCTTCCCGGCACCGCCGACAGCTCTGCGATCGAGCTGCACGGGATCCGCATCCACGGCCGCGCGCGGGACGTGCTCGTGCTCACCACCAGCTACGGCCACACGCTGGCGATCGACGCCGCCACCGGTCGGACTCTGTGGGAGTTCACGCCATCCGACATCGCCTCCTACGACGGGTCCGCACAGTTCACCACGGCGACCCCGACCGCCGATCCTGACCGGAAGTACGTGTACGCGACCAGCCCGGACGGGAAGGTGCACAAGCTGGCGCTGGCCACCGGCCGACAGGTCCGCTCCGGCGGCTGGCCCGTGACGGTGACCCGTGATCCCACCCACGAGAAGCTCGCGTCGCCGCCGAGCATCGACGGTCCCGATCTGATCGTCGTCACCGACGGATACATCGGCGACATCCCGCCCTACCAGGGCCACGTCGTGAGCATCGACCGGGCCACGGGGAGGATCGTCGCGGTGTTCAACTCACTGTGCTCCGATCGCCGATACCTGATCGTGCCGTCGAGCTGCCCGCAGACCGACTCGGCGATCTGGGGACGCTCCGGCGCGGTGATCGAGCCAGACGGGAACATCCTCGTCGCAACGTCGAACGGATACTCGGCGTCGAAGGTCTCGTTCAACGGTCGCGATTATTGGAGCGACAGCGTGCTCGAACTCTCACCAGCGCTGAAGCTGCTGCACAACTGGACCCCGACCGATCAGCTCTATCTCAGCGAGAACGACCTCGATCTCGGCAGCACCTCTCCGGCGCTGCTCCCGGGTGATCTCGCCGTGCAGGGCGGCAAGAGCGGCGAGCTGTCGCTCCTGGACCTGAAGCGGCTCGATGGCACCACCGGGCCAGCCGGCCCGCGGACCGGGGGCCAACTCCAGACGATCGCCGCGCCGGGCACGGCCGACGTGTTCAGCGAGCCCGCGGTGTGGACGAGCCGGTCCGGCACCACGTACGTGTTCGTCACGACCGGCGCCGGGACCGCCGCCTACCGGCTCGGCTCCGACCGCCGGCTCAGCGTCGCGTGGCAGAACACCACCCCCGGCACGAGCCCGGTGATCGCCGGAGGCCTGCTGTATGTGTACGACGAGATCCACGGCGCACTGCTCGTCCGCAACCCCGTCACCGGCCATCAGCTCCGCTCGCTGCCGGTCGGTCAGGGCCACTGGAACAGCCCGATCGTGATCGGCGGACGCATCGTCCTGCCCGTCGGAAACGCCAACGACCACGAGACCACCGGGACGCTCGACATCTACCACCTCCCGGGCCGCTGAGCGCGACCAACGGACACGTCCAACCGTCGCGACCGAAGGGCCGTGCGGCGGTTCGACCTGGCGCCCGGACGCATACCTGCGGTCACTCGATCGAGCATGCCCGCAACGGTATCCTCGGCGGGGGTGTTCGATCACGTCGCAATCGCGGTCGCGGACCTCGCCGCGTCCGAGCGCTTCTACCGCACCGTCATCTCCGTGCTGGGCGTCGAGCCGAGTTACGCGGACGCCGAGCTCGTCGAGTGGGACGACTGGGACATCGGGGCGACGGACCGCGAGCACCCCGTGACCCGCGGCCTGCACGTCGGCTTCCGAGCGCCGTCCCGAGAGGCCGTGGACGCCTTCTGGCAGGCGGGGATCGACGCGGGCTACCGCGACGACGGCGCGCCGGGCCCGCGCACGATCTACGGCCCGGGCGACGCGTGGACCCCGTTCGCCTTGAGGACGCTGAGGGGCAGCCACACCCTGAGCACTGTGAGATCGATCTTGACCGGCTCGAGCGGGAGTTCGGCCGCACGCCAGAGGGCCAGCGCCGGACCGTGATCCCGTTGCGGACCGACCCCGCCGGGCGCCTCCCGAAGCTGAAGGCACTCGCCGATGGCACGCTTGATCCGGGAGAGGAGTCCGATCCGGAGGCAAACATACGTAACGGACTCCCTCCGAGGACGAGCGGCCAGCTGCCGCTCCGGGCATCGCTGCACAACTCAAGGACCTCGTCGAATTGCACGCAAGCGGGGCGCTCAGCGACGCCGAGTTCGCCGCGGCGAAATCGCGGACACTCGCAGGTCAATAGGAGATGCGCGGTTCGGCTCGACACCAAGCGTCGAGCCGCCAGCGCCGGCATCGCCGTCGCGAGAACTGCCGGTTGTGTCCGAGGATCCTCCAGTTCGGCGCGTCCCGTGCGACGCTGCGGTTGTGGAGCAGACGAGGCAGCGCTGTCTGGACCGAGCAAGAGTTTCGCGCAGGCGTAAAGCGGGTGCCACGCTGGGTCCATGCGCTGCGCCCCCATCTCGCCAAACTCGAGGCCCGCTGCTAACCCGCAGTCACGCGTCGTGCAAGCACGAGAGCGAAGACAGCAGCCACGTCGTGAGCGGCGGGAGCCGTCGCTGCTTCGCCGCTTGAGCAGTCGGCCCGACGTGTGGCTGCTTCTCCAAGTCGTGGCTCGCTCGCATCCGATGCACGGGCGATTTTCTTCGACCTCGTGCCGGGCATCTACACGGTCTCGGCGGTGGCCAGCGGGGATACGGGTACGCGTGTACGACAACGCCAGCGGCGATCATGCAGGCATTTCCGCCGGAGTTGTGCCCTCCGGGGCCGTGCTCTCTCTAATCAGCGCTGGCTCGACGCAGCGACGCTGCCGAGACGGCCTCGCTGCTGTACATACCGTGGGTGTACACTTGTGGTGTGGGTCAGGTCGAGTCAAAGCGCCAAGCTCGCATCAACATGCGCGTCAGCGAGCGTCAGGAGCGGGTCCTTCGAGCGGCCGCCGAGCTCAGCGGTGAAACGCTGACCGGGTTCGTTCTCGGGGTCGCAACCGAGCGGGCTGAGCAGGTGCTCGAGCGCGCGAATCGTGTCGATCTCAGCGCCGAGGCATTCGACCGGTTCGTTGCCGCGCTCGACGAGCCGGCGGAGGAGATGCCGGTGGTCCGCCGCTACGCGCGCCAGCGTAGCCCGATCCCAGCCCCTTGACCGGGGCTTTGCGGGCGGTTCGGTCGCTCTCGCCTGCCGACGACATCGATGGGTTCGACTCCGGGATTGAGGAACTCGATCGTTGGCTGCGGTCTTCCGCGCGGATTGCCGCCGCGGCGGGGACGGCCGCCAGCTACGTGCTGTGTCGGGGCGAGCGGGTGGTCGGCTACTACGCGCTGGCGATGAGCGCGGTTGGGCATGAGCGTGCGCCGTCGCGACTGCGCCGTGGCATGCCCGACCCGGTTCCAGTCGTACTGCTGGCGCGACTGGCTCTGGATCGCACCGAGCACGGGACTGGGCTCGGCGGTCACCTGCTCGTTGACGCGCTGCGCCGCTGTGTCCGTGGTGGTCACGAGTTCGGTGCCCGCGCTGTCGTGGTGGATGCGATCGATGACGACGCAACCCGCTTCTATCAGCATTTCGGTTTCCACCCGCTCGATGAAGCTCGCCTGTGGCGCAGAATCGCTGACATCGAGAGCTCGCTCGACGAGTGATCTGCGCGCGACGCCGTGAACGGCAAGACGCCGCACCATGACTGCTCGTCCGCGGTGAGGCCCTTCTGCATTGATGCAGGCTTGGCTTGCCGCCAATTCCGCCGCTTCTGGGTGCCTGCTATGCCGCTGGCGCAGCGTCCAGATGAGGTAGCTGCTTCGGGCGGCACCGAGGTCGAAGCAGCCGTTGGCAGCGAGCACCGCCTAGCGGCATTGCGGCGACGTTGGAGGAGGGCACGCGGCCGCTCCTTCCACGCGATAGGGAGAGCGAGGTTGCATGGTCCATCGACCGGCTCGTGCGTAGGCACGAGGCGCAAGACGGACGGGATCCCGTGGCCGCCGCTAGCGGAAAAGCAGAAGAGCCAGGGGCCGAATACGAGAGCACTGCTTGAGCACCGGACGGGGAGCGA
>Ga0302324_100021539_pt1 | contig 12566 bp, 11 predicted proteins | sample Palsa_T0_1_FD_201949 | JGI IMG/M metagenome (GOLD analysis project Ga0302324, IMG submission 201949) | Peat permafrost microbial communities from Stordalen Mire near Abisko, Sweden - Palsa_T0_1 | ecosystem: Environmental > Terrestrial > Soil > Palsa > Peat permafrost | place: Sweden: Abisko...
TTTCCTACGGCTGGGCAAAACTGCTGGGAGAAAAATTGATTCAATTCAGCATCGCCCAGGGATGCACGTCTCGGGCGGCGATAGCGCGACTGATTGGCGCTTACGGCCCCAATCAGGATCTGGATCTTGCCACGGGTTCCGCTATCCCGGTTTTCTGCCGCAGAGCCCTCGAATATCCCAGCCAGGGACCGTTCATTGTAGCCAGCGGCGGAACCGAGACGCGTTCGTATCACTTCGTGAGCGACACAGTAGACGCGATCCTCCGAGCTGTTGAAAAACTCCAGGATAAGACTATGGTCGGTCCATTCAATCTCGGAAGCGAGGAACGCATCAGCATCGGCGAACTGGCGCGGCAGATTATTGCAATCTCCGAAAAGCCAATCGAAATTGTCTGGCAAACCAATCACCCCACCGCGATCTGGGGACAGGTATTGGACTGCCAACTGGCTCGCGAACTCCTGGACGGGTGGAAGCCGGTGGTTTCGATGCGCGAAGGGTTGCAACGCTGCTATGAACATATTGCCGGACGGTTGGCCGGAGTCCCATCCCACGCTTAGCAGATGCATTCTCGCAGTCGAACGAATTTCGCCGATGAGCAGAAGCGGATAGGTAGAAAAGATGCCGCCAACCGGACAAGATTCGACGCTGCCGTCAGCTTCCAGGAAGAACGGCGTTTTCCCCCAGCAGCGAGCCGGGTTCTTCGCGGGGGTGCTTTTCCTTCTTTTATTTTCGGGACCGCCCAAGTTCAGGCTGCGCGACCCGACGGCCTCGTTGAGCGGTGAGTTGGACCTTTCCCTCATCGTAAACATTATCGTATGGCTGATGGGGGGCTTGTGGGTGGTCTGCCAGCTCTACCGAATGCATCGAGGCACGCGCCCAGGTTTGCGGCTTCGCTTTCCGCAGAAGATGGCCGCGCTGGTCATCCTGCTCCTGGGCGCCTCGACGTTGGTTTCGATAGCTCCGGCAGTGACTGCGTTCAAGGCTTACCAGATTCTGGTTGCGTTCCTTTTTTCCCTGATCTTTGCGGAGTGGTACGGGATCGAGACTTGTCTGAACCGGTTGTTTCTGGGAAGCACGCTTTTATGCCTTGCCATAGCCTTGTCAGTCGTTGTTGCCCCTGATTTGGTGCTATTCCCTACAGAAACAGGCGCTCTTCGACTGCGCGGACTGGGCATCACTGAAGCTGCGTTTGCAGCCACTCTTGCGATTGTCTTGCTGATGACCACGCGCCGCAAGCTCTCCGCCCCTGTTTTCTTTTTTTTGGGCGCCTGTTTCTGCGCCATACTGCTTTTCTCCCTTGGGCGAATAGCGTGGCTGGCCGTAGGTATAGTCTTCGCTGTCGCCGCGGTGAAGCGTCCGAATATAAGGACCCTTCCGTGGGTTTACGCGTTCTGGGGTTTGGCGGCGGTCGCCTTGGCCGCGGGTCTTTTTGGAGGGTTGAGCGAGTATCGCGATCCCGACACCGTCTATACACTCAGCGGACGTCTCGGACTATGGGCATTCCTGGTTTCGTCTACTGTGACCGGTTCACCATGGCTGGGGTTTGGGTACTTAGCCGGCACTCGTAACCTGGGAATGGAGTACGATCCTCTACTTGGATCCGGGCACTCAATCTTTCTCGATGTTTTTGTCGGTGGGGGACTTCTGAGCCTCATCGTGTTCGTCGTGCTGGTAGTGGTGCTAACGGTGAGGACGGTGAAGTTGCTTCGCAACAGGAATGATGCAGTATCGTTTGCCGTCGGTTCCCTGTTCCTTGTTTTCTTGCTGTTCGCGTTTGTCGGAGAGGACATTGATTCCAGTCCCTTCGGGTTCACGTTCTGGGCGCTGGTAACCATGCTTTCGCTGATCAGGATTCGGGCGCCGGAGAAATTGGATCCCGCTTTCCAGGGCGATTCGCTGGTGGTAACTTCAACCGGCTAGCTTCCGCATCGTTCATGAAGATACTTTTCATTCACGACTTCTACCAACGGTTCGGCGGCGAGGATGCGGTTGCCCAGTCCGAGCTGCGACTTCTTCAAGAACATGGACAGGACGTGGTCCCATATACACGGCATAACGACGAAATTAAGGATTACCGCCTTTGGCAGAAACTAACCCTGCCGGCAGAGGTTATCCACTCGCGCCGCACTCGTGACGATCTCAGCGATCTTGTGCAGAAACATCGCCCCGATGTCGCTTATGTCCATAATTTCTTCCCATTGATTTCGCCGTCTGTCTACGGCTCGTTGCGATCGCTGAACGTTCCGTGCGTACAGGTGGTCCATGACTTCCGCATGATGTGCACCAACGGCGTGTTTTATACACACGGCCACGTTTGCGAGCTTTGCAAGCACGGGAATTTCCTCCACGCTGTGCGCAACCGCTGCTATCGCGAATCCTACGTGGCCAGCGCCGTTGCGGCGGCGGCGATCGGCTTCCATCGGCTTGCCGGAGTGCTTGACAAGATCGACGGCCACATTTGCCTTACGGAATTCACCCGGCAAAAGCTGCTGGAAATAGGGGTCGCGTCAGAAAGGCTTTTCCTGAAGCCCAACTTCATCGATGCTTCCCAAGTTCTCCCCTCTGCAGGAGGCGGTGGCTACGTCCTGTTCTTGGGTCGCCTTAGCAAGGAGAAAGGCCTGTGGACGCTTATTCGGGCTTTCGAGAAGCTGCCGCATCTGCCTTTGAAGATCGTTGGAACCGGCGAACTGGAAGATGACCTGCGCGACTATGTCGTACAGAAAAAACTCGATCACATTGAACTCCTGGGTTTCAAGACCGGGCAGGAGAAATGGGACCTGCTGCTCGGCAGTCTTTTCGTTGTAATTCCATCCGAGTGGTTTGAGACTTTCTGCCTGGTCGCCCTGGAAGCCTATGCGGCTGGGAAAGCTGTCCTCGCATCCAGAATTGGAAGCCTTCCCTACGTTGTGGAGGAGGCAGCGACAGGGCGTCTCTTCGAAGCCGGTAACGCCAACGACCTCGCTGAGCGAGCAACTGAAATGACGAATCGCAGCGATGAGTTGCAGCTGATGGGAAGGCGCGGCAGGCAGTTGGTGGAAACCAAATATAGTCCGGAACAGAATTACCGCCGGCTCATGGACATCTTTTCGAGCATCGCCCCAGCCCGGATGCCAGAGTCTTTACCGCTCGCGGTTGGGTAAGGCGAACGGCACTCCGTTTGTATTTTCCCGGGGACATGGTTGCGTCGGTTCGTCAGGCCATACCGAAAACTACTGCTGGCGAGAGCGCCTGTCCTGATCCCGAGCACGACCTGTTATCCAATCTTAACGAGCCCATGTGGTCTCAGTCTGGAGGAAAAACATGCGAAGCTCCACGGTAGTTTTCTTGTTCCTCCCTTTGTTACTCTTGTCGGCCGCATTGTGTAACGCACAGTGCACGAGCGGTGACAGCATGTGCATTCCAGTCCCTCGCTTAGTAAAACTCAACGGGGCGCTGAAGGACGGTTCGGGACACCCGCGCACTGGTACTGTGGGCGTCATATTTTCAGTCTACCGAGACTCCTCGGGCGGAACACCTCTGTGGCAGGAGACTCAGAATGTGCAGCTGGATCAGAAAGGCCACTACGAAGTCCTCCTCGGAGCAGCGAGCCAGGGCGTCCCTGTCGATTTGTTCGTTTCGGGCGAGCCGCGCTGGCTGGGAATGCAGGTACAGTTGCAGGGAGAAGAGGAGCAGCCTAGAGTGTTACTGGTAAGCGTGCCCTACGCTCTGAAGGCCTCCGACGCGGAGACACTAGGCGGCCTGCCTCCTTCCGCGTTCGTGAAGGTGACTCCTTCCACCGCCTCGGGTCAGAATGCGCCGAACCTGAACACTGCGCTTGCTGCTCCGTCGCAAGTTCTAAATGTTTCACCGCCGGCCTTGGGAAGCGTCTCTGCAGCGCCGATCCAACCCGTCACCACCCCGGGAGGGACGCCCCACTCCATTCCGCTTTTTTCGGCCGCTTCGTCGATTGTTAGCTCCCCCATCGGGGTCGCCAACGGGGTAGTCAGCGTGCCGAACCTTTCGAATATCCTGTTCGCCGAAACCTTTCCCAACGGAGTCCCCGATGCCGTGGCTGCTTGTCCCGCGAAGGGATGCGTCATTTACGCGGTTTCTCCAAAAGTGAATCTGAATCTGGGAACCATCGATCCGGGAGCCAAGGCCGTCACCATCTATCTCGGTCCGTTTACTTACACCGTAAAGCAAGTCACTTTGCGCGACGGGCTGCGGCTTATCGGCATGGGTGCGTCGGGCCCCGCAGATAAGGCTGATCCCTGCACATCGGCTTGCACTGGGACCACGCTGCAATCTGTGAACGGCAACAGCCCAGTATTTGTCATCCCGCAGAGCAATGGCAGTCCCGCTATCGATGTGCTGATCTCCGGGTTTCGCCTGGTCGGATCCATCGGGAACACCAGTGAGGATGCGATCCTTCTCGATGCCAGTTCGCTTTCGAACGCAGGCTTGTGGTATTCGACGCTTAAAGACATTCAAATATTCAACTTCGCGGGTGTCGGTGTGCACCTGAAAGGAACCACTAACGGTTTTGAGGCCATGAGTCAGTGGGTACGTTTTGACAAAGTAGTCGTATTTCGTACCCCGGGTGGGGCAAATGCTCTGAGAATCGAAGGCGCCGCTTTTGAATTGCATTTTGAGGATTGCCAATTTGACGGACGGGCAAAAGGAGATGGAACCAATATCTATATCGGCGCTGTAGCTAGCGGAACTATGGCGAATCCTATCTCCATCACTTTTCAAGGGCTGGTTTCTCAGTTGGCGGGTACGGCCGTACATATTGACGGAGCGCAGGGAATCTCGTTTTATGCCTCGCATCACGAGAAACTCTGGGGCGCATATCAGATCACCGGGGCTAACTTTATTTCAAACATCGGCGTGACGATTTCTGACACCTGGTTTAACAGCGACGTTGGAATCAATGGCGGAGCCGGCTTTCTGTTGAACGTTGCGACGCCGAACGCCTCCGGAATCCGTTTCATTCATAACCAGATTTTTGGATCTCCCGACTCGGCAGTGAGCGGGACAAATTCTGCTCAAATCGTCTATCAAGACAACGATTATGAGGGGTACTATCACGGATCTTCCAATCTTCCCCCTACCTCCGGCATTACGACTCAAGTTGGTCCGGCCGCCTCAATCAACATCGGGGGGGCACACTCGGTCGGCCTGAATCCCTCAACGACAGCCATCCAAACGATCCAGAGCTCGCTCGGTCCCGGCGAGATGGTGACTTTTTTCACCTTCGACGGGCCAGCCACATTCGCGTCAGGGGGAAATATTAATTTGATGGGTCAAACTACCTTGACGGTGAACGGATCGATGACCTTTGTCAGGAACGATCTGGTGGGTCTGGCGTGGATCCCGGTGGCGCAGTGGACGGCCCCGTAGCTTCAAGGGCGCATCCTAAACCCCTGGCGTGCACGGCTCTGCTGCCGCAGAACCCGCGTTGACATCGGTCCACACCCTTACTTAGAATTCCCCCTCGCGCACCAAGGCTGGTCGGGACTGGCAGAAAACAGTGCTCCCGTCGAGCCTGCTCACCGCATCACCTAAATCATGTCTGGCGCTCTGTATACGTTTGTCGAGGGTGTACTCTCCAGGCTCAAAGGCCGCAAGTACGAAATCGACCGGCGTATTCCATTTCACCTGTTCGTGATGATTTTGTTGCGGAGGTTTTCGTGGCTTATTCGTGGAGTGATTCGAACATTTTTGCTGAGCGGCAAACCCGCCATCGTCTTCATGGCTCCTGGAGTAAAGCTGCGCAACCTCAGTTTGTGCAGTTTCGGTAAGGGAGTGACGCTCGAAACCGGCGTCATTCTTGATGGACTCTCTTACGAGGGCGTCAGTCTTGGTGACAACGTCACGATTGGAGCCTATTCGGAGATTCGTTCGAGTATGCTCTTCAGCCTGGGCGCCGGTCTTCGATTCGGCAAGAACTCAGGTTGCGGCGCCTATTCGTTCATCGGCGCCGGCGGGTTGATTCGCATTGGAGAGCACGTCATCATGGGCCAACATGTCTCCTTTCACGCAGAGAATCACAATTTCTCGCGCACCGACATCCCAATCCGGATGCAGGGCGTGACCAAGAAAGGAATCACGGTGGAGGACGACTGCTGGGTCGGGGCAAACGTCACGTTCTTGGACGGTTGCCATGTTGGCAAAGGATGCGTGATCGCGGCCGGGGCTGTTGTGCGCGGAGAGGTGCCACCCTTTTCCATCATTGCGGGTGTCCCTGCACGAGTAGTCAGAAGCCGTAAGCCGACGGAGTGTTCCCCGGAGAGGCTCGCCGCCGTGGCAAACCAACAATGACGCCTACTCCAGGAGGTAGGCAAAAACCTGCGCACGCAAGAGTGATAACCACGGTCCCGACTAGCCAGCTGTTATCGCTGCCGTTGTTACTGTCCGCTTTTCGAAACTCTCATCATCATTTTTAGTCGAAGCCACCAGACCATTTTGTAATTGCAAAGATTCGAAAAAGTCGTGTCGGTTTTGCTCCTTGATCCGGTTCGCTGTAGCTATGATCAAAGATGGGAATTAGGATGTGCGCCGGCGCGGGACAGCTAATCAGTTTGGGAGCATCCTGACTATCTTCTAGCAAGCGAGTGTGGAGGTGAGAATGAAGAAGGGAATGAAAATCAGCTTCTCGTAGCCCTAGATTCAGCTCGCAGCCGATTCAGATTTATTTTCTGGAGTTTGGTAACATACTGGTGCTGCTTACAGCGCTGCACAGGTGACTCTTGCGAAACCACCGCTGCATTTCCACATACCCGAAGTTCAGAAGCGCAGCCCGGCGCCAGCAACGCTATGAATGCTGAAGGGGATTAAGGAGTCCTTCCGAATGGGAACTCGCACCGCTATCAGAGCAATTGCCAAGAATCTCGACCGACGGCTTGGAATTAGGCCTTGGCTGAGAGGCGAGCCTCGAGGCGGCTTTGATCTGGCCGGAGAAAAGCTCATTGACTGGGGTTGGATCTGTGCCAATTTGCCTCGGGCAAGTCAGAGAGCTTTGGAAATCGGATGCGGAAATTCTCCCGTTCTGCCCACTATGCTGGCCCTCAATTATGAAGTGGTGGGTGTCGACTTGGATGCAACCGTTGTCCGGGAAATCTCCGGGTTTTCCTTCATCCAGGGTGATTTCAATCAGGTCAAGTTGAGCGATGGATTCGATGTGATCGTTGCTTGCTCGGCGATTGAACACTTCGGCTTGTCGGGCCGCTACGGTTCCTCCGAGGATGAGGATGGTGATCTGAAAGCGATGCAGAAAATCGCCACCCTGTTGAAGCCTACGGGCCTCCTTTTCCTTACCATTCCCGTCGGCGCCGACATGGTATTTCGGCCTTGGCACAGGGTATATGGCGAAAAACGCTTAAAGTCGCTCCTGCACGGCTTCGAAGTGGTTCAGTCGCGATATCTGGTCAAGGAGCCCTGGGGACCGTGGCACAGCGTCACCTACGACGTCGCCCTTCAGGCTCCCGCAGAGCAGGCGCGTTACGGGCTCGGGGAAATGATCCTGCGGACAAAAAACAATTAGACCGAAACTTGAATGTCCTTGCCTACTATCCCGAAGATCTCTATTGTCACTCCAACCTTCAATCAAGCAGCCTTCATCGAGGATACGCTTCTCAGCGTGAAGAATCAGAACTATCCGAATCTTGAGCACATCGTCGTAGACGCAGCTTCCACGGACGGCACCGTCGACATACTCCGGAAATTCTGTTCCCAGCCGGGATGGGAATATCTGCGCTGGACTTCCGAGCCTGATCGCGGGCAGAGCGACGGGTTGAACAAGGGATTCAAAACCGTGACTGGTGATATAGCGGGCTGGCTCAATTCCGACGATCGGTATCGGCCCGGGTGCTTTCAGGAGGTCGTAGCGACATTCCAAAGGAACGAACACGCAGATGTGCTGTATGGCGATTACGTCATGATCGACCAGGCTGGCCGGCCCCTACGAATTCGTCGCGAGCTCGAGTTTAGTCGCTTTATGCTCTCCTATCTGCATATCCTTTACATCCCAACGACTACCAGCTTCTTCCGGCAACGGATATTTCGGGACGGGAATTGGTTCGACCTCAGCCTCGACAACACCATGGACTATGAGTACTATCTGCGGCTCGCCCGAAAGGGATACCGCTTTCAACATGTTCCTCGACTGTGGGCCGATTTGCGCCTCCACCCCCGAAGCAAGTCCTTCGCGGAGCGGGGAAGAGTTTTCGAACTGCACGATGCCATTGCCATCAATGATTCTCCCCTTTTGCGGGGATTGCATCCAAGAGCACTACAATGGTTGGTGCTGAAAAGCCTTCAAGTTGCTGCACGAAGCCGGCGCAGTCTGGAAAAAATGATTCGCGGCTATTACTTCGAACAGCTTCGGCCGATTGGAAAACAAGAACCCGGAAAACACGGTTAGCCCATGCCCCGGGTACTTTTTTTCGAACGGTGCGTTGGTCTTGGTCTCGAAATTGATGTGTTCCAGGTCCCGGTTGCTTTCTTATAGGTAAGGACCCGAGTTTAGGAGAAAATGGACGCACATGCGCATTAACATGATCGGTCTTAAGGCGCTTCCGCCGCGATATAGTGGATTTGAAACCGCGGCCGACGAGATTTCGCGCCGATTGGTGGAACTCGGCCACCAGGTGGTCTTCTATAACCGCAAGGGTCTAAGCACTCATCGCGGCGACGATTATCACGGAGTACGACTCGTCACCCTGCCGACCATTCAGACCAAGAACCTTAGTACGATCGTACATTCCTTCCTCGCGACCCTACACGTTCTGTTTCACCCCGTGGATGTCGTGCACTATTTCATCACCGGCACAACGCTGTTCGCGTTTCTTCCCCGCCTCGCTGGCATGAAAGTCGTCTGCTCGGTTGACGGTACTGATTGGCAGCGCGCCAAGTGGAGTTGGCCGGCGCGCGCCTACCTCCGCCTGTCGGAACGCATCGCGGTTTGGTTCTGCAACGCCCTAATCGCTGATTCTCGTGAGGTCCAGGAATATTACCGCGAGAAATATCATTCGGAAACTAAGCTCATCACCTACGGCATACGCGAATCCAACGGCGTTGGGGGAGGATGGCTGGAGCGGCTCCATTTGAGTCCTCAAGACTACGTGCTCTTTGTTGGCCGGCTGGTCCCGGAAAATTGCGTGCATCACCTGGTTGCCGCGTTCGAACAGGTTCGCACCGACAAGAAGCTGGTTATCGTGGGCGATGACCCCTGGGGTAAGGAATACATTTCTCGTCTGAAGGCGACACGTGACCCCCGGATCATCTTCACCGGAGGAATATACGGGGACGGCTATGTTGCCTTGCAGAAAAATGCCCACATGTTCGTACTCCCGGACGAAGTGGGAGGCACACATCCAGCCCTCGTGGAAGCGATGGGATTTGGTAACTGCGTTCTCGTGAACGATACGCCCTCCAACCTCGAAGTCGTGGCCGACGCGGGCTACAGCTATCGAGGTTCAGAGAACGAACTGGACCTTCGCCGCCAGCTCCAGCGCCTGTTAGATACGCCGTCGCTTGTAGTCGAGGCACGGCAAAAGGCGCGAGAACATGCGAAGACGCACTATAGTTGGCAACATGTGGTTCTCGAGCACGAAAGGCTTTACCGCTCTCTTCTGGGCGCCCAGAAAGACCCCTCAGCGAGCCGCGCCTGGAAGCGCGAAGGAATGTTGTAATGCCTTCGGTCGTGCTTTTCCGACGCATGACTCGCGCGCGCCCTACCTGAGGCCAACAGCGCTGGATTTCGCGCCAATTTGGGTGTGTGATCAGCTCAGTTCTATCTGGAAGCTCCTGGCCTGAAGTGGGCCGACTCGCCTGCTGTGTTTCTTGTACTCCTCTTCAGGTCGACTTCCCTCTCCGTGGCAGTCCAAGCGCAATAGTGCAGGCAATCAGTGGCGAGCCGGGGCCGGAGCTTCCATTTCGGGTACGAGAGGCCGATGAAGTTCCATCTTGTGATTTGGTTCAGCCGTTTGATTTTGCCCTCCATCATGCGCTCCTTTTTCGTGCCGAACTGAGTTGCTTGCTTTGACACCAACATTGCTTTGCCCTTGTTAACCAACCGGCTCATCTTGCTCATGATGTTCACAAGCTTGTGGGCCGATTCTTTGCCTGAGACGTAAGGCGTCGACCCCGTAGATCAGATTACACCGAGGTCGCGGATTGAGCCGCCTCTGATCCGTATGCTACCTTCCTTCCCCACGTCTCTAATGCAAAACCCGGAAGTGACGAGGGGAAATTCCATGATTTCTTTGACGTATCGCCTGCTCTCCCCACGAAGGACGGAATGATGAAGCTGACAAAGTTGCGAACAAGAATTCTTTTTCTGACGCTCGCTGCGGTGGCGCTGCTCTGCACCGGGGCCGACGCTCAAAAACCAACCAGTGGCTCGGCGACGAAGCCGTGGGGTGCCTACAACTGGCAGGTTGATCAAGGAACAAAAACGACGACCATAACTGCTGAAGCCACGTTTAACACCCCGCCAGGACTGGTGCAGATCACGGTGCCGATTCCGGGTCCAATGACCGTGCACGAAGTACACGGCAATTGTTCCCTGGCTGTTCCGCAGGGAGGTTCTAAGGGAAACGGCTCCATTCTTGAAGAAGTCAGAGACCAGAGCGGCAACGCCCTTGTTGCGGTAAAACTGGAACAATTTGGTCCCTCGGCGACCAACGTTCCAATCACGGGTACCTTCCCGAACGGATTGCCAGTCACATCGCTGCAATTGCAGTTTTTCGTTGACGAGCCCGGAACTCAGATTGTGACAGTATCGCTCGTTATGAGTTAGGTTAGGGCGCGCAGGCGCCATCGATAGCGTCGTGCCTACCTACTGTTTCAAGGAGATCAGTATGACTCGACCGGTCAGGCGGCATTCCGTGACGCTTCTTGCGGTTTTGGCCTTCTCCATACTCCTCTGTAATGAACTCTATGCCCAGAAATCGACCCGCAGTGGCTCGGCAGAGAGCCAAACCGTACGAGAATCTTACGGATACAGCATATGGCAGGTCGACCAAGGAAACGTGACCACCACTCTACAGTCGGAACTCGGGGTGTCGCATGGGTCGTCGACCCCAATCCAGATGCCGGTAACGATTCCAGGTCCAAGTACAGTGCACGCAGTCCATGGCAACGTCGCCCTGAGTGTATGGCCCGGATCGACATGCGCCCGTTCCACTATTCTCACCCAACTGCGGGACCAGGCGGGGAACGCGATCGTTAGTCTCGACCTGGTGGCATTTTCCAACGAAAGCATTAATATCCCGGTGTCGGCTGTACTAGGCAGTGCAATTCCGATTACTTCATTGTCGTTGCAGGCGACTGTTCGTTGCGCCGCTGTCACTCTTTCCTGGTCGATTGTAATGAATTGAATTACTGCCGCCCGTCCCGGTCCCACTCGCGACCCGCGCTCCGACCGTGGTCGTGATCCGCGATCTTCCTCGCCTGAAAGAGCCATCTGCTGACCCAACTTTTTGTGCAGACATTGCTAGTACTTGACTGTCGACGCGTTCAGAATGCGGCTTCCGAACCGGGACATCGTGGATCAGCTTCTACCACCCGATCCTTGAGCGTCTGGGGATAACCCGAACGGGCTTGCACGCATTCCGCCATGGCAATGCAACGATCATGGACGGACTGAATGCTCCGATGCGCGTGCGTCAGGATCGCCTCGGTCACGAGAAAGTGAGACGACCCTCGGCTGGCTATAGTCATGCAATCGGTGGAGATGATCGAGGAGTTGCCGACGAAAGCGGCGAGATTCTTTGCCCAAGTTTGCCCAGATCGCCTGAGGTTGAAGCAGCTAAGCAGTTGCCAGTACAATGACGTAGCGTTGAAGGTTTTTGCTCGAGAAGAGGGCGCGGTACCCAAGTGGTAAGGGAGAGGTCTGCAAAACCTTTATGCGTCGGTTCGATTCCGACCCGCGCCTCCAAATTCAAACCCCATCGGACCCGCATCAATGGCGGGTTTTTTTATTGGTTACCAAAGATGACTAGGGATTTGTGCTTTGACCATGAAGCTGGCGACAGTGTGTGCGCCAATCGCACTCCGAGAGCTCTGGTTACCTTGGTTACCCCGATTGACCCAAATTGGCTTCTTTCATCGACTAAATCCGCTAGATTTGAGCGTGACGAGCTCAGTCGTCTCACGTTGAGAATCATGGGAGCCCTCGATGAAGATATGGAAGGATCGCCGGACCGACCATGTCACCCGCAAACGGGTAGCGGAAATGTCCGCAGAGGAGATGAGACGCGCCCTGCTAGTCTCCGAGAAAACTGATTTGCCCAACACGCGTGCCTTCGAAGAGGGCGGAGCTAGCCCGTTTGTTGCGATGTGCGACGTGAACGGACTGAAGACGCTGAATGATCAATATGGGTACACCGCTGGGGACGTGCTGATAAAGAGACTTGCCGAGACACTGATCGGCGTCGGATTGGACGCCTACCACGACAAAGGCGATGAGTTTCTCTGCAAGGGAAAGTCTTTTCAGGACCTTAATCAAAAACTCTCTCAGGCACAACGCATTTTAAGCCAGCAACCATTTGCGGCGGTTGCTCTCGACGGTCGTATTACGA
>Ga0302324_100021543_pt1 | contig 12565 bp, 6 predicted proteins | sample Palsa_T0_1_FD_201949 | JGI IMG/M metagenome (GOLD analysis project Ga0302324, IMG submission 201949) | Peat permafrost microbial communities from Stordalen Mire near Abisko, Sweden - Palsa_T0_1 | ecosystem: Environmental > Terrestrial > Soil > Palsa > Peat permafrost | place: Sweden: Abisko...
ACAACTGCAAGTTGAAATTGCTGCCCAACTCGCGATTGATCCTGATCAGAATGTTCTTGTTGAAGGCAGCCGTAACACCGGCTCGGTCGTCATAGGCGCTTAGCAACGTCTGGCGGTCCTTTACCAGGTCCACACCCAGCAGCAGAGAGTCTTCCGGAATTAACTGCCGCCGCAGGTCACGCAAAATTCGCAACGCGTGAGGCAAATCGAAATTCCCAATACTGGAACCGATATAAAGGAACAACCTCCGCTCGCCAGGCTGGCGCTGGCCGGCAGGCTCATGGACAGAAGCTTCCAGCCCCTCGGTGTAGTCGGCCACCACTTGTTCAACGGTAACCCCGTCGATCTCCCCCTCCAGATTTCGTTTTGCCTCCGCCATCGCCGACTCTGAAACGTCGATCGCTCGATAGGTGACGCTCCCCTGCCTCCGGACGGCGGCCCGCAACAACAGACCGGTCTTCGTGCCGGTTCCGGCTCCGAGCTCGCAAATCGACACCCGGCCACTTCCAGCTAAGGCGATGATTTCATCGGAGTGGGCAGCCAGAATCTCCCGCTCTGCCCGCGTCAGATAATATTCCGGCAGTTCGGTAATCGCCTCAAAAAGCTTCGAGCCTTCATCGTCGTAAAACAACCACGGACTCAAGCAACGCGGCCGGGTCGAAAGTCCTCGAAGGACCTCTGCGCCGACCGGTGTTCGGGCCGCCTCGCCCGGTGGAGAAAGAGCTATCAATGCATTCATGATCTTCTATGGGATGTTTCCCGGGGTCTCCAATTACCTGTTGGCAAGCCTTATGCCGGAAAATTGCCAGCGCGTCGCTGCCGGGAAAAAATTCCGGTAGCTGGCGCGAATATGACTGGCGGGCGTCACTACCGATCCTCCCCGCAAAACCATCTGATTGCACATGAATTTTCCGTTATATTCACCCAGCGCCCCGGGCAGCGGTTCGTAACCCGGATAGCCAATGTAAGGGCTCCGCGTCCACTCCCAAACATCGCCATACATCTGACTCGGTCCGGCCTCGGTTGGCTTCGCATTTTCATCGATGGAAGCAGAATTTTTACACTCGGCGGGATGCAGCCTGCTACTCTCCAACAGATTTCCTTGCACCGGCAGATCCGCCGCAGCAACCTCCCATTCCGCTTCGGTCGGCAACCGCTTTCCCGCCCAGTTCGCAAAAGCGTCGGCCTCGAAACAGCTCACATGGCAAACCGGGGTTGCTGCCAAGTCTTGAATCGGCGCCAGCCCCCGGAGAGTGAATATGTTCCACTCTCCGTCCTGGTTCAGATGCCAGTAAAGCGGTGCACGCCAGCCTTGAGCCTGCACCGTGTCCCACCCCTCGGAAAGCCAGAGCTCCGGCCGCTCGTACCCGCCGCATCGAATGAAATCCAGATACTCGGCGCAGGTCGCCGGTCGCGAAGCAAGTTGAAACGGTTCTAAATACTCCTTATGCCGCGGAGATTCATTGTCGAATGCAAATCCTCCGCCCCGATGCCCGATCTCACAAACCCCTCCGGGGTAGTCGATCCATTTCATCTTCCCAGCAACGCCGCCCGGAGCCAGAGGAACATCGAGATATGCTGGATGCAACGGGTTGGTCCAGAATGCATGCTTGATGTCCGTCAGCAGCAACTCGGTGTGCTGTTGTTCGTGATTCATCCCCAGCAGCAGCCGCTCCCTGGCTGCCTCCGGCATGCCGCCCGCCAATAGTCGCTCCATGGCCGCCTCAACATGTTGCCGGTATTCAAGAATCGACTCCAGGCCGGGACGCGAAAACGACGCCCGCAGCTTCTTTTCCGGATGATCGGAGACGGAGTTGTAATAGCTGTTGAGCAGCCACAGAAAATCGGGATGGAATTCGCGGTAGTCGGGCAGGAACTCCCGCAGGATGAAGGTCTCATAGAACCAGGTAGTGTGCGCCAGATGCCACTTCGCCGGACTGGCTTCCGGGCACGATTGCACCATCATGTCTTCCGCGGTCAGCGGTGCGCAAACCTCCACGCTCTGCTGCCGCAGGCTACAAAACCGCTCGACCAGTCTGCTGTCGAGCGAAGTCGCCGGTGGAATTGTGGAGGGCGGTTCGGTCTTCGCCGGCACCGGTGAATCGGCACGGGTCGCCGTGGTTGAAGTCATTCCTGTAGGATCCTCCCTTACTTAGTGCACAATCACCGCGTAATGTTGCTTTGGATTCGCTTGAATCAGATCGGTTACAGAATATACGCCAGCGATGCCGCCGCGGATTGGCAAAATACTTTGAAGTTCCCGGCCTGCGGGCGAGTCACCCGTTCGCCGGTTTGGCCCCCACCCTCAAAACCTATTGAACAGCTTTGCCAGTCCGAATGCCGCCGCGGCAGCCAGTCCGCCAATCAGCGCCGTCTGGAAGGCGCTCCTCCATGCGCCTGCGCCGGTTAATCTTCCTTTCACCCCGCCAAACACAAACAACGCCACCAGTGTCACGCCTACCGACACCAGCAGCGCTTCCTTGGCGTCGTTCATCAGAATGTACGGCAGCAGCGGCACCAGCCCACCGGCGATATAGGACAGCGCAATCGTCAACGCGCTTTGCCGCGCTCGCCCGGCATGCGGCTGCTCCAGCCCCAGTTCGAAGCGCATCATGAAATCCACCCAGGCGGTGGGATTTCGCTTCAGCGCCTCCAGCACCGGCGTGCTCTCGGTCCGCTCAACCCCATATTCTTCAAATATCTCGTAGATCTCTTCCTCTTCATCTCGGGTACGCTCGACGATTTCGCGCTCTTCCCTCACTCGTTCGCTGGCATAGTGCTCGGCATCGCCCTGCGCGGCCAGAAATCCGCCCAGTCCCATAGCAATCGAGCCCGCGGCGATCTCGGCCATCCCCGCAATCACAATCAGGCGGGTCGAACTCACCGCCCCCGACAACCCCGCGGCCAGCGCAAACGGCACTGTCAATCCATCGGCCATGCCAATCACCACGTCGCGAACTAACTCGCCGGATTGAAAATGCTTCTCGTCGTGAGTCCCCATGTTGCGCTTGGTATCGTGCATGCAGGGCAGTCTAACTGAAGCCGCCCCGCAACTCCAGCGAAGGTTCTACGGACGCGGCCTATTGCAAGTCGACAGGTTGGCGGAAATGAAAACCATCATCACGGCGCTTAGCCGCTCCAGAGATCAGGCCAGGAACCCTGAGACTCTCGGTCCGGCGCGTCTGACCCGAGACCATGGCCGTCTACCATGTAACATCGGTTTATCTTCGGAAGGTCAGGGCATATGAACGGAGCGCTTCCCTCTCTGCTGGTGGTTTTGTTCCCGGTGCTCTGCGTCGCACAGCAGACTCCGCCTCCGGCCCCTCCCCTGCCAACCCTGACCGTGACCTCCCGCCTGGTTTACGTCGATGTCGTGGTCCGCGACTCCAGCGGGCATGCGGTTCACGACCTGAACCAGCAGGACTTCAAAGTCTGGGAGGATAGTAAGCTCCAACCCATCGATTTCTTCACCCCCCACGCCTACCATCCCGCCGTCGCGCAAACCGCTTCTGCGCCGAAGCCGGCCGGCGGAAACCGCGAGTTCTCCAACGTCGTTGCCGAAGGCTCCTCCAGCGCTATCAATATTCTGCTCTTCGATCTGCTGAACACCCCTGCGTCGGACCAGATATATGCTCGCCAGCAGATGCTCAAGTTCCTTCAGAACCTGCCTTCAGGGCAGCGGATTGCGCTGTTTGTGCTCACCCAGCGCCTGCGCATGATCCAAAGCTTTACCGGAAGCTCGGACCTGCTGGTGTCGGCGGCCAAGATGCTGGACGCCAAGGACTTCCATCTTCTCCGCTCCGAGAGCCAGCAGATGGAGGATGCCGACGAGCTCGAACGGCTTGCGGATGCCATGGGTGGACGCGACCCCGGCTCCTCGGTGGACCACACGGCCAAGGACATCGGCCGCGACCAAGCGATCAACACCGACATCCGCGCCCGCTTTACGCTCGCCGCTCTGGCCGAGCTAGCGCGGGCCACCAGCGGCTACCCAGGAAGAAAGAACCTGCTCTGGCTCTCGGGCAGCTTTCCCCTAGCCGTGGGCGCGCAGATGGAGTACAACCCGGATGCGCAGGAGGCGGGGGACATGTCGCGCGATCTGGGCCACGCCAGCGCCGATTTGCAAAGCCAGCGCGAAACCGCCAACCTGATCGCCAGCGCCCAGATTGCCGTATACCCCATCAGCCTGCTGGGTATCGAAACCGAGGGAGTGGATCCGGAGGTTCGCGGGGATGCCGAATTCACCTCCATCGGGCATCACCTTGGGACCGACCGCACCGGCCAATTCACCGGCCGGCAGCAGCTCCGCTACGCCATGGAGGACCTGGCGCGGCAGACCGGCGGCCAGGCATTCTTCGCTACCAATGACATGGCGGGAGCACTTCAGCATGGCATCGAAGACGGTTCCAGCTACTACACCCTCGCCTATCGGCCTCAATCCGGAAATTGGAACGGTAAGTTTCGCCACATTCGCGTCGAACTCACGCGAAAGGGCGATGCCCTGCTCTATCGGCGAGGCTACTTCGCAACTCCGGAAAAGCCCTCATCGGACCCCGTCCAGGACCTCAACCGGGCCCTCCAGCCGGAGACGCCCGATGCGACCATGTTGCGGCTCAAATCCAGGGTCGACCCGCCCAACGCCCAGCACCCTGGAGTTCTCGTCACCTCATACATCGATGCCGGCGATGTGGCATTCACCACCGGCCCGGATGGTCACCGTCATGCCAAACTGCTGGTTCTGCTGGTGGCCTTCACCGAGGGAGCAAAGCAACCCGATAAGCTTCCCCAGGCCACCGGAACGCTGAACCTCGATCTCGATCCTGACCACTACCAGTCGCTGCTCTCCACCGGGATCGGCTTTCAGTTGGCGCTCGCGTTGAAGCCCGGCAGATACCGCATGCGGCTGGGCGTCAACGACCTGGGTAACCACCACCTGGGCACGCTGGACATGCCGGTCGAAATGACGGCCGCAAACGCCCAGGCTCGGTAGCCCGGCCCAGAGCCATCGAGCGCTCCCTTTCCGCCCTTGCCTGCGTCTTCTCATCCCCGCACGCCGTCTATCGGGGTGAAATCTATAGCATCGCGTTGCCAGGGAAATCCCAATGATCAAGCGCCTGCTACTACCGATATTGTTACTCGCCGCCGCCCTCCCCGCCTGCGCCCAGAGTGGTCCGCCCGAGGGTGGTCCCGGCGGTGGCCCGCCCGCCGGAATGATGGGCAACGGCCGCGGGGTTGGCGGAACCGTCACCGCCATCTCCGGCTCGACCATCACCATCAAGACTGAGGAAGGCGATACCTACCAGATTCTCACCAGCGCCAATTCGCGCATTATGAAACGAGTCGACCGTCAGCCCGAGCCGGTCAAGGTTACCGATATCCATGTTGGGGACGTTGTGATGGCTGGCGGGGAGATCGACGCCAAGGCAAAGACGGTGGGGGCGGTATTCGTTATGCTCCTTACCCCCGAACAGGCCGCCCAGGCGAAGAAGATGCGTGAGGACTTCGGCAAAACCTGGACCGCCGGCGAGGTCACCGCCATCAAGGACCTCACCATCACCGTCAAGCGCCGCGACGGAGTAACCCAGGACATCGTAGTCGACGAAAACACTTCCTTCAAGAAGCGTCGCGACAGCATCACCCTGGCTGACATTCAGGTGGGAGACAGATTGTCCGCCCAGGGCGCACCCAAAGGCAGCGCCTTTCTTGCGAGCTCAGTGACGGTCGGTGGCATGGGAAATGGCGCCGGCAACGGGCGTGGACCGGGCGCGGGCGCCGCGGGGCCACCGTCCCCGCCTCCGCAGTAGCGAACGAGCAAAAAACCTCGCATGGACGTCCATCCTTGCGACGCCTGACAACAAACGCTTGATAGGGTCTATGGAACTTCGCAGACAAATCGCAGGCTGGACAGCAGTCGTGTCTGTGGCTCTGGCACTGAGCGGCGGCGCGGCGATCGCTCAGCAGTCGCCGGCCAATACGCCAGCCGCATCCCCGGCTGCTCCCGCCGCGACTCTGCCCCCGGTTGTGACCCCGGCAGCAGCCCCGCCGGCGGCGCCTCCCTCTGCCGGTGGCACCATCCATGGCTATGTCAAGGCCGGCACCATCCCCCTCCCCGGAGTCGGCGTCACTGCCACCAACACCCTCACTGGCAAGAAATTCACCACCACGACCGACGTCACTGGCGCCTACTCCTTGACGATTCCGCAAAACGGTCGCTACGTTCTCCGCACCGAACTTGCGGCCTTCGCTCCGTCTACCCAGGAAGCGCGTCTCAGCTCCGCCACCCCGGATCAAAAGGCGGACTTTACCCTCATTCTTGCCTCCCGCGCCGCCCAGCAGGACCAACAGGAGCAGCGTGTCGCCACTCGACTCGCCGGCTCGGGTGGGTCTCAGGCTCTGGCCCTCCTGGGCCAGGCCTCCGACCTACTTCAGGCGGGGGGAGCCGGCGGCAATGCCGGCGCCCAACTGCCGACAATGGCTGGCAATAGCGACCTCTCCACCGATTCTGTCGCGGTCACCGGCCAAACCGGGACCACCAACCCTTTCGCCGGGCTCGGCGACCTCCGCGAAGGCTTTGAAAACCAACAGCAGCTCCAGGCCCTGGGGCAAACTCCGGGCCAGAATAACGGCCAAGGCGGAGGCATCTTTTTCGGTGGTCCCGGGGGCGGCTTTGGCGGACCTGGCGGAGGCGGCGGCGGTCGCGGGGGCCGAGGGAACTTCCGCAACTTCAAACCCGACCAGCCCCACGGCGCGATCTTCTGGACAGGCGGCGATTCGGCACTCAACGCCCAGCCTTTTGCCCTGCGCGGCCAGCAAACCCAGAATCCCAGCTACGACAGCAACCGCTATGGATTGACCATCGCGGGAGAGCCCTTCATCCCCAAACTCACCAAACCCAGCAACAAGGATTTCCTCTTTCTCACCCTCTCCGGCCAGCACACCACCTCGCCTTTTAACCAATATGCGACGGTGCCCACAGATTTGGAGCGCACCGGCAACTTCTCCCAGCTCACAGCTGGGGATGGCTCCATCATCCCCATCTACAACCCCGCCACCGGGCAGCCTTATCCCAACAACATCATCACCACGCCGCTCAGTGCACAGGCGTTGGCGTTGCTCCGGTACTACCCGGCGCCGAATCTCCCCGGAACCACTCAAAATTTCCGCCTGCTCACCACCGCCGGTTCGAACAACGATGTCGTCGGCGTTCGCTGGAACCATAGTATCGGCGCATCCACCGGGAATCTGCCTGCCATCGCGCGCCAGTTCATCAATACCGGCAAGGGCCTGAATCAGAGCTTCAATGTGAACTTCAACTACAGCCACGCCGCCAGCGACAGCGTCAATGTTTTTCCCGAGTTGGGAGGCAAGCAGCAGACTCACAGCTACTCCCTGACCACCGGATATTCCATCGGCAAAGGCAAGCTTACCAACAACATCAGCTTCAGCTGGAACCGCAACGACTCGCAATTCCGCAACTTCTTCACCAACACCGAGGACGTAGCCACCGGAAGCGGCATTCTTGGCCCTGACGGCGCACCGCTGAACCCTGACCCGCTGAACTACGGTCTCCCAAACCTGGTCTTCAACCAGTTCACCGGATTCAACCAGGCGCAGCCCAACTTCCGGCTTAGTCAGACCTTCTCGCTCTCCGAATCCAGCGCCTGGCGGCACGGCAAGCACAATATCCGCTTCGGCGCCGACCTCCACCGCGTCGAGCTCAACCTCATTGGCGGGACCAACTCCACCGGCACCTTTTACTTCACCGGCTTCGCAACTGAGCAGCCTGGGACCCAGAGCGGCAGTCAGGTGGCAACCTCAGGCTCCTCATTTGCCGACTTCCTGCTCAGCCTTCCCCAGGAAAGCACCATCCAGTCGCCCCAGCAGAAGGCCTACATGCGTCAGAACACCTGGGACCTGTTCGCTCAAGACGATTGGCGCGCCCTGCCCTCGCTCACCATTCTCGCCGGTCTTCGCTACGAATACTTCTCTCCCTACTCGGAGAAGAACGACCGGCTGGCGACCCTCGACTACAATTCGGCTTTCACCGAAGTCGCGCCCGTCTACCCTCATGGCATCGGCCCGATCTCCGGCGATAGGTATCCCCGATCGCTGATCTATCCGGAGCGCAACAATTTTTCCCCACGCCTCGGTATCGCCTGGCGAGCCTTCAAAGATACTGTCGTCCGCGCTGGCTACGGAATCAATTTCACCGTCGGTCAATACGGCAACTTCATCCAGGATCTCGCCTACCAGCCGCCATTCGCCAACGTTCAGACCAATGAGGTCACCTCCGGCGCGATCATCTCGCTCGCCAACGGCTTCTCCGGCTCCCAGGCGGAGTCCAACTACGCCGTGAACCGGAATTACCGGCTTCCCTATGTCCAGGTCTGGAACCTTGATATTCAGCGCACTCTGCCCTTGGCCATCGTCCTGAATGTCGGCTACAACGGGGCCAAAGGCACCCGGCTCGACGTGCTCAGCGCTCCCGGGATCTACAACAATGTGCCGGCCAGCGGCGTCTTTTTTGACTTCGAAGACTCGGTCGCCTTCTCGAATTTCAACGCGCTCGCCGTCCGTGCCAACAAGCGCCTCCAGAACGGCATCTCGCTCCAGGCGACTTACACCTATTCCCATTCGATCGACGATGCCTCCTCGGTGGGCGCAAGCTCCGCCGTCGTCGCCCAGAACTGGCAGAACATACTCGCCGAGGAAAGTAACTCCAGCTTCGACATTCGCCATCAGGTCAAAGGCAGCTTCCTCTATGAGCTCCCCTTCGGCCCCGACAAACACTACCTGAGCAGCGGGAACTGGGCCTCGCACGCCTTCGGAGACTGGTCGCTCTCCGGCTCCTACACGCTTGCCACCGGCTCTCCACTGACGCCGTCAATCTCCGCCTCGGTCGCCGATGTCGCTCGCGGCACCGCCGGCTCCCTTCGCCCGGATCGCGTTGCTGGGGCCTCGATCCGGGCCGGAGGCGGCAGCATCGACCGCTGGTTCAACACCAGCGCCTTTCAAGCTCCTCCAGGGACTGCCTTTGGCACCGCCTCGCGCTATTCCATCCCCGGCCCCGGCAACACCAACGTCAATATGTCGTTGTCCAAGACCTTCCAGTTCCGAGACACCAAGAGTTTGGAAGTCCGTGCCTCGGCCAATAACGCCTTTAACATCGTCCAATATTCTGGAGTAAATACGCAGTTCGACTCCGCCGCCTTCGGCCAGGTCACCTCCGCCGCAACCATGCGGCAGTTCACCTTCCTCGCCAGGTACAGGTTCTAGGGATGACGACAGCGGCCACGAATTCGACCAGCCATGCAGCACCACTCGATGCCCCATCCCCGCGCAGCCTCATCGTTCCATGGTGGGACCGAACCAATTCGGGTGCCTCACGCCTCGCATTTGAGGCGTGGACTTCAGTCATGGGAAGAAGTCTGGCCGTGCTCGCCCTGTTTCTCGCATTCAACTTCGCCTTCGCTCAGGACCCGCCACCAGCCAACCCACCTCCGCAAGACGCCCAAGCCAACAACGGCGCCTTCACCCTCAAGGTCAACAGCGATCTCGTCCTCACCAACGTCGTCGTTCGCGACAAGAAAACGGGCGAAGTGGTCAAAGGACTGAAGCAGGAAGACTTCACCATCCTCGAAAACGGCAAGCCGCAGAAAATCTCCACCTTCGATTATGAGAGCGTCGATCAGGCGACGCCCTTGAATGAAGCCACGGTCAGCGGTATGGCAGTCGCCGCAAAGACAGCCGCAGATCTATCCGTCGTCGCCAAGACCGAACAGCTCCGCAACCACCGGCTCATCGTCTTCTTCTTTGACCTCACCTCGATGCAGCCGGAAGACATCGACCGCTCCGTCGAGGCCGCCAAGAATTACGTCAACAAGCAGATGCAGGCCGCCGACCTGGTTGCCGTGGTTTCGCTGAATACCAACCTCTCGCTCGACCAGGATTTCACCGCCAACAAACCCGCCCTGCTCCATGCCCTCAGCGCCTATAACGGCTCCGAAGGCCAGGGCTTTGCTCCCGGCGCAGTCAGCACCACCAACACCGTCGAAGACTCCACCGCCTACACTCCCGACGAAAGCGAATACAACGATATCAATACCGATCGCGAACTCTTCGCCATCTCCGCCATCTCCAAGTCGCTCGCCTATATCGGGGAGAAAAAGTCGCTGCTCTACTTCTCTGGCGGCATCTCCCGCGACGGAATCGAAAACCAGGCCTCGCTGCGCAACGCCATCAATGCTGCCGTCCGCAGCAATCTATCCATCTACAGCGTCGATGTTCGCGGACTGCAAGCCATCTCCCCGCTCGGCGACGCCACTACCGGGAGTCTGCGTGGCACCGGCGCTTTCAACGGATCGGCACTGCAGAATAATCTCGACGCCAACTTCAACTCGCAGGAGGTAATGTCCACCCTCTCCACCGATACCGGAGGCAAGGCGTTCTTCGACTCCAACGACTTCGCCCCTGCCTTTCAGCGCGTGCAACAGGACACCTCCGCCTATTACTCGATTGGTTTTCGCTCGGCGGATCCTCGCCGCGACGGCCGCTACCGGAAGCTGCAAGTTAAGCTCAACCGCACCGACGTCAAGCTCGAGTATCGCCAGGGCTACTATGCGCCCGCCGACTTCAAACACTCTACCAACGAGGACCGGGAGCGCCAACTTGAAGAGGAGCTGGCCAGCCAGCTCCCCTCCACCGATGTCGCCGTCTACCTGCAGGCACTCTATTTCCGGGTCGACGATACTCACTTCTTCGTGCCCGTCTCCATCGTCGTGCCCGGCTCGCAGATCCCCTTCACCAAAGGCGGAGACCGCGACAAAGCCACGCTGGACATCATCGGCGAGGTGAAGGACGCCGCCGGCCACGATATCGGCGACGCCCGCCAGACCGTCAAGCTGGCCATCGATCAAAGCCAGCAGGTCTCGCGCAAAAACATCCAGTACTCGACCGGATTCACCCTGCCCATCGGCAAGTACCACCTCAAGTTCGTTGTCCGTGAAAATGAGACTGGCCACATGGGGTCCTTCGAAACCGACATCAACGTGCCCGACCTCCGCAAGGTCCCGCTTAAGCTGAGTTCTGTGGTGCTCGCCAGCCAGCGCATTCCCAACACCGACAAAAAAGCCGTCAGTCCACTGGTGCGCGACGGCGTCGAACTGGTTCCCAACCTGCCCCATGTCTTCCGTCAGGACCAGCATCTCTATCTGCTCTACGAGGTCTACGATCCCAGCAAAGCAGGGACGGCGAACAGCGATGCCAAGCCCACCAAGGCCGCACCGGGCACGCCCGTGCACGTGCTCACCAGCATTGAATTCCTGAATGGAAATACCAAGGTCTACGAGACCCCGCTGGTCGAGGCCAAAGACATCAACACGCCTAGCCGGAATGCCGTGGCCTTCCAGTTCGATGTCCCGCTCGCCCAACTCAAAGCAGGACTCTACACCGCCCAGATCAACGTCATCGACGACGCCGGGGGCAGCTTTACCTTCCCTCGCACCGCGCTGCTGATCCGGGACTCCCAACCCGCGGCCGTCCCCGCACCGCCCGCCAGCCCGACCGGTTCGAAATAAATCGAACTCCGGCTGGCTTTTACGACGGCTACCCGGGCTCTCCGGGAGTGGTTCTATCGCAGGGCTGCGCTCGCCGCCTCCGAAACCGCAACCGATCCGGTCAGCGAAATGTCTGCCGAAGACCCCCCAACCAGAACTCCAAAGTTCCCTGGAGCAAGCGCCCACTTCTTCGCGGCCACATCGTAATAGGCAAAAGCCCGCGCATCCAGGGGCACCGTAACATGCTGCGTCTGGCCCGGTTTTAGATTGACTCTGCTGAATCCCTTCAGCTGCTTGGCGGGATGAGGCACGCTCGTATGGTCATCCGCGACATAGACCTGCGCCACCGTCGCTCCCGCACGATCGCCGGTATTGGTTACATCGAATGCGACGGTATAGCTCCCCGCCGCGCCACCATCCGCAGTCACCGCTAAATTCGCAAACTTGAATGTCGTATAAGAGAGCCCATACCCGAATGGAAACAGCGGCTTCACGCCATTGTTCTCGTAACCGCGATAACCGACGAAGATACCCTCCTTGTAAGTGACCTGCTTCGAATCCCCTTCCGGATAGTAGTTGGCATAAGTTGGGTTGTCCTCCGCCTTGCGTTCAAAGGTCGCGGGCAGATGCCCCGACGGATTGAGGTCGCCGAACAATACCTCCGCAAGCGCGGTGCCACCCGCCTCGCCCGGATACCACAGCTCCAGATAGGCCGGCACCTTGTCCAGCCACGCCGCTGAATCCACGTTCCCCCCGGAAGTCACGGCGACAATCGTGTTCTTGTTCTGCGCGGCGATCTCCTGGATCAGCTCATCCTGCCCGAATGGCAAATCGAAGGTTCGGTCGGCGCCTTCGCCCTCGCTGTCGGAATCGAATCCCGCTGCGATCACCACGGCATCGGCTTTGCTCGCCAGCTCCTTGGACCGCGCTCGAACCAGGGTCCGCTGATCGGCGATAGCAACCCGCAGTTCGCCGCCAATCAAAGAGTTTTGCCAATCTTCCGCCACGAT
>Ga0302324_100021545_pt1 | contig 12564 bp, 14 predicted proteins | sample Palsa_T0_1_FD_201949 | JGI IMG/M metagenome (GOLD analysis project Ga0302324, IMG submission 201949) | Peat permafrost microbial communities from Stordalen Mire near Abisko, Sweden - Palsa_T0_1 | ecosystem: Environmental > Terrestrial > Soil > Palsa > Peat permafrost | place: Sweden: Abisko...
ATCGTCGGCAAAATGATGCATCCTTACATGCGCCGGCGGCAGGGCAAAGAAGAAATCACCTATCCCCACCCGTCATTGGAGCTCGTATTAAAGCGCACACTTGGCGTCCCCTTGTTCCAGGAACAGCTTTTGCGAATCGCCATGATTGCGGCCAACTTCACCGGCGCAGAAGCTGAGGAGCTTCGCCGCGCCGTGGGAATGCGGCGTTCAATGCAACGCATGAAAGATCTGGAAAGCAAATTGCGCTCCGGTATGACGGAAAACAAAATCGATGGTGCCACACAGGAAAGTATCATCCAGAGCATTTCGTCGTTCGCTCTCTATGGCTTTCCTGAATCGCATGCTGCCAGCTTCGCGTTGATTGCATACGCATCGGCCTACTTCAAGGTGAATTACCTTGCTGCGTTTACCTGCGCCATTCTCAACAATCAGCCGATGGGTTTTTACTCGCCTGCGGTGCTGGTGAAGGACGCACAACGGCATGGTTTGCGCGTCCTTCCTGTGGATGTGCAGAAGTCGGAATGGCTGTGCACCATTGAGTATCAGGGAAGCAATGAGCCGTCCGTGCGCCTTGGGTTGATGTATGCCAAGGGACTTAGGCAGACTTCCGGCGAAGCTCTCGTGTCTTCGCGCAAAGATATGAGCACGTTCCTGACGACAGAAGATTTCACTCAGCGCGTCCCGATACTGAATCGCAAGGAACTCACCCAGCTTGCCAGGATCGGCGCTTTGAATAATGTGGGAGATATATCTCACCGGCGAGATGCCCTCTGGCAGGTTGAGCAAGCCGGCAGAGCAGTAGGACCGCTTCTGCGAAAAACTGTTCAAGTGCAACTGCCGAATAACATGGCGCCCCCTCTGCGTCGCATGGTCACAGAGGAGCGGTTAGTCGCGGATTATTCCGGAACAGGGCTCACCATCGGACCACACCCCATGGCCTATCAGCGCATGGGACTCAGAGAACGACGAATTTATTCAGCAAAAGAGTTATCCGCCAAGCCCGACGGAGCAACTGTGCGAATGGCGGGATGTGTAATCGCACGGCAGCGGCCAGGTACGGCGAGCGGGTTTGTTTTTTTATCAATGGAGGATGAGACTGGCATCGCAAATGTCATTATTCATCCGGACCTGTTTGAGCGTGAGCGCATCCTGGTGACGAGAGCCAAATTCCTGCTCATTGAAGGCAAGCTTCAAAATGAAGACACAGTGGTTCACGTTCGCGCCTCATCCGTCGCACCACTTACAATAAGCCACGCAGACATCCGCTCGCATGACTTTCACTAGAGGAGGCATCGTGCACTTATTTAGCTTGAACCGTCATGCGAGCTGATTCCATTTGCGCCTGCAGATAAGACAGCACAGCATCCATCCCGTGCCCCGTCTTTGAGGAAACCTCGAATATCTGCATGCCGGGACGCACGCTCTGGATATTACGCCTTGCAGTTACTAAGTCAAAGTCAGCAGCCTCTGCCATGTCCATCTTGGTTATTACCGCAACATCCCCGCCATTGAATATAGTCGGATATTTCAGCGGCTTATCTTCCCCCTCGGTGCTGGAGAGTAAGACGATACGCAACTCCTCGCCTAAGTCATAACTGGATGGACACACCAGATTGCCGACGTTTTCAATAAATAGATAGTCCAGCTCTTCCAGATTCCACGACTCCAACGCCTTCTCCACCATGAGTGCATCCAAATGGCAGATTGTTCCCGTAGTTATCTGCCTTACTTGTGGCGTGGCCCTCTTCAGTCGGGCTGCGTCGTTTTCGGTTGCCAGATCACCGACGAGCGCAGCTACTCGTTGCTTCTGACTCAGATGAAACAACAATTTCTCGAGGAACGCCGTTTTGCCAGAGCCCGGACTGGAAACCAGGCTGACCACATAGACGCCGTTATTACGAAAGCGATCCCGCAGATCCCGCGCAAGCAGGTCGTTCTGCTTCAGGACACTGGCGCGAACCTCGATCAGGCGCGGCCTGCTGCTCATGCTGCAATTTCCAGTGCGGCGACTTCCAGTTCTTTGCCGCAAAGAATTTTCTGCGAGGGCGCATGGCACTGCGGACAATCTATCTCTTGAATCGAAGCAGGCGCGCGCTCTTCCTCACAGAAGTCGCAGTAAATCAGGAGAGGGATGATTTCTATCACCAACTTAGAACCGGCAAGAAAAGTACCCTCGCAAGCTACCTCATAAGAAAAGGCGAGCGCATCTTTGTCGACGCCAGACAGCACGCCGAGTCTCAAATGGACGGCCTCCACCTGCAGGCCTCCACGGCTCTCTGATTCCTCGGTGATCCGTTCCACCATGCTGACGGCGATAGAAAGCTCATGCATAACTTCCCCTATTCCCAGAATAAAGCGAGCATCTCCGTAAGCATGCGCATTGCGAAGCTTCTAATGGCCAAGCACTTACATCGAGCTTATTTTGATGTAGCGCACGATATCAGGTATGACCATCACTGCGCCAATGACTATAACCAATCCAGCTGCACCCGCCAGGATCTTCAAGCCCATTGCATCACCTCGTGGAAATCAATTTACACCGGACACATTCCCTTTGTCGCGAGAATGCGTTCAATCATCCTGCTGATCATCTCAACTACTTCAGCTATAGAAGACTGCACGGTCTCAGATAACCCCATGCGCCCTTCTAACTCGTCGCCAAAATCCTCCGGCTCACAGCCAACAACATATATGTTCGCGGCAACCTCACCCATGGAAGAGGCAAGGCGCAGAACGCTGACCGGGTCCATGCCATGCGGATTCAGTATCGTCTGCGCCGACTGCGGATCCTGAAGCAGCTTCATATCAGGTTCCAAAGTATAGAGCGTACCTGGCGCATCACCGCGCGAAAGTGCGTCGACCAGAATCACGGTATCCCATTGATCGAGCAGCGCATATGCTAGATCGAAGCCGCGGATGCCGAAGTCAACAATCGCCACTTCATCCGGCAGCTTTGTTCCGGCTAAAGCACGCACAGCTTCAACCCCGAAGGCATCGTCTCCGAGAAAGATATTACCTATTCCGGCGATGAGGATAGACGGCTTCATGCCTTCTCCTCGTCTTTCATAACCTCGACAGGTTCCACTTCTTCGGGAGAAAAGAAAAATCTGTGGCCGGGCTGGCGCATCATTCCAAACTCGCGACCTGGGTCATCGTCCAGCACTACGGCCAGCTGGATATTGTCTTCAAAGTCCTGTTCGATGGCCTCGATCAGCGCGACCTTGCCTTCAAGGGCCATGTCGATGATGTCGGCCTTTTTCTGAGGCCACAGACGAACGCGATTGCCGGCCCGAAGTTCGACGCCGAAGACGGAAACACTGGTCAACGGCGGCTTTCCTGCCATCGGATCCCATTCCCAATTGATGATGGATTTTTCCGGAGCTTCCGTGTGCGAGACGGGCCGAAGTCCGCGTATGACTCCGTGGACCTTCATTAGGAAATCGTCAGGCAAGCTCTCGGTCCGTTCCAATATTTTTCGGGCACGGTCATCGGTGTTCCGCATCTCCTGCTTTTCTTCGTCGGTCAAAGTTAGCACGCGTAACGCTAGCATCTCATCCATCTCTGTGCCGTCAAAGAAATCACCGACGCTCTCGGGCGCAATTTTCGGATAGTCATACAAGATGATCGGCGAGCACAGCATCATGCTTCGCTGGCCTTCCTCACCGACCAGGACGGGAAATACGCCCTGATTCGCGCAAGTGGCGGCGGCTTGCTGGCTTTCCTCTGGCGTCTCAAGCAGCGATACGAACTCGCCATCGGTGACACCAAGCAGTAAGTGCGCGGAGACAAACGCATTCAACATCGACTCACTGCGCGATAACTGTGCTGCGCTCGCCACTGGCGTTTTGTTGACCAAATCCACGGACAATTTGCGCAGCCTCTCTTGAAGCACCTCGATGCGAACTTCCAAACGTCCTGCGATCTCGTTCGGCCATAAACGCTCGCCATTGTCTCCGATCGGCAGGCCGTCATCTTCGCGAAATACGAAATCGCAGCTCACCGGCGCGCGGACTATCTCGGACACACTCAAATTGCTGAAATCTCTGGACCGCTCGATTCCCTTCTCCCATGCCTTCGGATTATCTCCGCGATCGCGCACTAACTGCAGAAAACGGATTCTCATATCCAGGCGCGCATCCTCACCCACATTGAACAGGCACTCGGTGTGGAGGCGAAATGGCTCTTGCGGCCGCCGCGACTCCGCATACTGCTGCGGATAGAGTGTGCCGAAGTTCCAGCGCTGTGCGTTCTTCGTCGAGGTCGCCCGATAGGGATACAAGATGTACCCTTCGTAGAGCACCGCGGCGGCAATTTTCTCCGCGTCAGCGAAGTTCATGCCGGCACCTCGTCGCTTTCTTTGCTTGGCACCAACTTGTCCATGACTTGCTCCCAGGTAGGAATGCCGCGACTCACTTTGTAATCGTAAAGGCGATCGAAAGCATCTCGCTGCAAGCATAACCATGCAGAGTTGGGATAATGTTCATCCATCATCTGCTGCCAGACGGCGGCTGGAAAACGAAAGTTCGCCTCGCGGTCCCACGGAATTTGGGCGACTTGCAAAGTGCTTTCATCGCTTTGATAGAAAGCCGTGCCACTGAACAAAACGCAGAGAGGGATATCTCCCGCCTCCAGCGCGTGCAGGTATTTCGTCGTCGCGATGTTGAAGTCGAACGTGCATGGCAGCTCCAAATCGACAATTGTGCTGCCGCGAAAACCCGGAACCGCGACACTGGTATTCATCCAGAGGAGAGTGCGCACGGTTCTGCCCCAACGCTCCGGCTCGCCAAAGACGTCGCGCAGCTTTGCTTGCTCGGGAGAAGCGTAGCGCCGGCGCGTCGGCTCAATCTGCACCTGGCAGCGCAACGCGAGGGTGTGAATCTCCTGCTCGAGTGGCAGATTTGTGATGCGAAGTTTCAGCGCAAGCAGCGGCGCTGCGGCGTGTTCGACAGCTTCTGCGCCTTCGATCTGGAATTGCAACTCAGGCATGGGCTACCTCTGGATGATTTCCTGCGGCGGTGCTGCGAGCATGCAGCTGCGCGAAAAATTGCTGAATCTCACGCCAGACTTCGGTCCCGCCCGAAAGCCCTTTCCAATGCATGCGAATGAGTCCGACCAGCCGATAGCACTCATCCATTGGAACAATAAAATATTCTGCCGTGTCGCCGACGCGATTCACGAGTAGCGCCTCGACGTCCGGCTCCATAGTCTGCAGCGCTGGATTGTTCGCGCGAATCTCTTCCCACGATTCGAGACTGAGCAGCGATTCGGTGGCTCCTGCGGGGCTGGGATACATGGCGATCATCTTGTCTGACGCGCTGCTCTTGTAAAAGAACGCAAGATTGATAGGGATCATGAGCGCTTCCCATTGCATCTCCGAGATTTCGAAATCGGTCAGCAGCAAAATCCGGCGTGGGATGCGCAAATAATGCGCGCCTCCTTGGCCGCAGAATAAAACGGCGCAACCTTCGCAGGCGCACACAATCTGCCGCTTCGCCGGATCGAGCAGATGCGAGTGCAGTGGAGCGAGCTCGGCGCTGCAGAGCTCGCAGCGCTCCGTATTGGTTCGGCGCCGCGCGAATTGCCGAAGTATCGATGGCAAACTTTCGCGGTCGAAAGCGTTGTCGAGAGATTCGCTCATAGCTCCTTGCGGTCTGTCTTATGCGGGAGGATCGTTCGGCATGCGTGGATCAATCGGTCCGCGCTGACTGAGGTTGACACCGGTGGAATCGCTCGGTGGCCTGCCACCGGGATGCGGTGGCGCCGGAGTGGGCTTCTTCTGCTCTGCCATAATTTGTTCCTTCCAGAACTTATTTCAGGATCACTAATTTCTGCGAGTTCAACTCCGCGGTACTGTTGTCAGCCACAATTTCTTGAATGTCGGGCGCAGCTTCATAAAGCGCTTCTTCGACGGCCGTCTTGAGCGTCACCGAGGAAGACGGACAGCTGCCGCAACTTCCCAGCAACTTCAGCCGAACGATGCCACCGGTAATACCGACGAACTCGACATCGCCGCCGTGCGAGCGCAGATAAGGACGCACCTTTTCGAGCGCTCTCAGAACGCGAGTTTCCATTGTGTCCGGGTGCAGGCCATGCAGGAGCAGCACACTCGCCACCAGGTCGTCCTGGATCGCTTCATCCAGCGCAACTTCACCAGCAGTCGTCTGCGAGATGCTTTCCAGCATGCGCTCAAGAGCATGGCCATGCAACTCAACGACACTCTGCACAAGTTCCAGCGCGACCGCACGAAGTTCCGGATCCTGCGAAGCGTTCAGCCGGTTGACTAGCTTCTCGACTCGCTCTGTGTGAACCCGAAACTCCCGCGGCTCCTCAGTTTCCAGCGTGGCCTCTGCCCGGGCCGCCACTATTTCGACCCCGCCACTCCGAACATTGGCGAATGTCGCGTTTCGATCATCTTGCCATCGCCGAGATACATGTGCACCCCGCAGGGAAGGCACGGGTCAAAGCTGCGCACCGCGCGCATGATGTCGATCCCTTTGAATTTGTCCGGCCCGTTCTCTTCGAAGATAGGCGTGTTCTGCACCGCGTCTTCGTAAGGACCAGGCGTTCCATAGATATCGCGCGGATTTGCGTTCCACGGCGTCGGCGGATAGGGATGATAGTTCGCAATCTTGCCGTCGCGAATCACGACGTGATGCGACAACACACCGCGAACCGCTTCGTGGAAGCCGCAACCGATCGCTTGATCCGGCACCTTGAATTCTGTCCACGTCTGCGTCCGTCCGGCATGCAGCTCCGCGAGTGCCTTCTCGACAAAGTGGAGTGCTGTTGCAGCGGCGTAAGCCTGGAAGTAAGTGCGCGCACGGTCGCGCTCGATCGCATTGCTCCACTGCGGTATCTTCCACTCGAACTCCGCCTCCGGTTTCAGCGCAGTCTTCGGAAGATTGATCTTGACGCTGTGACCAGTGGCTTTCACATAGCCGATGTCTACCAGCCCAGAAAGTGCCGTGGACCAGAGGCGCGCGATCGGACCGCCGCCGGTGTCGAGCGCGAGATGATCGCCGGTCCGGTTGTCGAGCCACCGCGGCGACATTACCCAGGTATAGTTGCCGCCGAAGTCGCGCTTCTGCGGGCGTGGGATGGTCGTCTGATTCCACGGATGGTTTTGATCGATCGGATTGCCGAGCGGATCTTTCTTCACAAAAGTTTCCGCGCTCTTCCAGTCATCGTAATAAGAGCTGCCCAGCAGAATTCGAATGTTCAAGTTGATGTCGATCAGGTCATTGGTGACCAGCTTTCCATCGACAACCACGCCCGGGGTGACAAACATCTTGCGCCCCCAGTCGCCCATCGTTTGGTACCGGTAATCGCAATGATCGGGATCATTGAAGGATCCCCAACACGCCAGCAGGATGCGCCGCTGGCCGACCTTTTCATATCCCGGCAGCGCTTCGTAGAAAAAGTCAAACAGGTCATCATGCAGCGGAACGACCTTCTTCATGAACTCGACATACTTCATCAGGCGGACGAGATAGTCCGTGAACAATTGGATCGTTGGCACCGTGCCGACGCCGCCCGGATAAAGCGTCGACGGATGGACGTGCCGACCCTCCATCAGGCAGAACATTTCGCGCGTCATGCGACTAACTTGCAGCGTCTCGCGATAAAACTCACCGGTAAAGGGATTGAGCGCGGTCATGATTTCCGAAATTGTCCGGTAGCCGTGTTTGTCGGCATTCGGCGCGGCAGTGCGCTGCGCCTTATCCCACACGCCGGGATTGGTCTCCTTCACCATCTGCTCACAGAAGTCGACGCCCACCAGGTTGTCTTGAAAAATGTTGTGGTCGAACATGTATTCCGCGGCTTCACCGAGATTGATGATCCACTCGGCGATCGGCGGCGGCTTGATGCCGAAGGCCATATTCTGCGCGTAGACGGCGCAGGTGGCATGGTTATCGCCGCAGATGCCGCAGATGCGGCTGGTAATGAAGTGTGCGTCGCGCGGGTCTTTGCCCTTCATGAAAATGCTGTAGCCGCGGAAGATAGACGAGGTGCTGAAGCACTCTGCCACCTCGCGATTTTCGAAGTCAATCTTGGTAAAAATCCCCAAGCTCCCCACGATGCGCGTGATGGGGTCCCAATTCATCTCGACCAGGTTGCGCTTCTTCGATGGATTGGATGGCAAAGCTTCTGCGATTGTGGCCATAACCGGTACACCCTTTCATCATGTAGTTAGTAAGTCGTTGGATGGTAGCCGGTGGTCAGCTTGGACTCGCGGTGCCGCCACTTAGGTTCCTTGTTGACCGTGGCATTCGTGATGCCACGAAGTGCGCGGATCATGCCGCCGTAAATTCCGATCGCGGTCGAGGAAAGTTTGCCGCCGGGCGGCTCATCCATAAATGGCATGAACTTGTCCGGAAAGCCGGGCATCGTGCAGCCGATGCAGATGCCGCCAACATTCGGGCAGCCGCCAATCCCGCGCATCCAGCCGCGCTTGGTGACATTGCAATCCACCACCGGCCCCCAGCAACCCAGCTTCACCAGGCATTTCGAGCTGCCGTACTCCTCCGCAAAATCGCCCTGCTCGTAATAGCCGGCGCGATCGCAACCTTCATGGACCGTCTTGCCGAAAAGCCACGTCGGCCGAAGCTGCTGGTCGAGAGGAATCATCGGTGCAAGTCCAGCGACCTGGTAAAGCAGATAGAGCACCGTCTCCATAAAGTTGTCCGGCTGCACCGGGCAGCCCGGCACATTAACGATCGGCAGGCCGGCTTTCGAGCGCCAGTTCCATCCCAGATAGTCGGCCAGCCCCATGCATCCGGTCGGATTTCCAGCCATGGCATGGATGCCGCCGTAGGTTGCACACGTGCCGATGGCGATGACGGCCAGCGCTTTCGGCGCGAGACGATCAATCCAATCACAAGTCAGGATCGGCTGGCCAGTATCAGGGTTCGTGCCCATGCCCGCCCAATAGCCCTCCTTCTTGATCTTCTCGTTTGGAATCGAGCCCTCCACGACCAGCACGAAGGGATCAAGTTCCCCCTTCTCCGCCTGGTAGAAAAATTTCATAAAGTCGTCACCATTTTCGTAAGCGAGAACTGGATTGTGGAGGTAAACCTTCGGCAATCCTGGAATGGCGCCCAGTAAAACGTCCTCGATGCTCGGCTGCTCTGCTGCCGTGACGGACACACTGTCTCCATCGCAGCCCAGTCCGGCTGTAATCCAGACGATGTGAACTTCCTTGACGGCAGCCGGTTTCGCCGCAGTGTTAGCTTCGGCCATGAGGCCCTCCTTGCATGTCGAGCATGCAATGTCTCGCCGCTACGCGCGCGGCATAGTTTGGAATGACGCATGAGTTGCGATTGGACAGAAAAATGCTCTGCGGAAAAGCGAACAGATAGGGAGGTAGCGTTGCCGTTCGGGTCGAAGCGGAATGGGACGTACAAGGACGCACCGGAACCTCCCGGAACTTCGCGCTACTTCAAAATGTGGCTACGCTTGATGAGCCCTTCATTTTTCGACGTTCAACCTACGCCGCTTCCTTGAGGAAAGTCAAACCGCTTCGAAAGAAATCAAATCCAATGCGCTGTCCGCTTGCATGCCTCAACGATCCCTTTCGCACGGCTAACAAATCCGCGGCAGTTGCTCGCCAAACATCACGTCGAGAATTCTCGTACCGCCGACCGTGGTTTTCATCCGCACCATGCCGGGGTGCTCGGCCACGACTTCGCCGATCATTACGGCATCGCGCCCCAGCGGATGCTCCCGCATCTTCTGCAAAACTGACTCTGCCACCTCTCGCGACACGACAGCCACAAGCTTGCCTTCATTGGCAACATAGAGCGGGTCGAGCCCGAGAATCTCACACGCTCCCTGCACGCTTTCGCGGACAGGAAGCGTGGTTTCCTCCAGCAACATGCCAACCTTGGATTGGGCGGCGATCTCGCTCAGAGTGGTAGCTACGCCGCCGCGGGTGGGATCACGCAGGCAGTGGACGAACTGCACCTCTTGCGAATCTACGGTCGCTGCTTCCAACATCTGTGCCACCAATTCGTGCAGCGCCGCGCAGTCACTCTGGATCGCGCCTTCAAATTCCAGGTTCTCGCGCTGCGACATGATCGCCATGCCGTGGTCGCCGATAAAACCGCTCAGCAAAATCTTGTCACCCGGACGTGCGCGGTCGGCGGAGATGACGCCCTTGCGCTCGATCACGCCGATGCCGGTCGTCGTGATGAAAATCTGGTCCCCCTTGCCACGATTGACCACCTTCGTGTCGCCCGTCACCAATTGGACGCCGGCTGCCCGGGCGGCCGCACCCATGGACTCTACAACTCGTCGCAATACATCGGATGGCAAGCCTTCTTCAAGAATGAAGGCAGCTGCGAGATACAGCGGACGAGCCCCGCTCATCGCCAAGTCGTTCACAGTGCCGTTGACGGCGAGCGTCCCGATATCTCCGCCGGGAAAAAATATTGGCGTCACGACAAAACTGTCTGTGGTGAAGGCCAGGCGCGCACCGCCGATTTCCAGCACCGCCTGGTCATCCAGCTTGTCGAGAACCGGATTCGTAAAGGACGGCCGAAAAATCTTATCGATCAATTCGGCGGTTAGCTTGCCACCGCTGCCGTGGCCGAGAACGATATTCTTGTGATCGAAGATGGGCAGCGGACAGCTGCCGAAAAGCGGCGAAGGCACCTCAGTCGCGCCAACGTCCGAGTCGATCTCTCTCTCAGTTGGCATCTCCTCGGCTCGATTCATAGCTACGCCGCGCCTCCGATGGAATGCACCGGAACATCGAATTCTTTGGCCGCCTGCAGATGGCGGCCGTACGCGTAATAAGCCGCGCAGGCGCCCTCGGCGGACACCATGGTCGCGCCCAACGGACGCTGCGGCGTGCAGAGCGTGCCGAACGCGGGGCAGTCCTTCGGCTTCTTCAGGCCACGCAAAATCTCCCCGCTGATGCAGATCTCGGGCTCCAGCGTATCAATCTGCGCCACGTCGAAGAGGCTCTCTGCATCATGCTCGCGGAATTGCGCACGCAGCCGGTAGCCGCTCTGCGGAATGGTGCCGATGCCACGCCATTTGCGATCGGCAATCTCGAACACACTGGAAACTAACTTCTGCGCCGGCACGTTGCCTTCGCGGTCAAGAATGCGCGAGTACTCGTTCTCCACTTCTGCACGCTGGGTCTCGAGCTGCCGGATTGTCATCAGTGTGCCTTGCAGAATATCCAGCGGCTCGAAGCCGGTAATCACGATCGGTACGCGAAAGCGCTGGCTGATCGGCTCATACTCCTCATAGCCCATGACTGCGCAGACGTGTCCAGGGCCAAGAAATCCATGCACGCGATTTTGCGGAGACTGCAGAATCGCCGCCAGCGCCGGTGGCACTAACACATGCGAAACCAGCAGCGAAACATTCTTCATGCCTTCCTGCTGCGCTCGCCACGCCAGCATCGCATTCGCAGGAGCGGTCGTTTCAAAGCCAATCGCGAAGAAGACTACTTTCTTCTCCGGATTGGTGCGGGCAATTTTCATGCAGTCCAGCGGCGAATACACGACGCGCACATCGCCGCCCTGAGACTTGATGGTGAACAAATCGCCGTCAGAGCCCGGCACGCGCAGCATGTCGCCGAAGGAGCAGAAAATCACTCCCTCCCGGCGCGCGATGGCATGCGCCTTATCGATCATCTCAAGCGGCGTGACGCAGACCGGACAGCCCGGCCCGTGCACCAACTCCACACCTTCCGGTAGCAAGTGATCGATGCCGTTCTTCACGATGGAGTGCGTCTGCCCACCGCACACTTCCATGATGACCCATGGTCGCGTCTGGATACGGTGGATCTCATCCACGATCTTGCGGGCAATTTTTCCGTCGCGATATTCGTCGAGGTATTTCATGTCGCATCTTCCTCGCTCCCCCGCTCATTGACGACCGGCGCCATCAGCTCGGTCAGCTGGTCCATCTCCTCGAGCAGCTGATAAGTGCGCGCCGCTTCCTCTTCATCGACTTTGCTGATGGCGAAGCCGACGTGGACCAGCACATATTCGCCCGGCTTGGTGTCGGGCACATACTCCAGGCATGCCTCGCGCACGATCCCGCCGAATTGCACCCTGGCCATGCGCATGCCATTCTGATCGAATGTTTCGATAACCTTGCCCGGAATCGCCAGACACATATGCCACTCCCACTGCGTTACTGCCGCAGCACGGCGTTTGCAACCACCGCCTGCCCCAGCGCGATGCCGCTATCATTCGGCGGCACCAGTGAGTGCAGAAAAACTTCGAACCCGCCACTCTCGAGTTGACGTACCGTGCGATCCAGCAGCCGCATATTCTGAAATACTCCGCCGCTCAAGCAGACCCGGCCCAATCCCCGTTGCTTGCGAATCCGCTCACACACCTCCATCACGACCGCGGCAACGGTGTTGTGAAAGCAAGCAGAAATATACGCCGTTTCGCGGCCAAGGGACAAATCGCGCACGATTTCCGTTGTCATTTGCCGCATATCGATCTGCATTGGGTCAAAAGGAGTAATGTTGAAGCCATAGCGCGACTCAGTTTCCACGTCGGCGGCAGACTCGAGCGCAATCGCCGCCTGCCCCTC
>Ga0302324_100021547_pt1 | contig 12563 bp, 13 predicted proteins | sample Palsa_T0_1_FD_201949 | JGI IMG/M metagenome (GOLD analysis project Ga0302324, IMG submission 201949) | Peat permafrost microbial communities from Stordalen Mire near Abisko, Sweden - Palsa_T0_1 | ecosystem: Environmental > Terrestrial > Soil > Palsa > Peat permafrost | place: Sweden: Abisko...
ACCCAGCCCGCCGCGCCGCCAGCGCGCGTGCATGCCGAGCGCCACCAGCGCCAGCATCGGCAGGATCGGCACCAGGAAACTGGGGTTGAAATACGGCGGACCCACCGACAGCGTTCCCAGTCCGAGCGTGTCGGCGATCATCGGCGCCAGCGTGCCGCCAAACACCACCGCCGCGGCGATCGTCAGCAGGATGTTGTTGAACAGCAGGAACGACTCGCGCGAAATGAAATCGAACCCGGCGGCCGATTTCATCAGCGGCGCACGCCAGGCGTACAGACACAGCGCCCCGCCGATCATCACCACCAGCAACGCCAGGATGAAGATGCCGCGGGTCGGATCGGCGGCGAAGGAATGCACCGACACCAGCACGCCGGAGCGCACCAGGAAGGTGCCGATGAGGCTGAGCGAGAACGCCGTCACCGCCAGCAGCAGCGTCCAGCTCTTGAACAGCCCACGCTTGTCGGTCACTGCCAGCGAATGGATCAGCGCGGTGCCGATCAGCCATGGCATGAACGAGGCATTCTCGACCGGATCCCAGAACCAGAAGCCGCCCCAGCCCAGCTCGTAGTACGCCCACCAGCTCCCCAAGGCGATGCCGCAGGCCAGGAACGCCCAGGCCATCACGGTCCACGGCCGCATCCAATGCGCCCACAGCTGATCGCGCCGTCCCTCGATCATCGCCGCGCAGGCGAGCGCGAAACTGACGCTGAAGCCGACGTAGCCCATATAAAGAATCGGCGGATGGATCGCGAACGCCGGATCCTGCAGCACCGGATTCAGATCGTTGCCATCGGGCACTGCCGGTATCAGGCGCACGAACGGGTTGGAGGTTGCGAGCGTGAACAGCAGGAAACAGAAACTGATCAGGCCGAGCACACCGAGCGCGCGCGCGGCGAACGCGGGCGGCATGGTGTGTGAACGCGCCACCAGCGCCATGGTCCACAGCGTCAGCACCAGGATCCACAGCAGCATCGAGCCTTCGTGCGCGCCCCACATCGCGGTGACGCGATAGAACAGCGGCAGCGCGGAGTTGGAATTCTCGGCCACGTAGTGCACCGAGAAGTCGTTGCTGATGAAGGCATGCACCAGCACACCGACAGCGAGCGCGACGAACACGAACTGGCCACAGGCCGCCGACGGCACCACGGCGAGCCAGCGCTCGCGGCGCAGCGCAGGACCTGCCAGGCCGAAGAACGCCTGTGCACCGGCCAGCATCAATGCCAGTATCAGTGCGTAATGACCCAGTTCGACGAGCATCAGCGCACCGCTGCAGGGGTGGCCACCTGCCCGGGCGTGGCCACCTGCCCGGGGGTGGCCGACGCGCTCTGGCCTGCCCGCAGCGAGCGCGCCACCTCGGGCGGCATGTATTTCTCGTCGTGCTTTGCCAGCACCTCATCGGCGATGAACGTGCCGCCGGCATCCAGCCGCCCGTGGGCGACCACGCCGGCGCCCTCGCGAAACAGATCGGGCAGCACGTTGGCGTAACGCACCGGCACCTGGTGGCGGAAATCAGTCACCACGAAGCGCACCTCGAGCGAGCCCGGCGTGCGTTGCAGGCTGCCCTGCTGCACCATGCCGCCGAGGCGAAAACGCTGGCCGGGCCTGACCTCGCCGGCCGCGATGCGGCTCGGATCGAAATAGAACATGACGTTCTGCTGGAACGCGCGCAACGCCAGGCCGCCGGCCAGCCCGACACCGACCAGGATCCCGAGCACCCAGTACAGTCGCCGTCGGCGCGGCGTCATGCGACCCCCTTCACGATACCGCCTTGAGGCTCGCCAGGCGCCGCCGGGCTTGCGCCTGCGCAGCGCGCAACGAGGCGCGAGCCCAGCGGATATTCAGTCCGACGACCAGCGCCGTCAGCGCATAGCACGGCCACACGTACCGCGCGTAACCGCCCATCGCAAGAAACTTCAGCATGGTTTTACCTGTCCTGTCGGTGTCGCGGAGGCGCTCGCGCTCGCCGTGGCCGGCAGCGCCTCGGCCATCCAGCGCGCCTGGCGCTCGCGCCGCAGCAACTCGCCACGCGCCCGCATCAGCAGCAGCGCGAGAAAATAGGCGGTGAAGCCCGCCAGCATCAGCAGCAACGGTACCAGCATCGCGGCCGGCATGGTCGGGCGGCCGAATTTCATCACGCTGGGGGCCTGGTGCAGCGAGTTCCACCAGATGACCGAATAATGGATGATCGGCACATTGACCACCCCGACGATCGCCAGCACCGCGCTGGCGCGGTCCGCGCGCCCAACGTCGTCCATCGCATTGCGCAGCCCCATGTACCCCAGGTACAGGAACAACAGCAGCAGCTCCGAGGTCAGGCGCGGGTCCCACTCCCAGTACGTGCCCCACATCGGCCGGCCCCAGAGCATGCCGGTCGCCAGCGCCAACGCGGTAAATGAGGCGCCGATCACCGCGCAGCTGGCCGCCACCGCATGCGCCACCGTCATGCGCCAGATCAGGCCGACCGCCGCGCTGCTGGCCATCACCACGTAGACCAGCAGCGACAACCAGGCCGCCGGCGCATGCACGTAGATGATCCGAAAGCCGTCGCCCTGCTGATAGTCCGGCGGCGCCAACACCAGCCCGCCAATCAGCCCGCCCAGGCACAGCAGTGCCGCCGGCCAGCCAAACCACGGCACCAGCTTTCCCGCCAGGCGATAGAAGTGCGGCGGTGAACCGAACCGATGAAACCACACCCAAGCCACATTGACTCCCGGCCTTACTCCAGGCCTATGCGTACCGCGGCCGCCAGCGCCAGCGGCGCCAGCGTTGCGGCCAGTACTGCAATGGCCGCCAGCAGATACAGCGGCGCGGCCAGCGGCTCGCCCGCGATCGCCAGCGCGGTTGCGCGCGCACCGAAGATCAGCACCGGCACTGCCAGCGGCAGCACCAGCAGCGCCAGCAGCGACCCATTGCGCTTCACGCTCATGGTGAGGCCGGCGCCCACCGCGCCGATCAGGCTCAGCGCGACGGTACCGAGCAGCAGCGCCGCCAGAATACCCGGCATCGACCGGTAGGGGGCGCCGAGCGCTATGGCCGACAATGGCGCAATCAGCACCAGCGGCAAGCCGGTCAACAGCCAGTGCACCGCGGTCTTGGCCAGCAGCAGCAGCTGAAACGGCAGCCCGCACAATGCCAGCTGCTCCAGCGTCCCGTCGTGCGCATCTTCGCGAAACAGCAGGTCCAGCGCCAGCAGCGAGGATAACAGCGCGCCGACCCACAGCGCAGCAGGGGCGATGTCTCGCAGCAGCGACAGCTGCGGATCGAGCGCCAGCGGAAACAGCGTGGTCACCACCAGGAAAAATCCCAGCGGCTGCAGCGTGTCGCCGGCGCGCCGCAGCGCCAGGCGCAGATCGCGCGCGATCAGCGCCGCGGCAGCGCCCGCCAGACCGACGCGGGGCGCGCTCATTGCAGCGTCAGCGATCGCAGCTGCGCGGCCGGCAGATCCAGCCCCTGGTGGGTCGCGACCACCGCCGCGCCGCCGGCGGCGAGGTGTTGCTGCAGCAGGCCTAGCAGCACGGCCTGCCCGGACGCATCGAGGTTCGAGCCGGGCTCATCGAGCACCCACAGCGCCCCGCCGGTGAGCACCAGGCGCGCCAGCGCGACGCGCCGGCGCTGGCCGGCCGACAGCCGGCGCAGCAGCTGGCCGGCCACCTCGGCCATGCCGGTGTGTGCCAGCGCGGCGGCAATCTGCGGCGCGCGCACCGGTCGGCGCAGCGCCGCCGCGTAGTGCAGGTTCTCGGCCGCGGTCAGGTCGGCCTTCAGGCCATTGTCGTGTCCCAGATAGTTGAGCTCGCTGTGGAAGGCTTCCCGGTCGATGGCGATATCGCTGCCGCGCCAGCAGATGCGCCCGGCATCCAGCGGCGTCAGGCCGCACAGCGCACGCAGCAGCGTGGTCTTGCCAGCGCCGTTGGCGCCGGTGACCTGCAGGCATTGCCCGCCGTCAACCACCACGCCGACGCCGCGCAGCACATGCTGCTCGCCGCGCCACAGTTGCAAGTTGTCAGCCGTCAGTTCGTTCATCTGGTGCGGACGGCGGGACTCGAACCCACACTCCCTGTTAAGGAAGCAGATTTTAAGTCTGCTGCGTCTACCGGTTTCGCCACGTCCGCGCCTGTGACGCGGTCTCCAACCCCTGCCCCGCCATTATGCGTTAACGCCGCCCTGGGGTGGGCCTCGACCACCTGGCCAGGGCTCCCGCCCCGACGATGTCAGGGGAGTGGTGTCGGAGCCGCGAAATAGGCGCCGGCCAGCGCCTTGAACTGCCCGCCGTCCGTCAGGATATTGGTGTCGCCCGGCTGGCCTGCGAAGCTCACCGCCAGCGTGCCGATCGCGGTGAGCTCGCCCGGGTGCTTGAGAAAATAATCAACGCGGTTATCGCGGTAGTGATACATCGTGCCGCCTGGCGTGGTGGATGGCGCACCCTCCGGCGTCTGCCACCAGATGATCGGCAGGTTGCCGCCAATGCCGGACTGGTAGGCGGTGATGTAGCTGAACGCATCCAGGAAGTTCGGGTGCGTCGTGTTGGTCTCATCCCAATAGAGCGTCTGGCCCTGGGGTCCGCGCTCGCAGCCCGAGGGTTCGGAGGCGTACGCCTCCAGACAGCCAGCCGATGCGTCGAGCGTGCCGGCGACGATGTAATCAGCCTCACCGGCGCCAACCTGTTGCATGAAGGCGGTGACCTGTGCGGCCTTGCCGGCCCAGTTCGAATACGAGAAACCGACATAGGCATTCGGGGCGTACTTGGCTCGCATGCTCAGCAGGCACTGCCCCATGCCAACGGCCGTATTGGGCTCGTTGGCGCAATCGGGATTGTTCTGCACGTAGGCGAACACCAGCGTCGCGTTCTGGTTCTGCTGCTCCATGAAGCCCCAGCCGTCGGGCTCAAAGTTGATCAGCACCGGCTTGCCGTAGGCCGCGATCAGCTGCAGCAGCAGTTTGTAATTCGCCCAGTAGGTCGCCATCCTGCCCTGGCTGGTGATGGTCGTGATGTCGCCGCTGATCTGATACAGCGTAAAGAACGGGATCGCAGCCGCAGCGCTGGCGGTCTGCATCACGATGGTCGCATAGGCCCCGGACGGACTATTCCAGCTGGTCCATCCCAGACCCGACAGGTAGCGCTGGTAGATATCAGGGTGCGGCAGGCCAAGACTTTCCCAGGCGACAATATCATTGTTGGTCGCCTCTTCCTCCACGCCCAGCAGCAGACGAGACGGCGACCCGAGCTTGGCGGCGAGCCGCGCCGCCGGACCAGTGCCGCCGCTCGAGGAGCTGCTGGCGCTCGAGCCGGCTACGATTTCGAGAGTCGATGCCGCCACCATGGAATGCGACGTGGTACCGCATGGATCGGTACCGGTGAACGTCTGATAGGGTGCTACCGCTGCCGGACACACGATGACTCCCATCGTCGGTGTGATGCTGCTCGCCAGCCGGTAGCCGTAATTGGGATCGGTATAGCTCCAACTGGCGACCACGGTCGGATAGGACTCGAAGTACAGACCCGCTTGCAGCGGCGCGTACTCGTGGGTCACACAGGCGGCCGCCTGCCTGTACGAGGTGGCGCCGACGCAGGCGATCGCCAGGCCGGTCTGCGGCGCCAAAGCAACGGCGGTGGCAGCGCGCACGCTTTCGATGCCCGCTCCAGTGTCGTTCGCGGATGTTGGCGTCGCGGAGGAAGAAGCATCGCTCGAGCCGTCGTTGCACGCGACCAGCGTGGCAAATAGCGCGCACAGCACCGCCCGCGCGATGATTCTCTCTCGCATAATGGATTGTCCAGGTCGCGCTGCCCTGGTCGCGCGAGCTTATTGGCTTAAGTTGCGCGCAACTATCAGCACGCTTTCGCCGCACGTCGACCTGTCGCACATCAGGGACACACGACCGTCCGGGATGTCGCACATCGGTGACACCGGAGAACTTGGCCGGTTCCAGATTCAGGCGGCGGGAAATTCGACTACCCTCCAATAGGTATCCAGAAGCGCCGTTGCTTCCAGGAAAGCATTCGCCGGATTCGACTTGAGGATATAGCCGGCGACCCCGAGATTATAAGCCTGCACCTTATCTGCGTCGGCATCCGAGGTAGTCAGAACGAACACAACGCTTTTCTTCAGATCCTCGTCTTGTCGCAACTCCTTGAGGAATTCAATCCCATTCATGCGTGGCATATTGAGGTCCAGCAGAATCAGGAATGGACGTGGTAAGCGTTCGCGACCGTTTGTTCCCCGCAACATTTCCAGTGCCTCGATGCCGTCGCACGCGCCGCTGATCGGGTTCGCGATTTTAGCCTTCTTGAATGCACGGCTCAGCATCATCTGACAAATGTCGTCGTCCTCAACGTGCAACAGATGCGCGGTTCTCGGTTCAAGCACTGATCGTCTCCGCGACTCCGCAAGTCGATGGCAGCGTCGGCCATTGAAAGCGGAACTGCGTCCCGGTGCCGTCTCCTTGAGAATGGACGGTAATGCGACAGTTCTGCCGCTCTACCAATCTCTTTACGATGGCGAGACCCATTCCGGTGCCTTTCAGATCGTCGCGTCGCTTTAGCGTCTGGAACAATTGAAAGATTTTCTCGTGGAATTGCGGCAGTATCCCCGGGCCGTCATCGCGGACGACGAATTCCACGAAGTCTCCTACACGCTTTCCGGATAGGACAACCTCGCCATTCTGTTTATCGTGGTACTTGACAGCATTGTCAATCAGATTTCTCAGCACCTGTTCCAGTTGCGTGCTCGCTGTAGAAATTACCGGCAACTCACCTTCAACACGAACCTGAATGTGCGCGGGCGGATTCAACACCTCGATGATACGCTCGAAGATGTCCGCCAACTTGGTTTCACTGACTGCCGTGTCGGTGCGGCCAACACGGGAATAGGTGAGCAGATCATCGAGAAGAGTTTCCATGCGGTTGATCCGGTTTCGCATCAGTCCGAGTAGCTTTCGCGACTCGTCGGAGAGACTGCCGTGCAAATCCTCCTCGAGACATAAAGCGGTACTATTGATTCCGTTCAGCGGTGTCCTCAGGTCATGTGAGGCGATGTAGGCAAAATCCTCCAGATCGCGATTCGACCTTTCCAATTGCTGATTCTTATCGCGCAACGACAACTCCGAGAGCTTGCGATCGGTAATGTCAATCACCGCTCCATGAAAGTACGCGGCGTGCCCCGCGCCGTCGGGCTCGACCCGCCCCCGCGCTTGCAGCCACCGGAATGCTCCGTCGTCCTGGCGGACCCGATATTCGATATCGTAAGGGCCGCAGAGCCGGATCGCGCGCTCGAGGGCGGCGGCGACATCGGTGCGATCTCCCTCGTGAACGAGTTGCAGATAGGCTGCCACGGGCAGCCCTTGCGCCGCCGCATCCGCCGCCATCGAGAACATGCGGGCGGTGAATTCGTCAGCAATCAAGCGGTCGCTGGCGAGCTCCCAGGTCCAGGTCCCGACCGAGCTGGCTTCGAGCGTCGACTTCAGCCGCGCTTGTGCCACCCGCAGCGACTGTTCGATCCGCTTCAACTGATCGACGTCGGTGGTCGTGCCAAACCACCGCACCAAGCGACCCTGCGAATCTTTCATCGGCTGGACGCGGGTGAGAAAGTTGCGGAACGTTCCGTCTGCCCCGCGCAACGGAAACTCCATTTCGAACGGTTGCGCGAGCGCAATCGCGTCTTGCCATTTGCTCAGCACGGTCGGGAGTACGGCGGGGTCATGCACGCTCTGCCATCCCCAGCCTTCCATCTGCTCCGGCGTTGTGCCCGTGTAATCGTACCAGCGCTGGTTGTACCAGAGGATGGATCCATCAGCACGGGCCATCGACGCGAGTTGCGGGATGGAGTTTGCCAACGTCCGAAACAGCTGTTCGCTTTCCCGCAGCTTGCTCTCCGCCTGCCTGCGCTCGGTGATGTCCTGTATGGTAATAAAGCTGAGAGCGATCTTTCCGTTGTCGTCGTAGATCGGACAGCCGTTGTAGCTGGCGAAGAACTCGTGACCTGTTTCGCACCGCCGCGCCCGTAGCACCTGATTTTGAACGCGCTCGCCACGAGTAACCCGGGAAAGCGGCCACTCATCGAGGTCGAGAGGACGCCCCTGCTCATCCCAGCCTTTCCAGTTAATCGGCAAGTCCTGGTTTTTGATGGCCCCCGTGCCGCCCGGTTCGAAGCCATGAATGCGCAAGGATGCGGGATTCTGGTAAAAGGCGTCGCCTTTGGCATCTATCAGCATCACTCCTTCGGCCATGTGCTCCAGCACTGAGGAGAGCTTCTTCTCGCTTCCCCGCGCTATCACCGCTTTGTGCCTTGCAACCAGCACGCTGATGGTTCCGAGAACCATCAGCGTAGCGACGCCCAGCAATACCGCGACGGATATCCGGTGGGCGACCGGCGCGTAGAGAGAATCGGGCATGAACGGTTTGGCGATGAGGCTAATGAATACCCAGGTCAGACCTATGCATATACTGACTGCGGCGATTGTCAAAAAAGGCAAGAACCAGTTCGGCAAACTGGGTTTCTCCACAATATCGCGCTGCCATAGAGCAGCAATTCTTGCGATGATTACAAGCAAGAATCCCGCCCAAGAGCGTATCGACATTCCCACGGAATCAGTCCATCCGTAGGCATCCTTCAACTCCACCACGTAACCAAGCAAAGCGACAAAGGCGATGCCGCCCGCGGTCGTTTTCATCAATACAGCGGCGGTGGTTGCGGCACCGGCGTTCGTGTCCGGCTTCGACATAAAAAGTTGCGCGCCGCTTATGAGGAGAAAGCAGGCAATCGTGTTTCCCGACATGCGTCCAGGATAGGGGGCATCGAGGCCAACGAACGGTAGCGCAAACAGAGCATCGATACCGAGGTTCACATGGAATGCATACTCGGCCAACTCAGCACTTACAAGACAGATCACCGTGCCCGCCATCGCAATCACCACACCGCGGCGCCGGAGCACCAGGCACAACTCCCCGAATCCCAGTAAGATGAAACCCAATGCGGTATTGAAATGAGTGGGCGCGTCATCAGGATACAGTTGGACGAGTATTGGTATGCGCAGCCACCATCCGATGCAAACCGACATGCCGTTGCAGATGATGAACAATGCGGTGCCCGCGACAATCCAGTCTGCCGTTGAGAGACGGCGGACCTGCTGGCCCAATGACGACGTTCCGACGATGTCCTTCACCTCACCCCGCCTCTGCCGGCAACAAGTCGAATGGGCACGATAGATCACCATCGGCTCACGCTCGGTCAATTGATGTGGACCACGTCGCAACCACGCTAAAGATGGCGCGCGCGTGACACTCATGGCCGCATCGATATGAGCGCTGTATGCGCCCTGGTGCCGCGGCATTGACACGGTCCTGCTAGAATTTCGCGATGGATCCACACGATCTCGAACACGGCGACCATAGCGAGCTTGCCGAGATAGATTTGCGGGTTCGGGCGCTACGGTCCATCCTGGAACAAAAGGGCTACATCGATCCGTCTGCGATCGATGCGGTAATCGATACCTATCAAAACAAGGTAGGACCGCGCAACGGCGCAAGGGTCGTTGCTAAAGCCTGGGTCGATCCGGCGTTTCGCAATTGGCTGCTTCGGGATGCAACTGCTGCCATCGCTTCCCTGGGTTTTCATGGGCGGCAAGGCGAGCGCATGATTGCGCTCGAGAACACGGAGTCGCTCCACAACGTGGTGGTGTGCACGCTGTGCAGCTGTTATCCGTGGCCGGTGCTGGGACTGCCGCCGGTTTGGTACAAGAGTGCGCCCTACCGCTCGCGCGTGGTCAAGGATCCGCGCGGCGTTCTGCGCGAGTTTGGCGTGACGCTGCCCGATTCCACGCAGATTTGCGTCTGGGACTCTACTGCCGAAGTACGCTACCTGGTCATCCCCCGACGTCCCCTCGACACCGACACCCTGGACGAAGTCCAACTGTCAATGCTTGTTTCGCGAGACTCGATGATCGGAACGGCCCTGGCCAGCAAACCGGACGCGAATCCTTGAACTACCGGTCCAATGCCGATCTGGGCGGACGAGAGGGTTATGGACGCGTCGTTCCGGAACCCGAAGGAAGTTCGTTTCATGCTCCTTGGGAAGCGCAGGTGCTTGCGCTGGCCGTATCGATGGGCTACACGGGTGCCTGGAATCTGGACATGTCCCGGAGCGCGCGTGAGACGCTCCCGGATTATTCGACGCTGAGCTACTACGAGATCTGGTACAAGGGCCTCGTGAGACTGATGGCCGAGCGCGGCCTGGTCAGCGATGAAGAACTTGCATCCGGTCACGCGCTGAGACCCGCTCGGCCACTGACACGCGTTCTCAAAGGGGCCGATGTCGCGGCAGTATTGGCCAAGGGCTCGCCGACGGTCCGCCCGGCGACGGCTCCGGCTCTTTTCACAATTGGAGATCGAGTCCGCATGGTTGCGACAGCGGCGCCGCACCATACGCGACTGCCGGGCTACGTGCGAGGAAAGCAGGGCGTCGTTGAGCGCCTACATGGCGTACATGTTTTCGCCGATGCCAATTCACAGGGGCTTGGCGAACAACCACATTGGCTTTATGCGGTCGTGTTTGACGGTAGCGAGCTGTGGGGTGAAAAGGGCTACGAGGGGCTGCGCGTATCCGTCGACGCGTGGGAACCGTACCTGGAGCAGATCAAATGAGTGGTGATCCTGCGACCTTGCCGGGCCAGCCACGCGATGAAGATGGCCCGGTGTTTCGGGAGCCATGGGAAGCTCAGGCGTTTGCGATGACGATCGAGTTGCATCAGCGAGGCGTTTTTACGTGGGTTGAATGGGCTCACTCGCTGGGGCGTCACATTGCTGCTGCCGCTCCCGTGGCAGAGGCTGACTTGGGCGACACCTATTACGCTCACTGGCTGTCGGCATTGGAGGAAATCGTCGCCGAGAAGGGCGTGGGCTCGCTTCAAGAACTGATTCGCTATCAACATGCGTGGGGCAACGCTGCTGCACGCACGCCACACGGACGGCCAATCGAAATAGCACAAGAGGATTTAGAACCGGCTACTTGGGCGCGAGCGCGCAAAGACCGGTGATCGGGCCGAAGGCCTCCTCGCCGCTCATGATCTTCACGACTTTGTAGTAGTCCCAGGGGTATTTGGACTCCTGCGGCGACTTGACCTGCATCACGTACATGTCGTGGATCATCAGTCCATCGGCGCGAATGTAGCCACCCTTGGTAAACATATCGCTGATCTTCATCCGTTTGAGCTCCGCCATCACCTTATCCGAGTCGGTGGTCCCAATGGCCTTGACGGCTTTTAGGTAGGTCATGGTGGCAGAGTAATAAGCGGCTTGAACCAGGCTTGGTTGTTTATGCATCTTCTCGAAAAAGCGCTTACTGAACGCGCGGGTTTCATCGGTCAAATCCCAGTACCAGGCGGTCGTCAAGTATAGCCCTTGCGCAGTCTCAAGGCCGAGGCTGTGTATGTCATTTATAAAGGCAAGCAGGGCTGCCGGAATCATTTTGGTGGTCACGCCGAACTCTTTCGCTCCCTTAAGCGAGTTAACGAAATCGGAGCCAGAGTTCGCCAGACCCAGCACTTGGGCGCCGGAGGCCTGGGCCTGCACCAGGAAAGATGAGAAGTCCGATGCCGCCAACGGAACTCGTACCGCCCCTAGATTCTTGCCGCCCCTCGCCTCGACCACTCTTGAAGCAGCGGCCTGCAGCTGGGTTCCGAACGCGTAGTCTGCCGCGAGGTAGAACCAGGTCTTGCCACCCTGTTCGACAATCGCCGTCGCCGTGCCATTGGCGAGCGCCGTCGTGTCGTAAGCATAGTGGATGCTGTAGGCGGTGCAGTCCTCGTTGGTGATCGATGCGCCGCCGGCGCCGATGACGATGAACGGCACCTTCTTCGCTGCCGCTACTTTTGCCTCCGCGATGGCTACGCCCGTATTCGCTCCCCCGAGCAGCAGGTTGAGGCCATTCTGGTCGGCCCACTCACGGAACTTCGATGCGCCGATGTCTGGCTTGTTCTGGTGATCGGCGACCAGTGTCACAATCTTTCTACCGAGTACCCGGCCGCCGAAGTCCGCAATCGCCATCCTTACAGACTCGACGGCGCCTGAGCCATCGGTGTCGGCATAGAGACCGGACAGGTCACCGATCTGTCCGATAACGACATCGCTGTCCGCTGCGAATGCCCCTGAACTGTAAATTATGGTGATGAGATGCGCAGCCATTCCGACGGCTAGAACCTTGAATCTCATATTGCTCCCCCTTCAGGCAATCACCCAGCGCGACGTGAATCAACCGAACGTGAAATCAAACGCCGCAACACCAGGGTCCAGAAATTCGATCTCGAACTGTCGGTCCGCGATTGGCTTCGGTTGGCGGATCAGCTGATACATCCGCGATTCGGTAAGCACGCCATTGCCTTGGCCATCGACGTCAACTCCATGAGCGGCCCCTGGCGGCTGTCCGTCGATCAACACGCGAAAGCGCACCGAAGCTCCTCGAACCGCTGGACCCAGGATGAGATTAAGATCGCGGGCATGAAAGCGGTACGCTATTCGTCCATTCGCCGCGTTCAGCACTGCGGCTTCCCTTCCAAATGTCCAGTCACCAGAAAGG